>Ga0247823_10003971_pt1 | contig 11893 bp, 7 predicted proteins | sample 13C_PalmiticAcid_2_FD_192426 | JGI IMG/M metagenome (GOLD analysis project Ga0247823, IMG submission 192426) | Soil microbial communities from agricultural site in Penn Yan, New York, United States - 13C_PalmiticAcid_Day30 | ecosystem: Environmental > Terrestrial > Soil > Agricultural land...
GTGAAGAACTCGGCGGCGTCCTGGTAAAACTCGGGGGAGACCGTTTTCAGCTTGCCGACCGCGTCCTGCAAGGCGACGTCCACGATGTTCGTGCCCTGCAGCGCGACCATGCGGCCGAACTTCTTCTGCAGCACGAGTCGACCGGCTCCCACGCCCAGCCGCGTTCCCAGCACGCGGTCATACGCGCTCGGGGCTCCGCCGCGCTGCAGATGCCCGAGCACCACGAAGCGGGTTTCGATGCCGGTGTTCTTCTCGATGATGTCGGCGACCAACTGGCCTAAGCCGCCGAGAGAAACGTGACCGAAATCATCGATCTTCGCGTTCTGGGTGACAAACCCTTCCTGCTCGGCGAGCACGGCTCCTTCACTGACCACGACAATGCCGTAGTTCTTGCCGTCTTCGCGACGCTGCTTCAGCACTTCGCACATCTTTTTCAGATCGGCGGGAACTTCCGGCACGAGAATGTAATCGGCTCCACCAGCCATCCCGGATTCGAGCGCGATCCACCCTGCGTGCCGGCCCATCGTTTCCACCACAATGATGCGGCGGTGAGACTTCGCGGTCGTGCGCAGGCGGTCAATCGCCTCAGCGACAATGTTGAGCGAGGTATCGAATCCGAACGTCACGTCGGTGCAGCTCAGATCGTTGTCGATCGTTTTCGGACAGCCGACGGTGTTGAGCTTGTGATCGTTGTAGAGGCGGTTCGCGACGCCCAGCGTGTCATCGCCGCCGATCGCGATGAGCGCATCCAATCCCAGCCGCTTGTAGGTGGCGAGCAAGGTCTGTACGTCTTCCGCCTTCTTATACGGATTGGTGCGGGAACTGCCGAGGATCGTGCCCCCTTCCCACAGGATCTCTTCCGTGTTGGCGACCGTCAGCGGCGTGGTGAGCCCTTCGATCGCGCCGCGCCATCCCCGCAACAGGCCAACGACTTCGCCGCCGCCGTTGCTCACCGTCCGAACCACACCGCGGATGACCGCGTTCAATCCCGGGCAGTCTCCGCCGCCCGTCAGAATGCCGACTTTCATGACCGTTCCTTGCTGACTCTGACACAATCCCGGATGCGACTTGGCGGCCCAACATCGGGGCCGAATCCATCTGCACAACCGCGATTCTACGAAGTTTTGCTCGTGAGGTGCTGCTCGACGAACGTAGTATGCATCCGGCCTTCCACAAACGCCGAATGATTCAGGATTTTCTTCAGGAGGGGAATCGTGGTTTTCACCCCTTCCAGGACGAACTCGTCGAGGCAGCGCCGCATGCAGGCGATCGCTTCGACTCGCGTCGGGCGATGGACGATCAGCTTGCCGATCATGGAATCATAGTAGGGCGGGATGACGTAGCCTTCGTGAACATGCGAGTCAAACCGCACGCCGAGACCACCCGGCACTCGCAGTTTTGTGATCTTGCCGGGCGAACCGCGAAAATCGTTGTCCGGGTCTTCGGCATTGATGCGGACTTCGATCGCGGACCCGTTACACGGAATGTTGCGCTGCTTCCACGGCAGCGCCTCACCCGCGGCGACACGAATCTGCTGTTGGATCAGGTCGGTCCCGGTGACCAGTTCCGTCACCGGGTGTTCCACCTGGATGCGGGCATTCACTTCGATGAAATAGAACTGGTTGTTCTGGTCGACGATGAACTCGACCGTGCCTGCGTTGGTATAGTTCGCGGCCTTGATGAGGCGCACGGCAGCCTTGCAGATATCCTCCCGCACAGATTGAGGCAGGTTCGGGGCGGGCGATTCTTCAATCAGCTTCTGATGCCGGCGCTGCGTGGAGCAGTCTCGCTCCCACAAGTGCAGCACTTCGCCGTGCGTGTCGGCGATGATCTGCACCTCGACGTGGCGCGGGTTCTCAACGTACTTTTCGAGATACACACCGGCGTTGTTGAACGCCTTTTCGGCTTCCATCGCCGCGGCTTTAAGACCGGCTTTGAGCGAGATGTCGTTGCGGGCGACGCGCATCCCTTTGCCGCCGCCACCGGCCGTCGCCTTGATCAGTACCGGGTAACCGATTTTCTGAGCAATCGCGAGAGCTTCTTCCTCGTTATTGATCAGCCCATCGCTGCCCGGGACCAGATTCACCTGAGCGGCTTGAGCGATCGACTTCGCCGTGACCTTATCGCCGAGTGCGGCCATTGCCTCGGGACTGGGACCAATGAACGTGATGTTGCAGCTGCGGCAGACTTCCGCGAAGTGCTCGTTCTCCGAAAGGAAGCCGTAGCCCGGGTGGATCGCCTGCACGTTGCCGATCTCGGCGGTGCTGATGATGTTCTTGATCAGCAGATAGCTTTGACTGGCCTGCGCGGGGCCGATGCAGTAGGCCGCGTTCGCCATGCGGAGGTAGTCCGCGCCGCGATCGGCTTCGCTGCAGACGGCGACCGTCTCGATGCCCATCTCACGGCACGCGCGCATGATCCGCAGGGCGATCTCGCCCCGGTTGGCGATCAGAATGCGTTGGAACATCGCGGCTTCACTTTATCTTTGCTCGAGGCAGAATTGACACATCACCGCTGACAGCGCGGACGCAGCGTTCAATTCACCGTCTCTCGGAGGAAACACGAACCGACGACCGGTCGAGTGCGGCAACGGTCACTGCTGACGGGCCGTGTTACGGACGGACCTTGAACAGCGCTTGGCCATATTCGACGGCGTCCCCGTTCTTGGCCAGAATCGCTTCAATCGTCCCGGAGACATCGGCCGTAATCGGATTGAAGACCTTCATCGCTTCGATCAGACAAACGGTCGATTGCGGGCCGACCTTGGCGCCGACGGTAACGAACGGCGGATCTTCCGGCGCTTGGGCGCTGTAGAACGTGCCCACTGTCGGCGACTTGATCACGAGCAGGCCGTCATCCTTCACAGCAGCAGGAGCGGCCGGCGCGGCTGAGGGAGCAGCCGCTGGTGCTGCAACTGGAGCAGGGGCCGGTGCGTATGCCGGTGCATAGCCCATCGGAGCGGCAGCAACCATCGTCCCGGGAGTACCGCGGCGGAGTCTCCATTGCTCATTACCACGGCGGAGCGAGACATCGGTCACGCCGTGCTTTTCCATCATCTCGATGAGTTGCTGCAGCTTGTCGAGATCGAACGGTGTCGCCGAACCAGACGACTCGGGCATGGCGGATTCCTTTTCCGGTTCCCGTTCAGGACGACGTGGACCGCGGGCCGGCGGTTGCGGAGGCGTAGGACGAGGAGGCATAGGTGACACCATGAAAAATCGAACCGTCAGCGACGACTGCGCTTCAGGCTCGGCTTGAAATCAATCACAACTCCAACGGCACGGACGACATCACTTCGTAACCGTCGCGGGTGACGAGGATATCGTCTTCCAGACGCACACCGCCAAAACCGGGGAGATAAATCCCGGGCTCGACGGTGAGCACCATTCCCGGCTGCAGAACGTCTTTCGACAGCGGACTGAACCGGCTGGATTCATGAATCTCCAACCCGATCCCATGTCCCAGACCGTGTCCGAAATACTTTCCGAAGCCAGCGTCCTCGATCACTTTCCGCGCGGCTGCATCGACTTGTTGACAGGCCACTCCGGGGCGAATTGCATCCAACGCGGCCTGACGAGCATTCATCACAACTCTATGCAGCTTATCAAGTTTGGGCGGAATCTTACTTGTGGCAATGACTCGCGTCAAGTCACTGTGATAGCCCCCGGGCTCGACCGCACCCCAGTCGATCAGCACAAAGGGGGCTTCACCCAGTTGGCGTAAGCCAGCTCGATAATGCGGGAGTGCCGACTGTGGCCCGACGCCGATGATCGGCTCGAAGGCGGCCCGCAATGCGCCGAACCGCCGCATGGCATGCTCAAGTTCATGGGCAGCTTCGCGTTCCGTCATTTCTGGCAGCAATAATGATCGCAAGACGGCGTAACCCCGTTCCGCGAGGAAAATCGCACTGCGGATTGCCGCAATCTCTTCGCTGTCCTTGACTTGCCGCAGTTCTTCCACGAGACCGGCCGCGGGCGTTAACGTCACCCCCGCCGTCTTCTCCGCCAGATCATCCCGGGTCGTGACAGTGGTGTAAGCCGACTCGAACCCGATCCGCGAAAATCCCGATTTTTTAAGGATCGCTGCAAGGAAATCCGCCGACTGCGTTTTGGCGGTCCGGATCTCGACCGAAAGCCCCGGACACTCGTCCGCGAGCTGTGTTTCAAACCGGCTGTCGCTGACCATGACCGTCTTTTTCGGCCCGATCAGCAGGCAGCTGGCATCCCCGGTGAATCCCGTGAGGTACGTCACGTTCGGCGGATGCGAGACGATGAGAAGGTCGAGCTGAGCTTTTTTAACGGCAGAAATCAGCCGCGAGCGGCGTGCCTGATGACGGTCTGAGGCCATGCAGAGGGGTTCCCGATTCCGGCGTTAACGCGTCTCAGCGCCCTGTGGAAGACAGGCTGTCCACAGGCTCGTGCAGATCGGCGTCGCTCGGTGCTGTCGTGTTGAGGTCTTCACTGACGACCGCCGCCGGCTCTGTCCCTTGAGCTGGCATTCCACCCAGCCAGCGTCCGACGCGGCCCCAGCGGCCATTGTTCAGCAGCACAAGATAGGCTGGAACGAGGATCGGCCGCACTACGAACGTGTCGAGCAGCACCCCGAAGGCCAGCGCGAAGCCCAGTTGCGACATCCCTTTGAGCGATCCGGCAGTGAGGGACAGGAATGTTCCCGCCATAATAATCCCGCAGCTTGAAATGATCCGGCCGGTTCGTGACAGAGCGTGAATCACGCCTTTCACCGGGCCGAACCGTCGCTGTTCTTCCTCGATCCGCGTCATCAGGAAGATGTTGTAGTCTTCCCCGACGGCGATCAGGATCGTGAACAGGAACATGGGGACCTTCCAGTCGAGACCGGCGAAGTCCGCCCCGTCCCAATACCAGAAGGAGAGATACGTCACCCCCAGCGTGGCGAGGTAGCTGAACAGGACTGTTACGATCAGATACGCACAGATCGCCGGTTGTCGCAGCAGGACGACAAGGATCGCAAAGACGCCGCCGATGACCAGCAGATCGATGCGGATCTGGTCCCGGTCGGTCACCGATTTCAGGTCTCGAATGCTTGCGGTTGGTCCCAGTGTGAGGATATTCGTCGAGGCACGGACCGCTTCGGGCAATCGCTGGCGAATTTCCGATTCCAGACGAGTGAGATGGTTCATGCTGTCGCGGGCGAACGGATCGACGTGACTGGTCAGAACGAGCCGCGTGACATGCACACCGTTTTCTTCATCGGCTCCGACGTAATGGCCGACCGCGCGGTCCATCATGACCCGCCGCCGGGCAGCATTTCCGGCGGAATCGAGGTCTTGGTCACCACCCAGCGGATGTGAGACGCTACGGATGTCCGCGAGTTGCAGTTCGTCTTTGAGTCCCTGCAGCGAGGTGGTCAATTCCTGAATGACAGGGATGCCGGCTTCCTCGTCGTTTTCGTCGCTGAAATCCAATTTCGGCGACTTGAGCAGGACGGTGATCGGGCCGGTTGCTCCCGCAGGAAAATGCTCGGTGACAATCCGTGTGCCGACGACACTCGTTGAGGTCTTGGGCAGGTCGGACAGCAGGCCGTAGCTCAGGTCGGTATAGAACCAGGCGCCGACGACGGCGAAGGGCAACATCAGCACGATGCTCGCGACCCAGATCCCCAACGGCCGGCGGACGATCCAGGCACCGACGTGTTCCCACAGGTTCTGCAGCCAGCCACCCTCGATGACATCGCTTTCGACGAACTGTTTCTTTGTCGCCGATTCGGCGGTCATCTTTGGCCAGAAAACCCACCGGCCGAAGAGACTCAGCAAGGCCGGGGTGAAGCTCAAGCACGCGGCGAGCACAATCACCAGACCGAATGTGATCGCGATCCCGGCTTCATGGAACTTGCCGAACTCGGCGAAGATCATCATGCCGATGCCGCAGATGACCGTACCGGCACTGGCCGCGATCGCCGCTCCGACGTAACCCTGTGCATCAATCAACGCCTGACGAACCGGGATGCCCTGATCCGCCTCTTCCTTGTACCGGGCGATGAGGAACAGGCAGTAATCGACCCCGGCACCGTAGAGCAGAACGGTGACGTAGGACTCGAAGCCGCTGAACAGGACGACCCAGCCGTGCTGAGCCAGAATGCAAAGCAGATTGATGGTCAGCTTAACGGCGACGGCGACAGTAATCAGCGGGACCAGGGCCAGCAACGGAGCCCGGTAGATCAGAATCAGCAGGGTGATCACCAGCACGACGGTGTAGAGTTCCGTCTTCTTGGCACTGTCCTTGGCGGCTTTGAGCATGTCACGGCCGACAACCGCCGTCCCGCTGACAAACAGTTCGACTCCCGGGGGGATCGACTTCTGAAACTCCTCATCGGCAAAGACGAGCCGTTCCACCCGGCGGACAATCTCGGAGTTCGCCGCATCCATGAACTCACGATCTAATTCCAGCACGGCGAGCGTGGCTCGGCCGTCCTCGCTGGCGAGGAACTGGCCGATCGTGCGATCGCGATAGGTACGAACGACTGAGCGGGAATCATCCTCCGCATCGGCGGCGATCAGTCCGCTTTCCCGGGCGATTTTCAGCAGCCGCTCGCGGAGTTCCGGCTTGGCGTCCGCATTTTCTTCGGCGTCATTACCATCATCGACAAACTCAAGGTCCGAGTCGCTCAACTTTTGGCCTGACTCCGCCCGGCGGACAATCACGGCGACCGTACTGGCATTGGCTTCATCGGGAAACGCTTTGGCGTAAAGCCGTTCCGCCTGCCGGCTCGGACTCGATTCCGGCATGAAAGAGAATTCGCCCGTCGTGATGACCGAGTCGCGATCCGGGGCAAACACCCCAGAGACGACCACAGCGACCACCCAACCGGCGAACCACATCGGCCAATTGCGAACGATAAAGTGGCCGAATCGGTAAAACATCAACCTGTTTGCCTTCCTGGCCCGATGCCGAGACATCGGACGGACGTCCTGTGGGAGCAGACCCCTGTGACGTGGATGAACCAGAACACAGTACCGTACCCGCTGGTGGAACCACCGTCAAATCTCGCCCCGGCGGACGGGGGAGCCCAAACGAACCGGGAAATTACGTTTTCGTCATCATTGAGCGGGATGGCGGGTGACTGTCTGAGATGTATCGGAGAGCAAAATCGGACATCTCGGTCTTTGCGCAAGTCTGTTTGTCTGCTACACATTCGGGCCGACGAGCGCTCCTTCCCTGAACTTCGGGCTTTGAGGACGAAACCATGCAGTGTCCGCGCTGCAAAACTCACGATGTCTACCGCAGCCAGAGTGCGACGCCTCACCTGCTGTCATTCCTGATGATGACGGTCCGGTGCCATCGGTGCTGCATGCAATTCTCGGTCCCGCGGTGGTCACAAGTGCCGACGAAGGTGGCGTCGAAAGCGCCAGCGACGCGGCCGGACGCTCCCCCGGCGCGGAAACGAGCCGCCTGAACGGCCTGCAGTACTACAGGTTCGGTGCGTCGCTCAGATGGTCCGCACAGCGGACCCTACTTCAAACTTGCCGGCGGTAACGGTCGCGTTCAGGCGACGCGTTCCGACGCACCGGAGAGCTGGTGCGGGTAGCCGTAGCACTCGAAGGCGTACCGCCAGCGGTCGTAAACCCGCTGCATCGTCTCGATGTCGGGCTGGAACCGGTTCTTCTGATAAGCCGTGTGCTCGGGCATCTGCGCCCGCAGCCGGGGAATCATCGCATCCCAGCCGGGCAGCTTGAGCGCCTGGTAGACACGGTGCATCTCGCCAAGCGGGTCAGTCTCGAGGTCCTCGAACCGCAGTTCATGCAACTGGCCGGGAGGAATCAGCGACTTCGTCTCCTCGTACCGGCGGATGCAATGATCGTAGGTGACGAACGTGTCCTCTTCGAGATTCTCGAAGCAGGGTTCGCTGAGCGCGTTCTCCGTGAACAGCGTCTTCCGCAGGTGAATCGTGGAGTTGTAGACGTCGTATGGGTTTCGGGTGATGTAGATGAACCGCGCATTGGGATAGAGTTCGAGCAGCAGCGGAACCCGGTACGTGTGCGTGGGGCTCTTCAGCACGATCGGTTTGTTCGACCGGAGCGTCAACTTTTTCATGAACCACTGAAACTCTTGGACCCACCGGTCGCGCTCTTCGGCGGTCAACTCGGTGAGATCAAAGAATCGGTGGTAATGCTCCCGCTTGCCTTGATGCACCAGCATCGCGTACGGCGACAGCCCGGTTCTCAACAGCAGGGCGATTTCGTCTTCCTGCGAGTGCTTCCATCCCGCGGGAACGTTGTCCATCGGCCGGGTTTTGGGCAACATCCAACCGGTCAGCGCCGCCCCCATCGTTTCCGTAAGGAGGAAGTGCCCGGAGAACATCACCTGGTACAGGTTTGGATAGGTGAGCTGTGGATCCAGCGTCAGCAGATTGTGCATCAGCGTGGTGCCGCTGCGCCAATGTCCCAGTACGAAAATTGGCGGATGCTCAACCGTGGTGCGGGCAATTCGCGCACCATAGAGCTGATGTTCGCACGCCTCGTAGAATGAGTTCATCGTGCTGATAGCAGCGATGGATGCCCGTCTCGGCCAGTATTTCGCATCCCGGGGCAGGTCGCGGGCGATCTCTTTCCAGCGTCGGCGATTCAGGCCCTGCCAGACGCAGGTCAGGTTCTGCTTCGACTGATGGACCCCTTCCGGCGGACGATTGGGCTTGGTACCGGTCGCCAGCAACGATCCAGTCTGAGTCACGGGGCGGCTCCTGCCGAGCGAGAACGGACCGTCTCGTCCATCTTGGTTGGGGGCGACTTCCTGAATGCGACGTTCCGGCGGACGCGGCCGGGGAACTCTCACTCTGGAATGCTTCTGAGTACGGCTTTTTCGGCGGTACGTCAACGCCAGACGCAAAACGCGGCTTCGATTCGTCAGCGAATCGCCTCAGTTTGCGCTGGGAGGGACGGTGAGACGCTGACGGATGTAGTCGGCTCGCGCGGCATTGCGCTCGGCAGTTTCCATCCGTTCATGCCGCAGTTTCTGCAAGTGCGCCGGCTGTGTGTGGATGAACAGCTCGTTGAGCGTGGGAATTTCCAGATCGTGAATCAAACCGAGGTTGATGCCCATGCGGACACTAGAGAGCAGGTGCATCGTTTCTTCCGAGCTGATCTGCCGGGCGTGCTTGAGGTTTCCCAGCGCGCGGCTCACCTGATCGTGCAGATTCTGGCGGTTTTCCTGCACCAAAGTCGACCGCACCTTGCGCTCATACGCCAGGATATTCGGCACGACATCCTTGATTGTCTTGATAATCTGCTCTTCGCTTTTGCCGAGGGTCGCCTGATTGGAGATCTGATAGAAATCTCCCATCGCCTGGCTGCCTTCGCCATAAAGACCGCGGACAGCCAGACCGATTTTCTGCAGCGCCTGGAAGACCTTCTGGATTTCCTTCGTCATCACCAGGCCGGGCAGGTGGAGCAGCACGCTGACGCGAATGCCGGTGCCGACATTCGTCGGACACGCGGTGAGATATCCCAACTGCTCGCTGAACGCATAGGTCACCGCGCTTTCGATGGCATCGTCGATGGCGTCGATATCGCGCCAGCAGTCATCGAGGGCGAACCCGCTGCGAAGGACCTGCATTCGCAGATGGTCTTCTTCGTTGACCATCAGGCTGACGTTTTCTTCGGGCGAAATGCCGACGCCGCGCTGACCGTGGTTCTCCGACAGTTCCCGGCTGATGAGTTGCCGCTCGACGAGAAACTGCCGATCCAGAGTTTCGAGGGCGTCGATCTGCAGGTATTGCAGTTTCTTCCCCGCCGGACTTTTTGCGATCTCGCCTCGCAGCAGCCGTTCGACTTCTGAGCGGACGGAGTCGCTCGCGCGGCTGGGGAAGGGGAATTCCGCGAGGTTTCGTGCCAGGCGGATCCGGCTGGACATCACGATGTCGGAATCAGGACCGGTCGCGCGCAACCATTCACCACTGGTGTGAGTGAGGATGTCCAAGTCCACAGCCGACTCCTTCCATTACAACCACTGCAAGTCAGGGGTCACTGCGAAGCCGCGCCGGGTGATCCGGCTTCGGCTTCCAGGTTTTGAATTTCGTCCCGCAACCGAGCGGCTTCTTCGTACATCTCTTCGTCGACCGCGGCCTTCAACCGGTTTCGCAACCGGATCAGCCGGAACTGGTGCTGGCTGGCTTTCGGCGCCCGCTTCGGCACCTTGCCGACATGCTGCGTCTCGCCGTGGATGTTCTCCAGCAGCGGCATCAACTCGTCATGGAACGCTGTGTAATCGTGCGGGCATCCCAACCGACCCTGCTTGCGGAACTCTTTGAACGAGATGCCGCAGTGCGGGCAAACGGGGCTTTCGTCGTCGTCTTCACTCTCGCCCGACTCCGGCGCTTCGGCACCTTCGGCCGAGCTCAAATCTTCGTCGGACGGGGGCCCCCCGGCTTCGGATTCGTTGAGATATTCCTTCGCGCAGCTCTCGCAGAGATGCAGCGCCTGGACTTCACCGTGACGAATCTCGGTGATGTGCAACATCGCCGGCTTGGAGCAGCGGCCACACTTCTTCATACCGGTTCGTCTTTCGCGGAGGAGAACTCGCACGCCATGAAGGCTCCTTCACAGCGTCCCGGTTGGAATTCTAGCTGTCGGTCCCAGTGAGTCAAGCGAGGTCCCATCACGCGGGCGCATCCTAAATCCTGAACGGCCTTGCGGATGTGGCGCGACGCGAGCATCAGGGCCGTCACCGCGGTTCCGAGCGGGCCAAAAACTCCGGCGAACATGTGTTCCCGGAGTGTTGTCCGGTCTCACCGACGGTAAAGTAGTGGCCGTCCCGCCCGTGAGTGGTACGTCGGAAGGCTGTGCTCACCGGCGACTGACATTCCTTCGCTAACTCTCCGCTGACTGAGTCATGACACATTGCCCCGATTGGAACACGTTTTCCCAACTTGCGTCCGGTCATGATCTCGTGCCGGTGTACCGCCAACTGGTGAGCGACACCCTCACCCCCGTGAGCGCCTACGCCCGGCTGCCCAACCGGCAGGACTCGTTCCTGTTTGAAAGTGTCGTCGGCGGCGAACGCATCGGCCGTTACAGCTTTCTGGGAGCCGAGCCATTTCTCTGGCTCGATGCCGCGGGGACCAAAGTCCGACGGAAACGCGGCAAGGAGGTCGAAGAATTCACCGCGGACGATCCGCTCGCTGAGTTGGAAAAGCTGGTGGAGGCGCACCGGGCCCCGCATATTCCGGGATTGCCGCGATTCTGCGGCGGAGCGGTCGGCTACGCTGGCTATGACACGGTCCGCTACGTCGAAAATCTCCCTAACGCCCCGGCGGACGATCGCCACCTGCCCGATCTGTCGTTTGCCCTGTATGACCGGATGGTGATCTTCGACCATCTGCGGAAGACGATTCTCGTCGTCGCCCACGCGGATGTGCGAGGCAAAGATCCCAAAGCCGCTTATGACTCCGCATGCGCACGGGTCGATGAACTCTGTGCGGCTCTCGCGGAGCCAACCGATGGCCTGCAACTCACCGATCTCGCGATCAACACGCCGCCGACGCGTGAGTTCAAGTCGAACCTGTCGCGAGAACAATACGAGGGCAACGTCACCAAGTCGAAGGAGTACATCCGCGCGGGTGACATTTTCCAGGTCGTGCTCAGCCAGCGGCTCGAAATCGAAACGAAGGCGACCCCGCTCGATATCTATCGGGCGCTCCGCGTGGTGAATCCGAGTCCGTTCATGTTCCTGCTGAACACGCCCGCGGTCTCGCTGGTGGGAAGTTCGCCAGAGATTATGGTCCGTGTCGAAGACGGCGAAGTGACGATTCGCCCGCTCGCCGGGACGCGCAAACGCGGTCTCACGGAAGCCGAAGACCACGCGCTGGAAGAGGAACTGCTCGCTGATGAAAAAGAGCGGGCCGAGCACGTGATGCTGGTCGA
>Ga0247823_10003973_pt1 | contig 11891 bp, 8 predicted proteins | sample 13C_PalmiticAcid_2_FD_192426 | JGI IMG/M metagenome (GOLD analysis project Ga0247823, IMG submission 192426) | Soil microbial communities from agricultural site in Penn Yan, New York, United States - 13C_PalmiticAcid_Day30 | ecosystem: Environmental > Terrestrial > Soil > Agricultural land...
TGGGCCAGGTGGGCGCCTGGACGTACGACGGCAACGGCAACCTGCTGGCCGAGGAGGACGGCGAGGGCAACCGCTCGACGCACGTCTACGACCCGCTGAACTTCCGGACCGACAGCAGCCTGCCAGGTGGTCGGGCGCTGAAGTTCGTGCCCGACCTGTACGGGAACGTGCAGGAGTCCACCGATGCGCGCGGCCACACGACGTCCTACCGGCACGACAAGCTCAATCGCCTCAAGCGCACGCTGAATCCGGATGGCGGTGTTGTCTTGATCGGCTACGACGACGTGGGGAACAAGACCACGCAGTCGAATGCGCGCGGCTTCGTGACCACGTACACGATCAACGCGCTGAACCGTGTCGAGTCGGTGCTGGACCCCGAAGGCGGCCGCTCGGGCTTCACGTACGACCCCGTGGGCAACGTGAAGACCGAGACCGACAAGCGCGGCACGGTGACCGAGCACACGTACGACAAGCGCAACCGCCGCGAGACCACCCGCAAGGCGGGCATCGAGCTCGAGCGGCTCACCTACTCGCCGATCGGCAAGGTGGCGACGCGCACGGACGCGAACGGCCACCGCACCCTCTACACGCAGGACCGCCGCGGCCTGCTGCGCCGGACCCAGGCCCCCGATGGCTCGGTGACGCTGCAGGTGCCCGACAGCATGGGTGACGTCACCGCGAGCACCGACGCCGAGGGCCGGGTCACGACGACCACGTACGACAAGCGCCGCCGTGCCGAGACGGTCACGAACGCGGCCAGCGAGACGACGCGCTACGGGTACGACCTCAACAACCAGCGCACGCTCGCCGTGCGCCCCAACGGCCAGCGCACGGTCTTCGACTACGACCGCCGCAACTGGCTGGAGCGGGTGACCGAGCCGATGGCGCGGGTGTCCCTGTACAGCCGCGACAACAACGGCAACCTGACCTCGTTCACCGACGGGGCGGGCCGCAGCATCGGGTTCGGCCACGACGTGATGAACCGCCGCGACACGGTGACCTATGGCACCGCGACGCAGACGTTCCGCCACGACTTCGACGGCAACGTCGACCGTCACGTCGATGCGCTCGGCGTGCAGACCACGCGCATCTTCGACAAGCTCAACCGCGAGACCTCGAAGAGCTACAGCGCGAGCAGCGACGGCCTGACGTCGATCGTGACCACGTTCGACCCGAACGGCAACCCGCTGACGGTCACCGAGCACATCGGCGGCACCACGCGCGTGACGACGAAGACCTACGACGCGTTCGACCGTGAAGACACCGTGACCGACGGCTTCGGGGCGCAGATGGCGTATGCCTACGATCCCAACGGGAACCGCAAGTCGCTGTCGACGCAGGACGCCAAGGTCACGCGCTACGGCTACGACGCGCTGAACCGCCTCACCGGCCTGTCCAGCGCCGCCGGCAGCGTGCAGTACCAGTACGACCGCAGCGGCCTGGTCCGTGAGCAGGTGAACGGCAACGGCACGGCCACGTCGACCACGTACGACGCGGCCGGACGCCCGAAGCGCATCGCGCTGAACAAGGGCGCGACGGTGCTCAACGTGACCGAGTACCGGTACGAGCACCCGAACGGTTTGCGCACGGAAGAGCGCATCAACCGCCCGGGCGGCGCCCAGGTCACCACCTACCGGTACGACAACGCCGACCGGCTGGAGTCGACCCGCCGCATCGAGGGCGCGAATGCGGCCGAAAGCACCTGGACCTATGACGGCGCCGACAACCGCCTGACCGAGACCGTGGTGTCCACGGGGACGGGCGCCGGCACGGTCACGCGCTCGTACACGTACGACGCGCGCAACCAGCTTCGCCAGATCGCCGACAGCGCGACGGGCACCACGACGCTGGACTACGACGCACAGGGCAACCTGACCCGCAAGCTTCGCGGCAGCGACACGACGAACTACGAATGGAACGCCCGCGACCTGCTCGCGAGCGTGAGCCGCAACGGCACGCTGCTCGGCCGCTACAGCAGCGACGCCGCCGGCATGCGCGTGCAGAAGGAAGCCATCGACCCGCTGCAGCCGGGCGCGCCGCCGCGCGTGCTGCGGACGCAGTGGGACGATGCGAACGCGGTCCAGGACCGCGACACCAGCGGCGCCGTCGTCGCCCGCTACGACTTCGCCGACGACCAGCCGGTCGCGATGTGGAGCGCGGAGGACGGCAACCAGGTGCTGCACGCCGACGCCCTCGGTTCCATCGTGGCCACCACGGCCACGGACGGCAGCGTGAAGAGCGAGACCCTGTACGACGCCTGGGGCAACCCCGTTGTCAAGCAGGGGGCGAGCGCGAACAAGTTCCTCTACACCGGTCACCAGGGTGATGCGGAGACGGGGCTGTACTACTTCAAGGCGCGGTACTACGACCCGGAGACGGGGCGCTTCATCTCGGTGGATCCGGCGGAGGGGCAGGATCTCAAGCCGCCGTCGTACAACAAGTATTTGTATGCGTATGCGAATCCGTTGGTGTACGTGGACCCGGATGGTAGGGAGTCGATCTTCAAGAACATCGACGATGCAGCCGAAGGCTGCGGACCTTGGTCCTGCGCCGGGTGGGCGCTCCTGAAGGGCAGCTACGCAGCTGCGACGCTCGGCTTTGCGGTCGTGCACGACCCCGTCCGAGACATGTACGACCAAGGGCTGATCACCTACGGCCAATACGCGAGACGAGGTATGGGCGGCGGTGCGGCCATGGTCGGCATCAACGTTGCTGGTATTGCAGTGGGTGCTGCCGGCGCAGGCACTGCGGCGACTACGACCGGAGCGATTCTCGCAGGCGCTGCAGTCGGAGCGGTGACCTCAGGCGCAACTGACGCTGCCACGCAGGGGGTGCACATCTCGGCCGGTTTACAGGAGAAGTACGACGTCGGTCGCACTGTGGCCGCTACAACGATCGGGGGAGCCTTGGGCGCGGCGGTTCCAGCGGCCTCAGCTGGATTGAGGACCGAAGTAGGACAAGCGGTGTCTGGAGCAGTCGCTCAGACGTTCGGGAGGGCACGGGCAGCCGTTGAGTCGGCAACACGCAGCATTGGTGGAAAGCTCAAAGGCCTGGTTTCCCAGGAGTCCGACAGTCTTGGGGTGCAAACTGCCCCGATCGTCGGGAAATCTGTTCCACCTGAACCGGATTTGGTGACGGTCTATCGAGCGCAGGCCATTCAAGAATCGCAGATCGTGACCGGGGGAGCTTTCCGGCGCGCCCGCGAGTCGGGGGACGATCTGGTGACGGCAAACACTACGAGAAGGAAACTCATGGAAAAGGCACAGTCAGCAGATCCCGAGGTGCGTGTGAAGGCATTGCAGAACGCCCAAGCCAATGGCAAGACCAGTCCTTACATTTCATCGACGCTGGAAAAGGCGAAAGCAGAAGAAACTGCCAAACTTATTCGAGCCCAGGGCGGTTCTGCAGAAGTGCTGACGATTCGGGGGCCGCGCGACGCGGGCCTTGACTTTGAAGCTGAGTTCGCTCGCCTTGGCGGACGAACCAAGCCGGGACGTGCCAAGGACGCTGAGATGAGTGAGTATGGGATTCCCGACTTGTTCATTCCAGCCACAGGAAAAAGCAAATCCGGATTCGAGATCATTGAGAGAAAGAAATAGGCATGATTCCCGATCTTGAAGTGTTCTTCGAAGGCCTCGTTATCGGCCGGGTGTCGTCGCCCACGCTCGACAACTTCAACTTCTACGGCCGTTGGTCTCCGGCGCCAGGTCCAGCGCTCACGCGCTTCCTGGCATTGGTGGAGAACGACGGGGAGGCATCTGTCGTTCTGGGTCGCGGTGATCCTCCTCTGACTGGCATCGTGGAGTCCGTTCCAAATCGAGAACTTGATGTTCGGGTGAACTTGCCCAAGTAGGTGCTTCGTTCGACCTTCAGGGTCAGATACCAGAGGTGGTCGCTCGCGAACGCCGTTGACACAGCCTTCGGGGTCAGGTCCGTCTTTCTGCATGTACCTTTCGACGGGCAGAGAATTCGAGGCGTTCAGGCTGGTAGGCGCTCTGCTTGTAGGGGCGAGTGCGGGTCCGCTCGCTTGTTTTCTCAGGGCTGAACACTCCACAGCAAGAGGCATCCGCGCGGGCGCGCCCCTATCACTATTGATCCCTAAGATGGTCCCGCTTGCTCTGGCGTCGGCCTGAAATTGCCCGGGCTCAGAGCTAGGTGCAAGGAAGCAGACCTGACCCCGAAGCCCGCGCGCATCTTCGACAAGCTCAACCGCGAGACCTTGAAGAGCTACAGCGCGTGCAGCGACGGCCTGACGTCGATCGTGACCACGTTCGACCCGAACGGCAACCCGCTGACGGTCACCGAGCACATCGGCGGCACCACGCGCGTGACGACGAAGACCTACGACGCGTTCGACCGTGAAGACACCGTGACCGACGGCTTCGGGGCGCAGATGGCGTATGCCTACGATCCCAACGGGAACCGCAAGTCGCTGTCGACGCAGGACGCCAAGGTCACGCGCTACGGCTACGACGCGCTGAACCGCCTCACCGGCCTGTCCAGCGCCGCCGGCAGCGTGCAGTACCAGTACGACCGCAGCGGCCTGGTCCGTGAGCAGGTGAACGGCAACGGCACGGCCACGTCGACCACGTACGACGCGGCCGGACGCCCGAAGCGCATCGCGCTGAACAAGGGCGCGACGGTGCTCAACGTGACCGAGTACCGGTACGAGCACCCGAACGGTTTGCGCACGGAAGAGCGCATCAACCGCCCGGGCGGCGCCCAGGTCACCACCTACCGGTACGACAACGCCGACCGGCTGGAGTCGACCCGCCGCATCGAGGGCGCGAATGCGGCCGAAAGCACCTGGACCTATGACGGCGCCGACAACCGCCTGACCGAGACCGTGGTGTCCACGGGGACGGGCGCCGGCACGGTCACGCGCTCGTACACGTACGACGCGCGCAACCAGCTTCGCCAGATCGCCGACAGCGCGACGGGCACCACGACGCTGGACTACGACGCACAGGGCAACCTGACCCGCAAGCTTCGCGGCAGCGACACGACGAACTACGAATGGAACGCCCGCGACCTGCTCGCGAGCGTGAGCCGCAACGGCACGCTGCTCGGCCGCTACAGCAGCGACGCCGCCGGCATGCGCGTGCAGAAGGAAGCCATCGACCCGCTGCAGCCGGGCGCGCCGCCGCGCGTGCTGCGGACGCAGTGGGACGATGCGAACGCGGTCCAGGACCGCGACACCAGCGGCGCCGTCGTCGCCCGCTACGACTTCGCCGACGACCAGCCGGTCGCGATGTGGAGCGCGGAGGACGGCAACCAGGTGCTGCACGCCGACGCCCTCGGTTCCATCGTGGCCACCACGGCCACGGACGGCAGCGTGAAGAGCGAGACCCTGTACGACGCCTGGGGCAACCCCGTTGTCAAGCAGGGGGCGAGCGCGAACAAGTTCCTCTACACCGGTCACCAGGGTGATGCGGAGACGGGGCTGTACTACTTCAAGGCGCGGTACTACGACCCGGAGACGGGGCGCTTCATCTCGGTGGATCCGGCGGAGGGGCAGGATCTCAAGCCGCCGTCGTACAACAAGTATTTGTATGCGTATGCGAATCCGTTGAGCTATGTGGATCCGGATGGGCGGCAGGGTGCGGTCGTCAATCCCTCTGCATGTGTCGCTCCGGGACCGGCCTCGCTGGTTTGCCTCGGCTCGATGGCTCAGCAGGCTGCTTCGAACATGCAAGCACCTCGGCATCTGGACCCTGAACTCGGTGCTCCATCTGAGCGCAGCATTGCCGAGCGTCTGAGCGAAGCCGTGGGCAACTTGTTCAGGAGTGATGCACCTTCGTCCAAGGGCGCCACGGCGGGCGAGGGGGCGGGCTTGGACAAGGTCTACTTCGACATCAAGGTTCAGGCGGCGGCGAAGCGGTTCGAGGCGCGGAGTGCCAAGTCGGAAGCGGAGTTCGCGGCAAAAATCGAAGAACTCAGGGCCGTGGTTCAGCGCCTGCCTGACGACGAGGCGCGGAAGTGGCTGAGTGGGGTGATCTGGACGCCGAACAACGGACCACGCACGGGGATCACGACGGAGTCCCCTGCGGACGGGGGCGTCAAGACACTGCCGAAGCTGGAAGGAAAGCCGGGGACTTTGCTGAATCCGGATCCGGTGCCGGGCTATCGGCCTGTGGGGCGGGATCCGCGAGACAACGTGTTGGCGAACCCGCGGCCTGAAGTTGCCGCGCCGAGCATCTTGTTGAAGAACGGGGATGATGATGTCATTTGTGGGTCAGGTGGTCCTTGCTCTGTGTACGAACTTCCGGCTTCCGAACTCAAGGCGAAACAGCCCTACATCGGGAAAACCAAGCGACCTGTTTCCGAGCGAATGGCTGATGCCGATCATCGAGCCAAGACCCATTCGGGACTGCCGCCTAACGCGCGAGTGTTGGCGCAAGATCTCACACCCGCCGAAGCGGCTGGCGTGGAAACCATCCTTGCCCATGAGCGGGGCTTGGAAAACTTGTCCAATGCGATTCCACCGTTGAACATGACACGGCCAAAGAACGCTGAGAAAATTCAGGCGGGTAGAGACGTCATAGACAATGATCTTGCCCCTGCATTCCCGGACGCAACCTATGCGCAATGTAGCGCCGGTTGTTCGAGCTGAGCTCGGCGTGTCTTCTCAGCAAGGTGCCGCCTGAACTCGCGCGGCGATCTCATCTTCAGGCGCGAGTGCGGGTGAACCTCGTTGTAGTGCTCAAACGCCGCGGGCAGCTGCGCGAGCACTGCGACGGCGTCGCTGAGGTCCATGCGGCCCACGTAGTCGCGCTTGAACGTGTTCACGAAGCTCTCGGCCATGCCGTTGCTCTGCGGGCTGCAGACCGGCGTGTTGATGGGCTTGAGCCCCAGCGCCCGCGCGAGGCTGCGCGTCGAGTTCGCGATGTACGCGCTGCCGTTGTCGCTAAGGAACTCCAGCGTGTGCGTCGCGGGGATCGCCTCGACGGCGCCGAAGCGCTTCTCCACGGCCTCGATGAGCATCTCGCACACGGGCTCGCCTGGCAGCCCCTTGCCGCTCCACGCGCGGAACGCCAGGATCTCTCGGTCGCAGCAGTCCTCAGCGAACGTCGCCGTCACCGTCTCGCCGGAGTCGCACTTGATCTCGAAGCCATCGGAGCACCAGCGAAGATCGCTCGTTTGAACCTCGACCTTGCCCTTGTGAGGTCGAATGGAATGACGGCGCTTCGGTGCCCTGGGAAGCAGCAAGCCGTTGCCGGCCATCACGCGGTAGGCCCGCTTCGGATTGACCCGCGATGCTCCGCCGGTGACCCGCCGCCGGTTCACCAGCGCACAGGCTCGGCGATAGCCGTAGGTGGGCAAGCTGGCGATCTGCTCGCGGATCTCCGCCAGCAGCTGTTCGTCATCGGCGGGCGTGCGCTGCGTGCGTCCATCGACCCACGACGCCGATCTGGTGCCTCGCAGATGAACGTTCGAACGAGCCACACCCAGTGCCTCGCACACGCGCGTCACTCCTCGTCCCCGGGCAACAAGGGCGAGCGCGCAATCCACTTTTTTTCGGCGGCGTACTCCACGGCCTCCTTGAGGATCTCGTTCTCCAAGGTCTTCTTGCCGAGCACGCGCTGCAGCTTCGCGATCTCTGCTCGTGCCGCGGCCAGCTCCGATGCAGGCACCACGGCCTCACCGGCGGAGACGGCCGTCAAGGCGCCTTGCCGTTCGAGCTTGCGCCACTGGAACAGCAGGCTGGCAGAGACGCCTTCCTGGCGAGCCACGAGCGACACGCTCATGCCTGGCTCGTACGTGCGCTTCACCAGCGCAGCCTTCTCGGCCAGCGACCAACGCCTGCGGCGCTGATCCGTCGTGATGACCTCGATGGTCTCCGTATGCCTAGTCATACTCACAGTCCTATTCCTATCCGTAAGATAAGCGATAGGCTGCGTCCGGTCATTTAGGGGGCCAGCTCACAAGAAGAACCAAGCAAGAAAGCGCAGCGAAGTGGGGCTCATCAGACCACCCTTGCTTTTGCGACCCGCAAGCAGGCGCAGGCACTTCTCAAGCACCCACACGCAACCGATGACCCAAACGACGCCCAAGACCGGGGCCAGTACTGGGGCCTTGGCATTGGGGCTGAAGATCAGTGTTGACGACCCGACCAGGCACAACAGGGTAAAGAGGCCAAGTACCACACCCAGCGGCACCTGCAGCCAACGCGGAAGCTCCGTATCGCCGGAAACGCCGGCTGACGTTGGATCGTGGTTCATGTGCCGCCTAACGTTTGCCATGAGAGGCGCGAGGAGGCGATCGAAGCCTGCCGGAAGGCGCCCTCTCGATGGAAGGGTTGGGCCGTACCGCGCGAATGAACGGAATCATGGATGAGGTAGCACGGCGAACCAGGGACGCTTTTGCCTTGCCCTGAAAAGCTTGATGAGGGCCGCGATGGGGAGTGCTGCAAGAAAGACAGCCAGTACAAGCACGATGCCAAGTAGTTCGCCGCCATCTGAAACCGCATTGGCAGTCTTTTCAAGGACTCGCAACCTTCCGAATACCGAAGCGTAAAGCATGAACACGCCCAATCCAGCGATTGCGGATCCGAGGGCGACGACCAACCACTCAAGTGACACCGGTGGAAAAAAGGCGCGTGCAAGCGCGAGTCCCAGACCAAGGAAGAGCGCGCCATGGATGAAGACGCAGACTCTGACCACGATCGAATCTCTCAAGTATCTTCGGAGGGCGTTGCCAAGCTGAATCACTGTGCGGCCTGACGTTTGACATGAGTTGCATGGCCCGGCTTGCCGGGGCACGTCAGCTCGATGGATGGGTTAGGCTTCATTCTTGAGTGAGGCGATGCACACCGGGTGAGCACCTCTTCTCAACCATTGACGATGAAAACCTGGCGTTACCTCGGTCGGTTCTGGCACCGTCTCGCAGCACCACTTCGACAGTGCATCGCTTTAGCCATGCCGTAGAAACCACTTCGCCTGTGTTCAAGAACGCGATGAGTGAGGGCGACGAGTCATCGGGTTCCGGGTAACGAAGCCAGAAGCAGCTCCACCGCGACAGGCCGAGCACCTTGCATGCGTTCGGCTTCGGGTAGTAAGGGCCGAAAACAGCAATTTCATCCCAGGCAAAAGGCGTTGCAACACTGATGTCGACGGCCCCACCAACGTTGCGCGAGGCAAGTCGCTCAAGCTTCTCGCCCAGGTCGGTCTCCTCCCCGCATGAAGCCAGAAGGAGAAGGGCAGTCGCGAGTGTTCCGTATGCAGAGTTCACTATGAATCCCAACGTTCGACTGAATCGGCGCCGCCAAGCGTCCGCTTGAAAGATTGGGCAAGCCAGCGCATTGGTTGCTCCCTAGAAGGCGAAATGACGGATCAAATCTGTCGGTTCGAACTTGATCAGCAAGGAACGCTCATGACGCCTGACGTTGTACTTGAGCGGCAGGACGGGTTAGACCGGTGGCTCGCAGCACACGGCCCAGCCGATGGCGACCATGTGCGCTGCAACAGGCATGACGTCGATGCCTGCTGCTGGATGTGAGAACAACCTTCGACCACGCGACCTCCCCAGGTGCTTTTTGGTTCTTGCTCAGACCCGTACTCTACGGCACGGCTCGAACACTCGCCATCGCCCCACGTCCGCTCGATGGAAGGGTCAGGCCGCTCGCTGGCGCTGCTACCAACGCTCTTCTGGATGCTAGTGACCCACGACAACGATGAGAACCATCGTTGCTCCGGCTACTGCCGGAAGCGCAACGACAGCCAGCTCAGCGTAGCGCTTTGGAGCGGCGGGCCCGCTACGCCACAGGTGGACGGCATTGAGACCGGACGCCACGGACGAGAGGATGGCGCTCAAAGTGATCGCGAGGATCCACGCCGCGAGAACGGGCATGCCACAAAGATGACCTGCCTGAGATTCCGCCCACCGTTCGAACTGGGTGAGTTGATAGACCAGCAGCAGACCAGGCACAAGGATCGAGGCGATGGCAACGACCCAAGAAGAGGAGCGGAGCTTAGATCTGAGGTGCACTTGCAGCGGCCTGACGCTTGACATGAGAGGCGGCGGCCGGCTTGCCGGAAGACGCCCTCTCGATGGAAGGGTGAGGGGGGCGTGGCGGCAGGAGAGTCATTTCGGTGGTTCCTGCGTTACCCCATCAGCATGTTGTGCGAGGCTCGACACGGCTTGCCAGGCGAGTCCTCTCGATGGAAGGGTTAGGCGTCAGTCTTCGTCTTGGAACCATATGCAGAAGTACGTGCCATTGCCACCCGTAACGACCAAGCCTGCGTCGAAGGTTGATTCAGTCAGCGGATTCCAGCTTTCTCGTTTTGACCAATCTCCGTTTGAGAAGTATTTGCTCTCCGGGATGCTGTGCTGCTGCAACACGTAGCTTGCAATCTCTTCTGCCTGACTCTTTGGCATGCACTCGCTTTCGTAAGCCATGTCCTTCCAAAGCAGTTCTCGCAGGATACAGAACGCTGATTTCTTGTCGTGCTCAACGAGCAGCGCGGCATCTGCCGTGAGGCCGAGCTTGCCAAGAACTCGCGACATATCGCCGGTGCCCTCAGACACCACGGCGTACCGAATCTCACCGAATTTTCGGGCTTCAATGATTGAGCGCGGATCGTTCATGATGCTTAAGGTTTGGCATGAGCGGCAGGACGTGGCGGGAAAAGCCCGCCGTGGCACGTCCGCTCGATGGATGGGTTAGGCGCTGCCGTCACGAGTCTTCCGATCTTGGTATGAAACGAACTCCGCGCGTGCCGAAGCATCGTTCTGCTTGCCGTGCGCCAGACACCAAGCCAAGAGATCGCTGGCGACTATCAGGGACTTCTGCGCATCAACGCCCTGATCGCGAATGAACGATAGCGACTCCTCTGCCATTGCCTCCCACTCCGCAAACGATTCTTCGAACCGTTCGGCGTCAATCGCGGACGCCTTCACCTTGACCCACTCGTCCGCCGTATACCAGCCAACGCCCACGTGAGGCGGGGTCACCGGAGATTTCGGCCGCAGCCAAGGCGGCAGCTTGTTCTTCGACTTCATACGTGGTTCGATTCGCTGAGTTTTCTTCGAACGCCTAACGTTCTACATGAGCGGCGGGACGCAGCAAGCGGAGCTTGCTGTGAGCCGTCCGCTCGATGGAAGGGTTAGGCCGGTCAGCAAGCCAGAGCTCCAGCAGCAGCGAACATGCGCGACACCGCTCGCGGGGATTTGGCGCCCCATGCTGGACACGAAAACTAGCTTCGCCCATGCGACCTCCCCAGGTGCAGTTGTTCAATGCTCAGAACCTACTCTAAGGCACGGACCGAACACATTCTGCGGCCCTCTACTGGTGCAACAACCACGCCCCAAGGCACGTGATCAGCGCACCTAAGGTGACAATCACGATGCTGCGAAGCCTGAGGGCCTCGGACAACGAAGGAACCACTACGACTCGATCCGGGTTGCAGGGATGCAGAAGTACCTCGACGACCCTTCCTCTCCGAAACTTCTCGGCTAGCGCATACACGCGTTCACGTTCAGGCATCCGATAGTCGCGTTCAACAAGGCCGAAACCACTTACTTCTCTTCGTCGCTCAATCTGCCACAGCGTTAACTCGAGGTAGAAACTGTGGCGATAGAGACCCCCGTCAAAGGCGTCGGCCCGCTCTCTTACCTCCGCAGAGAGGATCTCCGCCATTCCCTTCTTCCATCGGCGCGCCCACAGACCAAGCAGCAAGGGAACTGCGCCGTAACCCCCAAGCGCCAAACCTACGCCGACGACGACCCATTCGGTTCGCCCGCTCTTGGCCTGCAGAACAAGGAGCAGCGATATCACAAAGAACCAGCAGAGCGAGCGTACCCAGCCGACCAGTCTGGCATGAGTAGAAGGCGCAATCATGTAACACCTAACGTTTGACATGAGCGGCGGGACACAGCGGGCGGAGCCCGTT
>Ga0247823_10003974_pt1 | contig 11889 bp, 11 predicted proteins | sample 13C_PalmiticAcid_2_FD_192426 | JGI IMG/M metagenome (GOLD analysis project Ga0247823, IMG submission 192426) | Soil microbial communities from agricultural site in Penn Yan, New York, United States - 13C_PalmiticAcid_Day30 | ecosystem: Environmental > Terrestrial > Soil > Agricultural land...
CCGCCGTCGAGCTTGCCAAGGACTGGCGCACCGACAAAGATCTCCGCAACCTCGAAGCGATGATGATCGTCGCCGATAAGGAAGTGACGCTCGTCATCACCGGCAATGGCGACGTGCTCGAACCCAAGGGCGGTATCGCCGCGATCGGATCGGGCGGCAATTTCGCGCTGTCGGCGGCGCGCGCGCTTGTCGACTATGAAAAAGACCCCGAGATACTGGCGAAGAAAGCGATGGAGGTTGCCGCCGACATCTGCGTCTATACGAATGACCAGTTCACCTCTGAAACCATTGAAATCCGGAAATAAGAATGAACAAGGACCTGACTCCGAAGGCCATCGTGGCCGCCCTCGACACGCATATCATCGGCCAGAATGCCGCGAAGCGCGCGGTGGCCGTCGCGCTCCGTAATCGCTGGCGCCGCCAGCAATTGTCGGCTGATTTGCGCGATGAAGTGAGCCCCAAGAACATCCTGATGATCGGCCCGACGGGTTGCGGCAAGACCGAAATCTCGCGGCGCCTTGCCAAGCTCGCGGATGCCCCCTTCATCAAGGTCGAGGCGACCAAATTCACCGAGGTCGGCTATGTCGGCCGCGACGTCGAACAGATTGCTCGCGACTTAGTCGAAGAAGCTGTGCGGCTCGAAAAGGATCGCCGCCGTGAAGCGGTGCGCGCTGCCGCCGAAGAAGCTGCGATGGAGCGCCTGCTCGACGCGCTCACCGGAAAGGGCGCGAGTGAAGCGACGCGCCAAAGCTTCCGCCAGCGCATCCGCGAAGGCCACCTTGACGACAGCGAGGTCGAAATCGAGATAGCTGACGCCCCGAACATGCCGTTCGAACTGCCCGGCCAGCCGGGACAGATGAGCATGATCAACCTGTCCGACATGCTCGGCAAGGCGATGGGCGGCGCGCCCAAAAAGCGCCGCAAGCTCAAGGTGATCGAGGCCGCCACCCGCCTCATCGAAGAGGAGCAGGACAAGCGCCTCGACCAGGACGATGTCGCACGCATCGCGCTCGCCGATGCCGAAGCGAACGGGATCGTCTTCCTCGACGAGATCGACAAGATCGCCGTCAGCGACGTGCGTGGCGGATCGGTGAGCCGCGAGGGTGTCCAGCGCGATCTGCTGCCGCTGATCGAGGGGACGACGGTCGCGACCAAATATGGTCCGATGAAGACCGACCACATCCTGTTCATCGCGTCGGGTGCCTTCCATGTCGCCAAGCCGAGCGACTTGCTTCCCGAACTCCAGGGCCGCCTGCCGATCCGCGTCGAACTCGGCGCGCTGACCGAGGGGGATTTCGTCCGCATCCTTAGCGAAACCAAGGCCGGCCTGCCCGAACAATATGTGGCGTTGCTCGGCACCGAAGGCGTGACGCTGAACTTCACCCCTGAAGCGATCGCGCGCGTCGCGAAGCTCGCGGCCGAGGTCAACGAGAAGGTCGAGAATATCGGCGCGCGCCGTCTGCAGACGATCATGGAACGACTGGTCGAAGAAATCAGCTTCACCGCTGAGGACGTCGGCGGCACGACGCTTGAGATCGACGCCGCCTATGTCGAACGCCAACTTTCCGAAATCGTGGGCGATACCGACCTCAGCAAATATGTGCTTTGATCATCGGGTGCCGGCTCGGACACTTGTGGCTGAGCGGCACCGGCAGACAAGGCCGTAACGCTCGTGGGGCGGCATCCCGCCAACCAGCTGGTTGTCGACCGAACGGATGATCGGTGGTTCAACGAAAATCGGCTCAGCCACAGGTGCCGCCCCGCTTGAGCTTGCCGCGCTGCACTCGGTCGCTAGCGCAGCGGAGTCGATCGGCAATTGCAGCAACAAAATGAGATCCGGTGAAAATCAGATCATGTCCAATGTCCTCCCGCCGCGGCTTTGGACGTATCACCGGCACATACTTACAACGGACCAATTCGATCAGCGTTTCGGATCGGCAGGTTCACCTTGCTCACCGTCCGTCGTCAGCGGCGTTGCCGGTGGACGAACGACAAAGGGAACGCCCAGCTTCTCGGCGATCTTGCGAAGAGATTTATATGCAGTCTTGCGACGGTTCGGCGGGATCTTCATCATTTGAATCTTCATGTTCCTTAGTTGAGGTGGATTTCCAAGCCACTTAGCTATTTGTTGATTTGAACATGATATCGGGCTGGACATGGAGCCCGTGCGTGATGCTATTTATTATGAACAACTGGCCCGCGTCGCCCGCCTGAAAGCGAGCGCGACCGACGATCCATTTCTATCTATCCGGCTTCGCGAGGCGGCAATCAGGCACGAACGAATGGCGCGGAAGCTCCGTCGCGAATCAGCGTGATGGAGACAGAGGATGAGGGCGAGTATAGCGGATGCGCCCTCAATCGTCCGCGCCATCGAATATAATCTCGCTATCGTCATAGGGCGGCCTATCGCACTCGTCCGACGACGGGGCCATGTAGAGTCCGCCACAGGCAGCATCCAAGAAGCGGCGTACGGTAAGCGCAGCGTCCTGCTCACCACTGGTAATGAGTTCGATCGGAGACGCTCCGGCGAAAACGGGTGCTTTATGAAGCCCCTTTAGCCATTCGACAGCTTTATCGTCGTCGGCGAAGAGAGTTCTAAGGCCTTTGTAAATGCCGAGGACCGCTGAAATCCGCATCAAAACATCGAGATTCAGGGTAATGTCCCGACGCTCGCGTGCTTTCTTAATCCAGCCGTGATAGGTCGATTGAGCCGGATAGCCGAGGATCAACCGGCGCTGTTGCTCGGTCAGTCCCCAAAGGTCGGCAATAGCAAGTAAGGCGCGCAGGCCAGGCCCGCTTAGTCGGCGGCGGTCAGCTATCGCAAACCGTTCGATAGCAGTCCTGGCGGCGGATCCAGAACGCAGGGAACCGGGGGACTTCTCCATCGCCTCACTCCTCCGGCGCTGCTGACCCGATCCCAGCACCAGACCTGCCGGCATTTTTTTCGGGAGGTGGCACGGCAATCAGCAGCGCGTCACGAATTAGCGCCATTGCGCCCGCGCCGCGGTCATGATCGCGAAGCAGGAATTCTTCGTCGATCGCCGGTATGCCTTCCAGTTCGTAGGCGGCCTGTTGAACGCGGACCTTATAGCTGGAGATGCGGCCGCCAGCGATATTCCCGGCGGTGATCTCGCCGATCTTATACTTCCGCTCCTCGCGGCCCCAAGGCCAGACCTCGATATTTACCACCAGCATGGCTTCTTCCTTTTCATAATCGTCAGTGCTGCCCTGCTCTTCGCGGGTCAGAGCCACTCAGAGCTCAAGGCGTCGAAGTCGGCCGCCCGTTCCAGGCCGTGCTTTGTCAATTTGAATGCGGGTTTGCTTGCATCCTGATCGGGCACAAAATGGAGCGCGCGTTGGATCAGGCAGGGCCGATACTCCCGGAACCAGACGGGAACGAGGCCATCGATCCCGATGTCGACCAGCACTCGCTTCTCGCCGACGTTCGGCCGTGCGACTCGGACCAGCAGGGCGTCGCAGCGCGACAAGCACATGATGTCCTCGACAACATGATGATCGCCAGCGGCCGAGGGTTTTGTGGGGACGATGAGCAGATAGGCGTCGGCAGCGATCAGATAATGCGCGCATTGCACGGGCAGGATCGGCGGCTTCTCGTCGAGATCGAGTTCGGCGACCTGGATGATGGCGAGCGCCGCCATCAGCGTTTCCATTTCTTCGGCCCGCTCGGTCGCGGTGGGGTATTTTGACATGTGCAATCCATTCGTTGGCAGCGCCGGCTGGGCAGCGGCTGCTTTCCTTCATTCGCTCCAGTCACAGCTGGACCTTTTTCTTTCGAGGCACTTCGCGACGTCAGTCGCCACGCGCTGGCAAGAGGCCGCTTCGTCAGGCGCCGTCGGCGCCGCGTCCTTGCTGCGCCTGCCATTCGGCCCACTCTGCGGCGAAGATCGCTTTGCCTGGGTCTGCCGCCAACGGCCGAACAAAGTCGGTGAAGCCGTAGCTTTTGAGCTCTCTGGCGAGCGCCATCAGATGGATGTGCGGTGGGTTGGTCGAGCCGATCTGGACCGGGAGGTGGAAGGCGGCGATGACGGCGAGACTGCGCTCACGGCAAAGGCGCTCGCGCGCAAATGCACGTACTTCTTCCCAGAAGACATGGAGCCGGTCGGCGTCGGGAAAGCGGATCGTCATCATGACGAGCAGATCCTTCAAACCTTCACAGGCTTGCTCCTCATATTTTTCGCACAGGCGTTTGGGATCGAGGCAATCATCGTGCGCCATTGGCGGAAGCAGGACCTCCCAGCGGTAGCAGGTAGGCTCCCATGGTGCGGCCACATCGGCCTTGTGCCCCGGGGAGAGACGCCGGAGCACGGAAGCAGGAGTGGTCTGGATCGCTCCCTTTCCAATTCGGCGTCGGACCACCCCGAAAACGAGGTGGGGATCGCTGCCGCCCTCTACGGGCACAAAATCGAGGCCGTCAGGCGCCGGTCGCTTTTTCATCTCCATGAACAGTCTCCATGCAAATGGGCATCGAGATGCGCGCTGGCGCGCTCGACGCCAGCCCTCCGGTCCCAGTCGTCGGCGTAAGGTGAATGCTCGGTCAGGAAGGGCCCGTGGGGCAGCAATCGGACCGCGAGGCCATCCCCATAGGGCACCAGCCAACTGTCGCCCGAGAGGCCGCGGAACAACCGATAGTCTTGAAGCCACCGGGGATCGCCGTCGTTGGGCATCACGAGATCGACTGTTATATCGATGACTGAATGGCCCTGCGCGTGCCGTAGCAGCAATACCGGGTGTTGGCTCGCGATCGCTTCGGCTTCCGCCTCGATGAGAAACAATGGCGCGCCGCACGCGGTCGCTCTCACGATGACTGCGGGCGTCTCGACCACCAGGCTGTCGGCCAGTAGGCCCGCCATGTTTAGCACATCCCGGCTTCCGCGGCTATGCATCAACGATGCTAGATAGTGCATCAGCTTCACGTCGGTGCGTGTCGCGGTCGGCAAGGGGACGCCGCCTTTGATCACAAGGTCGAGCATGGTCGAGGGCGGCTCGATCACGAGATCGATGGTGCCGTCCGGTGGATAGAAGTTCGTCATTGGGCTTACTCGTGTTGAACGAGCCCTTGTGCCGGGGCTCGCGGCAGCCCCGGCGTCAGATGTTTTTCATCCTTCTCGCAGGGCCAGCCTGCGCCTTCTCTTCTGTTTGAGCTTGGGCGCGAGAACGCGCCGTACTATTGTCCCAGGTGACGGCAGCACCCCAGTCGCCGGTCAGTCGCGGCGACACCTCTTATGCATGTTGCAGTCTCGAAATAGACGCCGCATGAAATCCGTAGTTTTATTCCTCGCGTCGATCATCCCATCGGGCCATTCAGACGACAGCACGCCGGTCCCATTTCGGACGGCGAGGACCCTGTTTCGCGCGCTCGGTCGTAGGTCGAGGGAAGGCCCGCGTAGTGGCGAACCTTCGACTGAAAGGCCACTGGCGAACTCGCAGCAAGTCACCGTTCAACGTGCTACGTTGACGAAGGCACCCTTGCTTCCAGCTCCGAAATGCGGTCGAGGCAAACCACGTGCACGGCCTGCCCCAAAGCATCGACATTTTCGTTAAGTCGAAACAGTTCTTCCTTGCTGATGCGATAGTGCTTCGAATAGCGGGCCTTCACGTAGGCCTCTTTCAGCTTTTCAAACAGCGCACGATCTTCACGCCGCTCGCGAGGCCAAGCGTCAACCAGCCGCATATCAATCCGTTCAGCCTGAGTGCGAAGGAAAGCGAGGTTATGGACGTGCGGGGTGTAGAAGGTGCATACCAAAAGCACGCAATGGTAGAGACGTTCGACTGCTTGATGAGTAAGAAACGCGGCGTCTTTTAGTCTCCCTTGCTGGCGACTAAAGGTTGCAGTTTCCAGCATGCCTGATGCGGCAGGCATCCACTCAGCGAAATACTCCTTCGCCATCGCCAGCGCCTGTTCGGGCGTCTTCGGTTTTGGAGTATGGAGTTCCTTGTCATCGTAGCTGTAGAGCGCGACGCCGTCTTTCGCGACGTCCATGAAAAAGTATCGCCCGTGCGCGAGTCCGTCGTTCACCTCTTGCAGCGTATGCACGATGAAATTTACCGGCGTATGCAGGCTCTTGTCGATCGCAAGTTCGCGGATGAGCCGATCATCAAGCTTGAGCCAATAATCGACGCGTTCCGTCAGACGCTTGTCGTTGACGATGATGAGCAAATCAAAGTCGGACAAATATCCCTTCGCGGTATGGGGCTCATCAACCCAGCCGCCCCGGGCGTAGCTGCCGTACAGGACAATCTTTTCGATCCGCCCCTTCTTCTTCCACTGCTTTTGGGCGAGCGCCAACGCATCCTCGAATTCCTCGAAAATGATCTGGACAACGCGCTCCAATTCACGCTGTTTATTCGCGGGAAGATGGTCAAGGTCCGTACGCATGATCCGGTTCACCCTGTCCGGCTGGCCACTGCTTGGCAAGCAACAAACGCGCTTAGCGGCACCAAAACCGCCGCCACCACGGCGGCTCAGGCTCCAGGACATCGGCGACGATCTTAAGCCCGCGACGCAGCGCCGCTTCTACTTCAGGAATGCTGATGGAATGTAGATGCGCAAGTTCTATGAAGGTCGCCTCTTCCACGAAATGTCCCAGAAATATCTTACGATCGAGCGGTGCCATCTGCTCCAACGCCTGTTCCAGTTCGCGAACTACAGGAAGTTTTTTTGAGGGCAATCTGATCATTCTTTCGGGTCCCGGCAGTTGCCAGTAGAGGCCCAATACGGGTCAATGTCGCCCGCATTGATGAAGCGACCGACATCCGAAGGCATCGGCGGACGGCGTCCGCTCGCCCCTTCCCTCTTTCACATTTGCAAATCTGCTGCCGCGATATCTCTGTCCCCCTGCCCATTCCCCCTCTTGTCGCCCGTGGCTGCGCATTCGTTGGATGCCACCAGTCGGGTCGGTTTGGCGCGACGGTCACAAGCTTGGAGCTCCGCGTCGAACCACAGTTCTGGCTGTATCAGTGACGAAACCGCAACAACGACCCGACCTCGGGGCGTCGGGCGCTGGTAGCATCAGGTTGCGACGCTCCCCTCGCTTCACCACATCTGGAGCAGCAGCGCTAGCTACGGCGAGGGCATCGTGCTGTGTTCCTTGCATCCTTTGCGTCGTTCAACATGGATTGTCGACGCCGTCCCGGGCTAGCAGCGCGTGGCGAAAGTCATGAAGAATCTTTCAGAAAGATCCTGCCCCCCCTGCCAATGCAACTTCCCAAAAGATCCACAAAGACCCATAAATATCCACAAAGAGCCATAAATATCCTAAAGTATTTATCTATCCTATTGCTCGTCGGAAAAACGATCTGAAAGTTACGCAAGGCCACCCAGAACACGAGACGCTTCATTCGCGCAAGCAGAGCTAAGTCATATTCTGGACTCCTATCGTGAGCTCGGCTATGAATTGGCGGTAAAAATCGCCAGAATCGGGATATATTGGCGGAATTTACTATCGTTTTGCTTCCGAAGTAGGAATGATATCAAGAAGGAGCCGATCCAAATGGCCGACGACAAAGCACGCGAACCAATGGGCCCCGCGACCGCTTCCGAACGCATTTATCGCGAAATTAAGAGGCTTCTTATGGAAGAATATTGGCCTCGGGGCACACATCTGCATCCGGGAAAAATCGCAAAAAAGCTATCTATCACGAAGAGCAGCACGGCGGTCCGCGAGGCTCTTTATCGGCTGTACGGCGAGGGAATGGTCGCGCACATGGAGGGGCGAGGATTCTACGTGCCGTGAATAAATGAAGCCATGCCTCGTAGCCCAATTGAGGATGATTTCGGACTTGGACTAACCAAACGCGCCCTGACTTGTTGCGGCTGCCGAAATTTCACGTTGGGAGAGATGGATCGTATCGAAAGACAAACTTCCACGGTGTTTTGCTTGCCAATTTTATCAGCCATCGGCATTACGGCACAGCGCGGCGAGCAGATTGGCAGCAACCGCGTGGAAGTTCCGTCACGCATTATGAACGCTTGTCCTCATTGGACGGGTGACCCGACCTTAAAATTGCCGCAGGGCGATTTGACGGCGGCGAAGCGGGAAACGACTTGTGGGCGGGTGGCAACCCGCCTGCTCGCATTGCCATTTCAGATCAGTCCTGTGGCATTTTCTTCATTTAGTCGCGACCGTTCTACGCGAGCACTGCTGCCTTCAACTTCGGATCGGGCTGGAGAACCGGAAAGGCCGGTTAACATTTCAACGGCCGCCCGGGTCCCCCACGAGGGGAACGCCGCATTGGACAGAGCCTTTCGCGATGATAGCGCCGTATTGCTTCGCTACCTCGGGCGACACGTCGGTCCAGAGGCAGCCCCCGATCTTATGCAGGAAGTGTTCTTGCGTGCCGTCGGCAGCGAACAGCGGAATCGCCTCGCAAACCCGGCTGCCTTTCTCCAGCGCATTGCTCGAAACCTGCTGATCAATCGCGCAGTCAGTAGCCGGCGCAACAAAATCGTCCTTCTTCCGCTTTTGGAAGAACATGATCTTGCCAGTCCGCCGGAGCAAGAGCTCGGCATGGAAGCCGCCGACCTGTTCCGGCTTTACAACCGCGCCGTTATGGGCCTCAGCGAAAAGACGAGGCGAGTTTTCCTGATGCACCGCGTCGAGGAACTTAGTTATCGCGAGATCCATCAGCGATTGGGGATCAGCATCGCAACGGTTGAATATCATATGATGAAAGCGTTGGCACATATCGCACAAGTGGTGGACCCGATCGATGAATGACAACGAGAGCGCGAAATCAGGCGGCGACACCCCCGGCAAAGATGATGCTCTTGCATGGGCCATCAAGATGCGCGGCGAAATGACCGAACAGCTTCAGGAACAATTCGAGCGGTGGCTGGCGGCATCACCCCAACATAAGCAGGCGTATGACCGCTATTCGCGCGTGATCTCGCAAGCCGAGATACTCAAATCTTCGGGGCAAGCGGACGAGGCAACCACCGCAAAAATCGTCACGCGCTCTTCAAAACGCTGGATGATGATGGGCGCGGCCGTTGCTGCGGTTATCGTGCTCGCGATCACAATTAGCGCCGGTGGAACTCCAATCCCGGGTTCGGAGGTCGTCCTATCTGCCCATGCTGCGGAACCACTGGTGACGCAGCGCGGTGAAATTCGCAGTTTCAAACTTGAGGATGGATCCATCGCAACGCTCGATTCCAACACCAGGATAGAGGTATCGATATCCCCGGATACCAGATATGTACGTGTAGCGCATGGCCGAGCTCGGTTGAGGGTTACCGATGACGTCCGCCCTTTCCGCCTCGCGGCTGGCCAAGGCATTGTGTCGACGAACGAAGGCGTCGTCGACGTGATGATGAGCGACGACCGCCAGATCCTGGTGGAATTGATCAGCGGAAAAGCCGATCTTGCAGTGGCGTCGCGTGCGACCTCCGCCGCCGCAGCGCCGAAATCGCTCCGAACCCGCACGGCGCTCCAATATCGGGCTGACGATCCACAGGTTCATTCCACCGCGCGGCCCAGCGTCAATTCTTCCGCGGAGTGGCCGTCGGGTTGGGTCGAGCATCGTTCAATCCCGCTGGATCAGCTAATTTCGGAAGCCAACAGATACGCATCTGTGCCAATTATTGTGGAAGATCGAAAGCTTGCCAAGCGAGATGCAGCAGGGCGCTTCAAGATCAGCGACACGGAGATGTTCCTGACGCGGATCGCGGACTTGTTTGATCTTACGATACACCGGCGTCCGGACGGCATCTACCTCCGCAGCCAATAAAAATTTATCGGCCGCCTAAGGTCGGCCTCTCCGAACTTGTCGAAGCATTCCCGATGGCACTGCGCGCGGCGCGGGCAATTCGGGGAGGCTTTATGAAGATTTGGAAATCACGCACGGCACAGGCGCTTCTGGCTGGTACAATCATGGTGTTGTCACCACTGGAGTTGGCCGCACAGGAAACCGAACATTACACATTCGACATTCCGGCACAGGACTTGGGCGATGCGTTGAGAACGGTCGCGGCAACGGCCGACTGGGAACTTTATGCCGCGGCGGATGAAATAAACGGTGTTTCCGCCCCCCCGCTTCAGGGGAACTTTACGGCCAAAGAGGCAATTGAAAGGCTGCTGCAAGGGACGACGCTGGTAGCCCGGTTCGACAACGGGTCGGTGGTGATCAGGGGGCGATCCGGATCCGGCGCGGCCGCCGGCCAAGGGTCCGAGGAAGCCATAGTAGTAACGGGTACGCGCATTGAGGGCGCGCCTCCGGCCGCCCCCGTCATCACGATCACGAACCAAGACATCAAGAACGCCGGCTTGGCTGATCTTGGCGAAGTGGCGCGTAGTCTTCCTCAGAATTTCGGAGGTGGCCAGAACCCGGGAATCGGCTCGGCCCAAGGCACGCAAAACGAAAATGTGAACGTCAACGGCGCATCGACCTTCAACCTTCGCGGCATCGGTCCCAACGCTACCCTCACCCTCCTGAACGGCAACCGCTTCGCCTATAGCGGGACGAACAGTGTGATCGACGTGAGTGCGATTCCGGTTGCCGCAGTCGAGCGCATCGAGATCGTCACCGACGGCGCATCGGCGATATACGGTGCCGACGCCGTCGCTGGTGTGGTGAATATCCTGCTGCGCAAGGACTATGAAGGGTTCACGACGACCGCGCGGATCGGCGGCTCGACGGATGGTGGTAATTTCCAGCAGCAGTATAGCGTGCTTGGCGGAACGAAATGGTCGAGCGGCGGATTCATCGCTGCCTATGACTATTTCGACAACAGCGCGATCCGCGCCAGCGATCGCAGTTTTTCGTCAAGCAGCAATCCCGCCTCTACTTTCTATCCCGAACTGAGGCGCCATAGCGTGCTTCTGAGCGCCCACCAGCGGTTCGCCCCGGGCGTGCGCCTTAAAGCAGATCTCATATACAAGCGCGGCGAGATGACATCGGTTCGCGGCCTCTTCGTCGATCGGCCGGTTGAAACCCGCGGCACCCGAGTTGTAAATGAGTTCGAGACCTTCGGGATCGCCCCGACGATCGAGATCGACATCGGCAGTGACTGGCACACGCGCCTGACGGGATTCTACGGCACTGACAAGACGTACGGCGTCACCGACAATTTCACCAATGGCGTTGCCGCCAAGCTGATCCGGATCTTCGACAATCGCAATATCGCGATGGAGGCAGGCGCGGAGGGCCCGCTGTTCGCCCTGCCCGCGGGCGATGTCCGGCTGGCAGCGGGCGGAGGTTGGCGTCAGAATCGCATTCACGGCGAATTCTCCGGGCGCAACATCACGCCGGCGCGAGAAAATAAATTTGCTTACGCCGAATTATTCATTCCACTGGCTAGTCCGGATCAGAACCTCGGCTTCGCCCATCGCGCCTCCTTCACCGCGGCTTTGCGCTGGGAGGATTATTCGGATTCGGGCAGCATTGTGACGCCAAAGCTAGGGCTGGTTTATTCACCCGTGCCGGAGTTCAGTCTTGGTGCCTCTTGGGGCCGGTCCTTCAAAATGCCGACGCTCATCCAGCAATATACCGGATACTCGGCAAGTCTCGTGCCGATCACCGGCTATGGCACACAGTTTCCGGTCGGTTCGACCTTTGTTTATATCGGCGGCCCCAATCCGGAGGTTGGTCCTGAGCGCTCGGAGAATATGACGCTGAGCGCGACGTTCCGGCCGTCATCGCGCCTCGAAATTGTAACGAGTCTTTTCCATATCGACTATCGCGACCGCGTCGCACCGCCGCTGAGATCGGTGCTGGGAGCCCTTACCGACCCGCTCTACTCGCAGCTCGTGACCTTCAACCCGACCGCGGCCGAACTCGATGCCGCGATCGCGGGCGCCGCCGGCCCGCTGGCGAACGGCACGACCGGCCCCTATGACCCTGCCAACGTCGTTGCTCTTCTCGACGTGCGCG
>Ga0247823_10003975_pt1 | contig 11888 bp, 10 predicted proteins | sample 13C_PalmiticAcid_2_FD_192426 | JGI IMG/M metagenome (GOLD analysis project Ga0247823, IMG submission 192426) | Soil microbial communities from agricultural site in Penn Yan, New York, United States - 13C_PalmiticAcid_Day30 | ecosystem: Environmental > Terrestrial > Soil > Agricultural land...
GCTTGGTGCCGACCACCGCGGCGCGGGGGTCGGCACCAAGCTGGTGCGCGCAGTCCTCGACCACGCCGCCCCCGGCGTCCGCCTCTGGTCCCATGGTGACCACCCCGCCGCCGCCGCGATCGCGGCCAAGGCCGGGCTGGCGAAGGTCCGCGAGCTGCTCAAGATGCGCCTCGACCTCGCGGGCGCGACCTTCGTCGAGCCGAAATGGCCAGCCGGGGTCCGGGTCCGCACGTTCGTGCCCGGCCAGGACGAGGCCGCGCTGGTCGCGGTCAACCGGCGGGCGTTCGACTGGCACCCCGAACAGGGCGCGCTGACCGTCGCCGACGTCGAGGCCACCGAACAGGAGCCCTGGTTCGACCCCGAGGGTCTGTTCCTCGCGGTCGACGCCGCCGACCGCGTCCTCGGATTCCACTGGACCAAGATCCACCCGGGCGGCGAAGGCGAGGTCTATGTCGTCGGTGTGGACCCGGCCGCGCAGGGCGGCGGGCTCGGCAAAGCGCTGACGCTGGCGGGCCTGGCGCACCTCGTCGGGCGTGGACTGTCCGAAGTGATCCTCTACGTGGAAGGCGAGAACCTGCCGGCGCTGACCGTCTACCGCGGACTCGGATTCGAGCGGACCGAGGCACACGTACAGTATTCCTAAGTGGACACTGAGCGCGGCGGGTCGGTTACGTAAGGCAAACCAGCAGGTCACGGGCAGGACACGGGTGTGCGAAGAGGGGGTCTTCCTGGTCACAATCGATGGCTTGTTCACCCTCCGTTCATTCCTACGGGGTGAACCGTCAACCACCGCTGCCTAGCGTCGCTCGACGAGGCGGCGACTTCAGTTGCGCCGCGACATCGAAGACTCCTGCCTGGAGGAATCCACGTGAACATCAAGCGGCACGCGTCCGTGTTGAGTCTCATCGCGGTCGGCGCCCTCGCGCTCACGGCGTGCGGCAGCGACAGCAACACCCCGGCGGGCTCGAACAACTCCGCGGCCCCCGCGCCCACCAAGACCGCTGAGGTCGAGTGTGGCGGCAAGAAGGACCTCGTCGCTGAGGGCTCCAGCGCGCAGAAGGGCGCCATCGAGGCGTTCACCGCAGCGTACGTGGCCAAGTGCCCCGGCCAGCAGCTTGCCTACACCCCGTCCGGTTCGGGCGCGGGCGTCAAGCAGTTCAACGCGGGCATCGTCGACATCGGCGGCTCCGACTCGGCCCTGAACAAGGACAAGGGCGAGGTCGACGCGGCCGCCACGCGTTGCAAGAGCAACCCGGCGTGGAACCTGCCGCTGGTCTTCGGCCCGGTCGGCATCGCATACAAGGTCGACGGCGTGAAGGACCTGGTCCTCACCCCCGAGGTCACCGCCAAGATCTTCAACGGCGGCATCGCCAAGTGGAACGACCCGGCCATCGCCGCGGTCAACAAGGGCGCGACCCTGCCGGACACCGCCATCATCGTGATCTTCCGCGCTGACGAGTCGGGCACCACCGACAACTTCCAGAAGTACCTCAAGGCCTCCGCCAAGGACGCCTGGGGCAAGGACGCGGGCAAGAAGTTCAACGGTGGCGTCGGCCAGGGTGCCCAGGGCTCGGCTGGTATCGCCGACGCGATCTCCGCGGGCAACGGCACCATCGGCTACATCGAGTGGTCCTACGTCCAGGACAAGAAGCTGAGCGCCGCCAAGATCGACAGTGGTGCCGGTCCGGTCGAGCTTGGCGCCGAGGGCGCCGCGGCCGCGATCAAGTCCGCCAAGATCAAGGGCACCGGCAACGACCTGGTCATCGACCTCGACGCCCTCTACGCCAGCAAGACCGCGGGTGCCTACCCGCTGGTTCTCGCGACCTACGAGATCGTCTGCTCGAAGGGCTACGACGCCGACACCGCCAAGGCGGTCAAGGCGTTCCTGACCACCGCCGCCACCGATGGCCAGGCCGCTCTGGCGGACGCGGGCTACGTCCCGCTGCCGAACGAGTTCCAGGAGAAGCTGCTGACCGCCATCAAGGCGATTTCCTAATCACCAGCCGGCACACTCTGAACGGGCGAAAGCGATGAGCGACCCCGTCTCGGTCGAGCGCCCCGTGACCCGAAACGGGTCACGGGGCGGTTCGGCTTCCACCAGCGACGCGGAGGCCAAGATTTCTTCCAACGTGCAAGGCGCGGGAGGGCCCCCGACCGGGACCACTGCCCCAGCCAAGGTGATCACCCGACCAGGTGATCGCATCTTCAAGGCGCTGACGGTCGGTTCCGGCGTCTTCGTCGTCGTGATGATCGCCCTGATCGGCATCTTCCTGCTGATCCAGGCCATCCCGTCGCTGACTGAGAACAAAGCGAACTTCCTGTTCAGCCGGGACTGGAGCGCCGATCCGGCCGACCTGGCCTTCGGTGTGCTCGACCTGCTGCTCGTCACCGTGTTCAGCTCGGTGTTCGCGCTGCTGATCGCGATGCCCGTCTCGCTGGGCATCGCCCTGTTCCTCACCCAGTACGCCCCGCGCAAGCTGGCCAGGCCGTTCGCCTACGTGATCGACCTGCTCGCCGCGGTCCCCTCCATCATCTACGGCCTCTGGGGCGCCTACGTCCTGGCGCCCGCGATGGGCCCGTTCACCAAGTGGCTGAACGACACGCTCGGCTTCATCCCGATCTTCGCCAAGGGCAGCTCCGACCTCGGCATCGGCCAGACCATCTTCACCGCGGGCATCGTCCTGGCGGTCATGCTCCTGCCGATCATCACCGCGATCAGCCGCGAGGTGTTCGACCGGACCCCGCCGATGCAGGTCGAGGGCGCCCTCGCGCTCGGCGCCACCAAGTGGGAGGTCGTGCGCACCACGGTCCTGCCGTTCGGCAAGGCGGGCTACATCAGCGCATCCATGCTGGGCCTCGGCCGTGCGCTCGGCGAGACCATCGCGGTACTCATCATCCTGTCGGCGACCACCCAGCACTTCAGCTGGACGCTGTTCGACGGTGGCGACACCATCGCCTCGAAGATCGCCCGAGCGGCGCAGGAGTTCAACGACCCGCGCGGCGCGGGCGCCTACATCGCAGCCGGTCTGGTGCTGTTCGTGCTCACCTTCGTGGTGAACGCGTTCGCCAGGGCCATCATCGCGGGTCACAAGGAGTACGAATGACAGCCGCGACAGACTTCGACCGGCCGGCGACCGCGCCCGCGTTCCAGCAGCTCAGCGGCGCCCGCAAGGCGAAGAACCGGATAGCCACTGTCCTGGTCGGCGCGACCTTCGTGCTCGCGCTCGTGCCGCTGGTGTGGCTGCTCGTCACAGTCATCAGCAAGGGCTTCGAACACGTTCTCAACGGCGACTGGTGGCAGAAGTCGCTGGCGGGCCTGACCTCGCGCCAGTTCGGCGGCGGCGTCTACCACGCGATTCTCGGCACCCTGCTCCAAGGCCTTGTCTGCGCCGTCATCGCGGTGCCGATCGCGATCATGGTCGCGATCTACCTTGTCGAGTACGGCAAGCGGTCCCGCCTGGCCAAGGCCGTGACCTTCACCGTCGACATCCTCTCCGGTGTCCCCTCGATCGTCGCGGCGCTGTTCATCTACGCGCTGTGGATCACCACGATGGGCCAGCCGCGCAGCGCCTTCGCCGTGTCGCTCGCCCTGGTACTGCTGATGATCCCGGTCGTGGTGCGCACCACGGAGGAACTCCTCAAGATCGTGCCGGACGAGCTTCGCGAAGCCGCGTACGCGCTGGGCATCCCGAAGTGGAAGACCATCGTCAAGATCGTCATCCCGACGGCGATGTCCGGCATCATCACCGGCATCTCGCTGGCCATCGCCCGCGTCATGGGCGAGACGGCGCCGGTGCTGGTCCTGGTCGGCTACACGACCTTCATCAACTACAACCCGTTCGGCGGGAGCATGGCCTCGCTGCCGCTGCTCATGACCTCCGAGCGGCTGACCACCAACGAGGTCGGCGAGGCACGGGTGTGGGGCGCGGCGGTCACGCTGATCCTCATCATCACCGTGTTCAACCTGCTGGGATCCCTGATCTCCAAGATGACCTCCCTGAAGACCAAGTGAGCGGGCGGTAGAGCAACCATGGCCAAGCGCATCGATGTCAAAGACCTGAACCTCTACTACGGCAAGTTCCACGCCGTCGACGGGGTCTCGCTGCAGGTGCCGCCGCGCAACGTCACCGCGTTCATCGGCCCGTCGGGCTGCGGCAAGTCGACCGTCCTGCGGTCACTCAACCGGATGCACGAGGTGATCCCCGGAGCGCGCGCCGAGGGGAAGGTGCAGCTCGACGGCGAGGACATCTACGCCTCCACCGTCGACCCCGTGTCCGTCCGCCGGACCATCGGCATGGTCTTCCAGCGCCCGAACCCGTTCCCGACGATGTCGATCCGCGACAACGTCGTCGCGGGCCTCAAGCTCGCTGGCGAACGCGACAAGAAGAAGCTCGACGAGGTAGCCGAACGCGCCCTGCGCGGCGCCAACCTGTGGGCCGAGGTCAAGGACCGCCTCAACAAGCCCGGCGGCGGGCTCTCCGGTGGTCAGCAGCAGCGTCTGTGCATCGCCCGCGCCATCGCGGTCCAGCCGGATGTCCTGCTGATGGACGAGCCGTGCTCGGCCCTGGACCCGATCTCCACCCTGGCGATCGAGGACCTCATCGGCGAGCTGAAGAAGGACTACACGATCGTCATCGTCACCCACAACATGCAGCAGGCGGCGCGGGTGAGCGACCAGACGGCGTTCTTCAACCTCGCGGGCGTGGGGCAGCCGGGTCGGCTCGTCGAGATCGACGACACCGAGCGGATCTTCTCCAACCCGGGCCAGAAGGCGACCGAGGACTACATCTCGGGCCGCTTCGGCTGATCGGTCTGGCTCTGTCGAGGTCCCCTGCCCGGTTCGGGTGGGGGACCTCGCCTTTCCGGGACGGAACAGCCCGGCGTACAGCGGTTCGCTACGCGCGTACGGGAGGATGCCGCGGTGATGCGTACCGCAGTGGTATGGCAAGTATTCCTCGGGGTCCTGGTCGGTGCGGCAGCTTGCTCCACGACCACACCTGGCACCCCGGTTCCAGGCTCGGACAGCCAGTCGATCGCGCGATCGACGAGCATTCCGACCGAACCCGCCGACAGCCCTGCCGGCCCGTTGGCCAAGGTGGACCCGTGTGACTTGGTGACCACGGACGCCCGTGCGGAGCTGGGTTTGCCGGGCAAGGGGCGGGAGGAGAAAATCGGCCGGGCCAGACAGTGCAGTTGGTCGATCAGAGGCACCTCCGCCAAGGAGGTCCTCGACCTCTCGGTGGCGGTCTACGACACGCTCGGAGTCAAGGACATCGTCGCCAAGGGCGAGGTTAAGACCATTCCCGCGATCGGCGCGCACGATGCGGCGTACTGGACTGGTATCGCTGACAACTGTGTCTACTCGCTCGCCGTCAGCGCCACCACGCGCGTCGATGTCGCAGGTACCGGTCCCGTCTTTGATCGGTCCTGTGACTACGCGTCCAGGACCGTGAAGCTCGTCGAACCCAACCTGCCCTGACCCGCGTGGTCCGTGTGTGGGGGACGTCGGCGCCTTCAGGGAACCCCGGAAGCGGTCATTTCGTCACAACGAAGACGCACTTCCCGGGCGATTGGTACCGTGCCTGTGGGGTCTGGCAGCCGATCGGACATAGGGGACCACATGTACGTCGACGACGCGGGCGGCTCACCGCTGGGCAGCACCATCGGCAAATCCATGTCCGACTTCGCCGCCGGTGCCGCCACAGGCGCCTTCTCGGTCAACGAACAGGGCGGCGCCGCCCTGCTGGCCGCGATCCGCGACATGGCGACGTGGGTCGACAGCCAGGCCAACCACAACATGCGACTTGCTGAGCAGCCCATGTTGGGCAATAGCAACGGGGCGAACGTCATCAAGCCGTACGTGCAGCAAGTCGCCAACGACCAGCACGGATTTCTGACTCAGCTCAAGCAGTTCCGTGAGTCCTTGGCCGAGGCCGAGAAGGGCATTCAGCAGGCCATGGCCAACTACCAGCACACAGACACTGCGGAAGCGGGCAAGCTCAAGTGATCTCGGGGGACAACTCGTTGAAGCGCATGCTCCTTGTCGTTGCGGCGCTGGCGCTGACGCTGACCGCCTGTTCGGACAAGACCACCGGCGAGCCGTCCGCCGCGTCGCCCGGGTCCGAACCGGCCTCGACAACGACAACGAAGAAGAACGGGACCTCGCCGACGTCGACGTCCGACACCTCATCGCCCTTGGCTGCGGTCAAGCCGTGCGACCTCCTCGACTCGGCGGCGATGTCCACACTTGGGATCACCAAGCCCGGGCAGGAGGACAAGATCGGGAAGGCGCGGGGTTGCCAGTGGCGGGTGGATAGGGCCAGCATCGCCGACAGCTACACCTTCGACATCGCTCTCTTCGAGTCGCTCGGCATCGCCGACGTGGTTGGGGATGGCAACCCGAAGCCGCTGACTGTCGGTTCACGCAAGGCCGTCCAGACGCTGCGTGGACAGAACCAAGGCTGCGCGATCTCAATCGAGGTCACCGCCAAGTCCCGAGTCGACGTGCAGGCTGCTGGTTCGGACGGGCAGAAGCTGTGTGCTCCCGTGCTTGAGGCCGCCAAGCTTGTCGAACCTGAACTGCCCTGATCCGAGTGGGAGGTTGAGTCACCATGCCAGGACCGGTCCGGACCGGCGTCACGCCGCCGAAGGCGGATCCCACCACCGTCGAGGTCTCGCGGAGTGGGCAGACCAGCAACCCGGCGTATGACCCGACCTATGATCCGCGCAGTCCGCTCTACATCGACCGCCGCGGCACCGCCGACTCCAGTGCGCAGGTGCACAACGAGGCCGAGCAGCGGGTCGACCAGGACATCGAGAACTCGAGCTGGTGGGAGATCTGGAAGCGGTTCACCCGCAACAGTGACGTCAACGACCAGTACAACCAGGAGATGAGCGCCCAGGCCCGCCAGTTGGCCGCTGGGGTCGACACACGGCCGCCGCCTGGGATGCAGCAGAGCAATTACTTGAGTTATGAGCATTCGGCGCTCAAGCCGATGGTTACCGAGGGTGTTGATCCGGACCAGGTCGGCGAGATGGGCGACCTGTATCTCAGCGCGGGCAACGCGATGGCGAAGTTCCAGACCGATGTGGCCGCCGCGATCAACAACAGCCAGGCCGACTGGCAGGGCGATGCGGGCGACCAGGCCCGCAAGTTCATGGCCGACGTCGGCAACTGGGTCGGTTCGGCCGGGCAGAGCGCGCAGCTGGCGGGGACGCAGACGTCCATCCAGTCCGCCGCGCTGGCCGAGGCGAAGAATTCGATGCCAGAGGAGAAGCCGTTCGACGCCGACGCGGCCAATCGGGATCTGGCGACGACGACCAATCCGCTCGACATGGTCCGCAAGTACGCGACCTATATGAACGACTACCGCGAGAGTCAGGCCGCCCATCAGGAGGCCGCGCGGGTCGTCGGCACTTATGACGGCGCGCTCGGTAGTTCGTCGACGATGCCCGCGTTCGCGCCGCCGCCCACGATGGGTGGGGGCGGGACAGGGGATCCCGACGGGAACGACGTCAACATCGGCGGCACGGGAACCGGCACTGGCACGGGTTCCAGCGGCACCGGCGACGGCAGCACGATCCAGCCCGGCGGCGTCAACCCGCCCCCTGGCGGCGGCACCGGCGGTCCTGGGTCCGGCGGACCTGGTGGCGGCGGCACCGGCGGCGGGTTCATCCCCGCGCCCGGTGGCGGCGGCGCGGGCACGAACCCTGGCGGCTTCGAGGGCGGTCTGCCGCCCGGCCCCGGCGGCGGTGGCGGGCAGCTCCCCGGTGGGGGCAGCGGCCACAACCCTGGCGGGTTCCCCGGCGGCATGCCGCCCATCGGCGGCGGTCCGATGGGTCCTGGCCTCGGCGGCGACAGCGACAGCGCGCGGCAGGGCCGTGGTGGTGGCGGTGGACGCGCGGGCTTCGGACCTGGCGGCGGCAGCGGCGGCCTTGGCGGTGGACGCGGCCCCGGTGGTGCGGGCGGTGGACTCGGCTCGGGCGGTGGACTTGGTTCTGGTGGTGTCGGCCGGGGTGTCGGGTCGGGCTCGGTGCCCGGTGCGGGTGCCGGGGCCGGTGCGCTCGCGGCTGAGCACGCGGCGACGGGCGGGCGTGGCGGTGCCGCGGGCGGCCGTGGCGGCGCGGGCGCGGGCATGGGCGGCGGTATGGGTGGCGGACGCGGGCAGGGCGGCGAGGACGAGGAGCACCAGCGTCCGTCCTATTTGGTCGAGGCCGACCCGGACGCGATGTTCGGCACCGACGAGATGACCGCGCCACCCGTGATCGGCGGCTGACCCGGCGATGCCACGGACGTTCTCCCTGTCGCTGGCGGCTGTGGACATGCTCTCGCAGGTCCTGCGGGTGAGCTGCCGCCAGTTTCCCTTCCAGATCCCCAGTTTCGGTCAGTTCCAAGAGGACAGAGAGCGCATCGCCAAGGCGGTGTTCACCGACCTCACAAACCGCGGGCTGATCCGGCGCGACCAGATCGATCCGGACGTCGAGGCGGCGATCACCGTCACCGGCGACCATGACATCGGGATCGGGATGCTCGGCACCGTCGAGGCGGACCGGCCGGTGAAGGCCCGCGCCGCCGCCTCCGGGACGGTCGGTGTGCTGGCCGTGCAGGAGGGGCAGAGCATCCGCTTCGAGCTGATCAGCCCGACCGGGCTCGCCCGCTCGCTGGTCGGTCTGCTGCCCAGCATGGCGGCGGGCCCTGGACAGTCCGTTCAGGTCGTGGAGGACGCGCCACAGCCCAAGTCGGACGGATTCGTCCAGCAGGTCCGTGCGCCGCGCTCGACGTCGGAGGCGCAGCTGCGGATGGCCGCGACGATGCTTGAGCGGCCGCGCAAGGGCTTCGGGTTCTTCGCCGTCAGCGCGCGCGGCAGGCACGGCCGTGAGATCGACGCGGGCAACGTCGGGTGGATCGACACCGACGCGGGCCGCTACCTGACCATGTCGCGGCCGAACCCCGACGGCGAGGTCCGGGCGACGTACTCACCCGCCGACAGCGCGCGCCTGGTCCAGCAGCTCGGTGAGCTGATCGACTCGGCGGCGCCGCGGCGGTAAGCGGGACCTACAGGTCGTCGTCCTCGTCGCCCGAGCCGGGCATCCGGCCGGTGACGACGAAGACAACGCGCTTGGCGACCGACACGGCGTGGTCGGCGTAGCGCTCGTAGAAGCGGCCGAGCAGGGTCACGTCGACCGCCGAGGCGACGCCGTGCGACCAGTCCTTGTCCATGATCACCGTGAACAGGTGCCGGTGCAGGTCGTCCATCTCGTCGTCGTCGCTCTCGAGGGCGCGCGCGGCGTCGATGTCCTGGGTGCGGATGACGTCCTCGGCCTTGCGGGCCAGGGATACCGCGACCCGGCCCATCTCGGCGAAGTAGCCCTTGATCGGCTCGGGAAGCACGGGCGCCGGGTGCCTGCGCCGCGCGGCCTTGGCCACGTGCAGCGCGAGGTCGCCCATGCGCTCCAGGCTCTCGGCGGCGTGGATCGCGGCGAGGACGGTGCGCAGGTCGGTGGCGACCGGGGCCTGCAGGGCGAGCAGCGAGTACGCGTGCTCCTCACAGGCGGACCGGGCGTCGTCGATCTTCTCGTCGCCGCTGATCACCTGCTCGGCGATGCCGAGATCGGACTCCAGGAGGGCGCGGGTCGCGAGTTCCATCGCCTCGGCGACCGTGGCGCACATACCCGCGAGCTGGTCGGCGAGCACGCCGAGTTCGGAATGGTAAGCCTCACGCATGGCCACAGCCTAGATGGACAGGTGCGGGAGTACGCCATCCTTGGGTGAATCCGAGGTGAACCACGCGCAACGAAATCACGCGCAGCGGACGTCTCCGCCGTTCACAGTGGACAAGTTCGCCGGAAGTTTCTCCGGCTCCGGCTGCGTCACAGTGCCCGTCGGTGCCACGACCTTGCCCTTGAAATCGGGGCCGAGGATCAGGATCAGCGCCCCGCCCGCGCTGGGGGTTTCCTCCAGGGTCGCGCCAGGGACCGACGAGGCCAGGGTCTGCGCGGCGGCCTCGTTGCCCTTGCCGTAGCGAACGACGGTCTTCGACACCGGCGGCCCCGTGGTGCTCTGGACGAGGGTGTAGCCGAGCTTGGTCAGCGCCGCGCCGGTGTCCCTGGCGATGTTGTCAGTCTTATTGCCGCCGTTGAGCACCTGGATCTTGAGCGTTTTAGGGTCCACCGGCTGTGCCTGCCGCAGCGGCGCCGACTGGGGCAGCGCCTGCGGGCTGCCCGCGGCGGGCGCGGGTGCCGCGGGCTTCTCGCCGGGCAGGGCCTGGTCGTTGATGATCGCGCGGAACAGCGCGGCCGTCGGCTCCTTGAGCAGCGTCTCGTTGCCGTTGTCGTTGCGCACGCCGACGGTCGGGACGGTGATGAAGGTGACCCGGCCCGCTTCCAGGCTCTGCATGGACTGGCCGAGCTGCATGATCGCGTCGAGGTTGATGTTGTCGCCGAACGTGGCCTCGGCGAACGAGCTGGCGAAACCGGTCAGCTTGCCCGGGTCGAGCAGGACGTTGGCCGACATCGCCTTGCGCAGCAACGACGACAGGAACCGCTGCTGGCGGATGATCCGGCCGTAGTCGGAGGTGACGTCGCCGCGCACATGGCGGGCGCGCACGAAGTCCAGCGCTTGGTCGCCGCGCAGCTCGACTTCCTTGCCAGGCTCCTTCACGATCCATTTATTGAGCGTGTCGTCGTACATCGGCTTCTCGACGCAGACGTTGACGCCGTCCACCGCGTCGACCATGCCCTTGAAGCCGTTGAAGTCGATGCCAATGAACCGGGTGATCCGCAGCCCCGAGATCCCCTGGATGACCTGGGTGAGACACAGTGGCCCGCCGAACTGGTAGGCCGTGTTCAGCTTCGCGGTTTTGTGCCCCTTGGCCGTCTCCCCGGTGTAGGAGAACGACTTCGGGTCGAACTTCTCACAGTCGGGCCGGTTGATCTCCAGGTCGCGCGGGAGCGACACGACGACGACGCGGGACCGGTCGGCCGGGATGTGCGCGATCATCATCGTGTCCGAGCGCGCCCCCGGCACCTCGTTCGTGTCGCCGACCCCGTCCTCGGCCGCCGCGCCTTCCCGGCTGTCGGACCCGACCAGCAGGAAGTTCTCGTCGCCGTGCTGCGCCTCGGCGTTCTGGATCGACGCGGAGTCCGGGTCGAGCGCGCGGACGTGGTCGATGCTGTCCGAAGTCGACTTCTTGAATGCCCAGCCGATGCCGGTCGCGAGGAAGACGAGCGCGGCCATGGTGGCCACGAAGACCTTGGCCAGCTTGGTCGACTGGGTCTGCTTGCGGACCTTCTTCTGCTGCAGGCGAGTCCCGGCGGGCTCTTCGTCGACCGGCGCGACCAGCGCGGTCTGCTCACCGGGGAGCAGCGCGAGCTCGTCGAGGTGGTCGTCGAGCGCTGCCGCGTCGGCCGCCCACGGGTTGAGCTTGCTGAACTTGGACGACTTGCGGGCCTTCTCCTCGGCCTTGAGCTCGTCGTGCACCTTGGAGAACCGCGCGAGGGTCTCGTCCACCCGCCTGCGCTTCTGGGTGTGCTCACCGATGGCTTCCATCTCGGTGGTGAGCCCCATGATCTCCGCGTCGGTGGCGGAGGGCGGCGGGGTGAGCGCGACGCGCTGGTCGTCCTGCTCCGGCGGCCGGCGCGGCATGGAGGACTGGCCGGGCGGCAGCTGGCGCGGGATCCGCACCTCGCCACCGAGGCGGTCCGGCTGCCAGTCGTCGGCCTGCTCCGGTCGGCCTGCCGCGGGCTGGTCGAGGGGGTGGCCGCCGGGTGCCGGGAAGGCGCCGGTGTGGCCGGGCGCCTGGGGGCCACCGGGAGCCGGGCGGGCGCCGATGTTGGCCGAGTCATTCGGGAAGGCGCCGGTGTGGCCAGGGGCTCCGGGGGCCCCCAGG
>Ga0247823_10003979_pt1 | contig 11885 bp, 6 predicted proteins | sample 13C_PalmiticAcid_2_FD_192426 | JGI IMG/M metagenome (GOLD analysis project Ga0247823, IMG submission 192426) | Soil microbial communities from agricultural site in Penn Yan, New York, United States - 13C_PalmiticAcid_Day30 | ecosystem: Environmental > Terrestrial > Soil > Agricultural land...
GCGCGGCGACCTGCTGAGCCTGTCGCTCGCGCGGCTGCAGGCGATCGCGCCGATGATGCGCCGCGTCGGGCTGTCGGCGACGATCGCCGATCCGGTGCAATATGCCGGCTGGCTCGCCCCCGACGCGGATCCCGAAACGGTGGCTTTGGTCGAGGGCGAGGCGGGCGCCGATCCCGATATATCGATCCTGCTGCCCGAGGGTGCGGTGCCCTGGTCGGGGCATTCGGGGCGCTATGCGGTGCATCAGGTGATGGCCGAGGTCGCCAAGAACCGCACCACGATCATCTTTTGCAACACCCGCGGGCTGGCCGAGCTGATTTTCCAGGACTTGTGGAAGGTCAACGACCTCGGGCTGCCGATCGCGATCCATCATGGCAGCCTCGACCGTGAGGCACGCCAGCGCGCAGAGACGGCGATGGCCGAGGGGCGGCTCCGCGCGCTGGTCGCGACGTCGAGCCTCGACCTCGGGCTCGACTGGGGCGATGTCGATTGCGTGATCCAGATGGGGGCGCCGAAGGGGTCGTCGCGGCTGCTCCAGCGGATCGGACGCGCCAACCATCGGCTCGACGAGCCCAGCCGCGCGCTGATCGTGCCGGGCAACCGCTTCGAATATCTCGAGGCGCAGGCAGCGCTCGACGCCGTCGAAGCGGGCGAGCGCGACGCCGACCGCTTTCGCCCCGGCGCGCTCGACGTGCTGGCGCAGCATGTGATGGCGCTCGCCTGCGCCGCGCCCTTTGCCGAGGACGAACTGCTCGCCGAGATCCGCTCGGCGGCGCCATATCGCTGGGTCAATGCCACGACCTTTTCGCGGCTGCTCGGCTTCGTGCGCGACGGCGGTTATGCGCTCAAAAGCTATGACCGCTTCCGCCGCCTAGCCCCCGACGGGCAAGGACGCTGGCGCATCGCGCATCCCAAGCTGGCGGCGCAGCACCGGCTCAACGCCGGGATCATTGTCGATGCGCCGACGCTCGACGTGCGGTTCAAGAACGGGCGCAGATTGGGAAGTGTCGAGGAATATTTCGCGAGCACGCTGACCCCCGGCGACACCTTCGCCTTTGCCGGATTGAGCCTCGAGGTCGAATCGATCCGCGACACCGACCTTTATGTCCGGGCGACGACGCGGCCGGCGCGCATCCCCTCCTATGTCGGCGCGCGCATGGCGCTGACGACGCGGCTCGCCGATCGGGTGCGCGGATTTCTGGCCGATCCGGCGAGCTGGGTCCGGTTTCCCGACGATGTCCGCTATTGGCTCGAAATGCAGGCGTACCGGTCGGTGTTGCCGCGCCCCGGCGAATTGCTCGTCGAGACCTTCCCGCACCAGGAGCATCATTACCTCGTCGTCTATCCGTTCGAGGGGTGGAACGCGCACCAGTCGCTCGGCATGCTGATTTCGAAGCGCATGGAGCGCGCGGGGTTGCAGCCTTTGGGCTTCGTCGCGTCGGACTATGCGCTGGCGATCTGGTCGCTGAAGCCGGTGGCCGACCCCGCCGCGCTGTTCGACGCCGCGATATTGGAGGACGAGTTCGTCGAATGGGTCGAAGGCTCGCACCTGCTCAAGCGCGCGTTCCGCGAGGTCGCGGTGATCGGCGGGCTGATCGAGCGCCAGCATCCGGGCAAGCGCAAGACCGGCAAGCAGGTGACCTTCTCCACCGACCTGATCTTCGACGTGCTGCGCAAATATGAGCCCGACCATCTGTTGCTCGAAGCGGCGTGGGCCGACGCGCGCGAGCGGCTGACCGACGTCGCGCGGCTGGGCGACCTGCTCGACCGCGCGGCGGGGACGATGCTGCACAAGGATTTGCCGCGGATCAGCCCGCTGGCGGTGCCGGTGCTGGTGTTGATCGGGCGCGAAAATGTCGCCGCCGCCGACCTCGACGATGCGTTGCTGGGCGAGCTGGCCGACGAACTGGCCGCGGCGGCGATGGGGGACGCGTAGCGAGGCGGCGGCTTTCGAAGCGAATCAGGCATGTAATCCTCCCTGTGGCGAAGCCATGGGGAGGGGGACCGTTCGCGAAGCGAATGGTGGAGGGGCCAGCAACGCCGGCGCCATGGCCCCTCCGTCAGCGCTGCGCGCTGCCACCTCCCCATCGCCGCGCGGCAGGGAGGATATATGCACCCCGCTTGCCGCGCACCGCCGACAGGCGTAGACTGGCGGCATAACATAATGAGGATGCCCGCGATGACCCATGTTCTCAGGCGGCGAATGATCTGGACGCTGCTGCTGTCCGCCCCGGCGCTGCTCGGCGCGAGCCAGCCGCCGGTCGCACCGCCGCCCGCGCCGGCGCCGGCCTCGACCCCCGCCGATCCGCTGGCCCAGCCGGTGACGAGCGCCGAGGTCACCCCTTTCATCCAGCCGTTCGACCTCGACGCGACGCGGCGCATGTCGGTGAAGGTGATGGTCGGCGGCAAGGGGCCGTTTTCCTTCCTCGTCGACACTGGCGCCGAACGCACGATCATCGCGCGCGAACTCGCCGACCGGCTGGGGCTGGTCGAGGGCGGCAAGCTGCGCATGGCGACGATCGGCGGGTCGGCGACAGTCCCCAGCTTTCGCGTTGCGGCGCTGTCGATGACCGACCTGCAGATGACCGCGTTCGACGCCCCCTCCTTTTTCGGCCGCCATCTTGGGGCCGCGGGGCTGATCGGGGTCGACATGCTCGAGGACCGGCGCATCCTGATCGATTTTCGCAAGGAGAGCATGGAGATCCTGGAAACGCGCAAGCGCGCGCGGCCGATCATCCGCGACGACGACGCGATCGTCGTCACCGCGCGCAATTCGGCGGGGCGGCTGATCCTGTCCGACGCGCGGCTCGACGGCAAACGCATCGACGTGATCGTCGACACCGGCGCGCAGACGAGCGTCGGCAATCTGGCGCTGCAGAAACTGGTCGCGGCGCGGCGCGCGAACCGCCTGCCCTTCCTGTCGACCACGCTCGGCGCGGTGACCGGCGAGGCGGTGCCGGCGACACGCACCGCGATCAAGCGCATCATCATCAACGGCATGGACGTCAACGACCTGCCGGTGAGCTTCGCCGACAGCCAGGCGTTCCGCGCGCTGGGCCTGCAGGAGCGGCCGGCGCTGCTGCTCGGCATGGACAGCCTGGCGCTGTTCGACCGGGTCGAGATCGATTTCCCGAACAAGCGCATCGTGTTCGACCTGCCCGATGGCGCGAGCCGCGCGACGGGGCAGCTCTTCGCCGCCAATTTCGCGAAGCCGGCGAGTTAGGACCGAAGCCTCCATTCGCCGCGAGCATGAGAACATATGCTGGACGCCAGTGACGGGCGGCGCCATAGCGGCGCCATGCCCGCCGCGCCCCTGCTCGATTTTGCCGGTCACCAGTTCGTGCCGCTTGCCGGGCGCGCGCTGTTCTGGCCGCGCCACGGCGCGCTAATCGTCGCCGACCTGCATCTGGAAAAGGCGAGCTGGTACGCGACGCATGGCCAGCCGCTGCCGCCCTATGACAGCCACGACACGCTCGACCGGCTGGCACGGCTGGTCGCCGAGACCGGCGCGCGCGCGCTGTGGTGCCTGGGCGACAGTTTCCACGACCGCGCCGCCGCCGAACGGGTCGCGCCCGCGGTCGCCGAGCGGTTGCGCCGCCAGACGGGGGCGGTGCCGCTGACCTGGATCGCGGGCAACCACGATGGCCTGTCGGGCGGCGCCTGGGGCGGCACCGTCGCCGACGAGATCGAGGTCGACGGCATCGTCCTGCGCCACCAGTGCGAAGCGGACGAGACGCGCCCCGAAATCTCGGGGCATTTCCATCCCAAGCTGCGGCTGACCCTGCGCGGGCGCGCGGTGTCGCGCCCCTGTTTCGCGGGCGACGCGCAGCGGCTGATTCTGCCCGCCTTCGGCAGCCTGACCGGCGGGCTCGATGTCGGCGACAGGGCCATCGCGGCGAATTTCGTGGACGATTATCGCGCGATGCTGGTCGCCGACGGAAAATTGCTGTCGCTGCGCTGTGGCAATCCTGCCACCGGTGACGTTACGGCAATGCCGGGTCGCGCCTGATCGCCCGCCGGACCGGGCTTTGCCGCCTGTGGCCGAAAAGCCGCACTTGCCGAAAACATGACGCAAATGCGGCGCCTCGGCTGGATCGGGGGCGCAATTTGCGTATGCTCGCCTCCTAATAAAAACAACGAAATGTTGAGAGGAGTGCCCAATATGAAATCCTATACCCATTGTGCTGCCCGCCTGCTGCGCACGAGTGCGCTCGGCGCCTCGCTGGCGATCGTCGGCATGGCGGTGCCGGCCTTTGCGCAGGACACCGCCACCGACACGGCGACCGCCGACGACAGCAGCAACAGCGAAATCGTCGTCACCGCGCAGGGACGCGCGCAGCGCCTCGCCGACGTGCCGGTGGCGATCTCGGCGGTGAACGCCGAAGCGCTGCAGAACAGCGGCGCGAACGACATCCGCCAGCTCAACCAGGTCGCGCCGTCGCTGCTCGTGTCGTCGACCGGCAGTGAAGCCAATGGTTCGGCGCGTATCCGCGGCATCGGCACCGTCGGCGACAACCCCGGTCTCGAAAGCTCGGTCCCGGTGTTCATCGACGGCGTCTATCGCTCGCGTTCGGGCATCGGCCTCAACGAACTGGGCGAAATCGACCGCGTCGAAGTCCAGCGCGGCCCGCAGGGCACGCTCGGCGGCCGCAACTCGTCGGCGGGCCTGATCAGCATCTATTCGAAAAAGCCCGATTTCACCTTCGGCGCCACCGCCGAGGCGACCTATGGCAATTATGATTATTTCCGCCTCGGCGGCAGCGTCACCGGGCCGATCAGCGACACGCTCGCGGCGCGCCTCGACGGCATCTGGGTGAAGCGCGACGGTTTCTATCGCGACACCACGAACAACACCGACGTCAACGACCGCGACCGCTATTTCCTGCGCGGGCAACTGCTGTTCGAACCGACCGACGCGCTGTCGATCCGGCTGATCGCCGACTATACCTATCGCGACGAGAAATGCTGCGGCGCGACCTATGTCGACAGCGCGGTCAACACCGCGGTCGGCAACCTCAACAATCCGTCGGTGCCGCTGTCGCCGTTGCAGCCCAATGGCAACAACATCATCAACGTGCTGCGCGACCTCGGCCAGCCGCTCGCGGCGTTCAGCCAGAGGTACGACCGCAATCTGTCGGTCAGCCCGGGCCGCAGCTATGCCGGCAAGACCAAGGACTACGGCTTTTCGGGCCAGATCGACTATGATCTGGGCGGCGCGACGCTGACCTCGATCACCGGCTATCGCCAATATCGGTCGAGCCAGGCCGGCGACGTCGATTATGGCGTGGTCGACATCCTCTATCGCGATCCCGACGACGACGCCTATCGCCAGTTCCACACCTTCACGCAGGAACTGCGCCTGCAGGGCGAGGCGTTCGACGGCAAGCTCGACTGGCTGGTCGGCGGCTTCTACGCCAATGAAAAGCTGACCGTCCGCGACAATCTGCGCTTCGGCAGCCAGTACGGCCGGTTCGCCACCTGCCGCATCATTTCGGGCGGCGGCCTTGCCGCGCTCTATTCGGCGGCGAGTCCGCTGTGCGTCGCGCCCGGCGTCGGCCCGGCGACGATCGCGGGGGCGAGCGGCGGCGGCCAGACCGGCACCGACATCGTCGCGGCGTTCACCGCGCTCGACGGGCTGAACAACCGCGGCTCGATCAACGACCGCTATTATCAGAATGGCAAGAACTGGGCGCTGTTCACGCACAATATCTTCCACATCACCGACACGATCGATTTCACCTTCGGCGTCCGCTACACCAACGACAAGAAGAAGTTCAACGCGAGCTTCACCAACGACAACACCGCCTGCACCACCGTCCAGGGCCTGGTGCTCGACGATCTGGTCAGCACCACGACCAACGCCACCGCCAAGGCACTGGCGGGCGCGCTGATCGGCCTCAGCTGCCAAGGCAATTCGACCGCCGAGCTCAATGGCGTGTCGATCAACAGCAAGCGCGCCGAGGACGAGTTCACCGGCACCGCGATCCTGTCGTGGAAACCCGTCGACGACCTCCTCACCTACGCCAGCTATTCGCGCGGCTATAAGGCGGGGGGCTTCAACCTCGACCGGTCGGCGCTGAAATCGCCGATCGTGCCGTTCGGCGGCCAGGCGGGCGCACAGGCGCTGGTGAACAATTTGCAGTTCGACCCCGAAAAGGTCGACAGCTATGAACTGGGCGCCAAATATTCGGCGAACGGCTTCAACGTCGGCGTGTCGCTGTTCCGTTCGGACTTCAGCAGCTTCCAGCTGAACACCTTCAACGGCACGGTGTTCCTGGTGCAGAACATCAACGGCTGCGAGGCCGACCTGGCCGGCGGCGACCGCGATGCGAGCGCCGCGACCGGTGCCTGCGCCGCGGACAAGGTCAGCTGGGGCGTGCGCGCCGAAGGCTTCGAACTCGAATCGTCGCTGGCGCTGTCGAGCGACTTCCGGCTTGCGGCGGGCGTGACCTACTCGAAGACCAAATATCGCAGCAACCTGGTCGGCACCAACGCCGGCGGGCCGCTCGACCCGGCGCTGCGCTTCCTGCCCGGCGACAATCTGTCGAACGCCCCCGAACTGGTCGGCACCGCGAGCATGACCTGGACACCGGAGATCGGCAGCGGCGGGCTGACCGGCCTCGTCTATATCGATGGCCGCGCGACGAGCGGGTACAACACCGGTTCCGACCTGTTCCCGCAGAAGGAGCAGGAAAGCTACACCGTGTTCAACGCGCGCCTCGGCGTGCGCGGTCCCGACGAGAAATGGGCGGTCGAATTCTGGGCGCAGAATTTGCTCAACGCCAAATATGCGCAGGTCGCGTTCAACTCGCCCTTCCAGGCGGGGACCTCGTCGGCGCCGTTCAACGATGCGAACGGCTTCCCCGGCGGGCGCCAGATCTTCTCGCAGTTCCTGGCCGAACCCAGGACCTATGGCCTGACGCTGCGCGGCAAGTTCTAGACCGCAAACTGCCTGATTTCAGGAGCTTGATAGCCGCCCGCATCCCACCGGATGCGGGCGGTTTTCGTTGTGGATTCCCCGCTGGAATTTGTTATCATCCCTGAGAATAAAATAAGCCTTGTGGGAGGATGACGATGAAAAAGAGTGATGGGAGAATTGCGCGCTTTGCCCGTGGCAGCGCGCAGGGCGTGGCGCTTGCGGCCGCCCTCGCGGCGACACCGGCCTGGGCGCAGGATGTCGCGCCGCAGGGCGCCGAGGTCCCCGACGACGGCACGATCATCGTGACCGCGACGCGCCGCAGCGAACTCTTGTCCGACGTGCCGATCGCGGTGTCGGCGGTGTCGGGCGAGACGCTCGAAAAGACCGGCGCCACCGACGTCCGCGCGCTGGGACAGGTCGCGCCGTCGCTGCTCGTCTCGGGCGCGACGAGCGAGGTCAATTTCTCCGCGCGCATCCGCGGCATCGGCACGGTCGGCGAGAATCCGGGCCTCGAAAGCTCGGTCGGGCTGTTCATCGACGGCGTCTATCGCAGCCGCACCGGGGTCGGCCTGTCCGAACTCGGCGACATCGAGCGCGTCGAGGTGCTGCGCGGGCCGCAGGGCACGTTGTTCGGGCGCAACTCGACCGCCGGCCTGATCAACATCGTCACCAAGGGCCCCGACCTCAGCGGCTTCGGCGCCAAGGGGTCGGTGAGTTACGGCAATTATGATTATTGGCGCGTCGACGGGATGATCAACGCGCCGCTCGGCGACAAGGCGGCGGTGCGCGTCGACGGCGTCTGGCAGAAGCGCGACGGTTTCATCAAGAATGTCACCGCGGGCGAACCCGATATCAACGATCGCGACCGCTGGCTGGTCAAGGGCCAGTTGCTGCTCGAGCCGACCGAGAGCGTGAAATTCCGGCTGATCGCCGATTACAGCCAGCGCGAAGAGAATTGCTGCGGCGGCGTGCTGCTCAATCCGGTGCGCAACCTGACGCGCGGCGCCGACGGCTTCCCGGTGGCCTCGCCGAACACGCTGCTGCCGCTGCTGCAATTTCTGGGCGCCAATCATCAGGTCGCACCGGCGGGCACCAGCTTCATCCGCCAGCAGGCGACCACCCCGGGCGTCTCCTATCGGTCCGACACCAAGGACTGGGGCGTGTCGGGCGAACTCAACTGGGAGCTGGGCGCCGCGACGCTGACCTCGATCACCGCGTATCGCGACTATAAGAATGCGCAGGGACAGGATGCCGATTTCAGCGCGCTCGACATCTTGCGCCGCACCGACCTCGACCGCCGGTTCCGGCTGTTCACGCAGGAATTGCGGCTGCAGGGCGAGGCGTTCGACGGGCGGCTCGATTGGCTGGTCGGCGGCTATTATGCCAACGAGAAACTCGATGTCGACGACGACATCGTCTATGGCGCCGACTATCAGCGCTACGCCAACTGTCTCGCCGCCGCGAGCCTCGCGCCGACCTTGCTCAACCCCGCATCGGCGACCTGTTCGAACCTGCCCGCTGCCTCCTTCCCCGGTTTCCAGGGGATTGCGGCGCTGCTCGGCGCGGCGCCGCTCAACAACACCGGCAACAACGGGTCGACCTTCCACCAGCGCAGCAGCAACTATGCGCTGTTTACGCACAACAGCTTCGACATCGTCGAGGATGTGCTGACGCTGACCGTCGGGGCGCGTTACACCCACGAACGCAAGACGCTGGCGGGCGATGCCAATTTCACCAACACGCTGTGCCCGGCGATCGTCAATTCGCCGCTGCAGGCGCTGGCCAGCCTCGCCTGCGTGATCAACGGCACCGCCCCGGACATCGTCAAGGGCGCCCCGGGGACGAAGTTCAGCGAGGGCCAGTGGACCGGCACCGCGGTGCTGAGCTGGAAACCCGATCCCGACTGGCTGGTCTATGCCTCGGCCTCGAAGGGGTACAAGGCGGGGGGCTTCAACCTCGACTATTCGGCGCTCGACCGGCCGTGCAGCACGACCGCAGGCTCAGCCGCGCAAAATGCCGCCTGCACCACCGCGCTGGCACGCCCCGCCAACACGCCGGGCAACGGCCGCCCCGAGGCGAGCGACCTGCAGTTCGCGAGCGAGAAGGTCGATGCCTATGAACTGGGCGTCAAATGGGACGGCCCGGGCATCGACATCAACGTCGCCGCTTTCTGGCAGGAATATAGCAATTACCAGCTCAACACCTTCAACGGCATCAATTTCGAGGTGACGAATATCCAGGCGTGCAAGGACGATCTGGGGACCGGGCCGATCGACAACAGCGCGGTCACCGGCGGCTGCGCGTCGGACCGGCTGACCCCCGGCGTGGTCGCGAAGGGGCTGGAGATCGAGACCTTCATCCGCCCGGCGCGCTATCTGTCGGTCAATATGGGGCTGACCTATGTCGACACCCTCTATCGCCGCAACCTCGTCGGCACCGGCGGGCGCCCGCTGTCGCCGGTGCTGTTCCAGCTGCCGGGACGCGGGGTGTCGAACGCCGCGAAATATGTCGCGACCGCGGGGATCAGCTGGACCCCGCCGATCGGCAGTTCGGGGATGAGCGCACTCTTCTATCTCGACACCCGCCTGCAGAGCGACACCAACACCGGCTCGAACCTCGATATCGAAAAGGAACAGGACGGGTTCGCGGTGTTCAACGGCCGCATCGGCATCTTCGGACCCGACCGGCGCTGGGGCGTCGAGCTGTGGGGGCAGAATCTGCTCAATCGCAAATATTACCAGATCGGCGCCGACATGCCGCTGCAGGGGTCGAACGGCTTCCGCTCGGTCGCGGCGCCCGCGGCGCTCGGCTTCCCCGCCACCGCGAACAAATTGTTCGTCGGTTTCCCGGGCGAGCCGCGCACCTATGGCGTGACGCTGCGCGGGCAATTCTAGCCACGCTCTCTCCCCCCTCCCCTGGCGGGAGGGGCGGGAGGTCCGCCGCGGCCGGGCACTGCCGCGGCGGACCCTCCCCAAGGGGAAGATGCCAGCGATCCACTTTTTCCGTTCGTGTCGAACGGGATCAATCGGGTGGCTTAGAGCTCGCCTACCGCGCCCGTGCCGCCTGATGCGCGATGTCGGTGACGAGTTTGCGGAACAGCACGCCGCCCGCGGTGCCCGACGCCTTGAGGCTGCGTTCGCAGTCGAGCAGCCGGCTCATCAGCCGCGCGATGCGCACCGAATCCCAGATATGAAGCTGCGCGGTGACCGCGCCCTGTTCCTTCCAGAAAACGCCGCTGCTCCGCGCCGACACGACGGTCGCGGGGTGCGCGCCGGCATCGACCTCGGCGCGCAGCCGCGCCAATTGCGTGGCGCGGATCGCGAGGGCGCGGATAATGCGGATTTCGGCGACCCCGACCGCGGCGGCGGTGGCGAACATCGCGGGAAGATCGCCGACCTTGCCGCCGAGCGCGGTGTTGATCACCTCGCTGACATCCTCTTCGTGCGTCGCGGCGCCCAAGGCGGCGATGTCGGCGGCGGTGACCTGGCGCTGGCGATCGCGGCCCGCGTCGAGGTAGAGCGCGATCTTTTCGAGCTCGCGGCGCATCAGCGCCTGGTCGCCCGAGACGAGGTCGATCAGCAATTGCGCCTCGGCATTGCCGAGCCGCAGCCCTTCGCCTTCCGCCGCGCTCATCGCGATGCCGACCAGCGCGCGGCGGTCGGGCTGGTAGCAGATGGCGGCGACGCCATGGTCCGACCCTTCGACGAGCTTGACCAGTTTCGACTTGGCGGTGACCGAGGCGCCGGTGGCGATCACCGGGTTGATCGCGCTGTCGGCACCGAGCAGCGCCTCAACCGCGGCGAGGCAGTCGTCGCCGCTGCCCATGATGTCGAGCCGGATCACCCGCGCGCCGGCGAAGAGCGACATCGACGCAGCCTCGGCGGCAAGCAAGGACGGATCCTGCGACATTTGCGACGAGGTGAGGTCGAGCCGTTCGGCCTCCTTGCCGGCAAGCCCGGTCAGCCGCGTGGCGAGGGCTCCCATCGTCGCATCGTCGGGGCCGGTGAGGAGGATGAAGCGGTGGTCGAGCCGCGATACCCGTTCGAGTTCGGCGGGTTTGACGCTCTTCATTGCCCGCCGGGGGCGGGCGGCGCGTCGGACATCCGGCCACCGCCGCGATCGGCGAAGACCGCGAGGCGGGCGACGATCTGGTCGGCCACCGCCGACGAGAGGCGTTCAAGCGCGGTCGATTCGGCGGCGATCGTCGCATATTCGCTGCCGACGACGTCGATCCCCGAATCGGAAAAGGCGGTCGCGTCGAGCAGCACTTCGCCGCTCGCCGCATCGACGAGCTGGTAGCGCGCGCGCAGGGTGCGGCGTTCGCGGGTCACCGCATCGTCGGCGCGGACGCCGAAACCGGTGATGCTGTCCTCGAGCCGGACGTCGAGGCGCAGGCGCTTGCCCGCGCCCTGCCCGTTCTGCGCCGCGACGAGCCGGTCGCGCAGCGCGTTGCGGACGAGCCAGCCCTGATGCCCCTCGATCGGCGCGACATCGACGTCGGCAAGGATCGTCGCCACCGCGCCGTCGCTGCCGCTCGCATAGAGCGGACGCAGCCCGCAACCGCCAAGGAGCAGCGAGGCGACGACCAGAGAGGAAGTAACAAGCTTACGCATCTGAAACCCTAATGCCCCCTTACCCCGTTCGTGTCGAGCGAAGTCGAGACACGCTGACGCTGCGCCAGACGTCCCTCGACTTCGCTCGAGACGAACGGAAGGACGGGGGATAAGTTCCGGGCCATCCGGTCAGGGAACGATGTTCACGAGCCGGTCCGGCACCACAATCACCTTCTTCGGCGACGCACCGGCGAGCAGTTCGACGATGCGCGGGCGCGCGAGCGCAGCGGCTTCGGTCGCTTCCTTGTCGAGACCCTTCGCGATCGTCATCGTATCGCGCAGCTTGCCCGCCATCTGGATCGCGATCGTCACCTCGTCATCGACGAGAAGTGCCGGATCGGCGTGCGGCCATG
>Ga0247823_10003980_pt1 | contig 11883 bp, 13 predicted proteins | sample 13C_PalmiticAcid_2_FD_192426 | JGI IMG/M metagenome (GOLD analysis project Ga0247823, IMG submission 192426) | Soil microbial communities from agricultural site in Penn Yan, New York, United States - 13C_PalmiticAcid_Day30 | ecosystem: Environmental > Terrestrial > Soil > Agricultural land...
GGGTGGAGGTGGTCCGTACGGGCCGGGGAGCCGGAATCGCGGAGGCGGCGGTGTGGGTTCCAAATACGCGAGCGGCACGTGGAAGTCCGGGCGGAGCAATGGCGGCGGGCTGGACACGCTGACGGGGAGTGCGCACGAGGGGGACGGGACAGAGATGGAGAGCTATGGTAAGGGGAACGGGAGCATGGATTCGATCTTGGACAGTCGTGAGATGTATGGAAGGGAGCGGGAGCGGGAGAGGGAGCGGGAGCGAGATGTTGATGGGGAGGGAAGCGCGAGTGGGAATATGAGTGATAGGGGAACGCCGACGGCGGGGATCACAAAGAAGGTCGAGGTTGTCATCACAAGGAGTTGATGAACGGGATTCAGGGGTAATGGACAGGGGGGGTTAGACTTGGGAATTGGCGTTATCATTGGCAGGGATGCCTCAAAAGTGGCGGCGGTCAAAATCTGGATAATCAAAATGGAGGGTTTGTACATAGGAACTGTAGTAAATAGTGTTGGCATGAGTAGATAGTACATAATGTGTGGGCAGCACCAGGATGCGTTGACGAGTCGTGCTTCGGACATGGTGCATACCGATGGCGTGGTTTCAACCAAGACAGGCAACCGATCCATCACCAAGCAAAGAAAAGCCACGCGAGTGTGAGACCTATTGCGTTTGGTGCGATCCAAAAATACTCTCGCGTTCACACACGCCAGCTAACCCCTTATCTACGCTCAAACCACGACCAAATAAACCGGCTCCCCCCATACACAGCACTCAGTCAGTCGGATATACTAAACGCTCGATCCAGTCACACCGCCCAGCGAAACACGGCCACCCAAACCGCGAACGGACAATCAAACCCAAAACAAAACGCCAGCCATGCCATGTCCTGTGCTGCCAAACATGAATCCAGTCCAGTTTTTGTTGCCTGTAACCTCCCTCCTCCTTTCTCCCCTGACACGGAACCGGCCCCATACACATACAAACACCAACCAAACCAACCAACAAACCAAAACAATAGCCTCTCGCCACTCACTCCTCCTGCATGGGCGCCACCACGCGCCCCGCATCGACGAGGATCAGCTCCTCGAGGCGCTTGCCCACGTCGGGCCCGTACTCGACGCGCTTCCACGTCGTGATGCGGGCCTCGTTCATGTCAAAGTCAAAGATGCGGATCTTGCGGTGGAAGCCGCCGTAGCCCGCGTAGCCGCCGAAGCCGACGGCGCCGGCGTGGCACATCCAGAGGGCGGGCTTGCCTTGTTCGGTCTGAGAGAGGCCGCAGTACTCGTTTACGTGGTCGCTAGTGCAAGGAAAAAGAGATGTTAGTCGAGAGGCACGGAGAAGGATTTCAGGGAAGGGAAGAGAAGGGGCACGTACTGTCCACAGCTCACCATGGACACGCCCTCCTCGATGAGCGCGTCGTAGAACCCAGAGTTGTAAGCCGGCGCTGTGCTTGGCTCCTTCCATTCGCCCACGAGCGTCAGGTTCGGCGACCTGTATTCGGGGATGGGGATGTGGATAAAGGCCACGTCCATGTGGTGGTGGGTGTATTCCTTGTGCTTCTTCTTGAGGCTCTGGGCAGTCTCGCTGAACCAGTCGATCTGGTTCTTCTTGATCCAGTCGTAGCCCTTGAACTTGCGCTCGTTGGGCGAGTACGAGTGCGTGTCGAGCAGGTAGACGGTGATGGCGGAGTGGCCCGAACTGCCGCGGGCCAAGACCTCAATGTAGTAGTTGCCCACGCCGTCGATCTCTGGTGGGCCGGCTTTGGAAAGCGAGTAAGGGAGGGTTTCGATCAGCTCCATTTGTGCCGCGCGGGACATGGAGCCCTCGTCGTCGTGGTTGCCAAAGATGGACACGTAGGGGATCTTGTGTTTGATCAGGAGCTGCGCGTACTTGAAGATAGCCTGCAAAATGTCAGCACAACGCCTCGCCAAACGAGATGCAGCGCTCCTCACCGTCTGCGTGTCCGGCGCGGTCTCCCCGTTCACCTGGTCCCCGCTGAGCACCACCAAGTTCGGCCTCTCCTCCTCCAAAATCTTGATGACGAAATCCAACGTCCTCGGGTCCGCCTCGCACTTCCCACCATTCCAATCCTCGGGCAGCGCATCCCGACAATGTCCCACGCCAGTACTCAGATGCAGATCCGCCAGCTGCATGATCTTGAACTTGCCATTGTCCGCAATCCTCGGCACGGGCTTGAACGGCTCCTCCTCGGCGCCCCTCCGTACCGTGATGTGCGCAGCGGGGACCTTGGACCCAGCGTCCAACAGCAGCGACGTCCCCGTGATGGCCCACCCGGGCCGCGCCTCGACCGCATCGTCCCCAAACAGCACATCCACCCCGGTCACGGCGCTCTTGGAGTCGCTCACGCCGCGCTTATTGCTCCTCTTGATCCACAACCCGCCCGGCCTCGACTCCCACTTCTCCTCCCCCTTGTGATGATCCTTCGCGCTCTCCCCCCTCCGCCCGTTCTTCGCGCTCTTGGCGGCCGCCACCTCGGGGTTCAGGCGCCCCACGCTGACGTCCACCACGACGCGGTCCTCGGGGGTCAGCTCCTCCTCGCTCTTGCGCTGGACGTGCAGGAAGGCGGACGAGAACATGCCCTTGCTCAGGTACAGGTCCTTGTCGATGCGGTGCCACAGGGCCGCATCGAGCTTGCACGATGAAAAGACGTTGAGGGTGGAGCATTTTGTCAGGGTGATGTCGGTGATGACGGTGCCGGCGTGGTGGGTGGGGAGGTAGCCATGCAGGGCGTCGGGCAGGACGCGGAAGTTGCGGTCGAGGAAGAAGATGATGATGAAGGTGAAGACGGCGGCGGTGGTGGTTTGCACTATTGTGCGGACCTGCGTAAGAAAGGGGGCCGGGTTGGTTAGTGGCCGTGTTCTCGTGTCTTGGGAAAAGACTGTCTTACAATGCGTCGTGTCATGGCGGTGGATTCGAGGTAGGAGGAGAGCAAGGGTCGCAAGGGTCTCGGGCCCTTCTCGTGAAGATCACCGGGCATCTACCGCCTCGCCCGTGTGTAGCCGAAGTGGTGCAACCCGTGTGCGTGTACGTGTACGTGTGCGTGTACGTGTGCGTGTGCGTGTGCGTGTGCGTGTGCGTGTGCGTGTGTTTTGCTCCGCGTCGTGGGATCGCGGGTTGTCTACCGGGGCCGTACAGAAGGACATGTGCGAGAGGCAAGGGGCGTGTGCTCGACTCGAGGATCTACGACTCGGGGATACGGGACGTGGAGAAGTCGCGGCGCAAGGCCCATCTTAGACCATGTCGCGGACACAGTACGAGGATGGCAGCCTGCGCGTTGCTCCCAGGCTAGTGTTGACGTTAGGGGAAAGTTGCCGATATTGCCGGTCGTCTGCGTGGCGGCTGGGCGTGGTGGTCGTCTGTTTCACAGCCTGGAGCAGCTGGTGATGGAAAAGGTCAAAAGGGATGCCCTGGGCTGTCTTTCCAGGTCCAGGGTCAGACCCACTTCCTGCGGCTTCCTGTCCCCAGTTGCACCCCCTGTGTTCGGGACGCAAGCAGTGAACCCTAACCCTGTTTTGTGCCATGAGCTCCTCTGTCCTCGAAATGACTGGACAACTTCCTTCCCGGCCAAGCCTGTAAACTCGTGATGCTCCTTGGCGTGAGGTCTTCGTGGGTGAGAACAAAGTTGGCTGCCCCTTGGTTCTTTCGCTCGCTATTTAGAAACGACCTTCACTTGGCACGTCCAAGACACCCCCTAAGGTTACGGGCTAATTAGACACCAGTCATCGAAGACCTCGTTGGCAACCAGCCCGCAGTTACGTGTTACTGAGCTGGGATTCACACTGGGCACATTACATAGTACACACACATCAAGTCAGTCAGATCAGGTCTTGCTGCTCTGCACATCTCATCAATTCATCACTCATGCTACGTCCACCCGTCCATCCATTCATCCATCAATCCCTTCCTTCCAATTCATAAAGACCAGCTGGGAAAAGGACCGGTGTGGTGTGGGGGTATCTATCCTCCTCGGATGCTCGCGTTCCAACACCAAACCAAAACCAGCAACCCAAAAAATGCACACACACAGACAGACATCAACAACGCCAGCCAACCCGTCCCAACCTTCATCATAACCACACCAAATCAAAAGCCCGTTTCCAACAGCATCCCTAGAAGAGACCACTTCCACTCGGCCAATCCCAGCCCAGCCAGGGGAGGGGGGTATCCGACCCATCATGTCATTAATGTCCTCCAGCGAAGACCAATACCCAGACTCGCCGGGGTAAGAAAGGAAGAAGAAAGGTATTAAAATCCGTCCCGCTTCGTGCCAGTCGATTGACGGTGATAAAGTGAAGCGAAAAATTGCAGAGGCGAATTGACCACTCAAACTGCCTCTGCCTCGTCCGTTCCTCCCTCCGTCGTGTATTATGGAGGCGACGATGCATGCAAAACGTCGTAAAAATGTCGTTGAAAGATATGACACCCTCGGGCTCGCGCCCTCTTGGTCTTGATGTTGTAAATCTTGATGTATGTATGTCGTTGTGTTTGTTGTTGTTTGCACATTTCGTTCTTTCTGATCCCGCCATTGCCGAGAATCGTCGTCGTCGCGAAAAGAAATCCGAACAATCATCAAATACTCGCCACGCGAGCCCTCCCATCCGGCACCCGCGCATGGCAAACCATCAGCTTCAGACTCGTCCCCCACTCCTCGCACTCTGCCATTAGCACCCGGTCGCGCCAGATGCTGCCCCTCGACGAGGGGCCGATCCCGGGTGTCGCCGCGCTCTCGTAGCACCGGCTGTACCACCACCGTCCCACCTTGGCCACCGACTGCGCGATGCTCTCGTCCGCGACGGGGCTCTCGTCATTGATCATCTCCGGCAGGCTGCGCTCGTCCTTCTTGGGCTTGCTCTTGAGCCCAGCGCCAGTATCGGCACCACTTGAGGCCCTCTTTCTACCGCCAGCCTCGCTGCCACCTAAAGAAGAGCGAGGAATGATGCTGGCGACGGGGACGCCGACCCGACACGTCTTGATATCCGCAAAACCACGTCTACCGATCAGCCGGAGGATGAGGTCCGAGGTTGACGCGAGGCTGGTGTCGGGGGCGCGGGCGTGGATGCGTTCCTTGAGCTGGCGCGCCGCGCGCCGGCACCGGTTGCCCATGTTGTTCAGGTCCGCGTCGAGGATCGACAGCTCGATGTAGCCGCCCGGCTTGAGAACTCGCCGCGCTTCTGAGATGATGTTACGGTAGTGGCCCTCGGGAGCTGCAGCGGGGAATCGGAAGACGACAGCGGTGAAGCTCTGCGCGCCGAAAGGGAATTTGGCCGTGTGCGAGAGGTATTGGACTTGGTGGTGGTTAGGGGGGCTGAGTGGGAACGAGGATTCGTTTCGGTGCTCGGCAGGGAGCGGAGCACGGGGTGAGAGGTTGAAAAACGTAGCCGCCGGGTATGTCTCGGCGGCGTAGAAAGACCAGTCATCGTTTCCTAGGCCGTCGACAACAAGTATCGACGGCCGCTTGAGCGAGCCAACGTCCGCGACCAGCTCGTCTCTGACGGGGCTGAAGAGGGCATGGCCAAACGTAAGCCACTTGCTGACCGTCATGGAGCCAACTCGCAGATTGACTTGGGCCAGTGGCGAACTATCTTCTGAGCACTGCGTAGTGCTGCTGGCGTCAGATCGCCGGGCTTGAAGAGCAGAAGAGCAACTGTCGCGCTGCGTGGGTGCCGGTTCTTCCGCCTGCTTGTCAGCCTCGAGGCAGCCGATCTGCACCTCTTGACTGCACAAGCTATCAGGCACGACGACCGAGTTCTCTGGTGTTGGATCGCACTCCAGCATCTGCTTGACCTCTTCGGCAATGTCGGAGCCGTGGAGGCTCAGCGAGGGGTGTTCCATGCCTGCCCGCAATGCCTGAACCAAGCTTGGCAATGGGGGCGGGCTGAGCGTGGGCGATTCCAGTGCCGGTTCTACCCACTTCTTGGTTGTTGACCCCTCAAGGCGCAACGGCTTCGGCCACGATGGTGCTCTGATTGTCGACATCCTGATTGTGTCCTCCCCAAGCAAGTCGTTGTACTCGTCCCAAATCTCGTCCTCAGCAAGCGGAGCGCTCGGCGACGGCACGACAGCAGTGGCAGCAGCATAGCTCAAAAGGCCTCCGGAGCTACTCGAGGTTGTCGTTGTGGTGCCCTGCGAGTTCTTCCGGGGCGAAAATGAGAGGAATTCTTGTCCGGGCTGGCCGAAAGTCGGCGGTGACAACCGTGGCACACCGTAGATCAGCGTTGCAAAGTTCGAGTCATTTGCTGGTGCGAAGACCTCGTACGCAGGTTCCGGCGTCGATGGTTTCGGAGGGCTGGGACCCTTTGCCACGGAATCCTCATCTTGGAGATCAGGCTTCACTGGAGGCATTTGCACGCTGAGGCGATGGAACGGCCTCGAGAAGCTCTTTGGGGAGATCTGCTCAGCTCTGGCGCTGACGACTTTTGGAATGCGGCCAACCTGGGGCAGTCTGCTCGGGCGAGGGGGGGCCTGGCGGGAAGACTGCGGAGCTGGCGTTGGCTCGCATGTTGCGTCCAGACCTGAAGGCAGAGGCAGCGTGACGGGTGCGGTGAAAGCTCGCTTGGGAATCGCAGGTCGATGGTCCTCTTGAAACCTTGCTGGGCTTGGGGGTGCCTGTTCTGTCACTGACGGCCTCCTGCTCTCTGGCTCCGCCATCTGAGGCAGATCAGGAGTCGTAATCGCTATGCCCCGGGCCTCGCGCAGCACTTGGTCAATGTCAACCGGCTCTGACTCGTCTTGCTCCGATGAGTCTAGCATGGTGTAAAATGCGATCGGCTTGCTCTGTACCACTTGAACCGTTGCAGCAACCGCCTTGGCTGTCTCCTGCTTCTCAGCCGGGGCCTGGCTCTGGGAACGACCAAAAAAGTTCCACTTGCGGGGCGACCGGGCTCGCCTTACGAGCTTCTTTGGTCCGGAGATGGCCACTGTGTGGGTTGGCTCCTTGGTCGCCACCGCCAGTTCCGCAGACGGGTCGAAAATGGAGTCGTCCGACATGATGCTCGCATCCAAGCTGGTCATCGAAGGTGACACGACCTGGGGTCGGACGACGATCGGCTTGGGCACTCTCGGGGGTTCCTGTTCGCCAGACTTGAGTCGTTGCATAGATCTCCTGAGGGCCAAGGTAGGCTTCATCGTGAGAGCCTCGGAGTCGCTGCTCTCAGAGGGCCGGCGGCTGCTTAGCGAAGGGGCCTGAGAGGCGCCGCGTGGGAAAGGCGACGGCCACAAACCCAAACCCTTACGGGGCGCTTCGCGAGACGACAACGAAATCTGGGAGCTGTTGCGAGATTCGAAACTGGGCCGCCGAAAGGCGGAGCTTTGGTTGCTATCCGTGCGCGTCAGTTCCGAGCTGGTGTTCCTGTTCTCGATGACCTCCCCGCCGGCAATGATGACTGGGGCCGTCCTTGCCATCAGGAACGGATCCTGGGATAAGCTGCTCAAACTTTCCTGCGAGGACATAGTCCCTGGGATCACGCGGGTCGTGTTCGTGACGCTGTTGCTTCTCCGACGTACCGACCCCAGCTTCCCATAACCCTCGTGGCCGGTTCCAGCTGCTGGTCCTTTTCTTGTCGACTTTTCCTTTTTTTCTGGCGGGCCAGGCTCGGGAATTGTCTTTGTTCGTCGTCCAAAAATGGGGAACCGGGTTTTGAAGGTCGACACGCTGGGACTTGGTGTTCGCGCCGGCCTCGACGGCTCTTGTTTGGATGGGCCCGTCACATCATCAGAAGCTAGAGGCTTGGGCGCGGGAGTGGGCTCCCTAGTTGGGGGCCGCCGTGACAGGTAACTCGGCCGCTCTGAGGCAGACGAGGAGGCGGCCGGCCGACTGGCCGGGTTTGGCGCCAAAAGACCGCTTTGCCTTCTTTCGTTCAGCGAGGTCGAAGAGAGATTGCTTTGAATGACCGGGATGTGCTGGCCATACTGAGCGTTGAGGTCGACGGTTCCATCGCGGCTGGGCCGCACGGGTGGCGTCGGCTTGGGTGAGGCGGCCAGTTGCGCAGGCTGCACAGGCCGAGGTCGAGAATAAGAGGTCGGTTTCACCGAGGGCGGCGAAGCCACTTGTGGCTGGGCAGCCTTGCGGGGGACCCTGGTGGGGGACACAACTTCTTCTCGGCCCTCGTTAGCCTTTTGTGACGACTTCCGGGGTGGGGGGCTCGGTGGACGCTGCGATGATCCCTTGCTCTTTTTCTTCTCCTTTGCGCTGGCTCCAACACGCACCGTTGAATTGGAAGAAGACGAGGTCGACAGCTCCCTAACCACCGACAGACCTTGGGGGTCGGCGCCTACAGGGCCCGCTTCATTAGAGATGCTCCCAGCTCGTCTTCGGGTAACGGGAGGTCGTGTGAGACTCGGATCCGCCTGTCGAATCCTGGTTCCGGGTGGTGGGATGCGTATTGGGGCGACCAAGCCCGGAGATTGAGACGAAATTGAAGTGGGTGTGGTGTCACGGCTGTATGGCCCAGGCCCCGGGGACCCCGACCACCTCGTAGACGGGCTGCCGCTGAAGGCACTGATCTGACTGCTCGTCCCAGAGAAAAGAGGCGTTGGTGGGGGGAGGTCGTGGGTCGCGATCCGATAGGGCAGGTTGGAACCAGGACTTTCGGATCGATTGGGGGGGACGACATCCCGATATCGGTCCAGCTCGGGATAGATGGTCACAGTTTGGGCTTTCGTCATGGGGATTTCGACTTGGTGGGCGACTCGAATCTCCATGGGGCTTTGGGTCAACTCGCGGTCGAGATGAAGAGGGTCAAGTGGAGTTTGGCTTCGCGGGTATGAATCAGATGAGGCGGTCCCTGTCGAGTCATTGCGCGAGTCAAGACGGGGTCTGATAGCGTCTTGCGATAACCCTGAGCGTTTCCGTCGGAGGATGTTTCGAGGCTTCGAGCTCGGAGCCGGAGGTTTGCTGGAGGTGAATGTGGATGAAGGCGTCCCATATGCATCCCCGATGGCCAAGCCGTTTACACTTCCAATGGAACTCCGGCCCCGTGAGTGCTGAGCTAAACGTGGTTGCTCCGGTTGGCCGTCGGATGGCCGCCGCTGTGAGAGAGCCTGGGGTAATCGGGTGGACGAGCTCGGCTGCGGGATCATCCTCGAGGGTTGGTGACTCGGTTCGGGCACCCTCCTGGCCTTCCAACCTGTGTTCAACTTGGCCTCTTCTTGGACCCTTTCAACGCCAAGCCGTGGGTCTCTGGGCCCGGCAGAACCCGACCAGCCGAAGGCATGCGGCCCTGGCCTCCTGGAAGCCATTGTGTTCTGTATCGTTTTGCTGAAGTCCGGATCCCTCGATCATAATAACCACAAATCAACGTCCCACAACCATTTGCGGTGGTTTATTGAAATGACACAGAGTGCTGCTAAAACACACAAAGTCAGTAGGAGATGAGAGATGATGTGGCGAAAGGGTGAGGGCAACCTTGATCCGCGCGGCGGGAAGATGGGGTCCGAGTTGTTACCAGGCAGCTGGGAACCCGGTGCGGTGAGTCTCGGGCTATGTATGGGCCTCAAGTGTAGCCCGGGCGGATACAAAGTCCCGAGGCGAAGGATTAGTCGGCCTACTCAGTGGCCTGATGGTCCAGCCGTGGGATGTAATGATTAAAGCCCCCCCTTCAATGACCAGGAAGGGGTGGCGGCACGACCTCTGGCGAGCCGAGCAGGATTATCAGAAAAGAAAGAAGAGCAAAAGGAGCCAGAACAGGGGAGATCACCAAAGTGATGAGTCTCCAGGACAGGACCACAATTCAGTTATCAACCAAAACCCTGAAAAGCCAAGAGAGGGGTGGAGGGGGGTCGCGAGCGGGTGGGTGTGCAGCGCAGGATCACACACACGCGGGTGGAGGGTGGGGGGATGGACGGCAGTAAGCGCTGGCGCTGTCGTGGGTCTGTTGCTCTGATCCAGGCTCCCCTGATATCGCTCAGCAATCGGGGAGACGTGACAAGGGAAAAGGTGTCGTGCGAAACTGGGGATGGTGCAACGGTCGGGGAGGCGAGCCGCAGGGGAATTCGCCTCCTGATATCGATATTAAGAAGCGGGAGAGGGCCGTGAGAGAATGGAAAGACACCGAGGAAAGAAGATAGTAAGGTTCGAAGGGGGCGGCGAGAAGATACATTGAAGTCCTCTTGATGGGTGACGAAGGGGCAGGGGGGTCGTGAGAACCCTGTCAGTCAAAAAAACTGGAATTGCATGGCATGTACACTTGTACCTCTCTGCGCCCAAACTGCTGGCATGAGTGAGTGGCGTAGTCCCCTCGCCGGGAGAGGAGACGACGTTGGCCCAAAGTCATGTGGGCTTAGTGCAAGAGAGCATGGCAAGGAGACGCAGGTCGATTGGGCGGGAAGATGCAGGTGGGAGATGGCAGACGGCAGATCGGACAGGCAGGCCAACCAGGGCACTGACTCACCCAGGGAAAAACGCATGCGGGAAGCAACGACAGCAACGGAAAGCCACTGACGGGCAGGGCGAGCCATGCAGCAGGGACCGCAGCGCGGTGCAGGAAGCTGCGATGCCCAGTTCGAGGCAGCCAGCGGCAGGAGCGAAGCAGTGCAAATGGACGCAAACGGGGTAAGCGCAGTGGGTCCCCGGCAGCAGGGCGGAAGCTGGGCCCCACTTTGTCCTCGGCGGCCATCGCCTCGCAGGCCTTCAGGTCCTCTCGCTTCCCTGCAGGGCGGCTGCTCCACTGCAGGTTACTGGAGCTGCGCCGCCATGCGCGCAAGCCAGCCCTGGACGCTGCATGCGGAGATGCCCTATGAGCGCCCAGAAAGCGCACTTTGAGGTGCCATTGGGCAGCAGACCCTCGACGCCCAGCGGAGGCTGTTGCTGCTTTTGGGGCTCTTTGAACGAAGACGCCATCCACGGCTCGCAATGATCTCCAGAGTGCTTGGGTGACTGTGGACCTTCAATATAGCCAACTGAAAAGCAAGTCTTGCAAACGAGAGAAGGATTTTTAGTGCTTTTATGGCTTCCCGTTTTTCTTATGACTGGGATCGGTACGAAGCGGTTGAAAACGGGATGCTGAGTCGCCACCGCGTGCCGAGCTTGGGCGGCGCCAACGGGAGGTTCAACGGCGCTAGTGGGGCATGTCTCGGATGCCCTAATTGCGGGACCCGGAACACGGTTTCAAGCCATGGTCTGCCTCCAAACGAACCGCGTCACGTTGGATCATCGTGTGCACGCAGCATGTTACCACGAGGGAAAATGGCTTTTTGGGCAACTGTCTTCGGTATCTTGAACCTCCCGTATCATGTCTCAAGCCAGCAGTCTGTCTTGTGGCGGCGAGTGGTGGTGGTTGATGATCCATGGCGGCGATCCCCCGGAAGCTAGGAGTCTTTTTGGGAAGGTCCAGTTTTTGGATCCTGAAGGGTGGGAAAAGGGTGGAGATCCACGAGGCCGAGACCTTGATAGACGCCACTAACGAACCGCTTACCCGCCGTGAGCCCGGGTGAATGAATCCATACTCTTCTGTACTGCGGTAGATGTGGTGTGAATTCTCACCAACTGCCAGGCCATCAGCAACCCTCTTCTCTGTGTCCAGTCCAGTGGCGACGATAACTTGGTTTATTTCGGGGAACACAACGTCCGGAACCACTGCCTGTTACGCCGAACACGAACGGAATCGGTAGGTACCTACCTTATGTGAAGAAGACACAGGATGGTCCTCTTCCCGTCCATCCTCCTGGGCCGCCGCTCAACCGACCAACAAGAGGTTGAGGTTGACCAGCCGCCGCTCCTGTCGTTTGATTCGTCAACTGAGGACGGTTGCCCCGCAGCGGCCTGTTCGAGATCCTTTGGATTTTCTGATTGGTCAAAATACCACTATTTTGAGCCAATAAGCAGCGCTTCTCATCTTGGGCTGTCAAGCAAAAGCCCCTGACGTCCCCCACCA
>Ga0247823_10003981_pt1 | contig 11880 bp, 13 predicted proteins | sample 13C_PalmiticAcid_2_FD_192426 | JGI IMG/M metagenome (GOLD analysis project Ga0247823, IMG submission 192426) | Soil microbial communities from agricultural site in Penn Yan, New York, United States - 13C_PalmiticAcid_Day30 | ecosystem: Environmental > Terrestrial > Soil > Agricultural land...
GGCGTCAGTCGCGGACGCTTAATCGAAACCCTATTTTGAAACGCCGCTGCGACGGCGAGCGATGACGCTCGCCCGGCGCACGGAGGGAGGAGTGCACCAAATGAAAGCCCTGTTACTTGCCGGCGGCGCCGCGTTGCTGTCGATCCTCGCCTGTTCGGCGCCGACCGCTGCCGCCGACCCGCTCGTCCTGAGCGACGTCAGCTGGGTCGCCGAACCCGCGAGTGGAAAGAAGGGCGCGCCGCGCGTCCGCATCCAGCATAAACGGTCGAGCAGCGACCAGAGTTTCGACGGCTCGCGTCCATATTTCGCCGCGGCCGAAGCGGCACTGGGCCGGAAGACGCCGGGGCCGGTGAGCTTTGCGGTGACGCATGACGCGGGGACGCTGTCGTGCACCGGCACGCTGACGCGCGCGTTCGAGGGCAAGGGCGAGTGCCGCTTCACCTCCGATCCCGCGTTCGAACGCGAATTGAGCGCGCGCGGGCTTGCTCCCGACCGGCGCTCGACCCTGCTTGCGATGCTGATGGTCGATGCCACGATCGAGCTGGCCGACGGGCTGGCGAGGGAGGGCGTGCGGCCGAAGGATGCCGACGACCTGATCGCCGCAGCAGCGCTCGATGTGCGGCCCGAATATATCCGCGACCTGAAGTCGGAGGCGTTGGTGCTGACCGATGTGGAGGATGCGATCGCGTGCAAGGCGCTTGGCGTCGACGGCGCCTATGTGCGCGGTCTTGCTGCGGCGGGATACAAGAAGCTGAGCGCCGACGAGGTCGTGGGCATGAAGGCGATGGGTGTGACGGGTGAATATGCGCAGGCGATGAACCGCGCGGCGGGGGGAATTTCCAAGTGAAGCGATGGACCAGCCTGATTGCGGTCGCGGCCGCACTCTCCACGCCTGTGTCGGCGCAGGAGACCGCGGCGCCGACCGGCGACACCCCGCCGCCGGCACCCGCCGAAGTGCCCGCGGGCGGGATCAGCAGCGCGGCGCGGCAGGTCTATGCGCCCGCCGATTTCGCGCGTTACGCGCCCAAGAACGCCTATGACATGCTGATCCAGGTCCCCAGTTTCCAGATCCGCGACAACGAAAATCTGCGCGGGCTGGGGCAGGCGACGGGCAACGTCCTGTTCAACGGCGAGCGGCCGTCGAACAAGGCCGACGACATGTATACGCAGTTGTCGCGCATTCCCGCGGGCAATGTCGAGCGGATCGAGATCGTCGACGGCGCGACGCTCGATATTCCGGGGCTTTCGGGGCAGGTCGCCAATATCGTCTATCGCGCCGATGCCTTTTCGGGGCAGTTTTCGTGGAAGCCCGAATTCCGCGCGCATTACACCGATCCGCTGTTCACCCGCGCCGACGTGTCGGTGCGCGGCCGCACCGGGACGATCGAATATGAGGTCGCGCTGAACAACGACGATTCGGCGCGCAGCGGGGCGGGCGGGCCGACTTTGATCTATGACGGCGCGCGGAACATCACCGAACGGCGCAAGGACATCTGGAACACGCATTACGACACGCCAAAGCTGTCGGGGCGCGTCACCTGGGACCCGGCGGGCGACACCGTCGCCAATCTCGGCGGCCATTATCAGCGTAAATATGACCGCTATTATGAGGATGGCGTGCGCACCGGACCGGGGCTGCCCGACCGTATCCGCACCGTCTATGAAAATGCCGACAGCTGGAATTACGAGGTCAGCGGCGACTATCAATTCGGGCTGGGGCCGGGGAAGCTGAAGCTGATCGGGCTCCGCCGGTTCAGCCACGAACCCTACCGCCAGGAAATCGTCACCACCCCCGAAGGCGGCATCGCGACCGGCGACCGTTTTGCGCAGACCGGCGACATCGGCGAGACCATCGGGCGCGGCGAATATCAGTGGAAGATGTTCGGCGGCGACTGGCAATTGTCGGGCGAGGCGGCGTTCAACACGCTCGACAATGTTGCGTCGATCGCGGTGCTGGGTCCGACGGGGGAATGGATCGACCAGCCGTTCGAGGGCGGCACCGGCGGGGTGAGCGAGGACCGCTATGAAGGCCTGCTCAGCTTCGGGCGCAAGCTGACCGACAAGCTGAATTTCCAGATCATTGCGGGCGCCGAACATTCGACGATCACCCAGACCGGGATGAACGGGCTGACGCGCAGCTTTTTCCGTCCCAAGGGTTCGATCTCGCTCGCCTGGACGCCGTCACCCGACTTCGACGTGTCGGTCAAATTGCGCCGCCGCGTGCTGCAATTGTCCTTCTATGATTTTCTGGCGCGCGCCTTCCTGAACGACGGCAACGAAAACCAGAGCAACAATGACCTGAGGCCGCAGCAGGACTGGACCTATGAGGCCGAGATCAACAAGAAGTTTGGCGCATGGGGCTCGACCAAGATCGTCCTGATCTATCGCGATGTCGAAGACCGCGTCGACGTGATCCCGATCGGCACCGATGGCGAGGCGGTGGGCAATATCGCAAAGGCGAAGGCGGGTGCGATCGACTGGACCGCGACGATCAACCTCGACCCCGCCGGGATCAAGGGCATGAAGCTCGAACCGCGGATGTTGCTGCAGAAGAGTACGCTCCGCGATCCCTTCACCGGCGAGAAAAGGCAGTGGAACGGCTTTACCGACACGGTGATCAGCCTCGGCCTGCGCCACGACATCCCGGCGAGCGACTGGGCGTGGGGCGGCGACGTCGAATATTCGCATTATCAGCCCAATTATCGCCGCAACCAGGTCGACAAAGTCTGGGAAGGGCCGGTCTGGGCATCGGTCTTTGTCGAGCACAAGGATGTGCTGGGCCTGACCGTCCGGGCGTCGGTCCGCAACATCGCCAATGCGCGTTCGAAGCGCGACCGCACGGCCTACACCGGGGTTCGCGGCGAAAGCCCCGTCAGCTTTATCGAGGAACGCGACCGGCTGATCGGGCCGATCTTTTCCTTTTCGGTGCGCGGCAAGTTCTGACCGGCTAAGGGAGGCCAATGGTGGCGCGCCGGATCAAAATCTATTTCGACGGCGGCTGCCGGCCCAATCCCGGGAAGATGGAAACCGCGGTCGTGACCGGCGGCGCCGCGACGGTCGTGCGCGACGCGGGGATCGGTAGCAGCATGGATGCCGAGTGGCTGGCGCTGATCGCGGCGCTGCGGCTGGCGCAGGAGCTGGGGCTGACCGATTTCATCCTCCTCGGCGACGCGGCGGCGGTGGTGGCGCAGGCGAATGGCGATGTGCGCGCTCGGGGTGAGGGCGCGCGCCATTTCGCCAATTTTCAGGCTCTCGTGGGCGAAGGACCGATGCCGCGCATCCGGCATATCAAGCGGACGCAGAATCTGGCGGGGATCGCGCTGGCGGGCGAGGCGGCAGGCTGTTAATTTTCATCACAACTTGTTAAGTGCCGGTCTCTAGTCAGGGCGATCCGACGGGGAAGACCAGCGCGTTGAAACAGACCTATCCCTTGCCCGTGCATCACAGCTGGCCGCTTTATGAGCGCGACCGCTTTTTCGAGCTGGGGCAGATCCATAGCTGTGACATGGTCGATCCGGTGCCCGACATCACGCATATCGTGGGACTGGCACGGCCGGGCGCGCTGCTGCCGGGCGTGTGGGAATGCGACCTTCGCGACAACAACCGGCTCAGCTGGTCGGGCGAGGTTTACGACATTTTCGGCATCCCGCGAGACGCCGCGATCACACGCGAGGAAACGGCGGCGCGCTACTGCGAAGGATCGCGCGCGGCGATGGAGAAATTGCGTGCCTATGCGATCAAGCACCGCCGCGGCTTCACCCTCGATGTCGAAATCCAGCCGGCCGCGGGGCAGCGGCGGTGGATGCGGCTGATCGCGGCGCCCGTTTGTGTGGGCGACCAGGTCGTCAAACTGCAGGGTCTGAAGTTCCTCGTGCCGGGCGCACACGACTAGGAAAATCGGGCGCGAGCGGATCGGCCGGGCCTGAGAAACTACCGTTCTGGCAGCAACTGGGGCGGTCGCAGTTGACGTCATGCCCCCTTGGACGCAGCGATATATGACAGACGTCGGGGGCGCAAAAGGCCCCGCTGCGCCTGATTCTTCCATCATTCCCGAAGGCATTTGCCCCGAATATGAAGTTTTTTAATCGGTTTGCGTCGACCGCGCACGATATGGCCATCGATCTGGGTACCGTTAACACCGTCGTCTATGTGCGCGACAAGGGCATCGTCCTCAACGAACCGTCGGTCGTTGCGCTGGAAACGCGCGACGGCGTCCGCCGCGTCAAGGTCGTCGGCAACGAAGCCAAGCCGATGATGGGCAAGACCCCCGGCAATATCCAGGCCATTCGCCCCCTGCGCGACGGCGTGATCGCCGACATCGACGTCGCCGAACAGATGCTCAAGCATTTCATGGACAAGGCGCAGGGCGGCGCGAGCCGGTTCATGCAGCGCAGCCATGTCGTGATCTGCGTGCCGTCGGGATCGACGATGGTCGAACGCCGCGCGATCCGCGATGCCGCGAGCAATGCCGGCGCAGTATCGGTGCGGCTGATCGAGGAATCGCTGGCTGCGGCGATCGGTGCGGGACTGCACGTCACCGAACCGCGAGGAGCGATGGTCGTCGACATCGGCGGCGGCACGACCGAGGTCGCGGTGCTGTCGCTGAGCGGCGTCGCCTACAGCAATTCGGTGCGCGTCGGCGGCGACAAGATGGATGAAATGATTTCCTCGTCGATCCGCCGCAAACATAATCTGATGGTCGGCGAAATGACCGCCGAGCGCGTCAAGCTGACGATCGGATGCGCGACGCCCCCGGTTGGCGACGGCATGATCATGGGCGTCAAGGGCCGCGACCTGGTGACCGGCCGCCCCGCCGAGGTGCAGGTGACCGAGGCGGAAATCGCCGAGGCGCTGGTCGAGCCCGTCGGCCAGATCGTCAGCGCGGTGCGCGCCGCGCTGGAACAGACGCCGCCGGAGCTGTCGGCCGACATCATCGACGAGGGTATTACGCTGACCGGCGGCGGCGCGCTGCTCCGCCGGATGGATCAGGCGATCGCGCGCGCAACGGGGCTACCGGTCGTCGTCGCCGATGATGCGTTGATCTGCGTCGCGATGGGCGCCGGGCGCGCGTTTGAGGATCGCGCCTATCATGGCGTGCTGATCGCTGGCTGAGCTCGTTCAGGCGTAGGCGTCGATTGCGGCGAGGTTTCTGGCCTTGTCCGCTTCGTCCAGGAATGAACCTGTGAAGCTATTGCGCGCGAGCGTCAGCAACTCGTCTTTCGACAAATCGAGCGCGTCGGCGACCGCCTGATAATTGGCGTTCACATAACCGCCGAAATAGCTGGGATCGTCGCTGTTCACCGTCACGTGGAGCCCGGCGTCGAGCATCGTGCGGAGCGGGTGGCCGGCGATGTCGCCTACGACGCAGAGCTTCAGGTTCGAAAGCGGGCAGACGGTGAGCGTCATGCCCTCGGCCGCGAGGCGCGCGACGAGCGCGGGGTCTTCGAGGCTGCGGTTGCCATGGTCGATGCGGTCGACCTTGAGCAGGTCGAGCGCTTCGTGGACATAGGCAGGTGGGCCTTCTTCGCCGGCGTGCGCGACGATCTTGAGCCCAAGGCCGCGGGCGCGGGCGAAGACGCGTTCGAACTTCGCCGGCGGATGGCCGACTTCGGAGGAATCGAGGCCGACGCCGTCGATGCGATCGAGGAAGGGCAGGGATTCGTCGAGCGTCGCTTCGGCATCGGCTTCGCTGAGGTGGCGGAGGAAGCACATGATCAGCTTCGACGTCATGCCATAGCTTGTCGCCGCGTCGCCGAGCGCGCGGGTGATGCCCGCGATCACTGTTCCGAACGCGACGCCGCGCTCGGTGTGTCCCTGCGGGTCGAAGAAGATTTCGACGTGGCGGACCGCGTCGGCATTGGCGCGCGCGAGATAGGCGGCGGTCAGGTCGTAAAAGTCCTGCTCGCTGTGGAGGACGCCCATCCCCTGATAATAGATGTCGAGGAAATCCTGGAGGTTCGAGAAGGCGTAAGCCTCGCGCACCTCGTCGACGCTCGCGAAGGGGATGGCGACATGGTTGCGCTGCGCCAGTTCGAACATCAACTCGGGCTCGAGCGAGCCTTCGATATGCAGGTGAAGCTCGGCCTTGGGCAGGGTGGCGATGAAGGCGGCGCGCTCTTCCGCCGATGCAAAACCATCAGGCATCGGGCTGGCCTTCCTCGCGCAGGATGATCGCCGCTTCGGGCTTGTGACGGCGGATTTCCTCGACCGTCAGCCCGTCGACCTCGTGCGGGAAGATCAGCCATTGATCGGTTTCATGGACGAAGAAATCGGGGCGGAGGTCGGTGACGTTGCGCCCGGGCTTGTACCACACGGTTGCGATACGGATGTCGCGCGGCATATTGTTGCGGCAGCGCGCCTTCAGTTCGGCGATGAAGGCGCGGATGCTTCGCCCGCTGTCGAAGACATCGTCGATGATGAGCAGCCGGTCCTCGGGGTTCAGCGTGTCGATCAGATAGCCAAGCGCGAAGACTTTGACGTGCGCATCCTGCTTGTCGATGCCGTGGTAGGAGGAGGTGCGAATCGCGATATGGTCGCAATGCTGGCCGTGATAGTCGAGCAGTTCCTGCACCGCGATCCCGACGGGCGCGCCGCCGCGCCAGATGCCGACGAGATGCGTCGGTTTGAAGCCGCTGTCCAGCACTTGCATGCCGAGGCGGAAGGAGTCGGCGAGCAGGTCGTTCGCGCTGATGAAGATTTTTTCGCCGCTCATGGTGCAGGCCTAATAGCGCGCGAAGGGCGGGGCAAGGCGGAGCGCTTTCTTTTCGTCCTCACCGCTCCCACCCCGAAGCCACCGGGTACATCATCCATTGACCCCCCGTTAACCATTGCCCGTCATAGCTTCTCGATCATTCAGGGACGTGGGCAAGCCAATGAAATATGATCCGATCAACCCGGTTGCGCAGATACTCGACCAGTCGGTCGCGAGCGACTGCGGTGAGCTGGCTGTCGGGTGCAGCGATGCCGCGGGGCGGATCAAGCTGGCGACCGACCAGATGGACCGCCAGATCGGCGAACTCGGGCGGCTCGAGGAATATGTCGTCAGTCTCGAGGCCGACCAGCGCCAGATCGCCGATTCGACCGACGAAGCGAAGATCCTGTCGGCGCGCGCGTGCGAACAGCTCGATACGGGGGCCGAGCGCGTCAACGCCGCGGTCACCGAATTTCGCTCGGTCATCGACCTCGTCGCGCGGCTGGGGACGCATGTCACCAATTTCGCCGCGGTGATGGAACAGGTCCAGCAGGTCAGCCAGTCGATCGAGTCGATCGCCAAGACCACGAACATGCTCGCGCTCAACGCCGCGATCGAAGCCGAGCGAGCGGGCGATGCGGGGCGGACTTTTGCGGTCGTCGCCGCCGAGGTGAAGAAGCTCGCGCAGAACACGCGCGGTGCGACCGACGAAATCCGCCGCAGCATCGGCAGCCTCGCCGCCGAAGCGAGCGGGCTCGTGACCGAAATCCAGTCGGGGGTCGAGCAGTCGAGCCGCGCCGAGGCGCAGTTCGAAACGATCACCGACGCGCTCCACGATGCCACGCACCTCGTCGCCTTGCTCGACGACCAGAGCGACCGCATCGCGCAGTCGAGCGCCATGGTCCATGCGAATGGCGCGAAGGTGCGCGAAGCGCTCGACAGCGTCGTCACCTCGGTGCGCGACAATAGTTCGACGTTGGTCGGCACGCGCGATTCGATCCTGTCGATGGAGCATGTGTCGAACCGAATGTTCAACGCGGTGATCTCGGCGGGCGTATCGCCGCAGGATTCGGCGATCGTCGCTTTGGCGGCGAAGGTGCGCGACGAATTCGTCGGGCTGGCCGAACGCGCGGTCGCAGAGGGCGAGCTGTCGATGGAGCAGCTGTTCGACACCAATTATGTGCGCGTGCCGAATTCGAACCCCGAACGCTTCCGCACGACGCTTTGCGACTGGGCCGACGCCAATTGGCGCCCGCTGTTCGACCGCATCGTCGCCAGCCATCCCGAGATCAAGATGTCGTCGGCGGGCGACATGAACGGCTTCCTGCCGACGCACATCACCGAATGCTCGCGCGCGCCAACCGGGGACCTGGAGCATGATACCGCGCACTGCCGCAACGGGCGCCTGCTCTATGACGAGACCGATGCCGCCGCGAAGCGCAGCACCGCGCCCTTTTTCATGACGGTCTATCGTCAGGAAGGCGACGGGATCAATTATCTGACCGTGCGCAACGTCTATATGCCCGCGGTGATCAACGGCCGCCGCTGGGGTGACGTCGAGGTCGCGTACCAGCTCTGACGGGCGGCTTAGCTGCCCTGACGGCGCGCCATGAACGCCAGCTTCTCGAACAGCATCACATCCTGCTCATTCTTGAGCAGCGCGCCGTGGAGCGGCGGGATCGCCTTGCCGACGTCGCGGTTCTGGAGCACCTCGAGCGGCATGTCTTCGTTGAGCAGCAGCTTGAGCCAGTCGATCAGCTCGCTCGTCGACGGCTTTTTCTTGAGCCCCGGGACTTCGCGCACTTCGTAGAAGATATCCATTGCGCGGCTGACCAGCGTCTTCTGGATGCCGGGGAAGTGGACATCGACGATCGACGCCATCGTGTCGCGGTCGGGGAATTTGATATAATGGAAGAAACAGCGGCGCAGGAAGGCGTCGGGCAGTTCCTTTTCATTGTTCGAGGTGATGACGACGATCGGGCGTTCCTTCGCCGTCACCGTCTCGTCGGTCTCGTAGACATGGAACGCCATGCGATCGAGTTCCTGAAGCAGGTCGTTCGGAAATTCGATGTCGGCCTTGTCGATCTCGTCGATCAGCAGCACGGGGAGCTTGGGCGAGGTGAACGCCTCCCACAGCTTTCCCTTGCGGATATAGTTGCGGATGTCGTGGACGCGCTCTTCGCCGAGTTGGCCATCGCGCAGGCGCGCGACCGCGTCATACTCATAGAGGCCCTGTTGCGCCTTCGTCGTCGATTTGATGTTCCAGGTGATCAGCGGCGCGTCGAACGCCTTGGCGATTTCCTCGGCCAGCACGGTCTTGCCGGTGCCGGGTTCGCCCTTCACGAGCAAAGGGCGGCGCAGCAACGTCGCGGCGTTGACCGCGACCTTCAGGTCGTCGGTGGCGATATAGGCGCTGGTACCTTCGAAACGCATCGGCTCGCGGCCTTTCCCTTAACGTGAACGTCAAGCAGGCATAGCCGTAGCGCGGGGAGGGTGCAAGCGTGGGCCGCCGGCGCGTTTAGCTGTGCGCGCGGCTGGCGGCGCGCGCCGCCATCAAATCCCACAGCCCGCTGTGCTGGGTGATCAGCTGCTGCGCGCCGAACACCATCGCGCGTTCGACCGCCGGCGTGTCGGCGACCGTCGACGCGAGCCGCGCCGTGTCGCGAAGGTCGGGCAGGGTGCAGGTCGGTGGGCTGAGGTCGAGTCGCTGCGCGCTGATGTCGAGCAGGACGCGGATTGTCCGCCAGTCGAGCGTTAGCGCGATCGCGGCACCGACGGCGCAGCCGTGGCGGTCCGACTCGGCGAGCATGTCGATTGCCTTGCGCTGCGCGGCAACCGCGGCCTCGCATTGCGCCTGACCCTGCGTACTCGGCACCGGGCCGACCGCGGAGGCGATCTTCGTCAGGAAGGCGCGTTCCTGGACGAAGGCGTCGGCCGCTTCGCTCATCCACTGGCGCGACGCGGGGTCGACCGACTTGCGCGCGGCATTGTCGATCACGCCGGGATAACGGCCGTGGAGCAGGCAGAGGAAATGGACCGCATCGGCGAGGTTGCGCATCGCGTCGGGTCCGTTCGACAGCGCGCCCGAACGGACGTGCGAATGCGCGCCGGTGCCGTCGCTGGCGACCAGCGAATCGAGCATTTCGGCGACGCCGCGCGTCGGCATCTTGGGCTGGGTCGATGGGCTCAACGCTTGATCCTCGCTGTGGCAGGGGCACTCGCGCCCAAGCCAATGGAATTACAGCGATCGGTCATAAGCCCACGTCGTAAACGTCGCGTTTATAAGCGGCGTTTCATTTGTGACATGACTGTTTCAGTCAGGGACAAATACACCGCCCAGACGCGAAGAGACCGGCAAACCCCGGGGAAGGTTTGCCGGTCTCATCGTTATGGCGCCGGGGGGACGCCATTGGAGCGGAGCGGCCGGACTCAAGGGAGAGGGAGCGTCCGGCGGGCCCTGCTCAAGCGGCGAGTGCGAGTTCCTCGGTCTTTTCAGCCTGCGGTGCGGCGACTTCGACCACGCTCGGTGCGGGCTGGGCAGCCGCTGCCGACTTGGCGGGGAAGGTCAGGCGCGAGGCGAGCACGACGAGACCAAGGGCGAAATAGCCGATGAAGGTCTGGACCGGGAAGAAGAAGAGCGGTGCGACAAAGGCGAGGCGCAACCACAGCGGGTTGAAGCCGAAGTCCTGGCCAACGGCCTCGCAGATACCGAAGAAGGTGTCGCGGCGGCGGAAGAGGTTGGTGGTTTCGTTTTCCATCTTTTTTGTCTTTCCCTTGGGCTGCGGGCACTGCCCCGAGCCGATGCCGAATGCATCGCAAAGGCCGTGCCAATTTTTGCGAGTCCCAGATTTCCGAGCTTTTTTGTGTCAGTCGCGCGCGACCGCCTGCTCTGGATCGTGAATCATTTCCCAACGAGTGGGAATGATCGCCATTTGATGGGTGGCGCCTGAACCGGTCATGAAGCCCTCCCGCCCTGACGACGAGCGCTATCTGGGGCGCGAAGATGAAGATTTAAAGAAGGCCGCACGAAAAAATTGTGCAGCGCAGCATCGCGCAAGCTTTTGGTTCGATTTAGGAAGTCGCGCGATGCGGGGCGGCGCTGCTCACTGGCCGTACGAAAAACATCGCCCCGACAACGCACGCGCCGAACAGCAGGCATTCGATGCCCGACGTCGCGGCCCGGCTGATCGACCCGAAACCGCTTTCGCCAAAAAGGGCGCCGATCGCATCGAGCCGGAAGCGCGATTCGGGGAAGCGCCTGAGCAGGAAGTCGAGGCTGCCGCCGAGGAAGGTCCCGCCCGAGAGTGAAATGGCGACGCCCGCTGCGCCTGCGACCAAGCCGCCCACGGCAGCGCTCCGTGCCAAGCTGAACGCGTAATGGCGCGTCGCCCACGTCGCGATGCCGACCGCGGCGCCCAATATCAGTCCTTCGGGCGCGCCGGTCATATCGCCCGGCGACTGGCCGAGCAGCAAGGCGAAGGCGTCGAGGCCGACGAGCTTTGCCGCCCCGCCGGTCACCAAGCCCCCGACCGCGCCGCCAATCGCGGTCCATTGCCAACGGTTGCCGCGTGCGAGTTCTGCCGCGGCCAGTCCCGTGCCAACCCCGATGCCGGCGACCAGCCCGACGACCATGTTGATCGCGAGCAGCACGAACAGCGCCGACGTCGCGCCTATCGCGGGACCGACGCCGACGCTGAGGCCATAAAAGAGGCCGCCGAGCACCCCGGCGATGCCGCCGCCGGCCGTAGCCGCGGCTCCGACCAGCAGGAAGCGCCGCCATCTGTCGCCGGCGAACGCGGCGGGGTCGGGATCGGTTGGCATGACCTGTGCCGTGCCGATGAAGCGATAGCCGTGCTTGGGGACCGTCTCGATCAGATGCGGCCGTGCCGCATCGTCGCCGAGCAGGCGGCGCAGTGTGCGAATGCATTGGGTGAGCGCTTCGTCGGTGACGGGCACGCCGCGCCACACCTCGTCCATGAAGCGATCCTTGGTGACGAGCCGCCCGCGTTCGCGGAGCAGCAGCGTCAGCGCGTCGAAATAGCGATTGTTGAGTTCGACGGGGGTGCCGCCCCGGCAGAGGCTGCGATCGGCGGGATCGACCGTGAAATCATCGAACTGATAGCGGTCCGGGTTCATTTTTCAGCGAAATCTCACGAACTGCTCATGCCGCTCACCGGCCGGCAGCGCAG
>Ga0247823_10003983_pt1 | contig 11879 bp, 9 predicted proteins | sample 13C_PalmiticAcid_2_FD_192426 | JGI IMG/M metagenome (GOLD analysis project Ga0247823, IMG submission 192426) | Soil microbial communities from agricultural site in Penn Yan, New York, United States - 13C_PalmiticAcid_Day30 | ecosystem: Environmental > Terrestrial > Soil > Agricultural land...
GTATGTTGCTCCCCGCCGTCCAGCGAGTCCGCGAGGCCGCCGCCCGGATTCAGTGCGCCAACAACCTCAAGCAGATCGGCCTGGCTGCCCACCACTACGCCCTCGACCGCGACGGCAAGCTGCCGCCCGGCCAGGAGGGCGGGACGTACTGGGCGCCGTTCGACGAGCGGGTCCGGTACGCCGACCCGCCGCTGCCGGACTACGACCCGACCAGCTCCTTCCTGTGGCCGTACGTCGAGGGCAACCGCGCGACGTTCCGCTGCCCGAAGGGGCTGGACGTGTTGCCCGGCAGCCCGACCTACGGCCAGCCGGTGCAGCTCAGCTACGCTTTCAACGGGGTGGACGGCGGCCCGCTCGGGGCGCAGCTCGTTCACATCACCAACGGCAACGGCACGGCCCACGTCATGCTCGGCTGGGAGCACGCGCGGCACCCGCTGTGCGCGACCAACGGGACCGCCCCGCCCGGCATCGGTCCGGGGCTGCCGTGGCCGCCGGACGACGCCGACGCCCTGAACCACTACCCGGAGCCCCGGCACCTGGGGCTTTACAACGTGGTGTTCTGCGACGGCCACGTCGCCGCGCTGCGCCGGGCGGACCTGCAACGGCCGATGTACTACGCCCGGTGACGCCGCGGACGGCCCGGTACGCGGTCTCGACTTTAACCCGTTGTCGCGAAGCCCGCATTCTTCCCAATCCGTACCGCGCCCCACACCCGCACGACCCATCTCACCGGGCCGCCCCGGCACGGCCGTTCCGAACCAGACGACTACCCGTCACCGTCACCGGCGCTAAGATTGGTGCGTCCGGCCCGCTCGCCACAACCTGATCGACCGCTCCGAGCCGCGAGGACCGACCCCATGACGGCCCCGATCCGGGAACCCCTGCGCGCGCACCTGGGGGTGGAACTCCTCGAAGTCCGCATCACGCCGACCGCCGCCCACGACCCCGGCCGGGTGCTCGTCACGTTCGCGGACCCGGCCGCCGACCACTTCGCCGCACTGTCCCTCTCGCCGCTGGCCGTGTCGGTCGGGCGGATCGCGACCGGCGTCTACCGCGTGGACCTGGCCGACGGCACCGCGGTCGGCGCGGCGGTGGACGCCCTCGGCCGGCTGCCGGGCGTTGTCGCCGCCCAGCCGGACTACCTGGTCACACCCGGGCGGACGACCAACGACCCCAGAACGTCCGACCAGTGGGGGCTGGCGAAGATCGGCGCGCCCGCCGCGTGGGACCACAGCGTCAGCACCGGCGCGGTCGTGGTCGCGGTCATCGACACGGGGGTGGACTACGCCCACCCGGACCTGGCGGCGAACATGTGGCGCAACCCGCGCGAGGTCCCCGGCAACGGCCTCGACGATGACCACAACGGGTTCGCGGACGACGTGTTCGGGGCGGACTTCCGGGACAACGACGGCGACCCGCGGGACGACGCCGGCCACGGCACCCACGTCGCCGGGATCATCGGCGCCCGCGGCGGCAACGGGGTCGGCGTGACCGGCGTCGCGTGGATCACGCAGATCATGGCCCTGCGGTTCATGAGCGCATCAGGCGGGTACACCAGCGACGCGGTCCGGGCGATCGACTACGCGGTGGCCAACGGCGCGAAGGTCATCAACGCCAGTTGGGGCGGCACGACGCCCGACCCGGCGCTGGCCGCGGCCATCGGGCGGGCGCGGGCGGCCGGCGCGATCGTGGTTGTCGCGGCTGGCAACGGCGCCACGAACATTGACGCCGGCCCGTTCTACCCGGCCAACTACGCCCGCCAGTTCGACAACGTGGTCACGGTCGCCGCCACCGACCGATCGGACAACCTAGCCGGGTTCTCAAACTCCGGCGCGGCGACCGTGGCCGTCGCCGCGCCGGGCGTCAGCATCCTGAGCACGCTGCCCAACGGCCGGTACGGGTCGATGAGCGGCACCTCGATGGCGACGCCGTTCGTCAGCGGCGCGGTCGCGCTGCTGTGGGGCGCCAACCCCGGCTGGTCGTACCAGACTGTCATCGCGAGGCTGCGCGAGTCGGCGGCGGAGATGCCGGGCCTGGCCGGCCGCGTGGCCGAGGGCCGGCTCGACCTGGGCCGGATGCTCAACTTCTCACCACCGGCCCCACCGGCTCCGCCGTCCGCCGACGCGACCGGGCCGCGAGTCGTGAGCGCCTCGCTCGAAGGGCCGCGGGCCGGGGCGTTCGACCGCGTCCGGGTGCGTTTCAGTGAACCGATCGCCCCGGCGACGTTCACCACCGCGGACGCGACGGGCTTCGGCCCGTTCGGACCGTTCGGTATCTCGGCGGTGTTGTCGGTCGCGGGGAAGAACAACACCGAGTTCGTGCTGATGTTCTCGCGATCGCAGACGGCCACGGGAACGTACTCCGTGGCGATCGGCCCGGACGTCCGCGACGTGGCCGGCAACCCGATGGACCAGAACGGCAACGGCACCCGCGGCGAGGCCGCCGACCGGTTCACCGCGACGGCGACGCTGGGCGGGGCGCCGGCCGTACCGCCGGCGCCACCAGCCGGGGCGGTTCGCAAGACCTACGACGCCCCGGCCCTGCCCCGCACCATCCAGGACCGGCGGACCACCCGGATCGACATCGTGGTGACGGAGGACTTCCGCGTCGCCGACCTGGACGTGCAATTGACCATCACCCACGCGCGGACCCAAGACCTGAATATCCGCATCGTCGCGCCGGACGGCCGCTCGGTGACGCTGTTCAACCGCCGGGGGACCGGCCTGGCGAATGCGGTGTTCGACGACACGGGCGCGGTCCGACCGGATCAGGTACTGGCGCTGTTCAACGGGATGAGCGCCCGCGGCGTGTGGTCGGTGCAGGTCTTCGACCTGGCCGACGGTGTGGTGGGGTCGGTCAATAGCGTGCGGCTCAGCTTCGCGCCACAGGGCGCCGGCCGGCCGGCCGGCGTAGCCGCGTCGGAGTATCTCGCACTCGACGCGGCCAACCTACGCGGCGCCGACGCCGTGAGTCGGGAAGCGGTGCTCGGCGGCCGCGACGACCAGCCAGCGCAATCGGCGGGGCTGACGACCGCAGCGCCGGTCCGCGTCGGGTGGAGTTGGTTCGGCGAGCCGCACGCCGCTGCGCCGGTCCACGATCTCACGATTCCTCTGGCGCGCCGGGCCGGGCTGCCGCTCGTGCCCGTCGTTGTCGCACCGCCGGATGACCCGTGGGCAGACCTCGTCGATGACTTCGGCCCGGTCCGGGTGTAGCCGTCTCGCACAGCCCGCCGGCTTGTCATACACTCAGGGCATCGCCACCCTGCTCCGAGGTGCGCCATGCCGGGCAAGCCCGTCCGCAAGCTCGTCGCCGCGGCACTCTGCGCCGCGGCCTTCGTCGCCGTTACCCTCTCGCGCGATACCGGGCCATCAGCCGCCGACCCGCCCGCGACCCCACCCGGCGCCGGCCCGGCGTTCGTGCTAGAACCGTACCTCCAGTTCGCCACCCGCACGTCGATCGTCGTCATGTGCGAGACGGACCGGCCGACCTCCTGCGTGGTCGAGTACGGCCCCACGTTCCCGCCGGAGCGCACGGTCGAGGTGCAGACGCCCGGCACTCTCCACGAGGTGACGCTTGACGGCCTCCAGCCGAATGCCAAGTACTTCTACCGGGTCGTCTGTTCCGCGGATGGCAAGAAGCTGGAGGGTAAGTACCTGACGTTCAGCACCGCGGTCGGGCCGGCCGACGCGTTCAGCTTTACTGTCATCGGCGACACGCAGAAGAACCCAGCCGTCACCGGCAAGATCGCGAAACTCATGTGGGACCGCCGGCCGCACTTTGTGCTGCACATGGGGGATGTGGTGGACAACGGCCCCGACAAGCGGGAGTGGGTCCACGAGCTGTTCTGGCCGTGCCGTGACCTGTTCGCCCGGGTGCCGGTCTACCCGTGCATCGGCAACCACGAGAAGAACCACGAGCACTATTACAGGTACTTCTCGCTGCCGAAGCCCGAGTACCACTACTCGTACCGGTACGGCAACGCCGAGTTCTTCGTGCTTGATACGAACAAGTCGCCGAAGCCGGGAGACGGGCAGTACGAGTGGCTGGACAAGGTGCTCGGCGCGTCGGACGCGCGGTGGAAGTTCTGCTACCACCACCACCCGTGCTACACGTCGGACTCCGACGACTACGGGGACACGTACAAGGGCCACTCGAAGCTCGGCGACGCGAAGGCCCGACCGCTGATCGCCCTGTACGAGAAGCACAAGGTGGACGTGGCGATGAACGGCCACATCCACCTGTACGAGCGGACGTGGCCGGTCCGAGAAGGGAGGGTGGACCCGAAGGGGGTGGTGTACCTGACCACCGGTGGCGGTGGCGGCAAGCTGGAGGACTTCGACCCGGTGCCGGCGTTCTTCCGCAACCAGGGGCGGGTGGATTACCACTTCTGCCAGTTCACTGTCCACGGCGGCACGCTGGAGTGCAAGGCGTTCGACCAGGAGGGCCGGCTGTTCGACTCGTTCTCGCTAAGGAAGGATTGAGCGTCGTGGGCGGGAACGATTATTGCGTCTTCGATGCGTATCGACTTGCGGGGTGAGTAGCACAAGTTAGGATGGCTGCGTCTCACGCCCCTCGCATTCACCCCGGGCTGCCATGCCAACTCCACTGCCGTCCACTCCGAAGTACGTCGAAGTCGCCGACAAGATCGAGGCGAAGATCCTCCAGGGGACCTGGGACGGCGGCCGCATGCCGAGCGTCCGCGGGGTCGCCGGCGAGCATGGAGTTAGTGTGGTCACCGCGTCGCGGGCGCTGCAAGTGCTGCGCGACAAGGGGCTGATCCGCACGGTGCAGCGAACCGGTTGCTTCCGGGTTCCGCCGCCGGAGGCCGAGCGGTGGGCGGTTTGCCTGCGGCTGACCCCCGGTCCGTGGCAGCGGGCGACCATCGACGTCAGCCGCACCGGGTTCGAGGCGCTGGCCCGCCGCCAGCCGATGCACCTGGAGTTCGACGCGTTCGAGTTGACCCCCGGGCTGACGGTCGCGGAGGCGGCCCAGGCCGCGGCCGCGGCCAGGGCCGACGGGGTCCAGGGCGTGTTCCTCCTCCCCAGCCGCGCCAGCGATGCCGACGCCCGCGCGGAGGAGGCGTTCCTGGCCGGCTGCCGCCAGGCGGGACTGCCGCTGATCCTACTGGAGCGAAACATCCGCGGGCGGGGACGTCTACTGCCGACCGACCTCGCCGGGCTGGACGACCTGGTCGGCGCGGCCGACTGCACCCGTCACCTGCTCAGCCTGGGCCGCAAGCGGATCGGGATGGTGATCGCCTCCCCGACCACCACGCACGACGACCGGGTGGCCGGCTACCTGTTCGCCCTGTACGAGGCTCACAGCGCCCGGCGCAAGCCCACCGACCTGGCGGAGGTCGTGATCCGTCAGCCGACCGAGCTGCCGACCAAGGAGGCGTACGCGGCGGTGGCCGACGCCGTCGTCCGCGAGCGGCTCGACGGGGTGGTGTGCTACTCGGACTACACCGCGCTCGGGCTGGTCATGGAGTTGTTGCACCGCGGCGTGCGGGTGCCAAAGGACGTGGCCGTCACCGGCTTCGACAACCTGCCGATCGGCGACCTGTTCGCCATCGGGCTGACCACTTACGACTACCCGGCCGAGCAGATGGCCGAGCAGGCGGTCCGGCTGATGCGCGACCGGGTGAAGGGCGCGACCCACCCGCCGGTCCGGGTGTCGGTGCCGGGCGAGTTGATCATCCGCGGCAGCACGGGCGCGACGAAATGACGGGCGGCCAGTGAGGGAGAAACGTGAGTCGGGCAGACGTGGCCGTGGTGGGCGGTGGCATCATCGGGCTGGCGTTCGCCTGGGAGGCGGCCCGCCGTGGCAAGACCGTCGTCGTGTTCGAGCGGCACCCGCTGGCCCGCGGAGCTTCGGTGCGGAACTTCGGCATGGTCTGGCCGATCGGTCAGCCGCCGGGGGAGCTGTACTACCGCGCGCTGCGCAGTCGGGAGCGGTGGCTGGAGTTGGCCCGCGCCGCCGGCGTGTCCGCCGAGCCGTGCGGGTCGCTGCACGTCGCCCACGAGGAGGACGAGGCGCGGGTGATCGAGGAGTTCGCAGACCTCGCCCCGGGCCTCGGGGTCAAGTGCGAACTGCTGACCCCGGCCGAGGCGGTCCGCCGGTTCCCGGCCGTCAACCCGGACGGATTGAAGGCGGCACTGTACAGCCCGACCGAACTGGCCGTCGATCCCCCCGCCGCGGTGGCCCGACTGCCGCGGTTCCTGGCCGAATCGCACGGCGTGACTTTGCGGTTCGGCACCGCCGTCGTCGGCGTGGACGTGCCGCGCGTTCGCACCGCGGACGGCGAGGTCTGGCACGCCGACACAATCCTCGTCTGTTCGGGGTCGGACTTTGAGACGCTCTTCCCCGAGACGTTTGCCGCGTCCGGCGCCCGCCGGTGCAAGCTCCAGATGATGAAGACCCGACCCCAGCCCGGCGGGTGGCGGCTCGGGGCGCACTTGGCCGGCGGGTTGACGCTGTGCCACTACCAGTCGTTCGGATTGTGTAGCACGCTCCCGGCGTTGAAGTCGCGGGTGGCGGCTACGACGCCGGAGTACGTCCGGTTCGGCATCCACGTCATGGCGTCGCAGAACCCGGCCGGCGAGGTGGTGATCGGCGACTCACACGAGTACGAGCCGGACATCCCGCCGTTCGACAACGCCGGGATCGACCGGTTGATCCTGTCCTACCTGCGGCGGATGGTGCGGTTGCCGGACTGGGAGGTGTCCGCCCGCTGGCACGGTGTGTACGCGAAACACCCGCTGCTGCCCCTGTTCACCACTGAGCCGCAGCCGGGGTGCCACGTGATCGCGGCCCCCGGCGGGTCCGGGATGACGATGGCGTTCGGCCACGCCGAGGCGTGGTGGAACGCCCACCAGGCTTGACCGGAGGCGACCCATGCCCGCACCGCTGGCCGTCCGGCTCGTGATCTTCGACTGGGCCGGCACCACGATCGACTACGGATGCCAGGCGCCGACCGGGGCGTTCGTGGAGGCGTTCGCCGCGCGCGGGGTCGCCGTCACCACGACCGAGGCCCGCGGGCCGATGGGAGTCCACAAGAAGGACCACATCCGGGCGATGTTCCAGGCGCCGGACGTGGCCCGGAAGTGGCGTGCGGCATCCGGCCGCAAGTGGGCCGAGGCCGACGTGGAAGAACTGTACCGGGCGGCCACGCCGTTGCAGGTGGAAGCGGCGAAGCGGTACGGGACCCTCGTCCCGGGTACGCGGGAGTGCGTGGCCGCCCTTCGTCGGCGGGGCGTGAGGATCGCGGCGACGACCGGGTACTTCCGGGAGGCGGCCGAGGCGTGCTACACAGCAGCCGGGAAGCAGGGCTATTCGCCGGACTTCGCCATCTGTGCCGACGAGGTGCCCGCCGGCCGGCCGGCGCCGTGGATGGTCTACCACGCGATGGAGCACCTGGGCGTCTACCCGCCGGCCGCGGTGGTCAAGGTGGGCGACACGGTCGCCGATATCGAGGAGGGGCGCAACGCCGGGGTCTGGAGTGTGGGGGTGATCGACACCGGCAACGAGATGGGGCTGTCGCACGCCGAGTTGACCCGCCTCGGCCGTAGTGAGCGGTCGCGGCGGCGGGCGGCGATCAAGGCCCGGCTGATCGGGGCGGGGGCGCACGCCGTCGTGATGTCCGTCGCCGAGGTCCCGGACCTGGTCGAGCGGATCAACCACAAGCTCACGACGCCTCACGCACGCCGTGAGCCGTACAGCGGGCGGTAGACCACACCCCGTCTCCTCTTTGGGAGGGCGAGGCTCCTGCCGAGCCTCGGGAAGCTTCGGCTCGGCAGGAGCCTCGCCCTCCCAGAAAGGCCCTTACCCGAGGTCGAACAGCAGCACCTCGCCGTCCGCCTCGCCGACGACCACGATGTGCGGTTCGCCCTCGACCGCGACCGCGTCGCCGGCCGTGAGCTTCGTGCCGTTGATTGTCACCGCCCCGGTGGCAACCTGGACCCACGCCCCGCGGCCGGGCGCCAGGTCGTAGTCGAGTCGGTCGCCCGGCCGGACCTTCGCCGCCGAGAGCGTCACGTCCTGGTGGACGACGATCGACCCGTCCCGGCCGTCCTGCGACGCCGCCACCTGCCACTTGCCCAGCCGCTCCGCCTCCGGGTACGACTTCTGGTCGTAGGTCGGGGTCAACCCCTTCTCGTTCGGGACGATCCAGATCTGGAACAGGTGGACCGGCACGTCGTCGGAGTCGTTGAACTCGGCATGGACGATGCCGGTCCCGGCCGACATCTTCTGCCAGTCGCCGGGGCGGATCACGGACCCGTTGCCCATGCTGTCCTGGTGGCGCAGGGCGCCAGAGAGGACGTAGGTCAGGATCTCCATGTCCCGGTGCGGGTGCGGGTCGAACCCGCCGCCGCCGTTGATCTTGTCGTCGTTGATGACCCGCAGCGCCCGGTAGTGGTGGTGCGCCGGGTCGTAGTACTCGCCGAAGCTGAACGTGTGCTTGCTGTCCAGCCACCCGATGCGAGTGACGCCGCGTTCGTCGGACTTGCGTACCGTGAGCATCTTCGGTTCTCCCATGTGTCCGTATGAACACTTGGAGATACCGACGGCCCAAATGGGTTCTTACGCCCGTCGCGGGACGGACGTATGCACATTACTGAACGTGCTTATCGAGTTGGCTTCCACCCGTGAACGGGATGCACGGTCGCACAACTGGGTCCGCCGTCCCGCCCCGTTCCCGGCAAGCGAGCTTCGAGGACGAGGTTTCGGCCGGCCGCCGCCTGCGCGATCAACTCCCACGTAACGCCGCTCAGTGGCACCTTAATTCTGCGCGACCATGGGCTGTCGCTCTGGCCCGCCAGTTGTCCGATGTCGATGTAGAGGAATCGACCGGTCGGTGGTCCTTGTGTTATTGGACCGAGGAAGTTGGGCAGAGAGTCGTCTCGATCATCCTTCACCGTTACCGTGCCATGGAATCTCAAGTCACGACCCGTGGACCTCTGCGTCTGGATCGTTTGGTACTCGCGGCCCTTTCCTTCTTGCAGGCCGAAGTCCACGCCAACAGGTGGACTTTCCAGGATAATGCGGATCCGTAGTTCGATTTCCATGTGCCCGGATCCTCCTTCGCTGCAACCCTTGTCTTCTCGGGTGAGCGAGCCGCCGACGCCAGTCAGCGGCTCGCCAGTGACATTCGAAGCCGGGACTAGTAATCCCCGGTCACGACCTCCCCACCGTTGGGGGTGCCGAGTTGCCGCCAGGTGAGCGGTTGCACTGAGTTCGACATGGACCGGACCGACCCGTCCATCAAGAGTACGTTCACCCCGCTGGAGTGGTAGCTGCGGGCGGTTACGGCGGCGTAGGTGATCCCGGTCGCGTTCTGGCCTTCCCGCATCGAGTTGAAGTCGATGTCGTAGGCCGTCCCGCCGGATGAGTACGGCACCTTGGTGTTCGGCGGGAACAGGGTGGTGAACCCAGTCTGGTGGACCCGGGCGTCCACCCACTCGGTGTGCCCGGAGTCGGCCTTGAACTCCCCGCCGAAGCTGGCCACGGTCGCCGGGTCGGCCGGGGGCAGGACGTTCGCCGCCGCCGGGTTGCCGCCGTTGCGGAGGTACGGGGTCCACGCCCTCACCTCGGCGAACCCGATGGTGTTGCTGGTCCCGTCGGTGAACGCCCCGACGGTATTCCCGCGGGCGACGAACTCGGTCGGGGTCGGCCGGTGCCGGACCGGGAACGCCCCGTCCCCGGCCTTGCCCGAGTTCGGGTCGAACACCAGCCACACCCCCATGTTCGCCCCGTAGTTCAGCGGGTAGTGCGTCACCGCTCCGTCCGGCCGCTCCTGGTCCTTCACCTCGCTCGGGCACAGGTAGATCGGCACCCGCACCCTGGTCGAGGGGAGGTTCACCGGGTCGGTGTACGACCTTGAGAAGTCCATCAACTTCTGGAGGTTCTCCTGCTCGACGTACGGCAGGATGACGGCCAGCGTCGAGTATGAGACGGACGACGCTCCCTTTACATACGACCCGGCCGGGGGGAAACACGAATTGGACGACTCGTAGTTGTGGACGGCCAGTCCAATCTGCTTGAGGTTGTTCTGGCACTTGGCCCGGGCGGCGGCCTCGCGGACCTTCTGCACCGCAGGCAGGAGCAGCCCGATCAGGATCGCGATGATCGCGATCACCACCAACAACTCAATGAGCGTGAACGCACTCCTGCGATTACTTGGCATGGGCATCCTCGGTTGGTTAAGGAACTCGGTAATCGTCTCGTGAACCGTTAGCGGTCGGCCGCGACCTTCTCTCCGACCTCGGCGAGGCGGATGACCTCGACGGCGGCCACGTTCTCCCCGCCGGCGGCGCCGCCGACCAGGACCACAGCGTCCGGGCCGTGCGGCAGCAGCCGGCCGACGATCCGCTTGCGCGCCGCCTGGCCCACCTGCTCCCAGGTGTCGCCGTTGAGGCGGTACAGCGGGCCGGCGCCGGTGTTCACCACCACCTTGCCGCCGACCGCGCACGCGGCCGGGGCGAACGCCCCGCGGTCCGTCCCCGGCAGGTCCGGGCCGCGCGACCACTGCTTCGTTTCCAGGTCGAGTACGTCCACCCGACGGTTCGGGCCGTCCGGGGTCATGCCGCCGACGACGTACACCTTCGACCCGACCACAGCAGCCGCCAGCGCGCGCCGCTGGAACGGCTGCGGGATCGCCTCCCACTTCGGCTCCTTCGCCGCCAGGTCGAGGACCAGCGCCGTGTCGTGCCACGCCGTCCGGGTGCCCTTCCCCTTCATCTCCCAGCCGCCGACCGCGACCAGCCTGTCGCCGACCGCGACCAGGTCGTGCGACGAGCGCGGGGCCGGCAGCGGCGGCAGCTTCGCCCACCGGCCGGACGCCGGGTCGAACACCTCAGCGTCCGCGATCGAGACGTTATCGGTCGGCGTGCCGGGGGCGTTGCGCGGCTGCATCCCGCCGGCGCGGTAGACCTTCCCACCGTGGGCGGCGAGGTTCATCCCCTGGACCCGCGGCCCGCCGGGCAACTTCTCCCACGCGGTGCCGCCGTCGAGCTTCACCCGCTGGAAGGTGTCGAGGACGATCGAAGTGTCGTAGTGGTGCGTCTTGCCACCGTGCCCGCCGTAGACGTACAGATGCCCGTCGCAGGTGATCGCCCCGAGACTGGAGACGGCCTTCGGCAGCGGCGGCAGCCCGGTCTCACCCACACTGACGACCAGCGTCGGGTAGTGCCGGACCTCCTCGTACTTCTTGCCGCCGAGTTCGCCGGCCTTCACCTCTGTGTAGCGGACCCACGCGCCGAACTGGCCGGTGCCGTCCAGGGCCGCGGTCAGCCCGTCGGCGCCGGTCTTGAGCTTCGTCTTGTCGCCGTCCGGTTCGATCAGGTTGACCTCGGCGCCGGCAACCGGCTGGCCGCCCGCGACGAGCTTCAGCCGGACCTTGCCCGCCTCGGCGACCGGGACCAACTCGGCCGGCAGCTTGTCGCCGACCGTCGCCCGGTCCGCGGGGACCGCGCCGACCAGCGCCTTCGGGTGGTACGCGAGCAGGAACGGCTTCGCGTCCCCCTTCTGCAGCACGCCGAAGACGACCGTGCCGAACACCACGCGCGGCCCGTCGCCGGGCAGGGTCACAGCCAGCGATTGCTTCTCGGCCTTGTGTTCGAGCGGCGTGTCCTTGCCGGCCGCGTCGCGGAGCGTGAGCTTCAGCCCGGCGACGCGGGCGATGGGCACGTCCGGGTCGGATTCGAGATCCTCGCTAAAGACGACTGCGGCCTTCGCCCCGGACTTGTCCGGGACGACGAACGCGAAGTGGGCAGGGGCGGTCAGAGCCGCGGCCAGGGTCGCGGCCGCGGTGAGCAGGAGTCGGGTCATCGGGTGGCTCCGTTCGTGTTCGGGTGCTTCTTCGCAAGCTTCTTCTTGCTGTC
>Ga0247823_10003984_pt1 | contig 11878 bp, 8 predicted proteins | sample 13C_PalmiticAcid_2_FD_192426 | JGI IMG/M metagenome (GOLD analysis project Ga0247823, IMG submission 192426) | Soil microbial communities from agricultural site in Penn Yan, New York, United States - 13C_PalmiticAcid_Day30 | ecosystem: Environmental > Terrestrial > Soil > Agricultural land...
CACCATCGCCCGCATGGAGCCGCGCGAGTGGGACAGCGTCATGGCGGTCAACCTGACGGCGCCCCTGGCCATCACGCGGACCCTGGTCGAGGGCGGGGGACTGCGGCCCAACGGGCGGATCGTCGCCGTCTCGTCGCTGAGCGGCATCGCGGGCAACATGGGACAGAGCAACTACGCTCTGTCGAAGGCGGCCTGGATCGGGGCGGTGCGGCGGCTGGCGCCCCAGATGGCGGAACAGGGGCTCACCATCAACGCCGTGGCCCCCGGCTTCATCGAGACCCAGATGACCGCCGCCATCCCCTTCGCTATCCGCGAGGCTGGGCGGCGGATGAACAGCATGGGTCAGGGCGGTCATCCGGCCGACGTGGCCGAGACCATCGCCTGGCTGGCCGATCCGGCCTCGGGCGGGGTCAACGGACAGGTGGTGCGCGTGTGCGGCCAGAGCCTGCTGGGCGCATGACGGCGGCGATCGAGCGGTTCGACGCGCCCCTGTCGGGGGCGGCGGTGGTCGGCGGGGCGCTGCGGGGCATGATGCGCGCCAAGGGCGGCGAGGCGGTGCTGCCACGCCGTGTGCTGCAACGCGAGGTCACGCTGGAAGCCGAGGCGGTCGGCGCCTACGCCCGGTTGTGCGGCTTTGCGCCCGAGCAGGGCGTGCCGATCACCTGGCCGCACATCCTGGCCTTTCCGCTGCAGATGCGGCTGATGCTGGGGGCGGATTTTCCCTATCCAGCCATGGGGCTGGTGCATCTGCACAACCGTATCCGTCAGCAGGTGCGATTGAACATCGGCGACCGGCTGACGCTGACGGCGCGGGCGGGGCGGTTCCTGAGCCACGACAAGGGACAGGCCTTTACGCTGGAGACCACGGCGACGCGCGACGGCGCGACCGTGTGGGAGGGCGTCAGCCTCTATCTGCGGCTGGGCCGTCCGGGGCAGGGCGACCCGGCGCCGGTCCTGACGGGCGACGAGGCTGACCGGTTGGTCGAGGCCTGGACGGTTCCGGCTGATCTGGGCCGTCGCTATGCGCGGGTTTCGGGCGACGCCAATCCGATCCACACCTCGGCCCTGGGGGCGCGGCTGTTCGGGTTCCGCCGGGCTATCGCGCATGGGATGTGGACCAAGGCGCGGGCCGTCGCCGCCCTGTCGCCGTCGGCGCCGCTGGACGTCGCCGAGGCGGAGGCGGCCTTTCGCGCGCCGCTCTTCCTGCCCGGACAGGTCGGGCTCTATGCGGGACCGGCCCGCGACATCCGTGATTTCGAGGTGCGTGACGCTGCCGGGACGCGCGCCCATCTGCGGGGTCGGTTGACCCTTTCGCCTGAGGATAGTGTTGCATGCTGACCGCTTCCGCCCCGCGTCGGGTCGCCATTCTGGGCGGCAACCGCATTCCCTTCGCCCGCTCCAACACCGCCTATGCCGAGGCCTCCAATCAGGAGATGCTGACGGCGGCGCTGCAAGGCCTGGCTGATCGCTATGACCTGCACGGGCTGAGGCTGGGCGAGGTGGCGGCGGGGGCGGTGCTGAAGCTGTCGCGCGACATCGCCCTGACGCGCGAGAGTTTGCTGGACACCACCATCGGTCACGACACCCCGACCTATGACGTCAGTCAGGCCTGCGGCACCGGGCTGGAGGCGGCCATCCTCGTGGCCAACAAGATCGCCCTGGGCCAGATCGAGGTCGGGATCGCCGGCGGGGTGGACACCACCTCGGACGCGCCGATCGGATTGAACGAGAAGTTCCGCAAGGCCCTGCTGGCCGCCAACCGCGAGAAGACCACAGGCGGGCGGATCAAGGCCCTGCTGGGCGCCGGTCTGACCGCCCCCTTCAGGCCCGAGCCGCCGCGCAACGCCGAGCCGCGCACCGGCCTGTCGATGGGCGAGAGCTGCGAGGTTATGGCCAAGCGTTGGGCCATCCCGCGCGAGGATCAGGACGCCCTGGCCGTGGCCAGCCATCGCAAGGCCGCCGCCGCCTGGGAGGCCGGGCTGTTCGACGATCTGGTCACGCCCTTCCGGGGACTGAAGCGCGACAATAATCTGAGGCCCGACATCGACCCGGCCAGGCTGGCGACGATGAAGCCGGTGTTCGACCGCGCCAACGGCACGCTGACGGCGGCCAATTCGACGCCCCTGACCGACGGGGCCTCGACTGTGCTGCTGGCCAGCGAGGAGTGGGCCAAGGCGCGCGGCCTGCCGGTTCTGGCCTACTTGCGCACCGGCGAGACGGCGGCGGTGGACTTTGTGAAGGGCGACGAAGGGCTGCTGATGGCGCCGGCCTACGCTGTGCCGCGGATGCTGGCCAAGCTGGGTCTGACGCTTCAGGAATTCGATCTCTATGAAATCCACGAAGCCTTCGCCGCACAGGTGCTTTGCACGCTGAAGGCCTGGCAGGATGAGGACTACGCCCGCAAGCGCCTGGGGCTGGATCGGGCGCCGGGGGCCATCGACATGAGTAAGCTGAACGTCAACGGCGGCTCGCTGGCGGCGGGGCATCCGTTCGCGGCGACGGGCGGGCGCATCCTGGCCAATCTGGCGACCATGATCGACCGGCGCGGGGGCGGACGCGGCCTGATCTCGATCTGCGCGGCGGGCGGTCAGGGCGTGGTGGCGGTGGTGGAGAAATGAGCGGGGGGAGCAGCCTCAGCGTCGCTGTGGCGACCGAAGCAGACCAACTGTGGGCCGAGCGGTTCTGGACCCGGAACTATCGCCCCGGCGTGCCCGTCTGCATCGAGGATGAACTGGCGCGCTGGACGTCGGTGCCGCAGATGTTCGAGGCGGATTCGCGCCGCTTCGCCGACCGGCCCGGCTATGTCAGCCTCGGCACGGCCCTGACCTATGGCCAGGTGCTGGCGGCGGCCAAGTCCTTCGGGGCCTGGCTGCAATCCATCGGCGTCCAGCCCGGCGACCGGGTGGCGCTGATGATGCCCAACGGTCTGCAGTATCCGACCGCCCTGTTCGGGGTGTTGTTCGCCGGGGCGGTGGTGGTCAACGTCAACCCGCTCTACACGCCGCGCGAGCTGCACCATCAGCTGAAGGACAGCGGTGCGGTCGCCATCGTGGTGATGGACATGTTCGCCAGGACGCTGGAGCAGGCGCGCGAGGGGACCGAGGTTCGCCACGTCGTCGTGACGTCGATGGGCGACATGATGCCGGGGCTGAAGGGCGTCGCCGTCAGCGCCATGATGCGCCATGTGCAGAAGCTGGTGCCCGGCTATCGTCTGCCGGGCGCGCATCGCTGGAAGGCGATGATGCGGCGGGCGCGGCGTCTGACCTTGAAGCCGGTCGAGACCAGGCCGGAAGACATCGCCTTCCTGCAATATACGGGGGGGACGTCGGGGGTGGCCAAGGGGGCCATGCTGACCCACCGCAACATCCTGGCGAACACGATTCAGGGGCGAGTCTGGATCCTGGATCAGATCGACCAGAACGCGCCGCTGGGCAATGTCACCATGCTGCCGCTCTATCATATCTTCTCCCTGACGGCGAACCTGATGATGTTCACCGGGGCGGGGGGCAGGAACATCCTGATCGCCAACCCGCGCGACGCCAAACGGGTGGAGTGGATCCTGCGCAAGGAGCGCTTCGTCGGCATGACGGGGCTGAACACCCTCTTCTCCAGCCTGCTGAAAACCGAGGCGTTCCGCAATCGCGACTTCTCGGACCTGAAGCTGACCATCGCCGGGGGCATGGCGACGCAGAAGGTGGTGGCCGAGGAGTGGGAGGCGGTGACGGGCGCGCCCCTGATCGACGGCTATGGCCTGACCGAGACCTCGCCGGTGGTCTGCATCGGTCGGGTCGATCTGGAGCATCCCGAGACCATGGGATTCGACGGGACCGTGGGTTTGCCGGTGCCCTCGACCGAGGTGCGGATGCGCCGCGACAACGGCAGTTGGGCCGGGATTGGCGAACCCGGCGAGCTGTGCGTACGCGGACCGCAGGTCATGCTGGGCTACTGGCGGCGGCCGGACGAGACGGACAGGGTCATCTCGGCGGACGGCTGGCTGGCGACCGGCGACGTGGGCGTGATGCAGGCGGACGGCCGGGTGCGGCTGGTCGACCGGATCAAGGACATGATCCTGGTCTCGGGCTTCAACGTCTATCCGGGCGAGATCGAGGATGTGGTGGCGTCGCACCCCCTGGTCGAGGAGGTGGCGGCGGTCGGCGTGCCTGATCCGGTGCAGGGCGAGAAGATCAAGATCGTCGTCGTGCCGCGCTCGCCCGAGCTGACGGCCGAGATGCTGATCGCCCATTGTCGGGCGCAGCTGACCGCCTACAAGACGCCGCGTCTGGTGGAATTCCGCAGCGAGCCCCTGCCCAAAACGCCAGTGGGCAAGGTGCTGCGCCGCGAGCTGCGCTGAGGTCTAGGCGGTTTCCGACGCCGCCTGGGGCGCGCGCTTGCGCGTGATCAGCAGGCCGAAGACCGCCGCCAGCGGGAACATCAGCACCCCATATACGGCGGCCGGCAGCGACATGTCCGGGACCACCAGCACCGACTGGGCGATGACGATGGCCAGGGTGGCGTTGTGCAAGCCGACCTCGAAGGCGCTGGCGATCGACTGCTCGCGGTTGATGCGCAGCAGGCGGGGCACAATGAAGCCTATGCCCAGGCTGAGGATGCAGAAGCTGACGACGATGCCGGCCAGGGCGATGAAGTCGTCCTTCAGCACGGCGAAGTTGGACACGACCGCCCCGGCGATCACCAGGGTCAGGATGACAACCGAGGCCAGCCGCACCGGCTTGTCCATGGCGCGGGCGAAGCCTGGCCTGAGGCCGCGCACCAGCATGCCCAGACAGACGGGGGCGAGGACGATCATGAAGACCTCGATGGTCTTCTTCAGCTGCAGGCCCACGGTCATGTCGCCCGGCTGGAACCAGGCGATCGACAGGTTGACGATGACCGGCAGGGTCAGGACGGCGATGACCGAGTTGATCGCCGTGAGGCTGATGTTCAGGGCCACATCGCCCCGGAACAGGTGGCTGTAGAGATTGGCCGTGGTCCCGCCGGGCGAGGCCGCCAGCAGCATCATCCCCACCGCCAGAACCGGCGGCAGGCGGAACAGCAGCACCAGCCCGAAACAGACGGCCGGCAAAAGCAGCAGCTGACAGGCGAGGGCGACTGCCACCGCCTTGGGCCGCTTGCCGATACGGGCGAAGTCGCCAGGCGTCAGGTCCAGCCCCAGCCCGAACATGATGACGCCCAGCGCGACCGGCAGGCCGATCATGGCCAGAGGTGAATCCATGGTCTTTTCCTCCCCCGAGAAACCTCAGACCCGACCGGCGAGGGCGCGCCCCGCCGCCCGGCCCGAGAAGATGCACCCGCCCAGGAAGGTGCCTTCCAGCGCATTGTAACCATGCAATCCGCCGCCGCCGAAGCCCGCAGCTTCACCTGCGGCGTATAGTCCCTCGAACGGCGTGCCGTCGGCCTTCAGCACCTGGCTGGACAGGTCGGTCTGCAGCCCGCCCAGGGACTTGCGCGTCAGGACGTGCAGTCTGACGCCGATCAGCGGCCCGGCGCCGGGGTCCAGCAGGCGGTGCGGCGTCGCCGTGCGCGCCAGTCGGTCGCCCAGATAGCGGCGGCTGTTGTGGATGCTCATGACCTGGAAATCCTTTAAATAGGGATTGTCCATCTGCGCGTCGCGGTCCTCGACCTGTTGGCGGACCAGGGCCGGGTCCAGCAGAGGGCGCTCGGTCAGGCTGTTCATCCGGGCCACCAGGGTCTCCAGGTCGTCGGCGACGACGAAGTCCGCGCCCTTGTGCTTGAAGGCGTCCACGGCGGGCGGCGCGCCCTTGCCGAGACGGGAGGCCAGCACCTTCAGCCACTTGCGGTCGGTGATGTCGAGGTTCTGTTCTGAGCCGGAAAGGGCGAACTCTTTTTCCAGAATCTTCTGGCTGACGATGAACCAGGAGTGGTCATGTTCGGCCAGGTCCGGCGTCGTCCGCAGATGCTTCAGCGTGGCTATGGTGTCATGGCCCGGCAGGGCGGGCGAGGGCAGCCGTCGCCCGAGCGCGTCCAGCCACAGGGGTGACGGGCCGGGCAGGATGCGGATGGCGTGTTTGGGCCAGACGGGGGCCCAGTTCTGCACCCCCTCGACGTAGTGCCACATGCGGTCGCGGTTCACGAGCCGGGCCCCGGCCGCGTCAGCGATGTCCAGCATCCGCCCGTCGACATAGGCGGGGACGCCGGTGATCATCGACCGCGGGGCCGCGCCCAGGCGCTCGGGCCAGAAGCGCCGCACCTTGTCATGGTCGCCGCCGATGCCGCCCGACGCCAGAATCACGGCCTGGGCCCTCAGGGTGAATTCTCCGACCACGTCGCGGTTCGAGGGGGCGCCGCGCGGCGCTGCCTCCGGCGCCAGGATCGCCCCCGTCACCCCGGTGACGCGCCCGCCCTCGACCAGCAGGTGATCGACCCGGCGGCGGTGGTGGAAGGTCAGGCGTCCTTCGCCGGCCGCCGCCCGCGCCCTATCGGCAAAGGGCTCCGACACCCCGGTCCCTGTGCCCCAGGCGACGTGGAAGCGGGGTACGGAATTGCCGTGTCCGAAGGCCTGCCCCCCGCCGCGCTCGGCCCAGCCGACCATGGGGGTCAGGCTGATCCCGTGCTGTTTCAGCCATGAGCGCTTCTCGCCCGCAGCGAACTCGACATAGGCGCGCGCCCATTGGATCGCCCATTCGTCCTCGGCCAGCGGCCCGTCCAGACGGTCCCAGCCGGCGCTGCCTCGCCAGTCGCGCCAGGCCAGATCAAGGCTGTCGCGCACCCCGAGCTTTCTTTGTTCCGGAGAGTTGATCAGGAACAGTCCGCCAAACGACCAGAAGGCCTGTCCGCCGAGATTGGCCGGATTCTCCTGGTCCACCAGAGCCACCCGCTTGCCGGCCCGCACCAGCTCGTTTGCGGCGACCAGTCCGGCCAGCCCCCCGCCCACTACGATGACGTCTGTGTCCATATTCCAACCTCGTTCCGATTTGCAATAGACTAACATAATTGTCAATATGAAACGAGGGTTTCTTTGACAAACATGCCTGTTAATATGTATTGACAGGTGGGTGAGTAGCGTGATGGTCTGGGGTCAACCGCTGCCGGCGCCGCCCCGGTCAGTGGAGCGATACTGGCGGCGTGGAAACGTTTGCGACCCGTTGGGGAACGGGGCGCTCCCTGGGGAGGGGTTTAGATGACGGCATCGGTCGTTCATGCGCGCTTGGCCGCGACTGTATCCATTCTTGCATTGACCATGGCGACGCCGGCCCTGGCCCAGACGGCGCCCGACGCCGCGGCCACGACGGTCGAGGACATCATCGTCACGGCCCAGAAGCGCGAGCAGTCAATCCAGGATGTGCCGATCGCGGTGACGGCCCTTTCGTCAGAAACTCTGGACGCGCTGAAGATTGAAAGCGGCTCCGAGTTGCTGCGCGCCATTCCGAACGTCAGTTTTTCCAAGTCGAATTTCAGTATGTACAACTTCTCGATCCGGGGGATCGGGACCAAGGCGATTTCGGCCAGCAGTGATCCGGCTGTGGCTGTCAGCTTTAACAACACGCCACTGATCCGAAATCGCCTGTTCGAGCAGGAATACCTGGATGTGAACCGGGTCGAGGTGCTGCGAGGGCCGCAGGGCACGCTGTACGGGCGCAATGCAACCGGCGGCGTGGTCAACATGATCCCCAATTTGCCGGGGGCCGACTTCGACTCCATGCTTAAGGCAGAGGTCGGCAACTATGGCTCCGTGCGGGGCCAGATGATGGTCAATATTCCCTTGGGCGACACCTTCGCGGTGCGGGCTGCCGCGTCCATGACCAAGCGTGACGGCTTCGATTACAACAGCTTCAATGATACGGATGTGAACGATCGCGATCTGTATTCCACGCGGCTGTCCGCCGCATGGGAGCCGAACGATGTGTTCCGCGCCAATCTGATCTGGGAGCACTTCGAAGAAGACGACCAGCGCGCCCGGACCGGCAAGCAGCTCTGCACCAAGGACCAGGGGCCGACCCAGGTCGGGTCGACCACCATCACCGACAGCTTCATCCGGAATCGGCTGAGCCAGGGGTGTATGGCGTCCAGTATTTTTGAAGAGGCCGCCTACGGCACGCCCAACGGGGGGGCTTTCTCCCACCTGTTCATGGGTGCGCTGATGAACTACGGCGTCTTGGACCCGACCGTGTACGACCTCGTGCCCGCGTTCAAGTACACGGTGGACCCCTATGCGGGCATGGTTCAGTCGCGCGATCTGCGCGAGATCGCGACGTCATATGATCCGAAGTTTCGAGCGAAAAATGATTTCGTTCAGCTGAACCTTGAATTTGATATATCGGATGGTTTGAAGTTTTATTCTCAAACCGCCTACGCCAAGGACTCGTATTACTCGACGCAGGACTATAGCCGTTATGTAAGTAATGATGTTTTCAGCGACTCTTCGGCCGTTTATTATGAATTCTTTGGCGGTCCAATCGCTCCGAGCCCTGCCGCTCCTGGCGGCGTGTACACGGACCCGCAACTTGGCGCCCATTCCACGCTTGTTTCTGTTGATGTCAGTTCTTCGGAAAATAGTCAGTTTACTCAGGAGTTCAGGCTTCAATCGTCTTGGGACGGTCCGGTTAATTTTAGCATCGGCGCCAATTATCTGGATTTCAAGTCTGAAGATAATTATTACGTATTCAACAACCTGTTCTCATTTATCGCGGAATATTTCTACAATCAGAAACTCAGTGCGGCTCCGACGCTCGATACAATTCCTTGCGGCGATCCGGCGGCTCCGACCTGGCGCGAGTGCGTTTATGTAGACTATTCGCCTCTGTCCGATCTCGCTGGCGATGGTCACAACTATTTCCGTAGCCGGAACGTGGTCAGAACCCGGTCGCTGGGCGTGTTCGGCGAGCTGTATTGGGATGTGAGCGACGATGTGCGCGTCACGGCGGGGCTGCGCTACACCGATGATCGCAAGACCACGACTCCCTATCCCAGTCAGTTGCTGCTGGGCGCCTCTCCGACGGGGGAGCCTGGGATTTCATCGGGCGGCTATGTCAATCGGGGGTATCCGGCTCTCCCTGACGTGAAGCAGGGCTGGGACGCCTTGACCGGTCGACTGGTGGTGGACTGGAAGCCCGACCTGTCCTTCTCGGACGACACCCTGATCTACGCCTCCTACTCCAGGGGCTATAAGGGCGGCGGCACCAATCCGCCGCGGGTCGATATCAATCCGATCGTGATTCAGTATCAGCCCCTGCCGTCCCAGTTTGAACCTGAATACGTCAACGCCTTCGAGGTTGGAGCCAAGAACACCTTCATGGATGGAGCGCTGCGCCTGAATGCGACGGCCTTCTACTATGACTACAAGGATTATCAGGTTTCTCAGATCGTCGATCGCATTTCGCTCAATGAAAATTTCGACGCCAGAATTTGGGGGCTTGAGCTCGAGGGCGCCTTCTATCCCACGCCTGCCTGGCGGATTGACGCCAATCTCGGCTACCTGAACACGCGCGTCGCGGATGGGGAAAAGTCCATCGATGTGATGAACCGGACGCAGGGGAATAAGGACTGGACGCTGTTGCGGCCCTGGGTTCAGGTGCCCTCAAACTGTATCGCGCCGACGAAACACGTCGAGACGATCATCGCCGCCGGGTATGACTCGGGCACTACGGGGATGGCGCTTCAGGCCCTGTGTTCCGGGTCAGCCCGTTACGGCACCTTCGACCCGGACTTCCCCTCCTCGTTGCCGATGTGGGCCTTCTTTGGTTTCACCTATGACCCGCTTACCGAAGCGCCGAACTTTGGGCGGGGCTTTGATGCCGACCTCAGCGGCAATGAGATGCCGAATTCGCCCAACTGGACCGCCAATATCGGAACGCAGTACACAATTCCAGTGGGCGGATGGGATGTCACCCTGAGAGCAGATTACTACTGGCAGGGTGAGAGTTACTTCAGAATTTACAACACGGAGTACGATAAACTGAAGTCTTGGGATAACACAAATATATCGGTTACGCTTGAGAGACCTGACAGTGGGTTAACCATGCAAGTTTACGTAAAGAATGTGTTTGACAAAACGCCGATAACGGATGCTTTCACGAATAGTGATGACACGGGATTAACGACGAACGTGTTCACGCTTGATCCTCGTTTGATTGCGTTCTCATTTAGCAAGAAATTCTGAAATTTTAATTTAAAGTTGTTGACTCACAACCTTAGGTGTTGAGTATAGAGGGTAGATCGCTGATGTTGGCGATCTTGAATTGGGAGGAAATACGATGAAAAAGTTCGCTTCCGTATGTTTTGCTGCCGCCGCTGTTCTTGCTGCGACTGGCGTGAATGCCCAAACCATCAGCCCGACCGGCTCGTTTACTATTTCCGGTAGTGCTGTCATGCAGCAGTCCACGACTGCCAACTGCACCATTGCGGGCTCCGGCACTAATACGTCGACTGTCGGCACGATTGCCTCGCGCAGCTTCCCGAGCGGCACTTTTGGTCTTTGCGGGCCTCTGGGCCTGGTTCAGCCGTATGGCGCCTGGAGCTTCCGCGTGGCGCCGGGATTGACCAACAAGATCTATCTGAAGGTCGGCGCCAATACCGTCCTGAACAAGCCCTGCTACGGCGAAATCCTTGTTGACTGGGATAACGCCACCAGCAAGGCGACGTTCAACAATAATGTGATTCCGGCTGTGAACGCCGGCGATCCTAGCTGCACGCTTGTTTCCGGCGGCGTGACCATCAGCGCGGCCCGTACCATCAGTTAATACTGTTTGGCCGTCAGAAATCTTGGGATTTCTGGCGGCCAATTTGTCTCCCCTGTTGACGGGGTGTCTTTGATTACTCTTGACGGTGTTTGTAAATCCTATTCTGAGCACGCCTCGATAACGGTTCTCGAGGACGTGAGCTTTCGTGTGTCTGCAGGGTGTTTCGCCGCCCTGGTCGGCCCCTCCGGGTCCGGTAAGAGCACGTTGATGAATCTGATCGGGATTCTGGACCGGCCGGATAGCGGTCGTATATTTCTGAACGGTCTGTTGATCGATGATCTGGGACCGAGCGAGGCGGCGCGTCTCCGGAATCGATTGATCGGCTTCGTCTTCCAGTCGTTTCATCTCCTGCCGCGGTTGTCGGCCTGGGAAAACGTCAGCCTGCCCTTGCTTCATCGTGGCGTGGGGCGTGTCGAGCGCCGGGCCCGGTCTCTCACCATGCTGGAGCGGGTCGGTCTGGCTGACCGCGCCTGCCACAGGCCTGAACAGATGTCGGGCGGTCAGAGGCAGCGTGTTGCGATCGCCCGCGCTCTGGTCGGCGAGCCAAAGCTCGTCCTGGCGGACGAGCCGACCGGCAATCTGGACAGCACGACCAGCGCGCAGGTGCTGGCCCTGTTGCGCGGGCTCAGCCGTGATCTGGGCGTGACCATTCTCATGGTGACGCATGATCGCGAAGCAGCCGGTCTCTGCGACATGCTTATAGAAATCCGGGACGGCCGTGTGATCCCCGAGAGGGGCGTGTGATGGGCGGCGAAGGCGTGCGGCTGCCGGAGCTGGCGTTGGAGGCCTTTGCCAATCTGCGTGGCCAGGGGCGGCGTTCAGTGTTGGCGCTTCTCGGGGTCGTGATTGGTTCGGCGGCTATTGTGGCGCTGATGAACGTGGCTCACATCGCCCAGGCTGCGGCCCTGGAGAATTTTCGACAGACCGGCGTGGATATGCTGCTGGTTCGGGTCCAGGGCGGTGATGATGACGCCTTGGTCGTCGGTGACCTGAAGGCCTTGGTCGAAGAAGATCCCGATGCTGTTCTGGTCGCCCCCTTCGCTTCCCTGGCGGCCAGCATCAGCCTGGGTCATCAGGTTCAGATCGCCCAGGCCGGAGCGGTGACGCCCACGATGAACTCCGTGCTGGGCTTGTCGGCGGCCGAAGGCAGGCTATTGCGC
>Ga0247823_10003985_pt1 | contig 11877 bp, 11 predicted proteins | sample 13C_PalmiticAcid_2_FD_192426 | JGI IMG/M metagenome (GOLD analysis project Ga0247823, IMG submission 192426) | Soil microbial communities from agricultural site in Penn Yan, New York, United States - 13C_PalmiticAcid_Day30 | ecosystem: Environmental > Terrestrial > Soil > Agricultural land...
CGTGGATCATCCAAAGCACGGGTACGATGCCCAGGAGCAGATTCAGGCCAGAACGTTCCCGAGCCTCTCCACGGTGGAAGGCATCAGCCAGAACCAGTTGAACGAGCATATCGGCCTGTATAACGGCTATGTCAAGAAAATCAACGACATCCAGGGGCTGATTATGGGCACCACCCCGGATCTGGAAAAAATGAACGCCACCTACAGCCCGTATCGCGAGCTGCATGTGGAGCAAACGTACGCCCTCAACGGCGTGATTCTGCATGAATACTATTTTGAGAACCTGGGCGGCGCCAAAAAGAAGCCGACTGAAACCGAAATGGTGCACAAACTGTTTTCCCAGGAGTTTGGCAGTTGGGATAATTACGTCACCCACCTGACGGCGGTCGGAAAATCCATGCGCGGCTGGGCTATGACCGGCTACAACATGCGCGATCACCGGATTCACAACTACGGCTTGGATCTGCACAACCAGTGGGTGCCGGTGCATGTGATTCCCCTGCTGGTGCTGGATGTGTATGAGCATGCCTACATGATTGACTTTGGCACCAAGCGGGGCGCTTACCTGGATGCATTTATGCGCAACGTGAACTGGGAAGTGGTGGATCAGCGGTTGAAAACCATGATTCTCCACGGCTAGAGGCTATCTTTCAGGCTCAAGATGTTGGAATACAAGCGAGGCTCGATAACAGGGCCTCGCTTGTACCTGAAATATCCTTCGGTTATACTCTCCGCAGGATCTTGATCCTCTCTTAATGAGTGGGTTTTCATAAAAAACGATTTATAACTTGTATCAACAAGTTGGGTTTTGTTGGTTAATCAGGGATATGCGCTGATGCAGCAGGTTGTGTTCAATGCATTTTCGGGGTTTCGCTCACGCGCCACTCACAACGCGTCTCCACAGACTTTGTCTCAAGGGGAGAGAAAACCTCCGGACATGCGGGAAATAGACTATTACGCCGGTATGGTTCAGGCGACGGATGATACGTTTGAAAAGCAGGTTCTGGATGCCTCGTGGCGTAAGCCGACCCTGGTCCATTTCTACAATAAGGATTGCGGGGATTGCAGTAATTTGCTGGATGAAATGCGTCCCATAGCCGAAAGCATGTCTCCCGGTGGCTCCATTAAGTTCGTAAAAATAGAGGACGAATGGAACCCGGAAGCCTCCGAACGCTTTGCCACGCAAACGCCGATTAATTTATCCATTGCCAGCCTGCGGGAGGACGAAGAGGAGGGCTTGCGGATTAATTCGCATCCATTGGTACTGTTCCGCTATGGCGAAGTCATGGATGATATGAATTGCAATGACAAGCATAACCGTCTGGAACGATTAATTCGGGAAACCGTTCGGAAGGAGGATTTGAAACTGTTTCCGAAGCCTCAACCCAAACCGGACAGCGATGCCTCAAAGCCCTCCCAGGGTTGGGTGGCTTGGGTTAAATCCTTGCTGGGCCTTCAGGCTGGAGCAACCGCTCCTCAACCGGCGAAGTAAACCGGTTGAGGGCGGAACAGATTAACGAAGGATGCTAACGGCTGATTTTGAAGATTTCGCCGTATTTGGTCCACAGGTAATCCACGAAATATTGGGCGTTCAGCGGTTCGCCGGTGACCCGTTGCACAATGGTGCCGGCAGTTTCCATTTTTCCCACCCAATGGATTTCCCGGTTCAGCCAGCTTTTCAGGCTTTGCAGGTTGCCTTGGGCAATTTTGCTTTCCAGACCGTCTATTTGTTGCTTGGCGGTGTTGAAAAATTGCGCGGAATACAAGTTACCCAGCGTGTAGGTTGGGAAATACCCGAAGGAGCCGTGAGACCAGTGAATATCCTGCAGGCAACCCTCAGCATCGTTAGTTGGGGTAATGCCAAGGTATTCCTGGGCTTTGGCGGCCCAGGCGTCCGGTACTTCATCCACTCGCATGTCGCCTTCAATCAGGGCTTTTTCAATTTCGTACCGCATTAAAATATGCAGGTTGTAGGTCACTTCATCCGCTTCCACCCGAATATAGGACGGTCGAACCCGGTTGATGGCCTGATAAAACTGATCCAGCGTTACCGGCTTCAGTTCCGGGAAGGTTTCCTGCAAGCTGGAAAAATAATGCAGCCAGAACGCCCGTGAGCGCCCCACCTGGTTCTCCCACATGCGGGATTGGGATTCATGAATGCCCAATGACGTTCCTTCCGCCAGAGGCGTGCGGTTCAGGGCGGGGTTCACGCCTTGCTCGTACATACCGTGTCCGCCTTCGTGCATAGAAGAGGACAGGGCGGAGAATACGTCATGTTCGTCAATGCGGGTGGTCAGGCGCACATCCAGCGAGCTGCTGCCGGATGAGAACGGGTGGGCGGATAAATCCAGACGGCCCGCCTCAAAATCGAAGCCCATGTCCGTCAGCTCCTGCCGAGAGAACTGCAGTTGTTTCTCTGCCGGGAAGAAGCCATCGAACAGGAAGCTGGTGTCCGGCGTTTGGCCGGAGTTTTGAATGGCCTTCAATAAGGGCACAATCTCGGACTTCAGCTTGACAAACAACGGATCGAGCTGCTTGACGGTTAAACCGGGCTCATATTCATCCAGCAACGCATCATACGGAGAATCTTCATAGCCTTGAGCCTCTGCAAAACGCTGGTTCAGGGAAATGATTTTACGCAGCACCGGCTCGAACTGCTTGAATTGTTTGTTGGCTCTGGCCTCCACCCAGATTTTATGGGCTTCGGCAGTGGTTTCCACCATCTCTTGCAGCAATTCAAGCGGCGTTTTTCGGCTTTTATCGTAAACCCGACCAACTTCCCGCACCAATGCCTGACTCATGGTGTCCAGCTTTTCCGGAATGCCCGATTGCCGCAAGTGACGCAAATGCTCTTCCATTTCCGGGCTGGTCATCATGTTGTGGGCCAGCTTGGCCAATGTGGCCATTTGCTTGGCTCGCATGGGTGAGCCTTTTTCGGGCATGTAAGTTTCCAAATCCCAGCCCAGTAGGGCCTGGGTGGCGTTAAGATCGTGGATCTCGTTGACCAGGGATTGAAACGCCATAATAGACGCCGTGGTTGCGGTGGAAGTTTGCATCGCCTCTCTCCTTCGTGCTGAAACAGCAATGCCCCTATTCTAGCGTGTTTACCCGCATTCCCCAAGAATTGGTTAAGGATAATTTAGGGCAGACCTGGGAAACGGTATGCTAGCGGCGCAGGAAAATGTCGGGGTCCATCTCGGTGACCGGCACCACTTTCCGCAGGCGGTTTACCAGTTCCTCCGAGCGGGTCATGTCCACCGTGGGCAGGGTATCCGGTTGAAGGGCGGAGTTCCTGCGAATATCCGCATCCAGAATCAGTCCGCTGGCCTGCTCAAAGTAACTGTCCACCGCTTGGGGGCGGGTGCGGTTTTCCAACAGAACCTCCCACTGCGTGTTATTCCGCAGCGTGAGAATTTCTTCCGGCTCAATGTCTTCATCGGAAACAATCAGCGCGATTTTTTCCTGATGCCGAGGCAGGGCCCTGGCGGTTTCCGTCAGGTAATGCAACTTGCTTTGGGCCTGAGTGTGTACAATAGGCCCCAGGTGCCGCATGGAGACATCCACCAGCAAAGGCGGCAGGACGGCCTTCAGCCGGTTTCTGTAATGAAGCAATTCATTAAAGCGGCTGTTGGTCACCCCGCTGTCCGTGATGAGAGAACCAATCAACACCGATAGCCGGATAAAATCCGCCTGGGTATTGATGGCGATGGCAAGCGCCGTTTCCGGGTCGTTTCTCAGTACGGAAATCCCGATGGGTAAGCCGGTAAACTGCTTCAAACGACGGGTTAACATGGCCATGGCAATGGCGCCGGCCGTATCCATGTGCCCTTGGGTATACGGCACATCGTGGAAGTTCTCGATAATCAGCCCATCCACGCCGCTGGTTGCCAGGGCAGTCGCCTCCTGTTCGGCGCGGGCGGTCAGGATGTCCCATTGCCCGTCCCAACCAGGCGCTCCGGGGAGGGCCAGCAATTGGATCTTGCCGATAATCGGCTTGGGTTTTTTAAATATTTCCGTTAACATAAGCCTATTCTAATACCAACCTGCTTCGCGAAAAAAGCCGGCTTGCCGCAAAGCGTTCACAAAACTCCATGTTTTAACGGTAATGGCCCATCCCAACAGCCTCGGTTTGGCGACTGTTTTATTGTTCAAACCACTTTTCGCGGAAGCAACCAACCTGTACCTACCTAACCTGGATTATCGTTAAGCTCATGAGAAAACCGAATGTTGCCGTCATTGGCCGCCCCAACGTGGGTAAATCAACCCTTGTAAACCGGATTATCGGTGCCCGTAAGGCCATTGTGGACGACATGCCGGGCGTAACCCGCGATCGTTCTTACTACGAAGCCGAATGGCAAGGCCGCAACTTTATCCTGGTGGATACTGGCGGGGTTATGCCGGATGCGGAGAAGGACGAGCATCCGTTCGCCGATCTCATCAACATGCAGGTGGAAGTGGCGCTGGCCGAAGCGGATTTGGTGGTCTTCCTGGTAGACGGGCAGGCGGGCATTACCCCGGTGGATGAAGATATTGCCGAACAGCTCCGGCGCAGCGGCAAACCCATTCTGCTGACGGTGAACAAGGTGGATCGGCACGATCAAAAAGCCCTGGCCGCCGAGTTTTATGCCTTATCGCTCGGGGAGCCTCATTCGTTGTCCGCATTGCATGGCAACCTGGGCGTAGGCGACCTGCTGGATGAAATCACCAAGCGCCTGCCGGAGGAGCCGGAGGCGGAAACGCTGGATACTCGCATCAAAATTGCCCTGGTTGGAAGGCCGAATGTTGGGAAATCCTCAATCTTAAATGCCCTGTTGGGTGAAGAGCGCTCTATCGTCAGCGATATTTCCGGTACCACGCGGGATTCGATTGATGTTCCCGTGACCCATGAGGGTCGGGAGTTCGTGCTGGTGGATACCGCCGGTATCCGTAAAAAGGGCAAGGTGGACTACGGCGTGGAAATGTTTTCCGTGGACCGTTCCATTCGCGCTCTGCGGGACGCGGATGTGACCGTGATGGTGCTGGATGCCACCGAGAACCGCCAAAGCCAGACTGCCAGCATGGTGACCGATCAGGACAAGAAGATTATTGAAATGAGCAACGAGGCCGGCCGCGGGCTGGTGATCGTGGTCAACAAGTGGGACCTGATTCCCGATAAGACGTCCAAGTCCGTGGATCAGTTCAAGAAAAAACTGTATCAGGAAATCCCGCATGCCTCTTTTGCGCCGGTGCTGTTTACCAGCGCTGCCAAAGGCCAGCGCCTGCAAAATATCTATGAGTTGGCGACTACCGTGTATGAGAACGCCAACCGCCGGGTGAAGACCAGCCTGATTAACGAGGTCATGGCCGAGGCATTCACCCTCTCTCCGCCGGCTCCCATCAAGAACCGTCGTCTCAAATTGCTGTATGCCACCCAGGTTGGCGTGGCTCCGCCCACGTTCATTCTGTTCGTGAATGACGCGAAACTGATGAAGGATTCATACCGTCGTTATCTGGAGAAAAAATTGCGCGAGAACTTTGAATTTGCGGGGACGCCACTGGTAATCGTGCCTCGTTCGCGCGATGAAAAGAAGGGAAAATAGGCAGTAGTCATGATGGAGTATGTTGTAGCGGCTGGTCTGGGCTATTTGATTGGCTCGTTTCCCACCGCGTACCTGGTGGTGAAGCAACTGACCGGGCAGGATATTCGGACAATTGGGAGCGGAAATGTCGGGGCCACGAACGTTAAACGGGCGGCAGGCTTCAAACCGTACCTGTTTGTGCTGCTGTTCGATATGTGCAAGGGCCTGGTGCCCGTATGGCTTAGCACCCAGCTTTATCCCAAGGCGTATTTTCTGCATATTCTGGTCGCGCTAGCTACCGTGATTGGGCACAGCAAGTCCATTTTTCTGAAGTTTGCCGGTGGAAAGTCTGCGGCTACCGGCTTGGGTGGCATGATGGGCCTGGCGCCGGTGCCGGCTTTGCTGCTGGGTGTGTTGGCCTTTACCATTACCAAATTTACCCGTTTCGTATCGCTGGGGTCTATTACGGCCAGTTTGCTGGCCCCGGTCATGTTATATCTGTTTGGTTGCCCTTTTCCATATGTTGGCTATGCCGCAGTAGCCGGACTTTATGTTATTTTTCTACACAGGGCAAATATCCAACGATTGCTTAAAGGGACGGAGAACCGCATCTGATGAAAAAGCTGGCAATATTAGGCGCTGGGAGTTGGGGCTTGACCCTGGCCTGGCTCGCGGCCAGCGATCGTCAAAATGTATGGCTCTGGGATCGGAACCCTGAAAAAATCGAGGCCATGAAACGGGATCGCAAGGTGCTGTTTCCGGTACCGCTGATTTTGCCGCTGGATCTCAACCTGACGGACTCCCTGGAGGAGGCGGTGCGGGATGCGGACGTGATTCTGCTGGTGGTAACCGTTGGCGGAACACGAGAAGTATTGCGGAAACTTCGGGATGAAATCGGGCTTTCCAAGGATGTCATCCTGGTCAACGCCTCTAAGGGGATTGAATTTCCAAGCCTGCAACCGTTATCGGAAGTTTTTGCGACCGAAATGCCCAATAATCCCTATGCCGTGTTGTCCGGTCCGACCCTGGCCTTGGAAATACTGAACGGCCTACCCACGGCCTGCTCCATTGCCTGCCGGGACCTGGCCGTTGCGGAATCGCTTCAGCAGCACTTGTCCCATGATTTGTTCCGCCTGTATTCCAATACGGATGTAACCGGCGTGGAACTGGGCGGAGCGCTGAAGAACATTTTCGCTATTGCCAGCGGTTATATGAAGGAGAAAAAGCTGGGCGATAACGCGTTAGGCGCACTGCTGACCCGTGGCCTATCTGAAATGACCCGCTTCAGCATGGCGCTGGGGGCGGATCAGAAAACCTTGTATGGCATGAGTGGGCTGGGCGACTTGCTGGCGACAGCCAATAGCCCGTTAAGCCGGAATTATCAGGTTGGCGCCCGGTTGGCTCGGGGGGAAACCCTGGATGAGATTCTGGCGGATCTGAGAGTGGTGGCCGAGGGCGTGAAGACGACTCACGCGGTTTACGAACTGTCTCGCAAAATGGGGCTGGAAACGCCGATTGTGGAGATGGTGGAAATGTGCTTGTCCGGCCCGTTTTCCGAAAAAATGATTATTAAAAGCCTGATGAGCCGGAAGCTGAAATCCGAGCAGAAAGAATCGGCTAACTCATAGTTCTGGTGCGGTTTTCAGGGTGCTTCAATCGCTCTGTTGGCTAATCGGAAATAAAACTTTATGTTGGCTGAAACAACCGGCTTGGGAATGGCAATTTGTTGAGCGGTTTATATAATGGGTTTATTCAAACGTTACTTGCCAAGAGGATGATGGCAAGAGGCACGTTCAGGGAGAAAGTGAAGTCGCTGCTAACACACAGGTAGATTTGCAGTGAGGGATGCCGTGTTGAATACAAGCCTCTCACCATAAGCTGTAATCGTTTGGTCGTATTATCAACTGTCCGTTATGGGCTGGGAATCGATTTGCCTATTTTTTGAGTGTTCTTGGGAAGCCCAAGGGCACTCGACGAACCATAGCAAGTAAGAAGGAGGGATATACCCATGCCAAATCAAGGAAACCAAGGGGATCCGGGTAGCAGCAACCGCGGCTTTGCCTCTATGGATGAAGAAAAACAACGCGAAATTGTCAGCAAAGGCGGTAAAGCCGCCCATGAAAACGGGGCTGCCAATAAATTTACCTCTGAGGAAGCACAGGAGGTAAGCCGCAAGGGCGGCAGTCAGTAGACACAATTTTTTGACATACCTTTAACACACCTCTTTTCCATGCAGCTCCGCTAAACACTCGGCGGAGCTGCTTATTTTTGAAAGTGGTCAGCGATAAGGGAAGAGAGTTTGTAGTGGGTTTGGGGTAAAATGCGGCTGTCGCATATGCAAAATACATGCGCGAGTGGAACTGACAGCAACAGGATCGGGTGTACGGATGCCTATATTGTTTTATGCGCTTCTAGGACTGATTGCCGGGGCCTTTAGCGGGCTGGTGGGTATCGGTGGGGGTATTATCATTGTGCCTGCGCTGGTCTTTCTTGGGGGCTTCAGTCAGCAAATGGCCCAAGGCACTACTTTGGCCTTGCTGGTGTTGCCCATTGGCGTGTTGGGCGCCTGGGAATATTACAAGCACGGCTATGTGGATATTAAAGTGGCTGGCCTGGTGTGTCTGGGCTTTGTATTGGGCAGTCTGGTCGGGGCCAAGCTGGCGGTAGTATTGCCCACCGTGGTTTTAAAGCGCGTGTTTGGCGCAACCTTACTATTAATTGGCGCCAAAATGCTGTTTTGGATTTAAGCGGTCTTAAAATGTCGCGCTTCTGGCGTTTTACGCTACCTAAAGCGCTGCTAAGGATTGGCTCAGTACGGATTTAAGAGCCTTGATCAAGGCGTCCACATCGTCCGGCTGGGTGAAAGCCCCGATGCTGGCCCGAACCGTACCGCCGCGATGAATGGAACCAATGGCCTCATGCGCCATCGGGGCGCAATGGAATCCGGCCCTCAGGGCAATGCCGTAGTCATCAAACAGGGTTTCACCTACGGACTTGGGCGTGTGGTTCAGTAAATTAAACGAAACCACGGGCGTTTTTAGAGCAACGTCCGTGTGGCCGTAGATGGTGACTTCCGGGATCTCCTGCAGGCCGGCGATCAACTGGGCCAGCAGTTCCGTTTCATGCTGGTGAATCTTGGAAAGGCCGGTTTCCTGAACCCACTTAATCCCCTCAGCCAGGGCCAGGATTTGGGGCAGAGGAATGGTGCCGACCTCGAAGCCGTCCGGCGGGGTCGGGTGCATCTCGTGCTTGCCGGAATCACCGCCGGTGCCGCCTTCCATAAAGGTATTCAGGTCAACATTGTCTCCTACGTACAACGCGCCAATGCCGGGAGGGCCATAAAGGGATTTATGCCCCGGCAGGGCCAGCATATCGATATGAAAACGCTGCACGTCGACCGGCAGAACGCCTGCGGATTGCGCGGCGTCCAGCAGGTAGAGCTTGCCGTACTGGTGGGCCAGGTTGCCGATTTGCTCCACCGGCAGCACGGAACCGATGACATTGCTGGCATGAGTGGTAGCAACCAGCTTGATGTTGGGCCGGGTTTTCAGCAGGTTCTCGTACTCGGCTAAATTAAAGGGAACCGCATCCGTGTAAGGCACTACGTAGAATTCGATGCCTTTTTCCCGGGCGATTTTGCGGATGGGGCGCGACAAGGCATGATGCTCAACGGCGCTCATCACCACGGCGTCCCCGGTTTGCCAGGGGAACGCCTGGATAGCCAGGTTCAGGGCATGGGTACAGCCGTTGGTAAAGCTGATGCGCTCCGGGTTGGCAATGTTGCACAGGCTGGCCACCGCATTGCGAGCCTCTTGCAATTGATTCGCTCCCAACCGGGAGGCTTTGGAGGTGCCGCGCTTGGGGCTGAACAGACTGCGAAACGACTGATCCAGGGTGGTGTAAACGGCTTCCGGCTTGGGCCAGGAGGTAGCGGCATTGTCCAGGTAGTGCATAGGAGGATATTCCTTACGCTTTTAGAATCGTAAACTGCTTAAAGGCACTTACAGGCCGGGGTCCAGAAATTGGAAAGAGGTTTTTTGACACGCGGTGCCCAGGAAATACCGGATGACTTCCGAGGGTAACTCGACTTCCTGCGGCAGAACCGTGTTGTGATAGCCCATGTCCGCGCCCTGGAGTTCCCGTTTTAAGGGTGGCGCATAGATGTGCAGGCTCACCACATCCTCGGTGGAGGTATTCTTGACCTCGTGTTTCACGCCCAGTGGTGTGTGGCCGACATCTCCGGCGCGCCATACGGTGGTGATCTTGCGGCCATCCGGGTAGTAACTGGTATTGGTGATTTCACCTTCCATGATAATCATCAGACCGTCGGAATTGTCGTGGTCATGAATGGGGCTGCCTTGGCCGGGACGCCAACACACCACCAGAATTTCCACATGGCCCGACTTGAAGACCAGATGGCGGGCGTAGTGGTTGTCCTTAAATTGTTTTAACGCTTCCAGGTTCAGCATTGTCGCAGTTTTCCATGCACATATATCGGGCACTTGAATTGAGGACACAATGACACGTCTTTTATCTTTATACTAGCTCAAAGATAACCTTGCCGTAAGCCGGTCGTTAAAATTATCGACGCTCGCAAACGGGCTGCCATGTATTACAATGCAGGGAGCCATGTTTATTTACCTGCACGTCCCCTTTTGTGTGTCCCGTTGCATTTATTGCGACTTTTATGTGGTGCTGGAGAAATACGGCGGTAAAGAGGCATACGTGGATGCGCTGTGTCGGGAAATTGATTTGCGCTTTGCCGCCATAAACCGGGCGGACTTTCCCCAGGGAATTCAAACCCTGTATGTGGGTGGGGGAACGCCGTCGCTATTGGCATCGGAGGCGTATCGGCGAATTTTTGCCGCATTGAACCGCTACCTGCCCTTTGCGCCGGATGCGGAGATTACGCTGGAAGCCAACCCCGGAGCGCGTCATTCGGAAATGGCGGACGCCCCTGATAAATACCGGGAAGTTGGGTTTAACCGGGTTAGCGTGGGGATTCAAAGTTTTAACGATGCGGAGCTGAAAAAACTAAGCCGGCTGCATTCCGCCCGCGAGGCAATTGAGTTTGTGGCTGGGTTAAAACAGGCGGGCTGGACGAATATTTCCATCGATTTGATGTACGGCATTCCGGTGCAAACAATGACGAGCTGGCGAGATACCCTGAGGCAGGCCGTTGATTTGGGGATTCAGCATGTGTCCATGTATGGGTTGAAAGTGGAGGAAAATACGCCACTGGACAAATTAAGCTCCCTGCAAGCCAGCCGGGGAAGCTACCCGTTGCCGGAAGAGGACGATGTGGTGGCCATGTATTACGAAGGGCTGACTCAGTTGAGGAATGCCGGGTTTCGGCGTTATGAGTTCAGCAATTTAGCCCAACCAGGGGGTGAGTCCAGGCATAATTTAAATTACTGGAATAACGGCGATTATCTGGCATTGGGCGTGGCGGCCCACGGTTATTGGCAGGGGGAACGCTACGAAACGGTGCGGGAGATCAATCAATATTTAGAGAATCCAATGGCCGGAGACAAGGCGGTTTGTCCGTTGCAAGAGCGATTGGAAAACGCGATTATTTTTGGCCTGCGCAAGGCGGAAGGGATACACATTCCAGCCTTGGAACGTGAATTTCAGATGGATTTTCGCCAGCGTTACGCTGAGGTGTTAACCAAATTCGAGGGTGATTATTTAATCTGGCGGGATGATTATTTAATGCTGGCGGAACGGGCGATCCCCCTGAGCAATGCCATATTGGCCGAATTTTTGGATTAAGTCGGATTGAATTAGCAACAAAATCCAAAAGATTGTTTTCATGCTTGCAAAGGGGCATAGACCCTGTCGAGGGCATACAAGGCAATAGGGGCGATTAGCGGATTGACCGCTTGCGGTTTGACGCAATTTTAAAGAGCGACAGGGCAAAGGGCACAACAGGGGGCATAGAGATTATGGTTTCATCGTCATACGGAAGCTATGGCTATAACGGCTATGGCGGCTATGGTCAGCAGAGCGGCTCGGTGCTGGGCAACACAACCATGAGCAGCGCCTACAGTTCGATGGGAAGCTCCATGAATACGGACGGGGCGAATATCGACAACATTATGAAAGGCATCAATGAAACGTATAAAGGCGGCATGGCTTCGGAGCAGAAGAAATCCGGCGGGTTCTTAGGAGGCATTAAAGACTTCTTCAAAGGGATCGTGAACGGGGCGAAAAACCTGCTGAAGAGTCTGGCTGATCCCAAAACCTGGTTGATGATTGCCGCTTGTGCGGCCTTGTGCTTTATCTTCCCGCCGGCGGGCCTGGCGCTGTTAGCGGTAGG
>Ga0247823_10003986_pt1 | contig 11876 bp, 11 predicted proteins | sample 13C_PalmiticAcid_2_FD_192426 | JGI IMG/M metagenome (GOLD analysis project Ga0247823, IMG submission 192426) | Soil microbial communities from agricultural site in Penn Yan, New York, United States - 13C_PalmiticAcid_Day30 | ecosystem: Environmental > Terrestrial > Soil > Agricultural land...
GCCATCGTGAAGGCGTCGGCGACCGCCAGATAGCGGGCGAGGATGCCGTTGAACAGGCCGCCGTCGCCGCCGCCGCCGCCGGAGATCACCAGGCGGGTGGTCATGTGTTCCTCGACGGCGGCCAGCAGGCGGCCGACCCGCGCGAGGTGCCGCTCGTCGTCGTCGATACGCACGGCCAGCTCGGTCTCCAGGCCGAGCACGACGCCCTGGCAGTAGCTGAACACCGGGCGCTCGATCTCGCCGGACGGCAGGTGGATGCCGTCGAGAATCAGGCCGGACTCGGGGTCGCGCAGGGTGGCGTCGATCCAGTCGGCCATCTGCTGCGCGCGCTCGACCCTGCCCAGGCGCAGCAGCGCGATGCCCGCCGGGCCGTTGGCGGGGGCATTGAAGAAGTCCGAGCGGACCCGCCACGGGATGCCGCCGCCGGTCTCCGGGTCCCAGGCGCCGTAGAGCTGCTGTTCGAGCGCGACGAGGGCACGGCGGGCGGTGGTCAGCTCCTGGGTGCGCTCGGCGCGTTCCAGCGCGATCGCGAGCCAGGCCATGTCGTCGTAGTAGCGGTTGGTCCAGCCGGTGATGTTGCGGAGCCGGATGGCGCGGGCGATCGCGCCGATCCGCCGCCGCCGCGCGGGCGTGGGGACCCGGTTGGCGGCGTCGACCGCGATGTCGAGCAGATGCGCCTGCCACCAGTAGTGCCAGCCGGCGAAGCCGCGTTCACGCCGGGTGGCAGGCCAGCCGACGACTCCCAATTCCGTTCCGGGACAACCCCACAGCATGCGCAGGTGCCGCGAGATGATCGCGGACTCGGCCATGTCGGCGCGCTCGGACCACAACGCCGGTGTCGGCACGGATCCGGCGCGTTCTGTGGGCTGTGGGCGCCGGCCGCTGCGCGAGGTCATAGGACCATGGTGCCAGTTGCTGCCCGGTTTCCGCGCCCGTTCTGTTACCGATTCGAGGCTGATTCGATCACAACCGGGCCGATACACACATCAAGACGGTCAGGAACCGACCGCTACCAGGCCAGCGACAGGTCGGCGTGCTGCCTGATCCAGGCGTGCATGGCGATCCCGGCGGCGACGCCGGCGTTGATGCTGCGGGTCGAGCCGAATTGGGCGATCGAAACCGTCAGCGCGGCAGCGTCTTTCGCATCGTCGCTGACACCGGGGCCTTCCTGGCCGAACAGCAGCAGGCAGTCGCGGGGCAGTTGCGCGGTCTCCAGCGGGACCGCGCCGGGCACATTGTCGACCGCGACGACGGCCAGTCCCTCGGCGTCGGCGAAGGCGCGCAGCTCGGCCAGATCGCTGTGGTGCACCAGGTGCTGGTAGCGGTCGGTGACCATCGCGCCACGCCGGTTCCACCGCCGCCTGCCGACGATGTGCACCGCGGCCGCGGCGAAGGCGTTGGCGGTGCGGACCACGGTGCCGATGTTGGCGTCGTGCCCGAAGTTCTCGATGGCCACGTGGAAGGGAAAACGGCGCGCGTCGATGTCGGCGACGATCGCCTCGCGGGTCCAGTAGCGGTACGCGTCGACGACATTGCGCCGGTCACCCTCGGCCAGCAGCACCGGGTCGTAGCGTTCGTCGGTGGGCGCCGGGGTGCCGTATTCCTGTTCCCACGGCCCGAGCCCGTGCGGATGCTCGCCCCATTCGGTCGGACCCGCGACCTCGACCTCGGGCGATGGCACTGACTCGTTCACCCGGAGAATGCTAGGTGGGCCCGGGTTACGCCGACGATTCGGCTGCCCCCACGAGCAAGAACACCACCACGCTCGCCACACCGACGAGCAGCGACACCGCCAGCACCACGGTGCCGACGATCCCCATGATGTAGCCCGCGTAGGCCTGCGAGCGCCCGCCCGTCCGGCCCTGCGACGCGTCGATCTCACCGAGCACGGTGCGACCCTTGGCCCAGGCGAACGGCGCGAGGATGCCGCACAGCGCCAGTCCGAGGATGCCGAGGATCAGCACCGTGGTCGCCTGCGGATGATCCGGCGGCGGCCCGTAGCCGGGATATCCCTGGGGCGGGGGCGGAGTGCTCATGCGCGAATCGTAATCGCGGACGCCCCGAACCGGGTGGTGACGCGACCTATCCTGGAGGGCGTAGGGCTCACGGGTGGTTGTCGGTATGGAGCACACGCGCATTGTTCAGGCGCTGAGCTGCGTCGTCGCGATGTATGTCGTCGCGCTCGCGGTCTGGCTCGGCTGGCTCGCCCCGCATACGCCGCCGGGGACGATGCCCTACCAGGTCCTCATCATGGTCGGGTTGTTCGGTTCCGGCGCGGGCATCGCCATGGCGATCGCCTCCATGCCGACCAGGGCCGACCGCAAACTGCGCAGGCACGGGCTGGAGGGCTGGGCGCGTATCGACGGTATGCGCGCGCTGGCACGCACCGACCATTCCAGTGAACTCACCGAATTCGACGTCGAACTGACCGTGCCGGGGTCCGACACGTATCACGGCACGATCGTGGTCGACGTGATGCCGGTGGACAGACCGCGCATGACGATCGGTCAGACCATTCCGATCCGCGTCGATCCGAGGAACCGCGACCGCATCATGCTCCTTCCGCCTTCCCGCGATTCCGGCCAGACGTAGGACGGTCGTCGGCTGAGCAGGCGGCTGCCGGTTCGGCGTGGGGTCGGGTCAGCCCGTGCCCGGCGAGTTACCCAACCGGTCAGCCGGGGGCCGCGTTTGCCGAGGGCAGGGCCACTATCGGGCGGCCGCGACGCAAGGTCCGCTGCCAGCGCTGGGGGTCGAAGATCGCCGGTTCGGTGCTGTCGATGAAGGCCCGGATCAGTTTCACGAAACGGTCCGGGTCGAAATGGTGCGGGAAATGTCCGGCGCCGTCGAAGATCTCGAGCATCGAGCCGGGAAACGCGCGGTGCGCGCGTTCGGCGTGGCCGGAGGGGATGACGGTGTCGCGGGTGCCGCCGATGATGAGCGTCGGCAAGTGCGCGGCCAGGTAGCCCCGGTCGAGCATGGTGATGGACTGACCGCGCCGATCGGCGGCGGCCCGGATCGTGCGCAGGAACGCGTTGCGCGCGGCGGTGTCGGACAGCTGGCCGTAGAGGCCGAGCACGTAGTCGACGTCCGGGCCGAGCCCCAGACCGCCCAGGCTGTTGACCACCGGGATCGCCGCGCGCACGACGGTGCGCACCGGCCAGCTGGTCACGGCCATCAGCCCGGGACCAGCGCCGGGCAGGGTGGCCAGCCGGAACGCCGGATGCACCCCCGCGCCCATTCCCGCCGGGCAGACCAGCGCGAGCCGCTCCACTTTCTCCGGGAACTGGTAGGCGAACTGCATCGCGACCCCGCCACCGAGCGAGTGCCCGACCACGGTGACCCGCTCGATACCGAGCACGCTGAGCAGGTCACGCATGCCGTTCGCGTAGGCGGCGACGGCGTAGTCGGCGCGGGGCTTGTCCGATTCGCCGTGGCCGAGCAGGTCGGGCGCGAGCACGGTGAAGTGCTCGGCGAGCGCGTCGAACACCGGCGCCCAGGTCCCCGAACTGTCGGAGATGCCGTGAATGAGCAACAGCGGCGGCCCCGACCCCGCCATCCGGAACGCGCGGCGATAGCCGTGCACCTCGATGAACTGCACTTCCCCGGTCATCTTCGAAGCGTGCGCGGCGGGTGTTGCCGCCGGAGGACACCCAGGTAAGCGCTGTGTGACAGGGAGTATCAGGCACCGCGGCGGGGCGTGCCCACCGCGGGATCGGTCAGCAGATACTGCGCCGCGGCGTAGGTCGCCAGGATGACGCCCTCGCTGATCCGGCGGGTCCGCTCCTCGCGCGCGAACAGGCGACGCAGCACGATCAGCCCGTCCGACACCGTGAACAGCAGCGCGCCGAGACCGAGCCGACTGCGCGGGTCGCCGTTCGGGATGTTCAATCCGGCGATATTCCGGGCGCCCGGCGCGAGCGCGGGGTCCGAGGCCAGGGTCGCGGCGGTGCCGAGAGTGGCGCCGTAGGCGGTCAACGGCACCGCCAGCACCGGGGCCTTGGCCCGCAGCAGACCGGCCGCGCCCGCCCACGCCACCAGCCGGGGCGCGGCGATCGCGGCCCGCGGCCGGGCACCGCGCCGCCACCACAGCAGCGAGTAGCCGGTCTGCATGACGGCGAACGAGGAGGCGCCCGCGATCAGGCGCTTGTCGTCGTCGGGGTCGATCAGCAGCACGTCACCGACGGTGGCCGCGGCCAGCGAGCCGAGCAGGATCCGGCGTTCGGCCGGGTCGAGCTCGACACCGCTGGTGACGGTGTCGGCCGCCAGCAGCGGCATCAGCAGCGGCTTGGTCAGCCATTGCAGCCGTTCGCGACCGGTGACGGCACCGAAGACGGTGACCGCCGCCGCCGCGAGGTATCCGGCGCGCAGCGGTCGCACGTCAGAAGCTCGTTTCTTTCGGGGCGGGCGGCAGGGTGACGACCTGGCCCGCGTAGCTCAGCCCGGCGCCGAAGCCGAGCAACAGCGCCAGCTGACCACCCTTCGCCTTACCGGTGACCAGCATCTCCTCCATCGCCAGCGGGATCGAGGCGGCCGAGGTGTTGCCGGTGTTCTCGATGTCGTTGGCCATCGGGATGCCCTCGGCCAGGCCGAGGTTCTTCTTCATCAGCTCGTTGATCCGGGCGTTGGCCTGGTGCGGGATGAACACCTCGATGTCCTCCTTGGCCACGCCGGAGGCGTCCAGCGCCGCCGACAGCGCGCGCGGCAGAGTCACCGCGGCCCAGCGGAAGACCTTCGGGCCCTCCATGTGCAGCGACATCCGGCCGATCGGCTCGACCTCGGGGTCGGTGCCCTGCATGGCCTGGGCCTTGTTCATGTACGCGAGGAAGTCGACGTCCTGGGCGATGGCCTCGGCGTTCTCGCCGTCGCTGCCCCACACCGTCGGCGAGATGCCGTTCTCCTCGGCCGGGCCGACGACGACGGCGCCCGCGCCGTCACCGAAGATCATCGCGGTGCCGCGGTCGGTCGGGTCGAGGCCGACGGTCATCGTCTCGGCGCCGATCACCAGCACGTAGTCGGCCGAACCGGCGCGGATCAGGTCGGCGGCGACGCCGAGGCCGTAGCCGAAGCCACCGCAGCCGGAGGTGAGGTCGAAGGCGGCCACGCCGTTGAGGCCGAGATCGGAGGCCACCGACGGCGCGCCGTGCGGGGTGAGCTTGAGCCAGCTCGACGTGCACAGGATGACCGCGCCGATCTGGGCGCGCTCGATCGGGGAGTTCTTCAGCGCGCGGTCACCGGCGGCCGCGGCGATCGACCGGATGGTCTCGTCGCCGCTGATCCAGCGACGGTTGTGGATACCGGTGCGCTCGAAAATCCACTCGGGCGTCGAGTCGAGCTTTTCGCACACTTCAGCATTGCTGACGATGCGCTGCGGTCGGTACGCACCGATCCCGAGCATCGCAACGTTGTCGCGACTCTTGTTAACTGCAATGCTCACCACAGGTGACTCACACGTCCTTCAGACTTACCGGACGACCACATCGTCATCCAGGTTTGGCGTTGTTCAGGCTAACCCAGAGCAAGGTCATCGAGCCCGAGGATGGACCGATACTCCAGCCCCTCCGCGGCAATGACCTGGTCAGCACCGGTTTCCCGGTCGACGACAGTAGCGACGCCGACCACGATCGCGCCCGCGTCGCGCAGCGCGCGAACCGCGGTCAGCGGCGAGTTGCCCGTGGTGGTGGTGTCCTCGACGACCAGCACCCGCTTGCCCACGATGTCGGGGCCCTCGATCTGGCGCTGCATACCGTGCGCCTTGGCCGCCTTGCGGACGACGAACGCGTCGATCGGGCGACCCGGCGCGTGCATGACCGCCATCGCGACCGGATCGGCGCCCATGGTGAGTCCACCGACGGCGTCGAAGTCCCAGTCGGCGACCAGTTCGCGCAGCAGCGAACCGATCAGCGGGGCGGCCTGGTGGTGCAGCGTCGCGCGGCGCAGGTCGACGTAGTAGTCGGCCTCCTTGCCCGAGGACAGCGTCACCTTGCCGTGCACGACCGCGAGCTCGCGCACGAGCGCGGCCAGCTGGTCGCGATCCGCCTCGGTGAGCGCCTGACGTGCCTGGTCGATCATCGTTTGCGTGTCCTTTCGGTCATGAGCCGGGCCGGTGCTAACGCTACGCGCCGCGTTTCGGCCCAGCGCTCATGGCCTAGGTCCGTCCGCGCGCGTTGAAGAGTCCGCGATTGAGGCGCGTCACCAGGGTTCGTGGGACGAAACCCGCCACCGCGGTGAGCACCTTGTACTGCACGCCGGGCACGCTGATGACCTTGCCGGAGTCCAGATCCTGCAGGCACCCGTCGACGACCTGGTCGACGTCGAGCCACAGGCGCTTCGGCAGCGAACCCATCTCGATGCCCGCGCGCTCGTGGAACTCGGTGTGCACGAACCCGGGGCACAGCGCCTGGACGCGGACACCCGTGCCCGACAATCCACCCGCCAGCCCCTCCGAGAAGGATACGACGTAGGCCTTGGAGGCCGAGTAGGTCGACCCCCGACCGGGGATCAGCCCGGCCACGCTCGCGACATTGACGATCGACCCGGAGGCCGCGGCGATCATCGCGGGCAGCGCGGCCCTGCACAGCTGCAATACCGAGGTGACGTTGACGTCGAGCTGGGCCTGCAGCTCGGCGGGCTCGATGGTCCAGAACTCCCCCGAGTGCGCGAAACCCGCGTTGTTGACCAGGAATTCGAGGCCCTGGGCGGCGCGGTCGGCGACCCGGGCGCGGTCCTCGTCGTCGGCGAGGTCGGCGACGAGCACCTCGGCGGAGGTGGCGTAGCGGCGGCCGAGCTCGTCGGCGAGCGCGCGCAGCCGCTCCTCGTTCCTGGCGACGAGCACCAGGTCGTAGCCGAGGCTGGCGAGACGGTGGGCGAAACCCTGGCCGATCCCGGACGTCGGTCCGGTGATCATGGCCACGGGACGGTGCACGCCGGGTAGGCGCACTGGGCTGTCAGTCATCGCAGGTCGATTCCGGTCGAGACGAGTAGGCTGCCGCGGCGCCGATCGCCGCGGCACTGGTCACTTCGGTACCGGCCCCTGGTACGGGCGGAAACCGGGGTGGAAGGGGCCGCCGGGCTGTCCGGATTCGGACTCCTCGGCGTGCGGCAGCGGCGGTTCTACGCGCGGACGCGGTTCGGGGACCACGGCCAGCGACGGCCGCTTCGGAGGCTCGCCGAGCGGGCGGCGGCCCGGCGCCGGCTGATCCTCGAATTCGGGATCGTCGAGGTCGGGGTCGTAATCGTCGGCGGTGTAGGCGGGCCTGCCCGCCGGGCGACGGCTGTACTCGGCGTAGTCGTCGGGCTCGCCGGCCGCCTGCGGGGCGGCGCCGCGGGAGCCGAAGCCCGGCTCGTCGCGGTAGTGGTCGTCGGCGTCGAGTTCGTCGTCCGGGCCGGGGAACCGGGTGCGGCCGTGGTCGGAGTAGTCCTCGGTGACCGGGCGGGCGGGCGCGAATTCGCCGGACGCGCGGTCGTCGTCGACGTCGTCCTCGTCGTAGACCGGCCGCGGGCCCGTGCCCAGCGGCTGGTCGGCATTGCTGCGCGGCCGGGTGAACTCGCTCGGCTCGGCGACCGGCGGCAGCACGTGCAGCAGGCCGGACAGGCGCAGCACCGCGTCGATCGCGGTCTCCCAGTCCTTGGCGCCGCTGCCGACGGGCAGCATGCCGAGGGTCCAGTTGCCCTCGCTCCACAGCATCTGCACGGTGTCGGTCAGCGACTCGATGAAGCCGACCATCCGCTGATCGACCGCGTGCCTGGCGATCTCGGGATCGGTCGCGAAGACGACCCGGTCACCGATCGCGCCGAGCAGTTCCAGATCGTGGTCCTTCGGCGGCGACGCGGTCTTGAGCCGCATGTCGACGTCGATCTCGGAACCGATCTGCCTGCGCACCGCCACCAGGGTGGCCGCGTCCTCCAGATCGAAGAGCACGAACTTCTCGCCCTTGCGGATGCCGGAGACCACGTCGACCGCCGAGAGATAGCCGAGCTTGGCCAGTGCGCCCCGACGCCACGTCGAGGCGAGCGCGGGCTCGACCGAAACATAGGTATAGCCCTGGGACTTCGCCCAGACCTGGCGGGCGTGCCCGGTCCGCTGTCGCTGGACCCGATCGAAATACAGCAGTACGACCGCACCCACGAGTGCGATCGCCGCTAACCCGAACCACATAGCCGTCATCGTCGCCTAGCCTATCCAGCCGTCGCCGTGATCGCCCGGCAGTGCCGGGCTTTCGACGCGCGGGTCGCTCATCGGGGGCCGCCTGGCAACGCCGTACTGATGATGATCTTGGCGTGGATCGACCCGTCTGGGTTCTTGTCGCCCTGCACCATAACCATGTCGCCGACGGGCAGCTCGCTCGCCTTCGTGCTGGTCAGCGAGATCACCTGGGTGGCATCGTCGATCAGCACCCGAACCGTCGACCCGCCGAGGGTGCTCATGGTGATCTCGGTGCCGGTGTTGGCGGTGATGCTGCCCATCGTGGCACCGAGATCGTCGCCACCGCCGAGACCGGGCAGCCCGGGCAGGCCACTCGCGCTGGGCGGCACGACCGGAGTGGTCTGCCTGCTGGTCGGCGGCGCCACCTGGCTGGTGGTCAGCCCCGACGCGGTGGTGTCGTCATCGGAGGAGTTGCCGCTGAGCACCAGGCCGGCGAGCACACCGCCGACCGCGATCAGCGCGAGCACGCCCAGGCCGAGCGCGATCCACAAACCGGTGTGCCGCTTCGGCGGTTCGCCCTGGTCACCGTCCTGCGGCCGGGGCGGGTAGCCCGGAGGCGGCGGAGCCGGATAGCCCTGGTCGTAGCCGGGGGGCGGCTGGTGTGGTGGCGGTTGCGCTGCGGGATAACCACTTTCGTAGGCGCCCCACTGCGCGTCGTGCGGAGGCAAGGCCTGCGTCGGGTTCGACGGCTGCCCCCACTCGTCGAATCCACCGCCTCCGTACGGCTTGGTCGAATCCATGCCCGGCGAACCCAACCGTTCGGTCGGCGAATCCTCCGGGCGTTGCCCCCACGGATCGTTCGGGTTCGTCATGAGCTCCAGCGTAGGTCAGCGCGGTGCGTTGGGAGGTCCCTACGCACCGCGCTGTGGATATTTCACGAGCTGTGGACAGCCTCGCGACCGACGACCAGCGTGTCGGTGGCGTCGTCTACGCTCACCCGCACCGTGTCGCCGTCGACGACCGCGCCGGAGAGCAGCTCCTTGGCCAGGCTGTCGCCGATGGCCTGCTGGATCAGCCTGCGCAGCGGCCGCGCACCGTAGGCCGGGTCGTAGCCGCGCACCGCCAGCCACTGCTTGGCCTCGTCGGTGACATCGAGGGTCAGCCGCCGCTGCGAGAGCCGCTTCTGCAGCTGCCGCAGGTTGATGTCGACGATCGACTCCAACTGCTTGGCGTCGAGCGCGTGGAACATCACGACGTCGTCGAGCCGGTTGAGGAACTCCGGCTTGAACGCGCGCCGCACCGCCTCCATCACGTGCTCCCGATCGCCGCCCGCACCCAGGTTGGAGGTGAGGATGAGGATCGTGTTGCGGAAGTCGACCGTGCGGCCCTGGCTGTCGGTCAGCCTGCCCTCGTCGAGAACCTGCAGCAGGATGTCGAAGACGTCCGGGTGCGCCTTCTCGATCTCGTCGAACAGCACCACCGAGTACGGCCGCCTGCGCACCGCCTCGGTGAGCTGGCCACCCTGGTCGTAGCCGACGTATCCGGGCGGCGCGCCGACCAGACGAGCCACCGAGTGCTTCTCGCTGTACTCGCTCATGTCGATGCGGACCATGGCGCGTTCGTCGGCGAACAGGAAGTCCGCCAGCGACTTCGCCAGCTCGGTCTTGCCCACGCCGGTCGGACCGACGAACAGGAACGACCCGGTCGGGCGGTTGGGATCGGCGACCCCGGCCCGCGCCCGGCGCACCGCGTCGGACACCGCCTGCACCGCTTCTTCCTGCCCGACGACGCGCCCGGCGACCTCGGTCTCCATCCGCAGCAGCTTGGCGGTCTCGCCCTCGAGCATCCGGCCGACCGGCACACCCGTCCACGACGACACCACGTCGGCGATGTCGTCGGGGGTGACCTCCTCGTTGAGCATCACGTCGCCGTCCGGCGCCGCGCCGCTGACCTGCTCGGCCGCGGCGAGCTCCTTCTCCAGCGCGGGGATCCGGCCGTAGCGCAGCTCGGCGGCCTTGCCCAGGTCACCGTCGCGCTCGGCGCGCTCGGACTCCCCGCGCAGCGCCTCGAGCTGCTCCTTGAGCCCGCGCACCGAGTCGATCGCGTTCTTCTCGTTCTGCCACCGGGTGGTGAGCTGGCTGAGCTTCTCGCGGTCGTCGGCCAGTTCCTGCCGCAGCTTCTCGAGCCGCTGCTTGGAGCCCTCGTCGGTCTCCTTCTCCAGCGCGACCTCCTCGATCTCGAGGCGGCGCACGGCCCGCTCCACCTCGTCGATCTCGACCGGCCGGGAGTCGATCTCCATGCGCAGTCGCGAGGCCGACTCGTCGATCAGGTCGATCGCCTTGTCGGGCAGGAACCGGGAGGTGATGTAGCGGTCCGACAGGGTCGCGGCAGCCACCAGCGCGGAATCGGTGATCCGCACGCCGTGATGCACCTCGTAGCGCTCCTTGATGCCGCGCAGGATGCCGATGGTGTCGGCCACCGACGGCTCACCGACCATGACCTGCTGGAACCGGCGCTCGAGTGCCGCGTCCTTCTCGATGTACTTGCGGTACTCGTCGAGTGTGGTCGCGCCGACCAGGCGCAGTTCACCGCGCGCGAGCAGCGGCTTGATCATGTTGCCCGCGTCCATCGCCGAGTCGCCGGTGCCGCCGGCGCCGACGATGGTGTGCAGCTCGTCGATGAAGGTGATGATCTCGCCCGCGCTGTTCTTGATGTCGTCGAGCACGGCCTTGAGCCGCTCCTCGAACTCACCGCGATACTTCGCGCCCGCGACCATCGCGCCCAGGTCGAGCGAGACGACCTTCTTGTTGCGCAACGACTCCGGGACGTCGCCCTCGATGATCCGGCGCGCCAGACCCTCCACGATGGCGGTCTTGCCGACGCCGGGCTCGCCGATGAGCACCGGGTTGTTCTTGGTGCGCCGCGAGAGCACCTGCACGACGCGGCGGATCTCGGTGTCGCGACCGATCACCGGGTCGAGCTTGCCCGCGCGGGCGGCCTCGGTGAGGTCGGTGGAGTACTTCTCCAGGGCCTGGTAGCTGGCTTCCGGGTCGGGATTGGTGACCCGCGCGCTGCCGCGCACCGTGGTGAAGGCATCCCGCAGCGCCTCGGGGCTCGCGCCGTGCCTGCGCAGCAGCTTGGCCACCTCGGAGTCGCCGTCGGCCAGGCCGACCAGCAGATTCTCGGTCGAGACGTACTCGTCGCCCAGCTCGGTGGCCAGACGCTGCGCGGCGGCCAGCGCCGCCAGTGCCTCGCGGCCGAGCTGCGGTGTGGTGGTCGCACCGGTCGCGCGCGGCAGCCGGTCGGCGATGTCGCCCGCTTCGCGCTCGACGGTCGCCGGGTCGACGCCGATGGCCTTCAGCAGCGGGGCGGCGATGCCATCGGTTTGATCCAGCAACGCCACCAGCAAGTGCGCCGGACGGATCTCCGGGTTGCCTGCCGCCGAAGCGGCCTGAAGGGCGGCGGTCAGCGCCGCCTGTGTCTTGGTGGTGGGATTGAACGAGTCCACAGATCTCCTCGGGTAGGTCAGGTATCGACTGGTTCAACGCTCACAAAGTTGAGTCTGTTCCACTCAACTCCAACTTTTTCCGGTGGGCACCGAATCGGCCTTCACGCTACGCCGCGACACCACCGAAGACGATCAATCACCGCACGTCGCAAGGCTGTCCGCCTAGGATTGCCGTGCCCGGACCACCCGAGGAAGAGGAGCCGACCGATGCGCGCGATCGTGGTT
>Ga0247823_10003987_pt1 | contig 11872 bp, 7 predicted proteins | sample 13C_PalmiticAcid_2_FD_192426 | JGI IMG/M metagenome (GOLD analysis project Ga0247823, IMG submission 192426) | Soil microbial communities from agricultural site in Penn Yan, New York, United States - 13C_PalmiticAcid_Day30 | ecosystem: Environmental > Terrestrial > Soil > Agricultural land...
CTTCATATGAACCGTTCCGGGTTTTATTTTTTTGCAGGCTGGTTAGGCATCTTGTGCTGCCTGGCTGCCACCGCTGCTGCCCAATGCTGGAAATTGCAGGAGCCAACCTTTCCTAAAGAAACCATCAACGATATGTATTTCAGCAATCCGCTAAACGGGTTCATGGCTGTGAATGCAGGTATCGTGGGGCGGACTACCGATGGTGGCAATACCTGGGTGCCGATAGAAACACCTACTTACCAGAACCTCACCTGCCTGGGTGCTTCCTCGGCGACGAATATCTGGTGCGGCGGACAAAAAGGTACCCTGCTGAAATCGACCGATGGCGGTTTTCGCTGGCAGACCGTCAACCTGAATGATACGCTCACGACGCTTACTTCTGTTTCTTTTCCCGTAACCGATACCGGTTTTGCCTGCGGAGGTTCCTATATTTTCCGCACACTGAACGGCGGCACCAGCTGGACCCGGCAAAGTTTCAGTCCGGCACCCTGGCAGGCGAATGCATTTTCGTACCTCAAATTTTTCAGCAGGGATACAGGTTATGCCTACAGCACGGGCAAGCTGCTGAAGACGGTAGATGGCGGCACCAATTGGTCCGTAACGGCGATGAACGGGTTTTATATGGTTCGGTTTGCAACCAAACAAATTGGCTATGGCGTAGGGCGCCAGGGTAACAACGATACTTATTTCAAAACCATTGATGGCGGCACTACCTGGCAGCAGCTGGCTACGGTGCTCAACTACAATCCGCAGATCACCGGTATGCACGTGATGGATTCGTTGCATGTGTATATTCTTAACAATGGCACCGGACAGGGCAATACCCGTTTGTACTATACGAGCAATGGCGGACAAAGCTGGCAGAATAACAATTACATCCCGGAAATGCACTGGAGTTCGACCGTGTTTTTTACTTCAGCTACTATCGGTCATGTGAGCGATATCTGGGGCTCCTGCCGCAAAACCTATGATCGGGGTAACAACTGGGCCACGCCTTCCAACGATTATTATGGCAGTGGGGCAGATGCGATAGCCGCGGCCAATACCACGCATTTATGGGCGGTGAGCAGTGCTTTGCAAAAACGCAGTACCAATGGTGGCAGCAGTTGGACGCCCGGAGCAGTAACGGCATACGATATCGTGAAAATGCAGTTTAAATCTACCACTACCGGTTATGCCCTGACGGATAACAACTACCTGAAAAAAACCACCAACGCCGGTCAAAACTGGAACTACAACAGCGCGGCCGGTACGATCCGGGATTTTGCGTTTTACTCGCCCAATTTCGGGATGGTATCGCGCAACGGGGCCATTGCCAGGACTTACGATGGCGGCACCAACTGGATCACGGTTTCGTTATCAGCGACCAGTGATGTGAAGGCGATTGCCTGTGCCGATTCGTTGTATTGGTTTGCGGGAGTGTACAATACCACCACCTCTGAATACAATATCTACAAATCGTCTAACGGCGGGGTGAACTGGAATGTTGTTTCTACCGGTATCACCAATATCTACAACCTTGAATCGCTGGCGGCTACCGATAGCAACCATGTGTATTTTGCCGGAGGCAATGGCGTGTACCGCTCGGCTAACGGCGGCCAGACGTTCCAGCTTTGGGGCACGATACCGCAAGATCCCTGGGTGAATACCCCCGTGAATAAAATAGTTGTGCCTGCAACGGATAAGGTGATCACCATCTCCCCGTTGAACCTGGTGGCGACCAGTATGCCCAATGTGCCAAGGTTGTTTGCCCGCGATACCGGCGACTGGAAAGTGTCGCCGATTCACTCTTCGTTTCCGTTTGTAGACATCACCAGCCCCGATACGACAGTGGCCTGGGCGCTCACGAGTTTTGGCAGCATTTACCGCTATTATCCATCCGGCACCTGTCCGCCCAATGTGCTCAAGCCTTTCCTGAGCCTGAGTGCCATAGCGGGTTGCCCGGGTACCAATGTGGTCGTGAATATTGGCAATTACAATTATTACACCTTGCCTTACGATACGCTTAAAGCCCAGCTGTTATCGGGCAACACCGTGTTGTGGATCGGCACACCAGGTACGGGCGGACAACTCTCCGTGCCTATCCCCACCACAGCCGGCACTTACCAGCTGCGGGTAACGGTATCTAATCCTGATGTGCCGGGCGGTTTCAGTACTACGATCCCGGTGACACCACTCAACAACAATCCGCCTCAATTCAATGCCTGGCACAGTGCGTGTAATACCGGATGCTGCGCAGGTACTGGGGTAGCTATTGGTGTGAGCAGTTCCTACAACCTGGGTACCGGCTATACCTATGAGCTGCATAAGATCAACAAATACGGGCAGGACAGCGTGATTGATATGAACAATACTTCTACCAGCATCAACAATATCACCGATACTTTCCGGCTGTATTACAAAGTGATATTGGGTACCGGTGTTTGTTATCCATCGCCGTATTTCTATTCCGATACTATTCCCGTTAATGTGGTGTATCCGGCCCTGGCCAAAACCACGATGTCGACCTCGGCCATCAACGGACGGGTGTGCAGCAGTGGCTTTTTCACCGTTACCACTTCTGCGATTGGCGGAGCTCCTTTTGGCAGGTTTTATGAGTTTTTTGGGATCACGTCCAGCGGTGTACAATCGTTGGGCAGCGGACCGGATAGTGTTTTGGTGCTGAATGGACTACCTGCCAGTCCTACGAAGGTATACAGCAGGATGTATCCCGGATGGGGTGGCTGCGTGCTGCCCGATACCGTTACTTCCGATACCCTGACACTGACCACCATCAATGCCACCCAGCCAGCGGTATCTTCCAACATAAATCCGGGCGATAGCCTATGCCAGGGCAAGACATTGGTGCTCTTCCTCGATACGGCTGTTATCCGTGGTTTTGATCATTGGGAGTTGTACACGTATACCATGCCGGGGCCGCTTCTGTTGCTGGATACCGGCAGAACCAATACCTGGGCTGATACTGCAGCGACACCTGGCGCCGCTTATTATTTTGTAGTGAAGTATGTAGAAGGGTGTGTAATGTTCAGCGATACTATTTACCCGCATATTGCTGCGCCCCAGGCTGCTACCATTACGCAACTGCCCTCCGGTGATCTGGCTGCGCAACCAACGAATGCATTGCAATACCGCTGGTACCTGAATGGCTTGCAGTATACCGTTACCACTGTACCGCTGTTGCCACAACCGCCATCGGGTTTTATCTCGATGCAGGTAACCATGGCCGATAGTTGCGAATGGCTGGAAGCTGGTCCCATTGTAGTGACCTTGCCTTCTGGCGTGAGGACTCCAACCCTTGATGGCTGGCAGTTGTATCCTAATCCGGGTACAGGGCAGGTATGGATCAAAGCACCGGCACAGCTCAAACAGGCGGCACTGACTGTGATGGATATGACGGGCAAACAGGTGTACCAAACACAACTGGCATTGCCGCTAACTCAACCATTGTCGCTTAACCTGGTTCCTGGTACTTACATGGTGAGATTGGTGAACGGCGCACAAACTGCAACCTTCAAACTGGAAATTACACGGCCTTAACGTTACTTTTTAAACCATACTGCTAACGCTGAACAAATACCCCTTTCCTTTGAGGGTGATGATCTCCACGCCCTGCCCGGTTGCAAAATAGTCGCGCAGGCGGCGGATGTACACGTCGAGGTTGCGGCTGATGAAGTAAGAATCATCGCCCCAAACCTGCTGCATGAGCACCCTGCGATCGATGGTTTCGTTGGGACGGGTGCAAAGCACATTCATCACCTCGGCCTCGCGGTTGCTGAGTTTAAATACTTCCTGCGGACTGCGGAGTTCCAGTCTGTCAGGGTTGTAGGTAAAAGACCCGAGGGTAAACTCCTGTTGTTTGTAACCCTGTACCGCATCGGGCTGGCGGGCCTGGCTCAGCAACACCTGGTTGTCGATGCGGGCCATCAACTCTTCCATGCTGAAGGGCTTTTTCATGTAATCGGTACCACCGGCGCCAAAACCTTCGAGCACATCACTGGTTTGCCCCTTGGCGGTGAGGAAAATGATGGGCAGTCCCGGGTACATTTTGCGGATGCTGGTGCCCAGGCTAAAACCATCTACATACGGCAGCATCACATCGAGCACGCACACATCTGGACCAAAAGCTGCAATGCGGTCCAGCACACGGGTGCCTTCCTGCAGGTGCAGCACTTCGTAACCCCTTAGCGTCATGGTTTCGGTTACAATGCTGGCCAGGTGCGCCTCATCTTCGATGTACAATACTTTATGCCCCATGCTGCGTATCGGTTAACGGAAGTGAAACAGTAAAGATGGAACCCTTGCCCGGCGTACTTTCCAGCGAAATATGTCCGCCATGCGCTTCGGCAATGTACTGGGCGTAACTTAATCCCAGTCCATGTCCTTTCACCGTATGCACATTGCCCTGCGGCACCCGGAAAAACTTTTCGAATACTTTTTTGCGATACGCCACATCAATGCCGGGCCCATCATCAGCTATCGATAACAAGGCGTAACCGTCGCGGGTTTGCAACGTAAAACTGATGTGATGGCCGCCATATTTCACCGCATTCTCTACCAGGTTGTACAAGGTACTCAGCAGGTGTGGTTTGTCAGCAGGAATAGTCAGGTTAGCATCGTGTTCGTGCCATTGCACTGTTACATCACGGGCGGTGAGCATCGGTTGCAGGATGCCGGTTATTTCATTCACCAGTTGGTACAGGTTCACGGGTTCCTTGTTCAGTTGCAGGTCGCCGTTTTCGGTTTGGAGGGTTTGCATCACCCGGTCTATCATGGTTTCGAGGCGGTCTATTTCCCAGGTGGCCATTTGCAGGTATTTGCGGGCACGTACCGGATCTTCCAGTCCCTGGTAATTGCTCAATGCTTCGAGTGCAACTTTGGTGGTCGATACCGGGGTTTTGAGCTCGTGCGAGATGTTGTCGATAAAACTGTCTTTCTGTGCGCCAAACCGGGCCTGTCGTTTCAGCGTGCGGTAAGCCAGCCAGAAAGCCAGGCCGGTGAGCAGGAGCAGTACGCCAGAAAAAATCAGTTGCGGCAACAAACTCCGGAACAAATAAATACCCTGGCCGGTTACCTGCAATCCCCTGGGATGTGCTTTGGTAACGGTATCGGTTTCGAAAGGCAGCTCATCGCGGCGAAACAGGAACGCGGTATCACCGGCAGGTTGTTGCGGGTACAGATGAACAGCGAGCGCCGGCCATTTGGGCTTCAGACCTTGGGCAAATTTTTCTCTCAGCAGGGTGTCCGAAATCACAGGTGTACCATTCACGAAAGCATTGCCGGCTACCTGTACAAAAGCAACCCGGAGGATTTTTCTCATCTGCTCAGGCAACTCACTGCCGTCGTGGACAATGTAGGTGGAGTCGGGGGAGGCTGCTGCTGCCGGCATATCCTGGTTCACAGCATTGGTGCCGTTGCTGCGGATGGCCATGGCGTGCATACCGTGTGGCATTTGCACAACCGTATCGGCCGGCGCATTGTGGGTAACCTGAATATTGACCTTGGTTTCGGCAGGGATCGTGTCAGACGCAGCCAGCACCGTGGCCACCGAAAAATCGAGCAGGCTATCGCTCAACTGTCTTTCGGCAGCGGCATACACCGCCTTCACGTCTTCCTGCAGCCGTTGTTTGTCCTGCCGGTACTGTACCCGGTTCCATTCGCCTACAAATACCAGCAGCATCAGCTGGCTCGCGATCATCAGCAGGCTGATGGTACGCAGTCGTTTGGCTTGGCGGGCAGAGAAGTTGGTCATACACTTTAAATCTACACAAAGGAACGGAATGCACACGGGCCGTCGTGTTTTCATTAACCTTATTTAACCTTAATTGGGCATCCGTTAACCCCTTTGCAGCCGGGCGACAGGTAGCTTTGTGACTACAAAAACCTGATAAAATATGAAAGCCCTTTTGCTGACCCCCTTCCTGCTGGCAGCCTCCCTGGTGCAGGCACAACAAACCTCCGGAACCATCCAGTACGAACAAAACGTTAAACTCGATATTGAGCTCGATGGCAACAACGTACCCGAAGGACTGGCCGCTATGCTGCCCAAAAACCAGAAATTCCAGAAGGTGCTCTACTTCACCCCTGCAGCTGTGCTGTTTGAAAACGCAACAGGCAAGAAAAACGAAGCCAGCAACGATTATATGGACAATGGCGTAGCGGTTAAAATTGAACGCCACATGCCCGATGATAAAATTTATACAGATCTCAACGGCAAAACCATCACCGAGCAGAAAGATTTCATGGGCCGTATGTTCCTCATCAGCCGGCCGGCCGGCGTACCCAAATGGAAAATGACCGGGCGTCAGAAAAAACTGCTGGACCTGCCCTGTATGGAAGCCACTGCTGTAAAGGGTGAAGACACGCTGGTGGCCTGGTACACCACGGCCATACCTGTGAATGCCGGTCCCGAAGGCATTGGTGGACTTCCCGGAGCCATCATGGAATTATCCGTTGGTCCACTCGTTACTTACAAGGCAGTGAGCTTTACGCCCGGCGATGTAGCCTCCCGCATCAAAGTGCCCACCAAAGGCAAAAAGATGACCGAAACCGAATTCAAAAAAATGGTAGACGCCAAAGAGGAAGAATTGCTCAAACAGTTTGGCGGCAGCGGGGATGGCAAAACGCGCATCATCATTAATGCTCAGTAATCTTCCTAAAACCAACGCTTATGTATAGGTTCATTGCCATGCTGCTGTTGTGCAGTTGTGCCTCTGTAATGGCCAGGGCTGCGGGTTACCGGCTTTCTGGCAAGATCACCGATAGTGCCGGTGTGGCGCTGGCAGGGGCTTCGGTATCACTGCTGCACCCCGCAGATTCTACGCTGGCCGCTTTTGGCATCAGCACCGGCGAGGGACAGTTTGCGATTGCCGATGCCCGCGATGGGAGCTACCTGTTGCAGGTGGCTTACATGGGGTATTACACATTGTACCGCGAGGTAACGGTAAGCGCCACGCAACCCACCACACTGGGCACCCTGGTGTTGCAGGCCAACAAGCGTGGCCATGTGCTCAACGAAGTGGTCATCTCCGGCGAAAAAGTGCCGGTGCGCCTCAAAGGTGATACGCTGGAATACAACGCCGGCTCCTTCAAAGTGCCGCCGGGCGGTGTGGTAGAAGACCTGTTGCGCAAATTGCCCGGTGTGCAGGTCGATAATGACGGCAATGTAAAAGCGATGGGCCGCGACGTGAGCAAGGTGCTGGTTGATGGCAAACCTTTCTTTGGTGATGATCCTAAAATGGCCATCAAAAACCTGCCTGCCGATGCCGTGGATAAAGTACAGTCATATGAAAAACGGACAGACGAAAGCCTGTTTGCCGGTATCGACGATGGCCAGCGCGAGCAAACCCTGAACCTGCAACTCAAGGAGGGCAAAAAAGCCGGCTACTTTGGCGAAGCTACCGCCGGACTGGGCCTCCCGGAAAAATATGATGCCTCGGTAAAAGCGTTCCAGTTCAGGCCCAAAAGCCAGTTTGCCGCCATGGGTATGTTCAATAACGTGAACAAGTTTGGATTCACGTTCGAAGACTTCATCAATTTTAACGGCGGACTGGGCTCACTGCTGAGTAGCAGTGGCCGTATCGACCTCAACTCCGATGATATGCCCATCGATATGGGACAGCCCGTAACGGGCAAAGTCAGTTCCGGCGCCGCAGGACTCAACTATACCATCGAGCCCCGCACTGGCAACCGGGTCACTTTTAACTACATGGGTAGTGGAGCGCAAAAGTTGCTGCAACAACTAACCACTACCAACAACTACACCCCCAACGGTCAGTTCGACAAACACGATGAGCAGCAGGATACCGCCCGCAACATGATCCACAAACTGGGTGTTAACTGGCACAACCAGGTCGACTCTGCCAACCTAATTACCGCCAACCTCTACGGACAGTTGGGCAATAGCCGCAATTGGTCGGTGCTGCGTTCGCAAAGCCTGTTGGCCGGTATGCTGCAAAACGATCTCTATAACCGGAGCGAAGGCGAGGGCCAGCGCAGCGGAGTAGGGGGCACCGCCAAATGGGTGCATAAAATGAAAGGCAGCTGGCCGGTATTGCAGGCCCGTTTGCAAGGCACCTATACCAACCGGATAGATGAAAGCCGCTGGCGCAACCAGGCCCGTTACCTGTTGCCCGGCCAGGAAGTGACCGACCGCCAGTACCTGCGCAACCACCAGGTGGCCACCAATATTGGAGCCGATGTATCGGTGGTGCGGGCGCTGGGCAAAGGCTTTTTCCTGGAACCTTCGCTGGGCGGCACTTTTGAAAGGGAAAACAACCAGCGCACCCAGGGTCCGCTCAACGGCACAGGCGAGGTAACCGACTCGCTGAGTCCTGCCTTTTTCCGCGATGTGTTGCGCCTGCGCCAGGGACTCGGCCTTAGGAAAAGTGGTACCCTTACCCAGTGGAATGTGGCGTTGCAGGTAGAAGAACTGCAGCTGTCGCCGGTGCTGAACGGGGCCGGACTGTACAACCGCTGGTACACTTACCTGTTGCCCGATGCCATGTGGCAGCACAAGCTGGGCACTGGTCGCCGTTTGTCGTTTAATTACAGGGCCAGCGTAAAAGCACCATCAGCCCTGCAGCTTTTGCCGGTAACCGATTACAGCAATCCGCTGCTGCTCACCAGCGGCAATCCCGATCTGAAGCCCGAATACACCCACCGCGCAGGCGTCAACCTTAATTTCTTTGATGAATTTTCCATGTCTTCCTTCTTCGTTTCTGCCGATGGAACGTATACACTTAACCCGGTTGGCTGGAGCCGCACCATTCAGCCCGACCTGGTGCAGCGCTTACAGGCCGTGAATACCGATTATGCAACAGAAGCCAGGCTGGGGGCGCAATACAGCAGGCCGGTGCGCAAGCTGGGCACGGAGTTCAGCGTGGACCTCACCGAAACCTGGACCAGCAGCCAGGCCCCGGTCAATGGGGTCAATAACCTGAACAACACGCTGGCGCATAAACTTTCGCTCTCGTTCAGCAATCTGAATAATAACTCCTGGGAGTACCGGCTGGGTGGCGCTGCCGAGTGGACCTCCTCCTGGTACAATATCAACCGCGAGCTCAACAACCGCTATAGCAATTTTACTGCTTTCGGTAAACTGGGATACCGGCCTACCAGCAATTGGTACCTGATGCTGGGCGGCGATATGACGTATTATACCTCCCGCAGTTTTGATGCGCCGGTATCGGTTCCGTTGTTCCGGGCCGAAGTGTCGAGGTACCTGCTGCGCAACCAGCGGGGCACCATCACGCTCAGCGGATTTGATCTGCTCAACCGCAACAAATCGGTGTTGCGAACCAGCCAGCTCAATTACCTCATGGAGCAGCGGTCCAACACCATTGGCCGGTACTTCATGCTCTCTTTCAGTTACCGGCTCAACAAAGCCGGGCGCAATGCCGGTATGCCCGGTGTGATAGAAATAAAATAAATGTGTTACGCCAATGCCCGGTTTCGGCCGGGCATTATTTTTTTGTTGTGTTATTCCCCCCCTTTATCGTAGTTTTGCGCTCTGTTTAACCCCGCTCACATTTCACATTTTTATATATGCAACCCTCTGTTAAAATTTTTTCGGGTGCTAACTCACAGTACCTGGCTGAAAAGATTGCAGAAAAGTATGGCACCACTTTAGGGCAGATCAAACTCCAGAAGTTCAGCGATGGCGAGATGTGCCCCGTGTTCCAGGAGTCTGTTCGTGGCGATTATGTTTTTCTGGTACAGTCTACCATGGCGCCTGCCGATAACCTGATGGAGCTGCTGCTCATGATTGATGCAGCCAAACGCGCTTCTGCCTACAAGGTGATCGCTGTTATTCCCTACTACGGCTACGCCCGCCAGGACCGGAAAGACAAACCCAGGGTTGCCATTGCCTCCAAACTGGTGGCCAACCTGCTTACCAAAGCCGGCGCCGACCGCGTAATGACCATGGATCTGCACGCACCGCAAATCCAGGGCTTCTTCGACATCCCGGTGGATCACCTGGACAGCTCTGCGATTTTTATTCCATATATTCAGAATCTTAACATAGAAAATCTTACCTTTGCCGCCCCTGACGTAGGAAGTGCCAATCGCATCCGCGAAATCGCTTCTTATTTCAACGCCGAAATGGTGATTTGCGATAAATACCGCAAACGCGCCAACGAGATCGCCAGCATGACGGTGATCGGCGATGTAAGAGGGAAAGATCTTATCCTGATCGACGATATCTGCGATACAGCAGGTACACTCACCAAATCAGCTGCCATGCTGATGGAGAAAGGCGCCAAGAGCATCCGTGCCCTTTGCACCCACCCCGTACTCAGCGGCAAAGCATACGAAAACATCGAGAATTCGGTGCTGAGCGAATTGGTGGTTTGTGATACTATTCCGTTGCAGCGGGAGTGTTCCAAAATTAAAGTAGTGAGCACTGCCGACCTGTTTGCGACCTGTATCCGCAACGCCCACGAAAACAAGTCTATCAACAGCTTGTTCGTTCGTGCCAAGAAGGACTAACGTTTTTATTGTATAACAAAGGCAGGTGTAAAGCCGATAAAACACAATGTATAATCATGAAAACAGTTACTGTTGAAGGACAACTGAGGAGCGAATTTGGTAAAAAGGCGTCCCGCCAACTCCGTTCTCAGGAATTAGTGCCTGGCGTAATCTACGGTGGGGCCACCGAAATCCACTTTGCTACTTCTGTAAAAGCATTTAAAACCCTGGTTTACACTGCTGAATTCCAGATTGCTGAAGTAAAAGTGGGCGAAAACTCTTACAAATGTATCCTGAAAGACCTGCAGTTTGACAAAGTAACCGACGAGCTGATCCACGTTGATCTGCTGGAACTGGTTGCTGGTAAAGCTGTAGTGGCTAACCTGCCTCTGAAGTTTGTAGGCCAGGCTCCTGGTGTTAAAGCTGGTGGTCGTTTCGTTCCTAAAATGAACACGATCAAAGTAAAAGTACAGCCTGAGTTCCTGACCGAAAACGTAGAAGTAAGCATCGATACCCTGGAGCTGAACGAGAACATCCGTGTAGAAGACATCAAAGTTGAAAACATGGAAATCATGAACTCTCCCCGTATCCCTGTAGCTTCTATCGTAATGACCCGTCAGCTGAAACAAGAAGAAGCTGCCGCTGCTAAAGAAGCAAAAGGTAAAAAATAAGGATAACTTCTTACCGCATAAGCCCGTTTCGCCTCACCGTGAAACGGGTTTTTTTGTGTTCGGGCTGGGTAAAAAGTTAAAAAACAACTAAATTCGGCCACTTTTTTGGCTGCAAGTCAATAGCTTTGCAGGCCGGTTTAAAAAGTATATTACTGTGAAATATCTGGTAGCAGGTTTAGGAAACATTGGGCAGGAATATGCCGGCACACGTCACAACATCGGTTTTGATGTAGCAGATGCGTTTGTGAGCAAACATGGCGGCAGTTACCGTGCCGACAGACTGGCCGATGTGGCTGAGGTGAAATGGAAAGGCAAAATCTTTGTGGTGATTAAACCCACCACTTACATGAACCTGAGCGGCAAGGCCCTCAAGTATTGGATGGATAAGGAAAAGATAACGATCAGCAATGTGATTGTTATTGTAGACGACCTGATGCTACCGCTCGAAAAACTGCGCCTGCGCCCATCCGGCAGTGATGCCGGCCACAACGGGCTCAAGGATATCCAGGCTATGCTGGGCACCAATGCCTATCCCCGCCTGCGTTTCGGTATCGGGGCCAATTACCCCAAGGGCCGCCAGGTAGATTTTGTGCTCGGAAAATGGAAAAGCGATGAGCTGCCCGTGATCCGCGAAAAGATCGATAAATCGATCGAGATCATCGAAAGCTTTGCTGCCCAGGGACTGGAACGTACCATGAGCCAGTATAACAATTAATGATAATTTTGTTCATCAG
>Ga0247823_10003990_pt1 | contig 11866 bp, 14 predicted proteins | sample 13C_PalmiticAcid_2_FD_192426 | JGI IMG/M metagenome (GOLD analysis project Ga0247823, IMG submission 192426) | Soil microbial communities from agricultural site in Penn Yan, New York, United States - 13C_PalmiticAcid_Day30 | ecosystem: Environmental > Terrestrial > Soil > Agricultural land...
CCCCACCTCCGCCAGGACGCCCGCTGCTCGCCCTGCGGTAGGGGGTCAGTGGTCAGTTCTGAACGAGCAGGCCGGGTCAGTTCAATGCCGGCGTCACCATCTGAGTTGATAGCATCCGACCACACCCTCAGCCAGACATCTATGCATGACTCCGACTGCTTGTTCTGCGCCCTCCCACCGGAACGGCTCGTTCTGCAGAACGACCTGGCGTTTGCCATCCTCGATGGGTTCCCAGTGACCGAGGGTCATGCGCTGGTGATCCCCAAGCGGCATGTGGTGGACTACTTCGGTCTCACCGGGGATGAGTTGAGCGCTTGCGATGACTTGCTCCGTCAGCTGCGCGCCGACACTATGAGCAAGGACACGACTGTCCAGGGGTTCAATGTGGGCATGAATGCTGGGCTGGTGGCGGGGCAGACCATTTTCCACTGCCACATTCACTTGATCCCGCGTAGAGCAGGTGACGTCGAGAACCCTCGTGGTGGCGTGCGGCACATCATCCCCGGCAAGGGCTACTACTGACCGATGGACTCGGCGCCGCGCATCCACGAAGTCTCGCCGTCGCACGGCCCGACCATCGAGGATCAGTGGAGAGCAATCATCCTGTTCGGAAGGAACGTGGCGAGCTACAAGTTCGCTCTGGCGAAGACCTTACTCGAACTCACACCGGCGTCCGGGTCGCTGGTCAAGCTGGAGGATCTTGCGCTCCCGTTTGCGCTGCATGTCTGTGAGCACCTGCGCCTGGAGGACAAACAGGCGACTTCCGCATCGAGTGCCTTTCTGGACGGGTGTAGGCAGTTCAACACGGGCGAGATTGGAGAGTCCAAACTGGCAGCCCTGTCCGCCGCCAAAGGGTTCGCAAATGTCATCGACGCCTTCCACGTAGTAGGGCAGGCTGAAACCCCTCGACGCTTCTTCTTAGATGAGCGCCGAAGTCACCGCGGCATCCGCATCACCGAGGAGTTCGGGGCGCTGACCGGTCACCAACAGGCGGCAGATTTACCCCTTGAGGCTGAGGCTCGATGGAGGTTGGTGGAGACCGCCTGGCGCCTTGGATTAGCACGGGCGATGGTCGTCAGCTACGACGCTGGGAAAGGGATGCTGCTGCTTCCGGACTTGTCCCGTAGACGCAGGGCCGTTACCAGCAGCAGGGACGCCCTCAACGGCTACCAGCAGGGACGGTGCTTCTATTGCTCGGGGCCTATCTCACTCACTGACCCTGCGACCCTTGCCGATGTCGACCACTTCTTCCCGCATATCCTCAAACATGCCGACTTCGGTCCGATCATCGATGGCGTGTGGAATCTGGTGCTGGCTTGCCGGACCTGCAACAGGGGAGTCGCAGGGAAGTTCGACAGGCTGCCGTCCGAACGACTACTGGCGAGACTACATGCTCGTAACGAGTACCTGATCGTCAGCCACCACCCGCTCCGGGAGACGTTGATAGCTCAGACCGGTGCGGATGAGGTCAGGCGGCGCGGTTTCCTGCGCGACCTACATGGGCGGGCCTGGGCATCTGTAATCCACCTTTGGGAGCCGAAGTGATGGGAGACCTGGGTACGTGCGACCGCCGGATGATCAAGGGTATGGAGCTCTCTATCGACGGCTGCCTGCCGGGTGGGCTGTCGCTCTTCCTGCTCGACTGGCTCGAACCAGGGACCTACGGATTGACAGTAGTGCGGTCATGTACGTCAACGCCCCGGGTAGGGGGCAGTGCCGCCAATGCATTGAGGTACCGCTTCAACTGTCTAGGCCAGTTAAGTACAGTTTGCCGCTAACCCCGCAGTTGAGGAGGTTTAGGCGTGGATCGACTCAAGTGGACGTGGCGATGGATTGAGGAGCACTGGCCAAAGTTGACGCTGGCCGCATTTACCGTGTTCATCCTTGCCCCGGTCGCCGTCGAGTGGTGGGAGGCACGTCAGGCAGAGACCAAGAAGCAAGAACGCGAAGCGGCAATCGACCGAGTCAATACCGGCGCGTCCATTGCAGGGGCTCTGCTGGCAACTGCCTACCGTAGCTGTAGTCGGATCGGTATCGACTCAATCGAGCGCTGCGCCGACTATGAGGGAAAGCTTCTGCAAGAGATCGGAGCGCCGATGTCCGCACAGATGGCTCTCGGTCAGCGCAAAGAGTACAACGACCACTGTCTTACGCTCTACGACGCCAAGTACTGCAATGGACTGCTGAACCGCGCGTTTCAGTTGAGCCTAGCTGAACCTGAGCAGCGAAGCAGTGACTGACTATTGTTCGGGGCCCAGACGCGACCGGGTGTTTGACACCTCTGCTGCTGCCACCACCGGGATTTGAGCCCTCGGCCTCACTGACTCGAGATCCGCTCACGCCTGGTTGGCTAGCAATCCTCTTTGGCGCTGTGGCCTTCGCCTAGTGCTGCGCTTCCTGACCCTCTGCGCGTTGCCGTCAGGCCACCACCATCTCGACATCGCTCGGCCCAAAGCAAAAGGGGCTAGGCCTTGCGACCTAACCCCTTGCGTTTCTTGGCTCCCCGACCTGGGCTCGAACCAGGGACCTACGGATTAACAGTCCGGCGCTCTACCGACTGAGCTATCGAGGAATGCAGCCGCGCATTATAGCGGTGTTCTGAGCCGTGTTCAGTCGAACACCGGTGTCTCGACGCCCAGCACCTTGTGCAGCTTCGGGCTGGTGGTCGTGTACTGCAGGTGGATGCGCTTATCCGGGAAGATGTAGGGCGCGGCGCCGAAGGCGGCGAGCGCGGCCTCGTGGAAGCCGGAGAGGATCAGCTTCTTCTTGCCCGGGTAGGTGTTGATGTCGCCGACCGCGAAGATGCCCGGCACGTTGGTCTCGAACTTCTCGGTGTCGACGACGATCTGCTTGCGCTCGATGTTCAGGCCCCACTCGGCGATGGGCCCCAGCTTGGGGCTGAGGCCGAAGAACACCAGCAGCATGTCCAGCGGCACGACGCGCGTGACGCCATCGCCGCCGGTGACCTTGACGCCCGTGAGCTGGCCGTCCTGCTCCTCGATGCCGGTGACCTGGCCGACCACGAACTGCATCTCGTAGGCCTCGCACAGCTCCTTCATCTTCGCGACGCTGGCCGGCGCGGCCTTGAAGCCGTCGCGGCGGTGCACGAGGATCACGCTCTCGGCCTTGTTCGGGCCGTCCTGCACGAAGTTCAGCGTCCAGTCGAGCGCCGAGTCGCCGCCGCCGACGATCACCAGGTTCTTGCCGGCGAACTGCGCCGGGTTGCGCACGCGATAGTGCAGCTGCGTGCCGTCGAACTTCTCGATGCCGTCGACCTTCAGCGTGCGCGGCTGGAACGATCCCACGCCGCCGGCGATGAAGATGGTCTTGGTCACGAAGCGCGTGCCCTTGCTCGTCTCGAGGTCGAAGCGGCCGTCCTCGCGCTTGGCCACCAGCGTGACCTCCTGGCCGAGGTGGAAGGTCGCGCCGAAGGGCTCGATCTGCTTGAGCAGGTTGTCGGTGAGCTCCTTGCCGGTGCACACCGGCACGGCCGGGATGTCGTAGATCGGCTTGTCGGGGTAGAGCTCGATGCACTGGCCGCCCGGGTAGGCGAGCGAGTCGATGATGTGGGCCTTGACCTCCAGCAGACCGAGCTCGAAGACCTGGAACAGGCCCACGGGGCCGGCGCCGACGATCACGGCGTCGGTTTCGATCGGCCCGTCGTGCGAGGCGGCGGTGGCGGAGATGGCGGGGTTCAGTTGAGGTTCCATTCGGTCGGGCGGCGGTGTGGCTCAGCGGATCAGCTGGTCGAGCTTGTCCTTGCGGTCCTTCCACTCGTCGGCGTCGGGCAGCGCGGCCTTGCGCTTGGTGATGCTGGGCCACTTCTTGGCCAGCTCGGCATTGAGCTTGATGAACTTCAGCTGGTCGGAGGGCACGTCCTCCTCCGGCAGGATGGCGTTCACCGGGCATTCGGGGATGCAGACGGCGCAGTCGATGCACTCGTCCGGATCGATCGTGAGGAAGTTCGGGCCTTCGCGGAAGCAATCCACCGGGCAGACATCGACGCAATCGGTGTACTTGCAGCGGATGCAGGATTCGGTGACGACGTGGGTCATGGCAGGGACTGCGGTTGGGAAGGCGCGCCGATGCGGCGCAAAAACGGGATTTTAGAGGCTGGAGACCGGCCGGGCGCGGCCCTTGATCAGGGTGGCGTCACCGGACCGGGTCGACTCGCCGGTCACCGCCGCTGCACCGACGCCGACCGTCACCACGGTGGGCCGCCCGGCATGCAGCAGGCTGGCCTCGCCGAGCGTGGCGACGCGGTGCTCGCTGGCGAGCTGGTCGGCGCAGCCGGCGCGCGAGACCACGCTGGCCGGCGTGTCCGCTGGCCAGCCGGCCTCGCGCAGCCGGCGTGACAGCGCGGCGAGCTGGCGCCCCGCCATGTAGAAGACCTCGGTGTCGGCGCTGCGCGCGGCGTGCAGGGCGCCGGTGCGCGTCATCGCGGTGGTCAGCGCGACGCTGCGGCCGGCGCCGCGGCGCGTCAGCGGCCTGTGCGTGGCGGCGGCGGCGGCGAGCGCGGCGGTCACGCCCGGCACGACCTCGGCGGCCAGTCCGGCGGCGGCGAGCGACTGCAGCTCCTCCTCGAGCCGGCCGAACACGCTCGGGTCGCCGCCCTTCAGGCGCACGACGCGCAGGCCCTGGCCCGCATGCCTGACCAGCAGCGCGTTGATCCTGGCCTGGCCGACGGCGTCGCAGAAGCCGCGCTTGCCGACGTCGATCCAGCGTGCCTGCGGCGCGAGTTCGCGCAGCGCCGGGTCGGTCAGCGCGTCGAACAGGACGACCTCGGCCGCCGCCAGCCGTCGCGCACCGCGCACGGTGATCAAGTCGGCCGCGCCCGGACCGGCGCCGATGAAGACGACCGGATAGGTCATGCGGTGGCCTGGCTGACGTGCAGGCCGCATTCCTTCGCGGCTTCGTCTTCCCACCACCAGCGCCCGGCGCGGAACGGCTCGCCGACCGCGATCGCGCGCGTGCAGGGCGCGCAGCCGATGCTCGGCATGAACTGGTCGTGCAGCGGGTTGTAGGGCACGTCGTTGGCGGCGATGTAGTGCCACACGTCGCCCCAGGTCCAGTCGGCGATGGCGTTGAGCTTCAGCCGGCCGGCGTCGTCCTGGTCGGCGAAGGGCACCTCGCCGCGCGCGTCGCTCTGCTCGCGCCGCAGGCCGGTGACCCAGGCACTGCGATCGCCCAGCATGCGCGCGAGCGGCTCGAGCTTGCGGATGCCGCAGCAGGCCTTGCGCAGCTCGATGCTGCGGTACATCGCCTCCTCGCCGTTGGCCTTGACGAAGTGCACGACCTGCTCGTTCCTCGGCCGGTAGACCTCGACCGCCAGGCCGTAGCGTTGCTCGATGCGGCCGATCAGCGCGACGGTCTCCTCGTGCAGCTTGCCGGTCTCGAGCGTGCCGATCGCGACCGGCAGCGCATGGCGGGCGATCAGGTCGGTGATCACCATGTCCTCGGCGCCCAGGCTGGTGGCCTGGACGATGCCGCCGGCGTGCGCGAGCGCCGCGTCGCGCAGGCGCGCGACGGCGGCCGCGACCTTGGCGTCGAAGTCCGCCGACGGCCGCGCGTACAGCGCGATCGCGGAGCCGACAGGCGGCGTCGCGCCGGGCAGCAGGGAGAGTTCGGAGGTCATCGCGTTCATGGGGCGTCCCGGGAGATCAGGCGTTGCGGGCGTACAGCGGCCGGTGCTCGGCCACGTCGGCCTGGTAATGGCCCTGGCCGAAGAAGGCGAGGGTGTTGGCGGCGGCCTCGGGGCTCTGGTCGTGGCGCAGCACCGCGACGTCGAAGCCGGTGCGCGCGAGCAGCGGCGCCATGTCGACCAGCACGTCGCCGGTGGCGCGCACCTCGCCGCGGTAGCGGTAGCGCGAGCGCAGCAGCCGGGCCTGGCTGTAGGCGCGGCCATCGGTCCACTTGGGAAACTGCAGCGCGACCATCGCGAGCTGGGGCAGGTCGGCGGCCAGTTCCTCGATGTCGGTGTCGTTCGGCACGCTCACGGCCACCGGCTTGGTCACCGGCCAGGTCGCGCGCACGCTGTGCCACTGCGGCAGCGTCAGCAGCAGGTGCGAGGCCGGGGTGATGGTCACCAGCGGGCCGTCCTCGCCGCCGACCGTGTGCCAGGGGTCGCGCGGACAGTCGTGCCGGGGGTCGACGAACTTCATCACGCGGCCTCCCGGGCGGTGCTGCGGCGGACCTTGTTGGCCGCCGTCTTGAACGGATCGATGCCGACGCGGCGCACCGTGTCGATGAAGCGCTCGTTGGCGGCGACGCGCTGGCTGCGGTAGGTCTCGATCACCGCCTCGATCGCATCGGCCACCTCGTCGGCCGCGAAGGACGGGCCGATCACCTTGCCGGGAACGGCCGCGGCCAGGCCGCCGCTCAGTGTCGAACCGTCCGAGCCGCCGAGCGTGAGCTGGTACCACTCGCTGCCGTCCTTGTCGACGCCGAGGACGCCGATGTGGCCGCTGTGGTGGTGGCCGCAGGAGTTGATGCAGCCGCTGATGTGCAGGTCGATGTCGCCGATGTCGTAGAGCTCGTCGAGGTCGGCATAGCGTTCGGTGAGCTGCTCGGCGATCGGGATCGAGCGCGCGTTCGCGAGGCCGCAGAAGTCGCCGCCGGGGCAGGCAATCATGTCGGTCAGCAGGCCGATGTTGGGCGTCGCGAAGCTGGCGTCGCGGGCCGCCTGCCACAGCGCGTAGAGCTCGCTCTCGCGCACCCAGGGCAGCAGCAGGTTCTGGTCGTGGGTGACGCGCAGCTCGCCGGCGCTGTAGCGGTCGGACAGGTCGGCGGCCAGCTCCATCTGCCGGTCGGTGATGTCACCCGGCGCCTGGCCGGCGCGCTTGAGCGAGAGCGTCACCGCCTTGTAGCCGGCCAGCTTGTGGCCATGGACATTGCGCTCGAGCCACTTGCGGTAGGCGACCGGGGCCTCGGCGGGGGCGCCGTCGCCCGTGCTCGCACGCGCGGCCACGCCCTCGGGCAGCGTGAAGCAGGCCGACACGCGGTCGAGCTCGGCCTGGGTGACGATCTGCGCGTCGCCGTCGGTGTCGAGGTTCAGGATGTCCTGGTATTCCTTCTCGACCGCGTCGATGAACTTCTGGCCCTCGGCCTTGACGAGGATCTTGATGCGCGCCTTGTACATGTTGTCGCGGCGGCCGTAGCGGTTGTAGACGCGCACGATCGCCTCGATGAAGACGAGGATCTGCTGCCAGGGCACGAAGTCGCGGATCGTCGTGCCGATCACCGGCGTGCGGCCCATGCCGCCGCCGACCAGCACCTTGAAGCCGACCTCGCCGGCCTCGTTGCGCAGCAGGTGCAGGCCGATGTCGTGCCAGGCGGTCGCCGCACGGTCCTCGACGGCACCGCTGACGGCGATCTTGAACTTGCGCGGCAGGAACGCGAACTCCGGGTGCAGCGTGCTCCACTGGCGCAGGATCTCGCAGTAGGGCCGCGGGTCGACCCGCTCGTCGGGCGCCACGCCGGCCAGCGCGTCGCTGGTGATGTTGCGGATGCAGTTGCCGCTGGTCTGGATGCCGTGCATGTCCACGGCGGCCAGCTTGTCCATCACGTCGGCGCTCTTGACCAGCGGGATCCAGTTGAACTGCAGGTTCTGCCGGGTCGTGAAGTGGCCGTAGCCGCGGTCGTCCTCGCGGGCGATCTTCGCCAGCTGCCGCAACTGCCGGCTGGCCAGCTCGCCGTAGGGCACCGCCACGCGCAGCATCGGCGCATGGCGCTGGATGTACCAGCCGTTCTGCAGCCGCAGCGGGCGGAAGTCGTCGTCGCTCAGCGCGCCCGCGAGGTTGCGGGTGAGTTGGTCGCGGAACTGCGCCGCGCGCTGGTGCACGAAGCGGCGGTCGAACTCGGTGTACTGGTACATGGCTCTCGCGCTGCGTCAGGCCAGCGCGCGGTAGAGGTTGTAGAGGCTCACGATAGAGATCACGGTGCCCACCAGCGCAAGGAGGGTCTTGGTGCTGAGGCGGCTCGTCAGGTAGGCGGCGAAGGGCGCGGCGAACAGCCCACCGACCACCAGACCGGCGACGACGACCCAGGGGCCTTCGCCGACCAGCACCGCGAAGGCGATCGCGCTGACGAAGGTCAGGAAGAACTCGGCCAGATTCACCGAACCGATGGTCGTGCGCGGGTCGTGGCCGGTGCCGATCAGCGTGGTGGTGACCACCGGGCCCCAACCGCCGCCACCGACCGCGTCGACGAAGCCGCCGGTCAGTGCGAGCTTGGCGACATGCTTGGGCTCGCCGCGCTGCTGGCGGATCTTGCGGAACACCTTGCTGATCACGTACAGCCCCATCAGCAGCAGGTAGCCGGCCACATAGGGCTTGATCGCATCGCCGTCGATGCTCGACAGCAGCCAGGCGCCGGTCACTGCGCCGATCATCCCGGGCACAAGGAGCCGTAGGAACAGGTTCTTGTTGACGTTGCCGAGCTTGATGTGCGACACGCCCGACACGCCGGTCGTGAACACCTCGGCGATGTGCACGCTGGCGCTGGCGACCGCCGGGCTGGCGCCGGCGGCGAGCAGGAAACTCGTGGACGTGATGCCGTAGGCCATGCCGAGCGCGCCGTCCACCGTCTGCGCGATCAGGCCGACGGCAACCGCACTCCAGAACGCCTGGCTGCTCAGCGCCTCGGCGATCACCTGGGTCGCGCTGTCGCCGTTGGCCTGGTTGAACAGCCGGCCGAGCAGGTAGACCGTGGCGCCGACCAGCAGGAACAGCACCGCCCACTGCGCGGTTTTCAGCACCGGATGGTCGGACGGGTGCGTCAGCTGGTTCTCGACCGGCGGCAGGCCGAGCTCACGGTGCTCGGCATTGATCGGGTTGTCGCTGAGGTCGAGGTCGCGGATCTTCATGAGGGGGCAGCCAAGGCCGTGCGTGCGGTTCAAAGCCGCTCGAGACCGGTATCCTAGGGACGACCCTCATATGATCAAAATACATTTTGGCTAGTTGTTTATCTTCTATGGGTTCTGAAGCAGATCAGGCTTGGTCGCGGCGGCGGTGGATGGCGGCCGCGGGTGCCGTGGTGGCGGGTTGCGCCAGCGGGCCGCCGCCGGCGCCCCCGGCCGAACCACCGGCGCCGGCCGTGGTGGCGTCGCCACCCCCGCCGCCGCCCCGCCCACCGCGTATCGGGCTGGCGCTGGGCGGCGGTGCGGCGCGCGGCTTCGCCCACATCGGCGTGATCCAGGTGCTCGAAGAGCAGGGCATCCGGCCCGACCTGGTGGTCGGCACCTCGGCCGGCAGCCTGGTCGCGGCGCTGTGGGCGGCGGGCAAGAGCGGGGTCGAGCTCGGCGCGCTGGCCGAGTCCATGGACGAGGGCGCGATCACCGACTGGACCTACCCCGGCCGCAGCCTGATGCGCGGCGAGGCGCTGGCGCGGTACGTCCGTCAGCAGACCGACGGCCGGCCGATCGAGCAGATGCCGCGGCCGCTCGGCATCGTCGCGACCGATCTCGCCAGCGGCGCGCCGATCCTGTTCCGCCGCGGCGACGTCGGCACGGCGGTGCGGGCCTCGAGTGCGGTGCCGGCGGTGTTCGAGCCGGTGGCGATCGGCGGGCGCGAGTACGTCGACGGTGGGCTGGTCGCACCGGTGCCGGTGCCGTTCGCGCGCCAGATGGGTGCCGACCTCGTGATCGCGGTCGACATCTCGGTCGTCCCGGACGGTCAGCCGACCGGCAGCGCGATCCGGATGCTGCTGCAGACCTTCGCGATCATGGGCCGCAACCTCAACCAGCACCTGCTGCGCGATGCCGACGTGGTGATGCGTCCCAAGCTCAACGGCGTCGCCGGCACCGACTTCGGCGCCCGCCGGCTGGCCGTGATGGCCGGCCGCGAGGCGGCGCTGACCGTGCTGCCCGAACTGCGCGAGCGCATCGCGGCGAAGACGCGCTGAGCACAAAAAAGAGCCCGGAGTCTCGCGACTCCGGGCCTTGAACGATACCGAGAACCTGACGTTCGAGGGTATCGAGGAGACAACCTGGCAACAGCGCCGGCGCGGCGGCCGGCGGCGTCGATCAGCGACGGGCCTTGGTCGCGGCCTGGGTGGCCTTGACCGCGGTCGTGTTCAGCGCCTGGAAGTTGGCTTCCGCCACGTCCTGGGCCTGCTTGGCGGCCTTGGTGACGCTTTCCAGCGCGTTGTTGGCAGCGGCGACGGCCGACTTCACCAGCGCGGCGGCGTTCTCGGTGCCGGCCGGCGCGTTCTTGATCGCGGAGTCGACGGCGCTGTTGAAGGCCTTCTGGGCTTCGACGAACTTGCTCTCGGCGATCTTGGTGATCTCGGCGTTGGTGCCCGAGGCGATCTCGTACAGGTGGCGGCTGTAGGCGGCGGCCTTTTCGGCGGCCGGCTGCAGCAGGCTGGCCTGCAGCGAGAGCAGTTCCTGGGCGTCCTTGACGGACAGCGAGGCCTTGGTGTGCTCGGCGACTTCGCCCATGCCGGCCTTGGCGACCTGCAGGTTCAGCGCGAGCAGCTGCTCGACGCCTTCGAAAGCCTTGGAGGTCAGGCCGAAGAGGGTTTCGACATTGGCCTTGTGGGCGGCGAGAACTTGTTCAGCGGTCAGCATGGTGAGGCTCCTGGGGGTAGTGAATTGACTCGGGGGACTGCAGCGTTTTGTGCGCTGCAACATGAACCGAAGTATACGCAGCCTGCGTGACAGTTCAAGCACTTTTGTGCGGTGCACAAACGTCTAGTGATGATGCTCTAGATCGGCCTGCGAAGGCGTCCTCCGGCGCCCTGTCGGGCCAGCGCAGAGAATCGCCGCCGATGCAGGCCTATTACAGCGACCACTTCGTGCTGCCGCTGCCGCCGGGGCACCGCTTCCCGATGGCCAAGTACCGCCTGCTGCGCGACCGGCTGGCCGCCGAGCTGCCGGCCGTCGACCTGCACGAGGCCCCGGCCGCCAGCGACGGCGAGCTGGCGCTGGCGCATACGCCGGCCTATGTGCAGGCGGTCGCCGACGGCACGCTCGACGCCGCCCAGCAGCGCGAGATCGGCTTTCCGTGGTCGCCGGCGATGGTGGAGCGCTCGCGGCGCTCGGTGGGCGCGACGATCGCCGCCGCCCGCATGGCGCTGGCCGAGGGTGTGGCGGCCAACCTGGCCGGCGGCACCCACCACGCCGGCGCCGGGCGCGGCAGCGGCTACTGCGTCTTCAACGACATCGCCGTCGCGGCGCGGCTGATGCAGGCCGAATGGCACCGCCGTCAGCGCCGGCTCCTGCGTGTCGCGGTGATCGACCTCGACGTGCACCAGGGCGACGGCACCGCGGCGATCTTCCGCGACGACCCGACGGTGTTCACGCTGTCGCTGCACGGTGCGCGCAACTTCCCGTTCCGCAAGGAGGCGAGCGACCTCGACGTCGAACTGCCCGACGGCTGCCGCGACGACGCCTACCTCGCGGCGCTCGACGGCGCGCTGGCCACGCTGTGGGCACGCCACCCCGAGGGCCCGCCAGGGCTGGTGTTCTACCTGGCCGGTGCCGACCCCCATGAGTCGGACCGCCTCGGCCGGCTGAAGCTCACCGCTGCCGGTCTCGCCGAGCGCGACCGGCGCGTCTTCGCGGCCTGTGCCGCGCGCGGCATCCCGGTCGCGCTGAGCATGGGCGGCGGCTACGGCGAGCCGATCGAGGCCACCGTCGACGTGCAACTGGGCACCTTCCGGGCCGCGCTCGACGCACTGCCTACACTGGCGCGGCCCGCGCGACCCGCCCTCCATCCACGACAACCCCCCAGCCGACCCTCGCCATGATGTCTGCCGACACCACCGCCGCCGTCGATGCGGCCATCACCTCGCGCCGCTCGGTGCGTGCCTTCCTGCCCACACCGGTGCCGCGCGAGACGATCGAGCAGATCCTCGCCGTGGCCGC
>Ga0247823_10003991_pt1 | contig 11865 bp, 9 predicted proteins | sample 13C_PalmiticAcid_2_FD_192426 | JGI IMG/M metagenome (GOLD analysis project Ga0247823, IMG submission 192426) | Soil microbial communities from agricultural site in Penn Yan, New York, United States - 13C_PalmiticAcid_Day30 | ecosystem: Environmental > Terrestrial > Soil > Agricultural land...
GTCGCCACCATCGCGATGCTCGTCGCGCTGGTCTCGGGCATCGTCACGCACCGCCGCATCTTCAAGGACTTCTTCACCTTCCGGCCGAAGAAGGGCCAGCGCTCGTGGCTCGATGCGCACAACGCCACCGGCGTGCTGATGCTGCCGTTCCTGCTGATGATCTCGTACACGGGCGTGATCGTGTTCTACGCGACCTACATGCCCGCCGGCATCGCCGCCCGCTACAAGGGCAACGAGGACGCGTACTTCGCCGAGGTGCAGAAGCAGCCCTCCCACCGCGAGGAGACGGGCATCTCCGCGGCCGTGAAGCCCATGGGGCCGCTCACGGCGCAAGCCGTCGAGAAGCTCGGCCGCCCGGCGAGCTTCGTCGTGGTGGAACACCCCGGCGACTCGAGCGCGAGCCTGCGCGTGTTCGGCCGCCGCGACGAGGCCGCGCAGGACGGGCGCCTGCGCCCGCTCAGCAGCGGCGAGATGACCTTCGACGCGGTGACCGGCGAGGTGCTCGACGTCGAGATGCCCCTCGGGTCGCGCGGCGGTCCCGCCCAGCACGTGCAGCAGGTGATGAACGCGCTGCACTTCGTGCAGTTCGGCGGCTACCTCGCGAAGTGGCTCTACTTCTTCTGCGGCCTCGCCGGCGCGGTGATGCTCGCCACCGGCATGATCCTCTTCACCGTCAAGCGCCGCCGCAAGCAGGAGAACGAGTTCGGCCGCGCCACGCAGCGGGTGTACCGCGTGATCGAGGCGCTCAACGTGGCCTCGGTGGCGGGCCTCGCCGTCGCGTCCATCGCGTTCTTCTGGGCCAACCGGCTCGTGCCGCTCGCGGTCGAGCACCGGAGCACGTGGGAGATCGCCCTCTTCTTCGCGGTGTGGGTCGCCACGCTGCTGCATGCGTTCGTGCGCCCGGTGCACAAGGCCTGGATCGAGCAGCTGGCCGCCGGCGCCGCGATGTGCCTGCTGCTGCCCGTGCTCAACGCGTTCACCACCGGCGACCACCTGGCCCTGGCCATCGCCCGCGGCGACGCGCTGTCGGCCGGGGTCGAGGCCACCATCTTCGTGTCGGGCCTGCTGATGCTCGCCACCATCGCCCACCTGCGCCGCGCGGCCCGCGCGCCCGCCCGCAGCCCGAAGGTGCCCCAGCCGTCCGTGGGCCACCCGGCCGCCACCGGAGCCGCCTCGTGATGGCCACGCTGTCGATCGCCGCCGCCACCGCCCTCGGCCTCGCCACCAGCTATGCCGGCATGACCGGCCTGTGCCTCGCGATGGACCGCCACCACGACCAGGTGTGGGGCCGCGACGCGAGCCCGCTCGTGCGCCGCCTGCTGCGCATCGTGGCCATCGTGCTGCTCGCCGGCGGGTTCCTGCTGTGCCTCGGCGCGTGGGGCAATGCCATCGGGCCCGTGGTGTGGGTCGGTTTCCTCTCCGCGGGCGCCCTGTCGCTCGTGCTGCTGCTGCCCTATGCCCCGCGCTTCGCGGGTGTGCTGGCGGCCCTCGCGGGCGCGGCCTCGGTGGTGGGCGGGGTGCTCGCGCTCGGCTGATCCCGGGCCTCGACACCGCCGCGCGGTGCGCCTACAGTGCCTCGTCCCACGCGACGAGGAGGCGACCGTGATCACCCTGCACGACTTCGACCTGTCCGGCAGCTGCTACAAGATCCGGCTGTTCCTGAACATCCTCGGGCTGAAGTACGAACGGGTGCCTGTCGACTTCGGCAACCGCGAGCACAAGTCCGCGAAGTACCTCGCCCTGAACCCCTTCGGCGAACTGCCGGTGTTCCAGGACGGCGACCTGGTGCTGCGCGACACCCAGGCCATCCTCGTGTACCTCGCCACCCGCTACGACCCGTCGCGGCGCTGGTATCCCGACGACCCGGTCTCGATGGGCCGCATCCAGCAGTGGCTGTCGACCGGCGGCGGCGAGGTGATGAACGCCTCGGGCGCGCGGCTCGTGAAGTGTTTCGGCGCGGCGCTCGACCTCGACACGCTGCAGGCCGGTGCCCGGCGCGTCTTCCGCATCATGGACGACCGGCTGGCGGCCACCGGCACGTTCCTCGCGCTGGAGGACCGCGCCACGCTCGGCGACATCGCCTGTTTCCCGTACACCGCGCTCGCAGGCGAAGGAGGCATCGACCTGGCGGCCTACCCCCACATCCTCGCGTGGATCGACCGGATGCGGCGCCTGCCGGGCTTCATCCCGATGCCCGGCATCCCCGCGCTGCCCTGATCAGACGAGGAACGGCACGAAGCGCTTGCTCGTGCCCATGTACTCGGCATAGGCCTCGCCGAAGTGCGCGATGCACTCGGCCTCGTCGCGCAGCGCGGTCAGCAGCAGCGCCACCGAAGCGCCCGAGGCGAGGGCCGCGCCGGTCCACGAGGCCTGCTTGAAGAACGCGCCCCAGGCCAGCAGGATCAGCGACGCGTACATCGGGTGGCGGATGTAGCGGTACGTGCCCGACGTGACCAGCTGCGAGGTGCGCTCGAAGGACAGCAGTTCGGCGTCCGTGCGGGCCGCACCGGGCCGGCCCTCGCGGCGCAGCAGCCGCAACCCGTCGGCGACGAGGAACACCGAGACGCCCAGCAGCGTCCACGACACGAGCTGGTGCGGCGCGAACGGGTCCACGGTCCACACGGGGAAGTTGATCAGCACCAGCGCCAGGATGCACTCCCAGGCGAAGAACCGGTAGAAGCCGTGGGAATCGGGCTTGCGAAGAGCGTGGCGCGAGATCCACACGAACCCCACGGAGACGGCGGCGAACAGGACGATCGAAGTCATGGGCGTGCATTTTCGCGCAGGCCGCGTCGCCGGCCGTCCCGGCGCCCCCCCGAAGTTCGTGGCCGGTTCACGCCTTACGAAGAAAACCGGTTCCCAAGCGCCCGATCGCCACGTATAACGGCCCGAAGATCCACCAGGGAGGCCACGTGGACGAAGAATTCGTGGATTGGCGCCGGGGGTTCCGCCGCTTCGCCCTTGGCATGCTCGTCGTGCTGGTCGCGGTCGGGGCCTTCCTCGCCCATGCGCTGTCGCTCAGCCACGCGCGGTACCGCGATGCGGCGGCCGACAACATCCAGAACCTCACGCTCAACCTCGAGCGGTACCTGTTCACGCGCATCCAGTCGGCCGACCTCGTGCTGCAGACGGCGGCTGGCGAGTACCGCCGCCTGAGTGCCGCCGGCGCGCCGGACCCCGACGCGTTCAGCAAGGCCCTGGAGGACCTGCAGCACCGGCTCGCCGACGCCCCCGACATCCGCGCGGCGAACCGGGACGGGCGGGTGCTCTACGGCACGCGGGTCGACCGCGGCAAACCGTTCGACGTGTCGCAGCGCCAGTTCTTCATCGAGGCCATGGCCGGCGACGGCCTCGTCGTGGGGCTGCCACTCAAGTCGCGCATCACGCAGCGCTGGGTGCTGCCCATCGCACGGCCGCTGTTCGACGCGAAGGGCCAGCCGGGCGGTGTGGTCTACATCAACATCGAGGTGGCGCAACTCAACGCGCTGCTCGGATCGCTGAAGGTCGGCTCGAACGGCGTGGTCACGCTGTTCAACGCCCACCGCCAGGTGCTGCTGCGCATCCCCGACCACCCGCTGATGCAGGACGAGAACCCGCCACGGCTGTCGGCGCCCGAGACGCTGCAGGCGCTCGGCGCGGGCAAGACGTCGGCGATGTTCACCGCCGCGAGCTCCATCGACCAGCACACGCGGCTGCTGATGTTCCGCAAGCTCGGCGAGTACCCCGCGTACATCCTCGTCGGGCTGTCCGACAGCGACTTCCTCGCCCCGTGGCGCAGCGAGCTGCTGATCACGCTGCTGTTCTGGGCCGCGCTCGCCGCGGTCGCCACGGTCGCACTCGTGCAGCAGGCCCGCGCGGGCCGGACGCGTGAACACGCCTGGAACACGCTGCAGCAGGCCAAGCAGCTGGCCGAGGCCGCGAACGAATCGAAGTCGCAGTTCCTCGCGAACATGAGCCACGAGATCCGCACCCCGCTCAACGGCGTGCTCGGCTTCGCACAGATCGGGCACCGCGACGCGGCCATCGCGCTCGAGGCCCGCCGCAACTTCGCGCGCATCCTCGAGGCCGGCAAGCTGCTGCAGGGCATCCTGAACGACGTGCTCGACATGTCGAAGATCGAGGCCGGCAAACTCGTGCTCGACCACATCCCCACGCGGCTGCGGCCCGCGGTGCGCCACACCATCGAACTGGTCCAGGACCGCGCGCTCGCGAAGGGCATCGACCTGCGCCTCGTCGTCGACGAACGCGTGCCCGAGGTGGTGGTGACCGACCCGTTGCGGCTCGGCCAGATCCTGCTCAACCTGCTGTCGAACGCCGTGAAGTTCACCGACGCCGGCCACGTGGCGCTGCACGTCGACCTGATGGACGACCAGCTGATGCTGATGGTGACCGACAGCGGCGTCGGCATGTCGGAGGAGCAGATGGGCCGGCTGTTCCAGGCCTTCGAGCAGGCCGACCCGACCACCACGCGGCGCTACGGCGGCACGGGCCTCGGCCTCGCGATCTCCAAGCGCCTCGTGGAACTGATGGGCGGCACCATCTCGGTCTCGAGCCGGCCCGGCTCGGGCTCGGCCTTCACGGTGAGGCTGCCGATGCCCGACGCCGCGGATGCCACGGCGGACGCCCCGCACGATGCGGCCCTCGCGGGGGCGCGCCGTGCCGCCGGTGTCGAGTCGCCACGCAACCGGCTCGACGGCATGCGGGTGCTCGTCGCGGAAGACAACGCCATCAACCAGATCGTGATCCAGGGCCTGCTCGAACTGGAGGGCGCCTCGGCGGAGGTGGTGCCCGACGGGCACGAGGCGGTGAACCGGGTCTCGTCGCAGAACGGCGAGCCGTACCACGTGGTGTTGCTCGACCTGATGATGCCGGGCATCGACGGCTACGAGACCGCGCGCCGCATCCGCATCGCCGACCCCGGCCTGCCGATCATCGGACAGACCGCGCATGCCATGCAGGAAGACCGCGCCAACTGCATCGCCGCGGGCATGGTGGACCGTGTCACGAAACCCATCGACACCGAGGAGCTGGTGCGCTCGGTGCTGAAACACGCTCGTCGCGCATGATGGAATGATCGGCATTTCCAAGGGTCTCTTGCCGCCGCCTTGACGTTGCCTCGGCCTTTGCGCATCGTCATGCCTTGAGAATCGGACCACAGTGTCCGACAGGCTGGAGGCTCATTCTTGTCAACGAAACTGACCATCACGGGCACGCTGCCCGAAGGCACGCGCCTTGGTGAATTCGAACTGATCCGCGTCATCGGCGAAGGCGGCTTCGGCATCGTCTACCTCGCCTGGGACCACTCCCTCGAACGCCGCGTGGCGCTCAAGGAATACATGCCGGCCACGCTCGCGTCGCGGGCCGACGGTACCACCGTGAGCCCGCGGTCCGAACGCCACCGCGACACCTTCGAGGCCGGGCTGCGCAGCTTCGTCAACGAGGCCCGCCTGCTCGCGCGTTTCGACCACGCCGCGCTCATCAAGGTGTACCGCTTCTGGGAGGCCCACGGCACCGCGTGCATGGTGATGCCGTTCTACGAAGCGGGCACGCTGCAGGCCGCCGTGAAGGCCATGCCCCACCCGCCCGACGAGGCCTGGCTGCGCCGGCTGCTGACGCCGCTGTGCGACGCGCTCGCGATGCTGCACGCGGCCCACTGCTACCACCGCGACATCGCCCCCGACAACATCCTGCTGCTGCCGCCCGCCGACCGCCCGCTGCTGCTCGACTTCGGCGCGGCGCGCCGCGTGATCGGCGGCATGACCCACTCGCTCACCACCATCCTGAAGCCGGGCTATGCCCCCATCGAGCAGTACGCCGAGGTGCCCGGCATGCGCCAGGGTCCCGCCACCGACGTGTACGCGCTCGCCGCCACCGTCCACTGGATCATCACCGGCCACACGCCGCCACCGGCCGTGGCCCGCATGCTCGACGACGCCTACGAGCCGCTCGAGGTCACCGCCGCGGGGCGCTACAGCCCCGAGTTCCTGCGGGCCATCGACCGCGCGCTGGTGGTGCGGCCGGAACAGCGCACGCCCACCATCGATGCGTTCCGCATGGACCTCAACGCGCGGCCCGAGCCTCGCCCGCGCGCCACGCGCGAGGCCGATCCCGACAGCACCGTGGCGCATGCGCTGCCCGTGGTCACGGAAGTGGCGGACAAGCCTCCCGCGGCGCCCCGCGCCCGCCGCCCGGCCTACGCGGTGGCGGCCGCCGTGGCCGGCACTGCACTCGCCGCGGCGGCCTGGTCGCTGCGGCCGGACACCCCGGCCGACACCCCGACGGCCCGCCCGCGCGAGCCGGTCGAGACCGTGCGGCCCGCCACGCAGAAGGAAGACGACGGCATCGAGACCGTGCTGACCACGGCGCCCACCGCGGCGGGGCCCGCGCCCGCGCCCGTCGTCACCACGCCCGCCGAGAAGCCTCGTCCACCGGTCCAGGCCGCCGCACCCACACCTCCGAAACGCACCGCCGAGCAGGCGGCCGAAGAAGTTCGCCGCACCGAATGCGCGAGGCTCGCGCGGGGCGGACTGTTCGGCGGGCCGAGCGAGGCCGACCAGACCCGCGCGCGCCGGCTCGGGTGTTCGGGCTGACGGGCGCTCCTCGCAAGCCATCGCGGGAAAGATCCCTCCCACGGATTCGAAGGTGAAGTTCGTTCGCCGACGGCTCAGCCGCCGTCGAACAGTTGCTGCTCGAACATGGTGGCCAGTCGCATCGAGATCTTTCGCTCGGCCGCGCTGCTCAGCGCATCCAGTCGGATCACTTGCCTCATGAGCTGGAATCCCGCGACCTGTGCGAGAAACAACGCCGTGCGAAGCGCGGCGTCCCGCCCGGTGAGCGCCGACCGGAGCGGTGTCGCGAAACTTCGCTCGATCGCCACCCTGAGGATCTCGGCCGCCTTGGGGTTGGCGGACGAACGCAGCAACAGGAGCAAGCCGTCGGGGCCGTCGTCTGACGCTCCGGTCTTGGTGACCAGCAGCTTGGCAAAGCGCGTGGCCAGGGTCGAGGGGTCACCCACGAACGGGTTGTCGCCGCCGAATGCGACCTCGACGGCCGCCGAGAACAGGTCCTCCTTGGTCCCGTAATAGCGATTGACGAGCACGGCGGTCACACCCGCCGCCTTCGCGATCTCCCGCAATCCGACACCGTCGTAACCGTGCTCGCAGAACGCGTGCACGGCAGCGTCCAGGATGGCGTCCTTCGTGGCCTGGCCGTTGCGTTTGCGCTTTAGCTGCGGCGCCGGGAGGTCCGAAGGGTCAATGTACACAGTCGTAGACTTTTTCATGCCTACAAGTATACGATCGTGTACATGAAAAATCATCCTTCCGACTGCAGGACGGCCGACGACGCGGTGCGCGGCCTCGACCTCTCGTCACACACCGTCCTCGTGACGGGCTGCGCTTCTGGCCTCGGACTCGAGACCCTTCGCGCGCTGTCCCGGCGTGGAGCAAGCATCATCGCCCTGGCTCGTACGCGGGCCTCTGCCGAACAAGCACTGTCGACGGCCGGAGCGCGCGGCGTTCCCGTCGAGTGTGATCTCGCAGACTTGAAATCGGTCCATCGGGCCGTGGAAATGGTTCGGGGCCTCGAAACGACGCTGGATGCGTTGGTCGCCAGTGCGGGAGTGATCGGCGGCAAGGAGCTGGTGAAGGCGAACGGTCTGGAGCTGCAGTTCCAGGTGAACTACCTGGGCCACTTCGCCCTCATCAACGGACTGGTCGACGTGCTGCAGGACGGCCGGAGCCGAATCGTGATCGTTTCGAGCGATGCGGCCGTCAAGCAAGCCCCCAAGGAGGGCATTCGCTTCGACGACCTGAGTGGTGATCGCACCTACGCGCCATTCACGTTCTACGGCCAATCGAAACTCGCTTGCGCGATCTACGCAAAAGAACTCGCACGCCGGCTCGCGCCTCGGAAGATCGATGTCAATTCGGTGCACCCCGGCGCCGTGCGCGGCACCGGGTTGAACCGCAACCTGGCCTTTCCGCTGAACCTCGTGTTGAAGGTGGCCAGCTTCTTCATGAAATCAGTCGAGGAGGGGGCGGCAACGCAGACCTTTCTTGCCGCCAATCCTGCAGCGCGCGGCGTGACAGGCCGGTATTGGGTCGATTGCCGCGTGTCTGACGGCTCACCCCATCTCGACGACGCGGCAATGGCGACACGACTGTGGGACATCTCCTCGGAAATCGCATCGCGTTCCGGGTCCGGTCGCAACGCCTCCCCGTCGTGAGGAGCGCGCCGAGGTTCTCCCTGCTCTGGATCCCCACGCCGCTTGCCCAGGACTCTCCCGTCCGGGCGCCGAAGCAGGGGCCCGCCCGGTTGACCCGGTATCACGTCGATCCGGTGCCGGATGCGGAAGGCGTCACGGCCATGGCGGTCGACACGAGCCGCGCCTCCACGAGCGTCCCCTCCCCCGGCGTCGACACCACGACCAGCCCGCCCCCGATCGCCTCGACGCGTTCGCGCATGTTGCGCAGCCCGATGCCGCGGTTCGGGTCGAGCTGCACCGCGTCGAGGTCGAAGCCGCGGCCATCGTCGGCGATGGCCAGGCGCAGGCCTTCGGCGTCGGCGTGCAGCGACAGCCGCACCTCGCGCGCGGCCGAGTGCTTGCCGATGTTGGTCAGCGCCTCCTGGGCCACGCGGAACAGCACGGTCTTGACGTCGCCGGGCAGTTGCTCCGCGCCGCCGTCGACCGCGACGACGACCCGCGTGCCACCGGCCTCGCCGAACTCGCGGCCCAGCTGTTCCAGCGCGGCGGGCAGACCGAGCGTGTCGAGCATCGCCGGGCGCAGGCGGTGGGAGATGCGGCGCACCTCGGTCAGGGAATCGTTGAGCCGCAGCAGCGCCGTCTGAAGTCCCGCCGGCACGGGTTCCTGCCGGCGTTCGAGGCCGTCCACCGCCGACTCGATCAGCAGCTTGGCCGAGACGAGGGTCTGGCTCGTGCCGTCGTGGAGTTCACGCGCGAGGTGGGCGCGTTCGTCCTCCTGCGACCGCACCACCTGCCGCGCCAGCAGCCGCAGCTTCGCGTCGGCCACGCGGTGTTCGCTGAGGTTGAGCCACAGCCCGCTCGCGCTGATGAGGGCGATGCCCAGCGCGGCGATGCCGGCGATCCACCACATCGTGGCCTCGATGTGCGACACCACCTGCCGGTCGAGCGCCTGCAGCGTGCCCTCGATGTCGTCGAGGTACAGGCCGGTGCCGATCATCCAGCCCCACTTGGGCAGCGCGATGACGTAGCCGAGCTTGGCGACACGCTGGTCGGTCGACGGCTTGCGCCACTGGTAGCGGATGAAGCCGCCGCCGGCGCGCGCCTTCGCGATCAGGTGCTGGATGGTGGGCACACCCTGGTCGTCGCGCAGGTTCCAGAGGTCGGTGCCCACGAGCTCGGGCTGGCGCGGGTGCATCAGCGAGCGGCCGTCGAGGTCGTAGGCGAAGAAGTAGCCGTCGGCGCCGAACTCGAGCGATGCGAGCAGGCGCAGGGCCTCGGCCCGTGTCGCCGCATCGGGCTCGCCGTCGAACTTGTCGTAGAGCGGGGCGAGCGCACCCCGCGCGAGGTCCACGTAATGCCGCAGCTCTGCTTCGCGGGCCGCCATGTAGGCCTGCTCGACGAGTTCGTGCTCGCGGTGCGCGAGGGACCGCTCCTGGTGCCGGACCGCCACGGCGATCAGCACCAGCGAGAGCACCAGGGGCAACGCGGCGAGCAGGATCAGCTTGGACTGGAGGCGCATGCCCGCCATTGTCGCGCGCCAGCCGATGCCCCTCAGCAGCAGCGCCCGGTGCGCGAGCCGTACCGCGCGTCCTGCCGCTCGCGGAAGAACGCCTCGTAGTTCATCGGCTCCTGGTCCGGGTGCGTGGCGGCCATGTGGCGGAGGTAGGTGCCGTAGTCCGGCACCCCCACCATCAGCCGCAGCGACTGGACCAGGTAGCGCCCGGCCTGCTGCACGTCGCCTGCGAGCTGGGCGGCGTTCATCGCGCCGCCTCGGGCATCGGCTGGTACGGCGTCTCGCTCGCGCTCGGCTTCGACTTCGCCCGCGCGTCGAGCACACCCTTCACGCTGTAGACCAGCACGCTCAGCACCACGCCGATGAACAGCGCGCAGAGCGCGGCGTCCAGCCGGTCGTTGAACACGATGCGCGACATCGCCTCGGGTGTCTTCGCCGGCGCGAGCAGCGTGCCCTGCGCCAGGGCGTCGGCGTACTTGCTGGCGTGCGCGAGGAAGCCCACCTTCGGGTCGGCCGAGAAGATCTTCTGCCAGCCCGCGGTCAGCGTGCAGGCGAGCAGCCAGACCGCCGGCAGCGCCGTGGTCCAGGCGTACTTCCCGCGCTTCATGCGGAACAGCACCACGGTGCCGAGCATCAGCGCGACGGCGGCGAGCATCTGGTTCGAGATGCCGAACAGCGGCCACAGCGTGTTGATGCCGCCGAGCGGGTCCACCACGCCCTGGTACAGGAAGTAGCCCCAGGCGGCCACGCACAGGCCGGTGGCGATCAGGTTGGCGGGCAGCGAGTCGGTGCGCTTCAGAGCCGGCACGAAGGTGCCCAGCAGGTCCTGCAGCATGAAGCGGCCGGCACGGGTGCCCGCGTCCACCGCGGTCAGGATGAACAGCGCCTCGAACAGGATCGCGAAGTGGTACCAGAAGGCCATCATGGCCTGGCCACCCACCACCTGGTGGAGGATGTGGGCCATGCCCACGGCCAGCGTCGGCGCGCCGCCGGCGCGCGCGAGGATGGTGTTCTCGCCCACGTCCTTCGCGGTCTGGATCAGCACGTCGGGCGTGATCACGAAGCCCCAGGTGGACAGCGTCTGCGCGACGGCCTCGGGCGTGCTGCCCACGAGGGCGGCCGGGCTGTTCATCGCGAAGTAGATGCCGGGTTCGATGCACGACGCGGCCACGAGCGCCATCACGGCGACGAACGATTCGGCGAGCATGCCGCCGTAGCCGATGAAGCGGGCGTGGCTTTCGTTCTCGAGCATCTTGGGCGTGGTGCCCGACGAGATCAGCGCATGGAAGCCCGACACGGCGCCGCACGCGATCGTGATGAAGAGGAACGGGAACAGGTTGCCCGACCACACCGGGCCGTTGCCTTCGGCGAACTTCGTCATCGCCGGCATCTTCAGGTCAGGTGCGACGATCAGGATGCCGATGGCCAGCGCGAGGATCGTGCCGATCTTCAGGAAGGTCGAGAGGTAGTCGCGCGGGGCGAGCAGCAGCCACACCGGCAGCACCGAGGCGATGAAGCCGTAGCCGATCAGCATCCACGTGAGGGCCTTGCCGTCGAACGTGAACCACGGCGCGAGCGCGGGGTTCTCGTGCACCCACTGGCCGCCGAGGATCGACAGCATCAGCAGCACGAAGCCGATGATCGAGACCTCGCCGATGCGGCCCGGGCGGATGAACCGCAGGTAGATGCCCATGAACAGCGCGACGGGAATCGTGGCCCCGACGGTGAACGTGCCCCACGGCGAATCGGCCAGCGCCTTCACGACGATCAGCGCCAGCACCGCGAGGATGATGATCATGATCATGAACGCGCCGAACAGCGCGATGACACCCGGCACCATGCCGAGCTCCTGCTTGACGAGGTCGCCGAGCGAGCGGCCGTCGCGGCGCGTCGAGATGAACAGCACGATGAAGTCCTGCACGGCGCCGGCGAACACCACGCCCGCGAGGATCCACAGCAGCCCGGGCAAGTAGCCCATCTGCGCGGCGAGCACCGGGCCCACCAGCGGGCCCGCGCCCGCGATGGCCGCGAAGTGGTGGCCGTACAGCACGTACTTGTTCGTGGGCACGTAGTCGAGCCCGTCGTTGTGCGTCCACGCCGGGGTCTTGCGGGTCGGGTCCAGCCCCATCACCTTCGTGGCGAGGAA
>Ga0247823_10003992_pt1 | contig 11864 bp, 16 predicted proteins | sample 13C_PalmiticAcid_2_FD_192426 | JGI IMG/M metagenome (GOLD analysis project Ga0247823, IMG submission 192426) | Soil microbial communities from agricultural site in Penn Yan, New York, United States - 13C_PalmiticAcid_Day30 | ecosystem: Environmental > Terrestrial > Soil > Agricultural land...
CAGTGCTTCGACGTGGCCCAGATTTTCCAGCCAATCTCGTCGAGTGCCTCGTGGAGTTCATCCTGAAGCGCGAGCTTCATCTCCTTGAAGAACTGGATGCGGTCTACGCCCGTCAGATCCTCGACCCGGGTGCCGAAGGATTTCTCCTGCAGCTCGGACTGCATGTTCAGCATGATTGCCAAACGGTCGGGTGCAGGCTGCTTGACCTCTTCGGGTTTTTCCTCATTCATACTTGACTCCTCGCCAGCTGTACTTGTGATGTTTCGCGGCGGCAAGGATACCGTGATACCCATGCTCCGCTTCGTCGGGTGCCTGGTAATCATACCGGCAAATGTGGGAGTCGAGCGGCCAGATGTGGAGCATCATCCTGTAGCATTCCCAGATGTGCTCAATGTTCTCAAGCACTCCGTCCATCTGACCAATCTCGCCGGCGACGTTCTCACGCACCGTGTCGAGTGAAGGAAGGCAGATGACCACGAGTGCGTGCCGACGCATGTAGCGCCGCATGTATGCAATGGCCGGATTCGTCATCTCGAAGCCCGGACGCACAGAGCCACGAACAGTTGGTCCGTAGATATGTTCCGAGGTCAACGGGTGACGGTCGTAGATTGACAACGGCTGGGAATCCCAGCTGTGGATGTCCTTCTCGGTCCAGCCAAACAAATCCTTGACTGGTCCCTCGATGGAATCAGATGCACGCGCATGTGCAGGCAGCCCAGTGTCTTCACACAGCCGACGCAGGAGCGTTGTCTTGCCCCCACCGTCTGGGCCTTCGAGCAGGATCATTTCATCAGCCTCATCCAGTAGAGAAGTGTGCGTAACCTGCGGCGTCGGTGACGCAGCATCATGAGTCGCATTACTTCCTCCTTTTCTTTGTTGACAGTTTCATCATCGCATCAAAACGTGAGTCCGAACCTACATGTAGATCCACACCGGTAAGGAGTTTCCTCGGGTTGCGCAGGATCGCCTTGCCAATGTCACCATCGCTTGCCAGCGTGTCCATCAAAAGTTCGTCTACACTGTTGCGGGCAACGATGTGGGTGAACGTCGTGGAGTTTCGGCTCAAGGCGATACGGTCACAGCACTGGGTGAAATCTACCCACGATGGCGTGTGACCGTACCAAATCATGTGGGCCGCTGTGGACAAGTCGATTCCGTAACCGGCCGCAGCGGGTTGGACGATCATCACACAAGGGTCCTCTTCCGCCTTGAACGCCAGGATTGCAGCATCAGAATCCGTGCGCTTTACGCCACCGCGGATCGACCAATGCTTGAACCCTATGTTGTCGCACATCTCTTCGATCAGATCGAGGTCTGCTTTCCATCGAGCCGCGACAACAATCTTCTGACCCTTTTCGAATTCCTCAGTAAGAATCTCTTCCAGGGCGTCGGCTTTTTCAAACCCAATACGTCGAGTCTCACCTGTATCGGTAACGACAAACCCTGAAGTGATCTGTGACAGTCTAAGCTGTTGGACCAGCGCGATTGCTGCCTCACTGATTTCACCATCCTCTAGTAGGGCAATCATTTCCCGGGCCATCTGATCGTAGACGGGCCGGCTTGCTTTTAGATCGACATACCTGACAAGATCTTCGCGCGGAGGGAGGTCAAAACAATCCTCTCTTCGTACGACAACCGCATCTCGACGGATCCTGTTTTGTAGTTCCTCGAAATTGCGCGGGCCAATGTACTTGGGGAACTTCCGTGTCGAACCCGGTTTCCCTCTCTTGTCCGGAATCTCGATGTCGATCCACTTGCCGTAGTGAGCCTTGAACTTGGCCAGTGTATCGAACTCGGCAAACCTCTCTGGGTTGAGGAACTGCCATTGCATGTAGATGTCATAAGCCCGCTTCGCTTTCGTGATGGGTGTTCCGGTAAGGATCAGCTTGTACCCGAACGGATTGCCCAGGTTCACAATCATGTTGGAGGCCTTGCCCGACGGCGACTTGATACCGTGCGACTCGTCGATGACAAAAGCGGCCTTGCTGATGTCACCGGCCCACTTCAACAGGGTCGACTTGTTCTTGTACCTGCCCGATGCCTTGGACTCACGGCCAGACTTCGTTTTGCGACCTGGTGTGGAAAACGCTTGGTAGTTCACCAGGATGACGTGGAGCTGATGTGTGCCCGTGACTGGGGGCGGCGGTGACTGTCGGGCCTTAGCATCCCACACCGTGATGTGGAAGATTCGTGGGCAGTGAGCGTGGAACTCGTTGACCCAGGTTCCCATGATTCGGTTCGGGGCTACAATGATGACGCGGTCAATCCAGCCCAGTTGGTTCAAGCATGACAGCCAGTCGATGGTTGTCTTCGTCTTGCCGGTACGTGGTTCCATGAACAACGCTCCGCCCCATTTCTGCTTGAGCAGTCGGGTCAGTGCGTCACGCTGGTGGGTGTACGGCTTCGTCCGAAATTTGTAATGCAGATGAGGCATCAGACAGCCAGGGGGTGAGCCATCAGGTAGGCGCGTCCTGCAGGTGTTGCCTGTAGCCCCGCGATGGCCCGTCGGACCATATCGGCATCGGTGCTTTCTGTGGCAATCTCGAACAGTGCCTCTACGTGGATAAGCTGGTTAGTCATCAGTTCAGTGACCTGGTTGTCGTTCATGTAATTCCTTTCGCGTCGTGTTCAATTGTATGCGTCCCAGAAGAGACTGGGCGTGTCTGTGGGCGCCTAACGGGCGTTGTTGCGTGTGAACATGCACAGCGATACAATCGGGCGCGCAAATCGCTCTGTACGCTCGCCATGCTGCAACAAAGCCCCTGGGCCGCAATCCCAGGGGCTTCGTCGGGTCAAGCAGTTGAAAGGCGACGGGCAATCAACTACGACCTGATTTGCACGCTCCCCCCGCAAAAAGGAGCAGTACAGTTGTGGCCACGATCTGTATCCAGTAGATCGGATTCCAGATCAAGGCAATCATACACCCAACCATCGCTACCCAGAAAATGTACTGGAGAGTGGTCAGCCAAACCTGTCGTCCATGTTCCCGACGGAACACGAGCTCAGCCCGAATGTCAAGAGCACTCATGGCTAGGCCTTCAGGGATTCGAACTGGTACCGGCATTCGTAGTCGTTCGAACTGACGAGCCGGTAGAGAGCCTGAGCCGAGATGGTACGTTCGCACATCTTGAGCGTCGTCCTCACGGTGACGGGCAGAATGATGTGGTCCAGGTTTTCCTTGACGTGGAGAGACACTCCGTCATAGGGGCCTTCACCGAAGCGCGCGAGCATCGTCGTCACCCTTCGTGCAACGTTCGGAACCGACGAAGGCTCCCGGGTGAGTCCAGTGAATCACGTTGCCGGTTACCGAGCGGTGGTACTCGACCCCACACCGGTCACATCGTTGGTTCATCACGCATCAACTTCTTCATCAACGAAGGTCGGCTGGAGCTGGATGTCGCATTCCTTGATGCGTTCGTGGAGACGCTGCAGGCGATCAGCGCGGGCCCTCAACCGGTCAGCGCGGAGCTTGGGATTCTTCGGCAACTCGAGCATCTGTTCGATGGTGATGCCCGGATCCTGATCGAGATAGTCGAGCGGGTCGACCTTTTCCTTGGCCGGCTTCGACTTGTTCCATTTGTGGAAGTCGCGGTTCAATGTCTTCAGATCGGATTCGGTGAACATGTAACGCCCGCCGATTCCTGCGGTGTTCCAGTTGTTGTCGCTGCGGAGAAAGCGGCGAAGGAGCCTTGGAGTCGTCCCAATTTCGGCGGCTGCTTCGATGGATGTGTACATAGTTCAGTCCTTTGCGGGGTCAAAAATGCGGTGAATGTGAGTGCACCGTACGACATTGCATCATGCAAAGTCAAACGGGAGACTAGAGATCGTAGATTTGATCCAGGTCTTCGCGCACCTGCGCGAACAGCTCAGCGGGTGACTTTACGGAGGTCACATCGTAATGGAAGTCTTCGTGGTCGTCAGGGTCGTCTGTATTATCGACGTAGACCTGAACGCACTGTGTGCCAGCTTCCCCAATATATGCCTTGCAGTCGAACGTGAAACCGTACTTCGTCAGTTTCTTCTCTAACAGTAACAACGTGCCCCTCGCCAGACCTTCTGGTATTGGTGGACATTGATGTGCATTCGAATCTTTTGCGGTCATCGTCGCAGCACCCCAGCTTTCTTATTCTTTCAACGAATCCTCAACAATTCGTTTGATACATTCATATTACATGATGCATGACGCAATGAACAACCCTGAAGAGAGACCCGACGATCACTTGGTATTTCAAGCGATATACCGTCGGGCCTCTCGTCATTTGTTACGGGGCTGCGTACACGCGTACCCAGTCAACGTCCATCCAGCTGGGGTTGGTAGCCTGTCCTGCGACGGGGAACCAGTCAAGCTGGAAGGTCTGCTTCATCGCGGCCGTGGGGATGTGCGCCGAGTTCGTGTCCCGGAACCATTCCACACCATCGATGTAACCGATGACGCCAGTGGCTGACCATTCGACTGCGTAGTTGTGGTACGCCGTCATGTCGATGGCCTTGTTGGCTGAGGTCTGCTTGTCGGTACCGCTGCAGGCGTAGTGCAGGAACAGGTTGGCGTTGGTCAACGATCCGTTCTGTTCGAAGTAATCCAGTTCCTCACAGCGGCTCGACGTAGCGACGGGCCAGAGAATGGACACGCCGTGGTACTTCGGCTCGTTGCCACCCGTGCGGATGCGTGCTTCCCAGCGTCCATACTTCTGGTTGGCGAACTTGGCAGACATGCCGCCTGTTGTTCCGTCAGCCGTTCCCGCAATGGACAGGTGATCCACGTCAATCCAAAGCTGGTTCGGCGAGCGTACGCCATTGCCGGCATGACCGGGTGAGTCGTAGCTCGACCACTTGGTCGAATCGGGACGGCCCACGTAGTTGAACTCATCACCTGCGATGACCGAACCCCAGCCCATGGCTGTGGCTGCAGTGCCATCGGATACCGGACCCGAGCCCCAGGGCTGCGTCATAACAGGACGGCCAACCGTGTTGTTCACCCGGGGCAGACCGTAGGCATCCTGGACAAGCGTGAGCAAGTCGTACAGGTCGATCCGAGGCGTAAAGGAGTTGCCCACCTTGACGTTGGCACCCACCATCACGGTCGGGATGTGGTTGTCCACGGTGTTGTCATCTTCATCGAACGTCACGATCAGCAGGCTGTTGTGGGTCTTGGCCCACTGCGCGTAGCCATCAAGGTTCGACTGCAGCCAGGCATCCCCTGTGTTGATGGATCCGTCGTGCATGTTGTTGTTGTTGTTCGGAATCACCATGGACACGGTGGGCAGCTGGTTGTAGTCCGTGGGGAACTGAGTGAAAGGCAGGCTCTGCGTTGCCTGGTTCACACTGGTGAAGTTCACCCACGGTGCGTGACGCCGAGCGTAGGCTCCTGAGGAACACCCGGTGTAACCTGCAGACGGCATCGTTTCCGCGTAGCCCTTGAACGATTTGCCAGCAACCTCGAGCTGCTGTTCCATGTTGTTCGGGGACGTGTATGTGTGGGGGCACGAGTCATCAGTCAAGCCCTGCTTCGATCCTGAGAACAAAGCAATGTAGTTCGGCTCGGACGGATGGATGATGCCATGCGCGTCAGTGAAGTTCGTTCCCTGGGCGGCAAGGCTGTTGATGTAGGGTGCGTTGGACGAGCCCATGATCTGGGTCGTGGAATGGTTTTCCATAACCACGATGACCACGTGATCCCACACCGGGACACCATTGGTCGTCGTGGCTGATGCCGGCTGCATCATGACAACACCCGTGATGATGAGAAGCACGGCTGCAATAGCCGCAACTATCCGTTTCATTCTTTTCCTTTGGGTTGATTGGTTGAGACCGTAACCCCCAGCTACAAACTAACCCGGTACGAGGTCTGTGGAGGTTCGTACCGGGTTAGTAAGTTAGTTCGGTCAGGGCGGGGAGGAGATGTGCTTTAGTTCCTGGGTCCCCGTTTACCTGGCACTCACAGAGCCTGACCGAAGATTAGATGTCGTCGACCTCGAGGTCGTCGTCGTCTTCCTCGGGCTCCGGAGCAGCCTTGGCACGAGCGCGGGACCGAACGGTCTTCGCCGGCGCAGCCTTCTTCGAAGCGGCACGCTGTGCCTTCAGTGCGTCGAGACGTTCCTGCTTGGCCTTCTCGCCGGCGCCGGACTTGACAGCCTTGACGATGGCGACGACCTGCGGATCCTTGGCGCCCTTCGGGAAGTTGTACCGCTGGCGACCTTCGGAGTCACGTTCGAGCACACCGTCCTTGGTGAGCTTCCGGAGCAGGATGCGAAGGGCGGAGGCAGTGTACGACGTGCCGGCCTGGGTGTTGACGTGTTCGACGAGCCACGCGGACCCGTATTCGATGGCTTCCTTCGGGGGAGCAGCCTTCGCTACGGGTGCGGCCTTTGCTCGGCTGGCGGGTGCTGCCTTTGCCTTGGCAGCGGGCGCTGCCTTCGTTGCGGTCGTGCGACGAGTTGCCATGTCGGTCATCTCCTTGTTGATGGGTTTTTGCTTCGTGTCGAAGCGTTGTTCAAAGCGTTACGTCTAAACTATAACACAGACTTTGCGTATCGCGCAGACGTGAGAGTGGGTCACTTTTCGTGTTCGATTGCGGAGTCGGTAAGAGCCCAGCCTGTGCAGAGTTTGAATTCAACTGTGCCCGCATCATGTACGCGCGCCCAGCATTCCTCCTCCGTTTCAGCTTCGATGACGACCACACCGTCGATGATTCCCCGATAGTGTGCGGTCATCTCTGTCATCGCGTCACGCAGTTCCTCGAGAAGTCTGTTGAGAAGATTGCGTCGGATGAGCAGATTACGACGTTGTGACTCGGACAGCGAATCACCTTTACGTCGCAGGAATGATGGGATAGTCTTTGCCTCGGTGTCCCATCGTGACATCAGATCGAATAGATCTGTGGGCGCGTGATTTGTCATAAATCAATCATGTCACAAGAGTCATGCGATGTGCAACAAAGTCTTGTCACAAATTTTACAAAAGTTTCCAGGTTCCCCTCCGGGGTTATCTGTGTGGCCCGTAGCCTCCCGGTTTCCTCCGCGTTTGCTGCGAAGCTTGCAAGTACGCGGTAGGGCTAGATGTGATTTTTACATATGTGATACGATTGACACGTCGTCTCGGAAACGGACACTCGTTCACTACACAGCACCCGCAGGCACGGTACACAAAACCCCTCGCATCTTACGCATCTACTAAAAAAGGCCCCCAGCTGAATGAACAGCCAGGGGCCTTTTATAAGGGTAGATCAGACGGCTTCGTGACGCCCGTCGGAGTTGAGTACCTCAGCAGTCGTCAGCGACGGGCTGCCGTCGGTCAGTGCAGCCGTAGCCAGCGAGGTGAGGTAGGACATGAGCAGTGCACCGGCGGCAACACCAGCCATGTTCACGAAGTCTGCCTGGAAGACGTTGAACAGAACGTCACCGCCGAAGTAGGCGAGCAGCACAAACTGTGCAGCGGATTTGATCGCGCGTTCAGTAGCAGCTTTCCAGAATGCAAGAGTCCACATGTTATTTCCTTCAGAGTTTTCGCAGGTCATGCCAGCGATGATTTTTGGTTATAATTCCTATCGTGCGGAGACCGTACAACGCCATGATGCCGAAGCCGAACAGTAGTCCAGCTTCGGCACTTCTTGCATAAAATTTCATGACGTAATAATGCATGTTTACGTGAAGCGAAGTCTTATTCTTTGGGCTTCAGATTCACGTTCACCGTGGTGTCGATGGAGTCGATGGCTTCCTGCACGCCAGCAGCCGCCAGCTCATCCACGTTTTGGATGCCAGCTTCGACGCGTGCCTGGATGCTGTCGAGCAGCTTGGCTTCGTCAAAGGTCTGACCCTTGGACAGTGCAGCCACTGCGCCGACGAGCGACTTGATGACTGCATCCTGCGCGGCGTTCTGGTTCATGATGTTCCGCAGGTTGCTGTCCATCCATGCGACCATGCCGCCGAGGCTCGTGGTGCCAGTAGCACCCGGGCCCTGACGAGCAAAGCTCTTGTTGAAGAAATCGTCGGGTGTTGCCATTTCGAATGCATCCTTTACTGGGGGTTTGGGTGCCGGCGGCTTGGGAGCCGGGCCAGCGAGGATGGCGTTGATCGATGCACGAAGCCCATCCATGTTACCGGGCCAACCAGCAGGATCAATCTTGCCTTGTGAACTGTATTCGTAGTGGGCAGCCTGAATTCGTTTCTCAGGCGGAAGCCCCATCAGGAATCCCTTTTCAAGCGCCGCGCCCAGACGGGGTGCCCAGTACAACTGTTCAGGGGTCCAGTCCCAGGGCTTGATGCCAGAGGATTCCATCTCGATGCCGATGAGATAATGGTTGCCCATATCCCTCGGAATGCCGGGCAGGTAACCTGCGCCAGCGTGATTCGCCACACCGGTAGCCACGATGTACACCGTGCCATCTCGGCCGAAGCCAAGGTTGCACAGCGGACCGGGCAGATCGGAGCGGCCATTGATGAGCATGTTCAGCGTCGGTATGTTGTTACCAGCAAACTGCAATCGGTTCGTTGCTGTGTGGTGCCAGAGAACGCCGAGGCATGCCTTCAGATCTTGCTGTGCATACCCCCGCGTTTTCCAGCCAGGCGTTTCGACAACCTTCAGACCAGCAGCCCTAAGGACTGTGGCCATGTTGTCAAGGTTGAATGCCATGGTATTCCTTACTTGATGCGGATGAATCCGCAGGATATAAGAGGCCGCTCGGGAAGCGGGGAAGTTTTCACTCCCACCTCCCAGTAGCCGGGGGTGAGCTGGTCAGTGTAGAAACCAACGTCACCGTCCAGTGTGTCTACGTTCTGCAGGGTGCCTGTCTCAAGCTTGACCCCTTTGGGAACGACGACATACTGGATGCCCGTGAGAACCTTGGTCGTAATTCCATTCACGGTCTTCTCAACGATGATGGGCTGGAACTCCTTGGACGTGGCAAGATACGTATTGATAGTCACAGGGACCCCTTCCATCGTTGTGAACCAAGACCGCCGGACCAGCGTTTCTCAGCGAGATAAGCAGTTACGTCATAGTTGAGCAGTTCGTCAGGATCACCGGTGAGGTTACCCACACCAGCGAGTTGTGCAGTGACCACCATGGACATGGTCGACACAGTCCCGGACAACACGCCTTCGCTTGCGCCCGTGAACACCCCATGGATGTCGGGTACAACTGTACGCGTGAGTGTGCCCAAGCCCGAGAGCTGGGGACTGGCTGCGCGTTGCACGGTCGACGTTCCAGATAAGGTACCCGAACCCGACAGCCCAGCAGCCTGCGTGAAGCCGACAGCAGTCAAGAACGGTGCGAACGCACCAGAGCCCGACAGATTGACGGATACCGCCTTGTTGTTCACCGTTGCACCGGTCAGCGTACCGCTCCCAGAGAGCGCGGCAGAGCGTGTCAGAGACATGCCCGTGATCGCGCCCGACAGCGTACCGCTACCCGACAATGAACCGCTTGCTGTATAACTGTTGGACGTGGTCGCAGTGAGGTCACCCACACCAGACAGAGCCTTGGTGATTGTGACGCCCAGAGTGCGCGTCGAGGTCAATGTGCCCGACCCGGAGAACGCAACGCTCTTCGTGATCGCGGGCACCATGCCCGAACCTGTGAGTGTACCCGAGCCAGCTCCTGGGAACACCGCCTGTGCACTCATGCCATTCGTTGCAGTCGTCAGCGTGCCTGTGCTCGAGGAGCTCATGCCTGCAGTGAATCCTGCGACTACAGCCTTAGACAGTGTGCCCGTACCCGACAGAGGAACACTCTTCGTGATCGTCAGCGAACCCAAGCTGCCCGTCAGTGTGCCTGATCCACTGAGCGAACCCGACGCCAAAGCGGTCATCGTCCGTGTGGATGTCAGCGTACCCGACCCAGACAAGGCCTTGGTGATTATGGCATTTGGTGTGGCCGATGCAGTCAGCGTGCCCGAGCCTGAGAACAACCCGTACGACGCCTTAGCAAGCACGGGGGTAACGTTCGCTGGGTAGGTGGTCAGCGTGACCGTGTCCATCGACCATGCGCCCTGGTTGCCCGCTTCGTGCGTGCCCAGGTAGGCAGTGTCGATTGACGACGCAGCGAACCAGTCAGCAGGGGCATCCGAGTCATCGAGATAGACAGTGCCGTCGATTGACAGGAATGGCTTGCCATCAAGGCCCCAGCCGAACTTCATGTAGACCCAAGTGTTCAGGGGCAGGTTGTACCCCGTGGGAATGAAGTAGTAGTTCGATCCGCCAATGGCTTTGACGACGCGCATCCAAACGTTTGCGCCTGCACCCTGCTGGTTTTGACGGTACACATCAGCGAGCCGTTGTGAACCCGAGAAGATGCGAGCGAATGGCACGTTGGAGCCTGACGACGCACCTTCAGTTGTTACCTTCCACCAGCCTTCGATGGTAGCTTCTTGCACACCCGTGAAGGTTGTGGTGAAGCCCGCCTTGTCAACCGTTGCTGCAGGTACGTTGGCCGAGATGCCATAGACGCTGTTGTAATCGTCAGAGGTTGACACCGAGGTAGTGCCTGCACCAGCAATGGTGGGAGCCCAGATACCATCGTCGTTGTTGTCGAACGTTTCGAGGTAAACCGTGGGTACCGGAGGATTGTAGGGATTGAGTGCCATCATGGCACCCCATTGGTTACGAGCGCCCGACCAATTAATGGTTCGAGTGTTAGTCGCGCCCGCCGAAGCTATGGGTTCATCGTAGAGTGCGCCACCCTTGGAACCCGTACCACCAACTGCTGCATGGTCAACGCGTTCGGTTCCCGGGCCAGACACAGTGGCCGAGCCTGAGTTGATGCCATTGGCGTAGACCAGGTAAGTGTTGGCGACGGTAGTCGTGATTGAGGGGATGACTGAAGTTGTGGATGCAGCGGTGTTATCGCTGACTGAAGTGGCAGTGCCGTTGAGCGGCGTAGTGGGATCCACACCAGTGTAGCGGTACATGACCGCGTTGCCAGTTGTAGAGCCAACCGTGACAGCGAGAGTGCCCGACTCAGAGCCGGATGCGATCTTGTAGTACAGACCACCCTTGGGATTCGACACGGTGGCTTCGTTGTAGACAACAGTCCAGCCCGCACCCGTAAGGCTCGATGATGTGACAGCGCCACCGTTGGTGATGATGTGAAGAACGAGCAGGTCACCCGCGGCAATGCCAGAGGGATACGCTACGTTCCAGGTAGAGGCCGCTGTACCAATCAGGAGCCGGGTACCCGTGGACCCAAATGCTATAGCCATTGTTCCTCCTTAGGATGGGGCCGGGCCCGGAGGCCCGACCTCCAACGGCTTAGCTCTGGGTGTAGGTGAAGGTGACGGTGAGTGTGCCCTGTGATGCGAAGGCCTGGCTGGTGATGGTCGCGCCATCCTTGTAGGTGCCCGCAGTCACGGCGGAGTGAAGGCCGATGCCAACGATGGTCGTACCCGTGGGGATGTCGAACGTCGCGGTAGCGGAGATGACGCCACCCGATGCAGCCGACCAGCTGAGGGACTTGCGAGCGTAGGCGGGGGAACCGCCCGACGGCTCGGTACCTGCAGACGCGCCCGGTGCCGTGGTGTAGACCGCGCCGTAAGGGCAATCCACACCATACTTGTCGGCAAGGGCATTCTTTTCAGTGGTTGTCTGAATTGCCATTGTAATTCCTTCCGGCTCGTAGAGCCTTGTTCTCTTTCTCGAGTTCAATGTTGCGCCGACGCAAGTCAGCGTTGTTCTGCTTCAGGAGTTTGACGTAGTCCGTCTCGTAGTCGACCGGGAGACCCTGTATGACTTCGGGCGTTGCCGATTTCTTCTTCCGTTTGGATAGAGCATCATTGACCCAAGCACCAACACCTAGGAAGAGCGGTGTGATGAGGCTAATGAACAACCCCCACTTTTCCCATTCCATCGGGGAGTCCTAAGGCTTGGGCCCAT
>Ga0247823_10003993_pt1 | contig 11864 bp, 9 predicted proteins | sample 13C_PalmiticAcid_2_FD_192426 | JGI IMG/M metagenome (GOLD analysis project Ga0247823, IMG submission 192426) | Soil microbial communities from agricultural site in Penn Yan, New York, United States - 13C_PalmiticAcid_Day30 | ecosystem: Environmental > Terrestrial > Soil > Agricultural land...
GGGTCCATCGTCACGCGCTGAGTCGTTGCGATCAATTTCATGGGAGTGTGACTAACAGTTGCTGCCGCCCGTCAACCCGCAGGGCGCGCGCCTGCAGCAGCCGACGGTAACGGACTTCACCGACGCCAATCGCCGCGGGGAGGTTCCACTCGCGCGCGCGAATGGCCATATGCGAATTCGCGCCGCCGAATTTGGTGACAAAGGCTGCAATCCCCGCGGAGAAGATCCAGTCATAACCGGGGTCCGCCGACGGCAGCAACACCACCGCTCCGCGCAATTCCCGGACACCGTCATATCGATCGAATTCCACCACCGGACCGCAGCCGACGTTGTGGGTGACAAAATTGGGCTGGCAACGAGGATAACAAAACGAGGTGAGGTCCTTCGTCGAAAACAGCAGCGGCGGAAGCACCAGACCGCGATTCGCTTTCATCATCGCACGCCCGGCGGCAATCGCAGCGCGAAGTTGTTCGGGGAACTCGCTGTCGGGGATGGATTCATCCCAGAGAGACTGTGTGGCATACGAGCAATCTTCGCGGGAAATCCCCAGCGTTGCTGCATACTCGCCCAATCCGCGCAGCAGTTCACTGATGCCCCGGCTATAGACGAATTTGCCATACTCACGCCATTCGATCGCCTCGCGCAACCAGCGCAGGAATTCATCCACCCCGAACGGCCATTCGTGCTGCGATAACAACGATGACAACGCCGGTCGATGAAGATCATTCCCTGGACGAGGTGATCCAGACGAGAGATCGTCCGACGGGAAATGCTGCAGATAGAGTTCCGGGGCTTCATCATACCGTGGTACCAGGATGTCATACGTGCCCGGACGCAGATGGCCATAGCGTGCGAGAAATTCCTGTGTCGACAACCGCACCCGGTCGGTATGCAGATTTGTAAGGACGGTGTGCGTGTCCCGGAAAAAATCATCGCGATCTGTATCGGTCCAGACGCCGACTTTGATGAGCGAGTTGACGATGCAGACGGCGATGAAGCCCGCCCGGGCCAGGCCGGCAAACGCTAGCCCGGCCTCGGTCCGGCAACGCTGCAACAGGTTCTTCAACGCCGCTGGCGTGGTCGATCGCGGCGATGAAATCCACGCTTCGAATTCCGTCATTCGCCGTCGATCTTCACACCACGGGCCGCCGTCGAATCGCATGACATCCTGCGTAAGTCGCTGCAGCGCCTGGCTGAGTTCGGTGCATTCCTCGGGTGTGAATTCTGTGTGCTGCAGTCGCTCGTCGAGATCGAACGTCCAGCAGTGAAACAGCAATTCCGTTTCGACTTTGTCATGCCATTCGGGTCGCGACTGCAGACCCTGCAAGGCCAGCTGGACGATTTTGTCGGCGAGTGTGTCCGACACGCTCGCGAGAACGAACGATGTGAAACTCGCCCGCACGTCAATCATCGCTTGGCCGCCGAGGCATTCCATCAACGGGACCCCGGTGCAGTCGCGGTAGCCATAGCGACGACGCTGCTCCGCCCACGTCCCATCGGTGAGGCACTCGCGATACAACGCCACCGCGAGCGGTCGCGGCCGCAGGCCGATCATCTCTGCGGGATTCCAGTCCGGCATCACTCCCCAGACGCTGCCTGCTCCACAAACTTGCCGATGGGCCGTTTGTCGTTCGGTCAGAAATGCGGCGATCTGTGCGAGTTGCTCGTGACATTCCGCGGCGGTCCGCGACAACCGTTCCACACGGGTGAGAGGCCGGACCTGCAGCAGGTACAACGTTTCCGCTGCCCAGGCGAATTCGACATCGAGCGCTGCTGTTTCGAGCAGTCGCTCCAGTTCGTCCATCAGCGTGATCACCGCCGTGAGCTGTGGCTCCGTGGGGCGGGGTGAATCTTTCAGCCAGTAAAACAGTTCGTCGTCGCACGCGATGCCGCCGGTGACTTCTCCGGCTTGGGCACTCTGCTGCTGATTGATCACGATGTACGGTCCGCCAGTGATCGGATCGAGTCCGAAGGCGACGCCGCTGACGGTGATGGGTGCTAGTTGCGGCTGCAGAAAAACTTGATCCGCATCATTCGTCGTCTCATACGATGCGATCACGCGATCGATCGCTGTCACGATTTCGCCAAGCCCGCGAACATGCGGCACCGATGTGAACTGGCCGGCGAGCGACTCCATCACGCCGTCTTCGTGCAACGCACTGCTGCGAACGATGACCGCCCGATCGCACCATCCCGCCTGCTCCATGCGGACCATGAGTTCTGCATGATCACGGTGCCACTCACGCACCGTCAGCCGAAACTGCGGCAACACTCGTGCCGCGGTCAGCACCGGGGCGAGACGTTCCAAAGTTTCCGCTTTGGTACCGAACAGCGGTGACATCGAACCGCCTCACAGACGTTGTGCCAGCCACACCCGGGTTTCATACGGGACATCGATCATCGTTTCCGGTTCGCGATTTTCGACCGCGGCAATGGCCTCGATCACCTCGGGGAACCGCTCTCCGGCTTGGCGCTTCAACGTGCAGTGAGAACGCCAGGCTTCGACATAGTCGGCCCACGACATACGGTGGGTGACCGGTCGCACGAACGCCTGCACGGGATGAAACGCACCGGATTCGGTAATGTACGGCGACTGGTCTTCGCGCCGGCTGCCATGCGAAAATCCGGGAACCTCGCGGGCGATCACTTCCTGAACCGTGTTCTGCAACGGATCATCCAGCACGCGGTGGTTGAACAGGCAGGCGATCCAACCAGCGGGTTGAAGAATTCGGGCCACTTCCTGTAGAGCTTCGCTGCGTTGGATCACATTGAAGGATGACCCAAACGTGACGAGCGCGAACGTCTGATCGGGCAACGTGGTCGCTTCGGCCACCGCGTCCACCCAAGTGACACCGTGCCCAGCGGTGCGTCGACGGCCATGCGCCGCCATCGCGGCATTCGGTTCCACGGCGGTGACCTTCAATCCGCACTGGGCCAAGGCCACGGTCAGCGTGCCCGTTCCTGCACCGATATCGCACACCGGTTGACCGGTCTGCACACCGCTGCGTAACAGAATCTCGTCGATCGCCGCTTCGGCATAAGCGGGCCGTCGCAGGTAGGCGTCAGCGAGTTCGGTGTAGTCCCATTCAACCTGCATCGGTGACCGACCCTTTCCGAGGGAAGAGAGCCCGCCACACCTGGCTCACAACGGCTTCGGGCGTCATGCCGCCGTCATTGTCCACCAGCACATCAGGATGCAGCGGGGCCTCAACCGCGAGATCGACACCGGCGACGTGACTCGTTTTGCCCCGATACAAGCTGCGCGAATCCCGACGTTGTAACTCGTCGAGTGACACGCGGAGAAAAACCTCGTGATAATTCGCGATGTTCGCCCGGCACCATCTGTGACATTCATGGAACAGGCTGATCGTCGCACAGATGACATCAAAGCCCTGCGATGACAGCAGACGGCAGAGCCGTGCATTCCGCATGGCGAGGACGCGGCGGTCATCGAGCGTGAAGGCCAGGCCATCGCCGTACACCGTGCGGAGTTCATCTCCGTCGAGAACAATCACCAGCCGGCGTTCGGTGCGGAGTCTCACGGCGAGCAACTGGGCTGTCGTCGTTTTTCCTGCGCCGGACAAACCGGTGATCCAGTACACGTGTCCCGCGTCTGTGATGGTGTTCACCGGCGTAAGATCAGGCGATGACGCCGCAACGGTAGCCGTCATGGTGTTGATCCCGTGCGGATCAACCATCCGTCGGCGGTGATCAGCTGGTCGAGATTTTGATTGTGGAACGAGGTGACCAATCCAAAAAACGAGACACCGCTGAACGTCGCGTAACCATTCGGCGATTCATCCGGGACCACGGATTCCCAGTAGGTGACCCCGGCGGCTTCCACCTCGGTAAACGGGCCGATGTAGGTGCCGCCAAACAGAATTCCGTATTCCCACTGCGTGAGCACACCGTCGCCGCTGAAAGAGAGCGTGCAAACCGCGGGAAACCCGAAGTTCGTTACAAAGCCGCCGGCGTAAGTGTGTCTCTTCACACTGGCTTCGGCGAGACTTCCAGCGGCGACCAGCCACCCTCCGAAGAGGAGCAATGAGCACACCGCAGGCCGAACGGGCAGGCGCAACGTCTGGTGCAGACGAGTCGCGGTCATCCTCAGGAACTCGATGGGGTGGTGGATTGGCACCCCAATTCTAAGGCGGCTCCTTGAGTCGCCGCAATTCCCACGCCCGCGGAACGAGTTAACTCGACGGGTGGAGTGGCATCCGACAGAATTGCGGGAAAGCCAACGCCTCGGACCGGCCGCGGGTTGACTCGCTTCTATAATAGAAGGCTGGTTCCTTCAGGATTCGATTCTTCTTCTCAGGTTGCCACGTGGATCATAAGCCTTCGAATCTCCGCGAGTTGCGGGAAAGTGGTTGGGTTTCGCGATCGGTCAAGCAGGAGATGCACGACAATTTTCTCGCCGCCCTCGCCCGCGGCGACAATTTGTTCCCCGGCATCGTCGGTTATGAAGACACCGTCATCCCGGAGGTGAACATTGCGCTCCTCGCGTCGCATGACATGCTGTTCCTCGGTGAAAAAGGCCAGGCGAAAAGCCGGTTGATGCGGACGCTCGTGCAGTTTCTCGATGCCGAGATTCCGTATCTCGATATTCCCGGATCGCCGCTGCATGACGATCCGTATCATCCGATCACCCGCGCCGGCCGGGAATTCGTCGCCGCGCATCCCGCCGAACAAGTGCCGATCGCGTGGTGGCCGCGCGAGCAACGGTATGCCGAACGTCTCGCGCCGGGCACAAAATTCGCGGACATCATCGGCGAAATCGATCCCGCGAAGCTCATTGGCGGCAGCAGCATGGGAGCGGAAGAGGCGCTGCACTTCGGTCTCATCCCCCGCATGCATCGCGGCATCTTCGCCATTAACGAGCTGCCGGAGCTCGACGAACTCGTGCAGGTCGGCCTCTTCAACATTCTCGAAGAGCGCGACGTGCAGATTCGCGGTTATCCGATCCGCTTCGACATCGACGTGTTGCTGCTCTTCTCGGCGAATCCGTCGACGTACAACCGCAGCGGCAAGGTGATCCCGCAGCTCAAGGACCGCATCGGCTCGGTGATCCACACGCATTACCCGCGTGACCGGGAGCTCGGCATCGAGATTTTTCAGCAGGAAGCGGCCCTCGACCTCGGCGGCGATTACCCGGTCATTGTGCCGCATTTTATGAATCAGATCATTGAGCAGATCACGGTGCAGGCACGGAAGTCGAAGTACATCGACCAGCAGTCAGGCGTCAGTGCGCGGTTCAGCATCGCGAACTATCGCACGATGGTCGCCAGCGCCCGGCACCGGGCTGTGCTGTTGAAAGAGAAGCCGGCGGTCCCGCGGATCAGCGATCTCGGACATCTGTATGCGTCATCGCTGGGCAAGCTGGAACTGGATCTGATGGGCAGCCACCAGATGTCCGAGCGGCAGGTGCTGGACGCGGTCATCGCCGAAGCCATCCGTGTGGTCTTCGAGGAATACGTCGAGCAGCACGGCCTGGAAGAAATCGCGGCGATTTTTCGCAAGGGTGTGAAGATCGAAGTCGGCGATATGCTGCCGTCCTCGCACTACGCCGACCGGGTGCAGCGTGTGCCGCCCATCTGGGATAAAGCGTTCGAAGTCAACGCGGCGCAGGATGCCGCCGTGCGCGCCTCGTGCGTGGAGTTCGTCCTCGCGGGGTTATACGCCGCCGACAAAATCAGCCGCGGCACGCGCCACGGCAAACTGACGTATTACACGGAATGATTCTTCCGGGAGGGCGAAGCTCCCGCTGAGCCGCGATGAGTCCCAGCGTGTTGCCACGAAGCGGCTCAGCAGGAGCTTCGCCCTCCCGGGAAAGCACTCGCCGTTGTTGTTGAGGGAGCGAGATGTCTGACGAACAACCGCAATACGGCGGTGTGATTCACACGTACCAGAAGTTCGATCCGCTGGAGTTCCCGAGCCCGACGCAACCACCGCCGGACATGGTTTCACCCGCGTTCGAGCACATGCTGCAGTACGGCAACATGCGGCGGCTGACCGATGAAGAACTCGCGCGGGCGATTCACCTCGACCCCAGTCAGATCGCGGGGTTGGGTCCCAGTCTCGAATCCATCCTCGCGATGCTCCGCGAGCGGAAACGCAAAATCCTCGCGAAATACGAAACGAAGACGGTCCAGAAAGCGGCCCGCAAAGCCTTCGAGAAATCTGGGCAGAACGTCTCAGTGCCGGACAAGCTGCGGAAAAAGTTCACTCGCGCGATGGACGAGGAACAGCTCTACGGTCTGGAGCAGGTGTGGTACGGCATCGGCGATGACAACTCCCCCGCGGCGCGGCAACTCGTCAACGTGATCGAACGCCTCGGCGAGAAGTATCAGGTCGATGAACTCGTTGCGAAATACGAGTTCACCGGTCAGGAAGGACTCACGGTTCCGCAAGCGATCGCGGTGAAGGAAGAACTGGAAAAAATCGACACGCTGATCGAGCAGTTGGAAGAGGCGCTCAAGACAGCGCAAATCGCCATCATCGATATGGAGATGCTGTCGGAGTTCACCGAGCCGGGCGATATGGCGCAGCTCGAAGAACTGCAGCGGATGGTCGAAAACTACGTCCGCGAGATGGCTGAACGGCAAGGGCTTGATCGCGAATCCTCGGGAGCGTTCCGGCTCACGCCGCAAGCGTACAAGCTGTTTCAGGGCAAGTTGCTCGAACGCATTTTCAGTCACCTGCAGGCGTCACGCACGGGGCGGCACCAAGGCCCGGTGGTCGGGGAAGGGGCGGTCGAAATTCAGCGCACGAAGCCGTATGAGTTTGGCGATTCGCTCACGCACATGGACCTGCCGCAGTCGCTGATCAACACGATGATTCGCAGCGGCGACGAGCGACCGTTACGGCTTAAGTCGGACGACATCGTCGTCCACCGCACGCGCAATACTCCGAAGTGTGCGACCGTCGTCGTGATGGACATGAGCGGGTCGATGCGCTATGACGGACAATATGTCAACGTGAAGCGGATGGGGCTCGCGCTCGATGGTCTCATCCGGAGTGAATACCCCGGCGACTATTTGAAGTTCATCGAGATGTATTCGTTCGCGAAACCGGTGCCTTCGAACAAGATCGTTGAACTGATGCCGAAGCCGGTGACGCTGTTCGATCCGTGGGTGCGGCTCAAGGCGGACATGAGCGACGCGAACATCGCCGAGATGCAGATTCCGCCGCACTTCACGAACATGCAGCACGCGCTGCAGTTATCGCGGCAGTTCCTCGCGACGCAGAACACGCCGAACCGACAGATCATTCTGATCACCGACGGCTTGCCCACGGCGCACTTCGAAGGCTCGATGCTTTACCTGCTCTATCCACCGGACCCACGCACCGAACAGGCGACGATGCGCGAAGCGGCGTTGTGTCAGCGCGAGGGAATCACGATCAACATGTTCCTCGTGCCGAGCTGGTCGCAGTCGGAAGAAGACATCCGGTTTGCGTACCGCGTCGCGGAGAGCACCCGCGGCCGCGTGTTCTTCACCGCCGGGGGCGATCTGGACCGGTTCGTGGTATGGGATTACCTCAACCGCAAACGCGAAATTATTGCGTAGTCTTGTAGGGTCCGCTGTGCGGACCCTGCCCTCGTTACGACTGCGATGAAGAGTTGGTCCGCACAGCGGACCCTACAAGATCACCCCAGAATCTCCGCGCGCAGGCGTTGTAACAACGCCGCGGCGGTGCCGATGTCCCGTTTCTGACGGTCACGGTCGTGGGCGATTTCTCGCTCGATGGTGAGCGGGCCTTTGTAGCCGATCTCCTGCAGCGTTTCCAAATACGTCTTCATGCCGACGTCCCCTTCGCCGAGCGCGACTTCGCTGCCCCAGCTCTGGCCACGCTGACCTTCCGGTGCCCACTTCGCGTCCTTGCAGTGCACGCTGCGAACGAAGTGGCCGACCTTCTTCAGCGCTTCAATCGGGTTTCCCGTGCCGTAGAGGATCATGTTTGCCGGGTCGAAGTTGATGAACAGGTTCGGCCGGTCGACGTCGTGGATGAATTCGAGCAGGTGATCGGCGGTTTCTTGCCCTGTTTCGAGATGCAGATTCTGCCCGTTGTTGTGGACGTGTTGCAAGAGGTCCCACATCGACGCGATCAGCGCCTGGTAATCGAGCGAGCCTCGCTCGGGGACGAAGCCGACGTGCAAGCCGACGGTGGAGCAGCCGAGCAGCTTGGCGAAGTCGGAGATTTCTTTCATTTCCTGAATGCGGGCCGCGCGGGTTTCCTGCGGAACCAGGCCGACGGTGCGGGCGGTGGTCGGGATGTCGGCGTAGCTCTCGCCGTCAAACCCGCCGAAGACGCAGGTGACCGTGATGCCGGCGTCTTTGCAGCGCTTCAAAAAATTGCCCGCGGCGACGGCGTTGCGGGTTTTCTTGTGCGGCGCGTGCACCTGCACTGTGGGAATGCCCAACTCCTGGGCAACATCCAGATGGACTCCCAACCCGGCGTCCACCGAGGTAAACACGCCAATCGACCACGGCTGCATCGTCCGTCTCCTTGTGAATTCTGTCACGTGAGCGGTTCATGATACGTTCGGGATGCAGTGCGAACCAGTCAGCGAGCGCGAGCGTCGTGCCGTTAGGCCGACGAGTGCAGGGAACGCTTCACCCGCGCCCCTGACTCGGCGGGCTTAAGCCGCGCCGCTCGCCTCAGACCTGTCTCAAATGCAAGTTCTTTGAGATTCCAATCATCTTTGCGGGGTCTACAATCAAAATTGGATCGTGTGCAGGATCGCACACCGTCTTCTCATGATGGCCTGGCCGCGATGTTCTAGGGACGATGGCTCGATCCCTCGTGGCGCAGGCATGACACCTGGATCGGAAGGAACGTCTTGATGATCCCACGCTTTGCATTTTCGAGCTTGGCCGTCTGTCTGTTCAGTCTGGCGATGTCGCTCACGCCGCAAGTCGCTGAAGCCCGCGGACACGGTGGCTTTCATGGTGGTGGTTTCCACGGCGGAGGCTTTCGAGGCGGCTTCTACGGTGGTGGTTTCGGTCGAGGGTTCTATGGCGGTGGCTTCGGCCGCGGTTTCTACGGTGGCGGAATCTATGCCAGTCGTGGTTTCTACGGCGGATATCGAGGCTTCTATCCACGGTATTACGGTGGCTTTTACCCGCGCTATTACGGCAGTTTTTACATGTCCCCCGGCTACTATGGAGCGGGGTATGGCGGGTACGGATCGGGCTACGGCGGCTATGGCTACGGCGGATACTCCCCCGCATACGGCAACTGCACCTGCGGAACGAATATCCTGAACAATGGCGGCTATGTGATGGCGTCGCCGGGAACAGTGCCGTCCGGAGTTGCGGTGAATCGGGTCAGTCCCGTGAACACCGGAAACTCCAATCCTCTGCTGGCCTACTATCTGAAGAACAATCCGTACAACGCCCCGCGGCTTGAAGCTGCAACGCTGGTGAGCAGCCCGACTCATGCTCCGGTTGGGAAGTTCCCTGCGAACAATTCCCTCGCGAAGTATTTTCCTGCGGTGCTGACAGAGCGAACAGCCGTTCCCCCGCCTCCTGCACCAACATTGTGATCACGCGACGATCGTGAGTGAAAACCGGTTCACCGACCGGGAATGAGCATGACGCACCTCTGAGCAATCAGAGGTGCGTTTTTTATTCTCAAGACATTCTTCCAACCAAGAATCGATTTCAGAGCCACTCAGCCGATATCAGCGCTGGGAATCTTGGTTCCGTGACGCGACCGCCTGCACCGGATATACTGCGGGTTTGGAAGGGATAGCCGGTTAGACGGCGGGTTTCTTCTCCCGAACAACAGCAGGAAATACGCAGCATGGCGGTGACGGTCGCGAAACCGGGGACGACGCGGGTCGGGTGGATTGGCACGGGCGTGATGGGGTCGAGCATGGTCGGCCACCTCATCGCCGCCGGGTATCCGGCGACCGTGTACACCCGCACGAAGGAAAAAGCGGAACCGCTGATCGCCAAGGGGGCGAAGTGGGCCGCGTCGCCGAAGGAACTGGCGGCGCAATCCGACTTGATTTTCTCGATCGTCGGCTTCCCCAGCGATGTGCGGGAAGTGCTGCTCGGCGAGAACGGGGCTCTCGCCGGGGCGAAAACCGGGGCCGTACTGGTCGACATGACCACGAGCGAACCTTCTCTGGCCCGCGAGGTCTATGAAGCAGCAAAGGTGAAAGGCGTCTACAGCGTCGACGCGCCCGTCTCCGGCGGCGACATCGGGGCGAAGAACGCCGCGCTGTCGATCATGATCGGCGGCGACAAGGACGTGGTCGAAGCGGTGACGCCGTTGTTCCAGGCCATGGGCAAAACAATCATCCATCAGGGGGGACCGGGGTCGGGACAGCACACGAAGATGGTCAACCAGATTCTGATCAGCACGGGAATGATCGGCGTCTGCGAAGCGCTCTTGTACGGTTACAAAGCCGGTCTCGATCTGCCGACGGTGCTGCAATCGGTCGGTCCGGGGGCGGCCGGAAGCTGGTCGCTGACGAATCTCGGCCCGCGGATGATGAACAACAATTTCGATCCGGGTTTCTTCGTCGAACACTTCATCAAGGACATGGGGATCGCGATCACCGAGTCCAAACGGATGGGCCTCTCGCTGCCGGGCCTGGCCCTCGCCGAACAGTTGTACCTGTCCGTGAAGGCGAAAGGCTGGGGCCGCAACGGCACCCACGCGCTGTTGTTGGCGCTCTCCGAAATGAGCGGCATCGACTGGCGCAACCGCAAGTAGTTGAACTCCCAATGGCAAAGAACCAGCTTGAAAAGCTGCGAGAATGGACAGATTTGGTCTCAAACTGTTTTTGGGTAGTCTCGGGGCGATCTTGGCGGGGGCCTTCCTACTTTTGATCGCCTTTGGGCAAGAAAATGGCGGCGAAGTTTTCCCTGGGGCGATCTGGAGAGGACCGCTATTGATTTTGTGTGGGATCGTTGGGTGTGTCATGTCACATCGGATGATCTACGGCGAATCAGAACGACAATTTGAAAAGTCTCCTCGCGAATCGGATGGATTCACTGAGGAGAATCATGAGGAAAGAATCGCAGATGCCACGCAAGGGTGAACAGTTCGCGGGATTGACCGTCGCCATCGTGACGCCGTTCAAGGACGGCCGGGTTGACGAAGCCGCGCTCAAGAAGCTGGTCGACTGGCATGTCGCCCAGGGAACGAACGGCCTCTGTCCGGTGGGCACGACGGGGGAAAGCCCGACGTTGTCGCACGAAGAACACAGCCGCGTCGTCGAGATCGTCTGTCAGCAGGCGGCCGGACGAATCAAGGTGATGGCCGGCACCGGTTCGAACAGCACGCTGGAGGCCATCGAGCTCACCAAGCACGCGAAAAAAGCCGGTGCCGATGGCGCGATGATGGTCGCCCCGTACTACAACAAGCCGATGGGCGACGGCTTCTACCAGCATTACAAGGCGGTTGCCGAAGCGTGTGATCTGCCGATCATTCTGTACAACATTCCCGGCCGCACCGCGAAGAACATGGAGCCGGACGTCATCGCGAAGATCGCCGAACTGCCCACGGTGGTGGCGATCAAGGAAGCGACCGGGTCGATGGATCAGGCGTCACGCGTGCTGGCGGAAACGAATCTCACTGTGCTCTCCGGCGACGACAGCCTGACATTGCCACTGCTGTCGATGGGCGGCAGCGGCGTCGTGTCGGTCGTCGGCAATATCGTCCCGAAGGACATGCTGGCATTGCTCGCCGCGTGGAAAGCCGGGAACATCGCCGAAGCGCAGAAGCTGCACTTCAAAGCGTTCACGCTATGTCGCGATCTGCTCGGCATCGCGACCAATCCGATTCCCATCAAAGTCGCGATGCGGTTGCTCGGTCGCGATACCGGTGAACTGCGGCTGCCGCTCACA
>Ga0247823_10003994_pt1 | contig 11860 bp, 9 predicted proteins | sample 13C_PalmiticAcid_2_FD_192426 | JGI IMG/M metagenome (GOLD analysis project Ga0247823, IMG submission 192426) | Soil microbial communities from agricultural site in Penn Yan, New York, United States - 13C_PalmiticAcid_Day30 | ecosystem: Environmental > Terrestrial > Soil > Agricultural land...
ATTCTTCGCCATCTTGTGCACAGCGACCGACGAAACGCCGCCTGCGCCGATTACGAGAACGTCCTTCACGCCTTGTCCTTTCAATAAAGTCTCCCGGGGGATTGGCGCCCCCATATTTGAGCATCGCGCGGGATGCAAAGGGCGATGCGCCTGACCGGGTGCCGCACCGCCCTGTACGGCCCTTGCAGCGAGGCTGCGCATCGTCGGAAAAGCCGCACAGGGTGGCGCCGCCCGACAAAAATCCGCTATCAGCACGACATGCACAAGACGATCGACCGCAGGACGTTCATTGGAGGCGCCGCGGCGCTCGGGCTTGCCGGACAGGCGCAGGCGCAGACCGCGCAGAAGGTCTTCGCCCCGACCCCGCCCTGGCCGCCACGCGAGCATTTCATGCTGTGGCCGAGCCTGCCGCCGGGCACGCCGCCGGGGGTGCCGCGCTCGGCCGTCCCCGTCCCGCTTCCGCTGGGCACGCCGCAACGCTGGGAGAAGGGCATCCGCTATCCCTATGTCGGCGTGTTCCGCCCGGTGCGGCCCGACGGGCGCGCGGTGCTGGTCATGCCCGGCGGCGGCTATGTCTTCGTCAGCCTGATCAACGAGGGGGTGAACGTCGCCCGCGCGCTCAATCCGCTGGGCATCACCGTGTTCGTCCTCGCCTATCGCCTGCCCGGCGAAGGCTGGCTCAACCGCACCGAAGTGCCGTTGCAGGACGCGCAGCGGGCGATGCGGCTGATCCGGTCGCGCGCGGCGGAGTTCGGCATCGACCCCGCCAGGCTCGGCATTTGCGGCTTCTCGGCCGGCGGGCATCTGGGCGGGACGCTGACCGTCGGCCATGACGACCCGGTCTATCGCCCGGCCGACGCCGCCGACCGGCTTTCGGCGCGGCCCGCCTTTTCCGGGCTGATCTACCCCGTCACGCAATTTTCGAGCGCGGGGCCGAACAGCCGGTCGGGACCGAACCTGCTCGGGCCCAATGCCGCGCCGGGGGCTGGTGCGCGCTTCGACGTGCTCGCCCGGGCCAGCGCCGCGATGCCGCCGCTGTTCCTGTGCCACGCGATGGACGATGGCACGGTGCCGTTTTCGCAGAGCGTGGCGCTGATGGAAGCGGCGCGGCGCCACAAGGTGCCGGTCGAGGCGCATTTCCTCGAGCGCGGCGGCCATGGCTTCGGCGCGGCGAGCCTGCCCCGGACCAACCCCGGCGCCAAATGGCTGGAGTGGTTCGCGACCTGGACCGACATGCACGTCTGACCGGGCATTTGTTCTTGAAATGTTCCGGACACCCGCCTAGCTTGGGCGGATGGCCAAGACCCGCCCCGTGCGCGGGGCCACGCACAATCGCGAGAGCGCCCGCTTCAACCTGCCCGCACGGGAGGCCGATGGCGACTGGCTCGACGCGCGCGAGGGGATCGACGGCGCGCTGCCGCCGCTGCGGACCACCGTCACGGTCGAGAAGCCGAAGAGCGTCCTGACGCGCAACCAGTCGCCGGACATCGCATTCGACCGCTCGGTGAACCCCTATCGCGGGTGCGAGCATGGCTGCATCTATTGCTTCGCGCGGCCGAGCCATGCCTATCTCGACCTGTCGCCGGGGCTGGATTTCGAGACGAAGCTGTTCGCCAAGCCCGATGCCCCCGCCCTGCTCCGCGCGGCGCTGGGCAAGCGCGGCTATGTCTGCCAGCCGATCGCGTTCGGGACCAACACCGACCCCTATCAGCCGATCGAGGCGGAGTGGCGGATCACGCGCGGCTGCATCGAGGTGCTGGCGGAATGCAGCCACCCGATCACGATCACCACCAAGTCCGACCGGGTGACGCGCGACATCGACCTGCTTGCCCCGATGGCGGAGCGCGGGCTGGCGGCGGTGATGGTGTCGGTGACCTCGCTCGACCCCAGGATCGCGCGCACGGTGGAGCCGCGCGCGCCGCATCCCGAGCGGCGGCTGGCGGCGGTGGCGAAGCTGCGCGCGGCGGGCATCCCGACCTATGTCTCGCTCTCGCCGATCATCCCGCAGATCACCGATCATGAGATCGAGCATATCATGGAGCGCGCGGCGGAAGCCGGGGCGCTGGGCTGCTTCTATCTGCCCGTGCGGCTGCCACACGAGGTGGCGCCGCTGTTCCGCGCGTGGCTGGACGAACATTTCCCGGACCGCGCGGGCAAGGTGATGGCGACGATCCAGTCGATCCGCGGCGGACGCGACAACGACCCCGATTTCCACAGCCGGTTCCGGGGCAAAGGACCGTGGGCGGAGCTGCTGCGCACGCGCTTCAAGATCGCGGCGCGGCGCTTCGGGCTGGACAAGGACTATATCCCGCTGCGCCGCGACCTGTTCCGCCCGCCGCCCGGCGCGCAGGGAGAGCTGTTCTAGGGGTGGTCTAGCAAGGAGACGGCAGGAAATGCCCCCATTGCGGACATTCATGCAATCGACGAGAACTCAGGTCATGCGATGGAAAGCGTTGCTCCCGGCGATCTGCATCCTTTGTAGCTGTTCGCAGTCCGACACGGTGCTTATCGAGCCCAAAGCAGGCGCCGACGATCTGGAATCGATGCTGCTGAACGATGCTCTGAACCGCCTTTCTCCGGAAGAGCGAAAGGTCTTTGACAAAGTCGGCGGGGTGCGTGGATTTATTTTCCATGGACAGAAACTGCGGTGCGTCGTGATCGTCACCGTTCGCCAGGATGTTATGAAGAACATAGCCGATCCGGCATTTTGCTATCAAAAGAAAACCAACCATTATGCGGGGCGCCTGTAACGGCCGCTTTCCAACCGGTTTCGACATTCCACCCCCGCGACAATCGCAGTCGCTCACGCGTTCGCAGCGTGGTTGCACGCGCCCTCGACCCGCGCGATGATCGCGGGCATGCGGGCGATGCGGCTTCCCTCGAACGGCTGGTGGCGACAGGTGCTGCTCTATGGCGTGCTGCTCGCGATCGGCACCGCGCTGCTGCAATGGCTCGACTATCGCTGGCTGATGCGAGCACATTCGACCGAATTCTATCTGTTGCTCGTCGCGGGCGGCTTCCTCGCGCTCGGGCTGCTGATCGGCGCGCGGGTGATGGGCGGCACGCCCCCGCCCCGTCCCGCCGGCAATCCGGCGGCGCAGGCGTCGCTCGGGATCAGCGAGCGCGAGATGACGGTGCTGCGCGAGCTGGCCGCGGGGCACGCCAACAAGCAGATCGCGCGCAACCTGAACATATCGCCCAACACGGTGAAATCGCATGTCGCCCGGCTGTTCGAGAAGCTGGGCGCGAGTCGTCGCACCGATGCGCTCGCCCGCGCCCGCGAGCTGGAGCTGCTGCCCTGATTCCTTCGGGCAAAACCGCCCAAATCACCCATTCGGGCGATTGCCGCGCACCGCCTTTCGAGCCGATCAACCGGTCAATCGAACGCACGCAACAGGGGCACCCGACATGCAACGACTGATCCTGACCTATGGCCTCATCGCCGGCGTGGTGGTGGGCATCCAGCTTTTCCTGATCGCCACCCTGCTCAGGGACAATCCGCCGACCGGTCCGCTGGGGATGGCGATCGGCTATCTGACCATGCTGATCGCGTTGAGCGCGGTGTTCGTCGCGATCAAGCGACGGCGCGACCACGATCTGGGCGGTGCGATCCGCTTCTGGCCGGCTTTCGGGCTTGGGGTTGCGATCTCGGCCATCGCGGGCGTGCTGTATGTGCTGACCTGGGAACTCGTGCTCGTCGTCAACGGCCCCGGCTATGTCGAGCAGATGATGGCGGTCGAAGTGGAGCGGCAGCGCATGGCGGGTGTCACCGCGCCGGAGCTTGCCGCATTGCAGGCCCAGATGGACCAGTTCCGTGCAATCTATGCCAACCCGCTCATCCGCCTGCCGATCACGCTCAGCGAGATCTTGCCGATCGGCCTGCTCGTCTCGCTGATCTCCGCCGCGCTGCTGCGCAACCCGCGCTTCATGCCGCTGCGGCGCGAGGACTCAAATCAGCAGGACACGATCGCCCTCGCGGCGGACCGGGACTCCGCTGGCGGTCAATAGCCGGTAGAGGAACGCCGCGGGATCGGCCGCGCCCTGGTCGAGGAAGGCGCGGACGCTCGCGGTGACCGCCGCATCGCCCTGCACCACGCTGAACGCCTCAAGCCAGTCGGCCTGGGTGACGGTTCGATCGGCACGATTGGCATCGATCAGGCGCGCGAGCCAAGTGAAGATGTCGGCGCCGGGTTCGCGCTTGCGCGTCGCGCCCTCGGCCGCCAGCGCCAGTACCGCGCCACAGGCATAGTTGGCGCGGTGCGCGCCGCGCTCGGCCGCCCCGGCCAGCGGCTGCGACCCGTTGATCTTGAGGCAATCGTCGATCGAGCGCTGCACGTCCGCGCGATCGTCATAGTCGGGATCGAGATGCCTGAAGGCGCGGAACGCCATCAGGTCCGCCGCGCCTTCGGTGATCCACGCTTCGCTGCGCTCGCCATAGCGCACCGTCTGTCCCATCCAGAAATGCGCCGCCTCATGACCGATGAACGAACGCATCCGCGTGCGCACCGCGGGGTTGGGATCGGCGACCTGAGCGCCGCGCATATTCATCACGACCATGCCCTTGAGCACACTGCCGCCGACCGAATAGCCCTTGAGCGCCGTCCCACCCCAAGCGACCAGCGCCGCGGGGCGGTCCCCCCGGGGCTTGCCCAGCCGCTGTGTGTAATAGGCGAACAGCCGCGGCGTGAACGCATGAAGTTCGGCATTGACCCATTCGGGCAGGCCCGGATCGATGATGCCGGCAAAGGACGGCGTCTCCACCGGACGCACGGCGCCGGAATAGAGATAGGCGTCGTCGCCGTTGAGCATCAGGCTGGCCTCGCCGTGCAGATTTTTCCCGCCGAACAGCAGCGTGCGGCCCGGATCGCGGAGCGTGAAGCGCACGGGCACCGTGTCGAAATGGACCTCGTTGAGGTCGGCCGGCAGCTTCGCCGCCGCCTCAGCCGAGGACAGCGGCGCGACGAGGTGATGCTCGCTGTAGAAGGCGATACTGCCATCGGAGAAAGCCAGCGCCGGCGTATAGTCCGCCGCGATCGACTCCGAATAGGGTTTGACCCGGAGGCGTACGGTGGTGAGCGGCGCCCCGTCGCCGGTCAGCACGTCGTACCGGCCCTGCCGCTCGAGCCGCACCCCGGGGGTCTCGACCGTGAAGGAGCGCGCACGCCACGGCTTGCCGTCGAAATCCAGCGCGGAGCGCACGAAGAACCACGCTGGTGCCGCGCGGGTGAAGCGATATTCGAGCAGCCAGCCGCCATCGGCACCACGCTCAAGCAGGGCGGTGGCGCCCGCTTCGTCCGATTGCGCGGGAGGTTCGCGCGTCGTGGCGCATCCGGTCAGCGACAGGCAGGCGGCAAGCAGGACGGCAAGGTTTCGCATGCGGAACGTATACTTGCGCAATATGCCAGCACAACTCACGCAGCCGCGAACTGGAAGCCCTTATACTGGTCGCGAATCGCGGTCTTGAGCAGCTTGCCGGTGGCGGTGTGGGGCAGCGCCTCGACGAAGTGGATCTCGTCGGGGAGCCACCATTTGGCGACATGGTTGGCGAGATGCTGTTGGATCTGGTCCGCGGTCACCTCGCTGCCCGGCTTGCGGATCACCAGCAGCAGCGGGCGTTCGTCCCATTTGGGATGATAGATGCCGATCGCCGCGGCCTCGGCCACGCCGGGACAGCCGACCGCGGCATTCTCCAGCTCGACCGAGCTGATCCACTCGCCGCCCGACTTGATCACGTCCTTGGCACGATCGGTGATCTGCATGATGCCGTCGGGATGGATCACCGCGACGTCGCCGGTGTCGAACCAGCCGTCATCGGTCAGGCACGGGCCGCCTTCGTCCTGGAAATACTGCTTCACGATCCACGGCCCCTTGATCTGAAGCCGGCCCGAGCTTTCGCCATCGCGGGGCAGGATGTTGCCGATATCGTCGACGGTGCGCAGTTGAACGCCGAACGGCGCGCGGCCCTGGAACACGGTCTTGTCGACCTTTGCCTCGAAGCTCAGATCGTCCCAGTCATGGCTGGGCGCGCCCATCGTGCCGATCGGCGAGGTTTCGGTCATCCCCCAGGCGTGGTTGACGCGCGCGCCCATCTTCATGATCCGCTCGATCATCGCGCGCGGGGCGGCCGAACCGCCGATGGTCACGACCTTGAGGTATTTCGGGGTCTCCCCGGTTTCGTCGATATGCTGGAACATCGCGAACCACACGGTGGGCACGCCGGCGGTGTGCGTCACCTTCTCACGGTTCATCAGCTCGCACAGCACCTTGCCCTCGTTGATCGCGGACATGACCAGCTTCACGCCCGACATCGGCGCGGCGAAGGGCAGCCCCCAGCCCACGGCATGGAACATCGGCACCACCGGCAGCACCACCGACTGGGTCGACAGGTCGAACACCGCCGGCTGAAGCTCGGCCATCGCGTGGATCACCGACGAACGATGGGTATAGAGCACGCCCTTGGGATTACCGGTCGTGCCGCTGGTGTAGCAGAGCATGCACGGGTCGCGCTCGTCGCCCTCGACCCAGGCATAGTTGCCGTCCTCGGCGCCGATTACCGCCTCGAAACTGTCGGGGCCGGTACCGTCGAAGACGACGTAATGCTCGATCGTCTTCCACTGCGGCTTCATCTTGTCGACTACGGCCGAGAACATGCGGTCGTAGATCAGCACGCGATCCTCGGCATGGTTGCCGATAAAGGCGAGCTGATCCTCGAACAGGCGCGGATTGATGGTGTGGATGATCCCGCCCATGCCGATTGTGCCGTGCCAGGCGACGAGATGGCGGCTGTGGTTCATCGCCATCGTCGCGACACGCTCGCCCGGCTTGACCCCCATGCGTTCAAGGGCTTGCGCGAGCTTGCGTGAATCGCGGGCGATGCCGGCCCAGTCGGTGCGCGTCTCGCTGCCATCGGCCCAGCGGCTGACGATCTCACGTGAGCCATATTCGCGCTCGGCATGTTCGATCAGCCTCGGTACCCGAAGCTCGAAGTCCTGCATCGCGCCAAGCATCTCTCTCTCCTTATCCGCACGGGTTTCCGTGTCCGTAAGGACATCCTGCGGATTTGAAGGGGCGGATGCAAGGGGGTGGCGTTGAGGTGTGGCCGCACTCAAGCACCGCTATCCCCGCGCAGGCGGGTATCCACTGGCCGTGACGATGCGGTTCCACCCGCGAGGTCAGCTGGCCAGCGCGAGCCTTGGCTGAGCGGTGGGCTTGAGCTCGCACGCGGTGACGCCGGGAAGATGCTCGACCCGCGCGGCGAGTTCGCCGTCGATGCGGAAGTTGCGGCCCAGCACCAGCTCCGCCTCGCCGCCGCCGGGAAGCGGCGCATCGAGCACCACCTCGCAGCGTCCGCCGCGCGCATCGGCGAGCTGCGCGGCAATCGCGGCCAGCGCGGCCGGCTCGGTCGCGGTCAGACGCAGGGTCAGGCGGACATCCTTGGCCATCCCCTCGAACGGCTGCACCTTGCGCACCGTCACCCGCGCGCTGTCTTCGCCCGCGCGGCGGTCGAGCTCGAGCGTCAGGATGCCGCAGCCGCCGACGCGCGAGGCATCCTCCATCTCTTTCGCCGTGAAATCGTCGAAGCAGGTGCAGGGCACGGTGCCGCTGGCGTCGGACAGGGTCGCCATCAGATAGCGTTTGCCGCGCGCAGAGGTGCGCCAGCGCGCATCCTCGATCAGCGCGGCGATGGTGGCACCGGCGCGGCCGCCCTCGGCGATGTCGATGTCGGTGAGGCTGACGATGCTGCGCGCCGCGTGGAGCCGGGCGAGATGCTGGTAGCGGTCGAGCGGGTGGGCGGAGAAGAAGAAGCCGAACGAATCCTTCTCGGCCTCGATCTTCTGGCCCAGCGTCCAGCGCGCGCTCTTGGGCAGCTGGATCGCGGAGCCGACCGGCTCGGCCTCGCCGAACAGGCCGCCCTGCCCGCTCTCGCGATTGGCATGGGTGCGCTGCGCGACGGCAAGGATCGTCTCGGCGGCGGCATAGACGCCGGGCCGGTCGGGGGCGATGCTGTCGAAGCCCCCCGCCCCGGCCAGCGCCTCGACCTGGCGCTTGTTGAGCAGGCGCGGATCGACGCGGCGCGCGAAATCGTCGAGGCTCTGGAAGCGGCCCTTGGCGTGGCGCTCCTCGACCAGCAGCTCCATCGCCTTCTCGCCCACGCCCTTGAGCCCGGCGAGCGCGTAGCGGACGGCGAAGCCGTCATCGACCGCCTCGACCGAGAACTCGGCCTCGCTGGCGTTGATGTCGGGGGGCGAACACGGAACACCGAGCCGCTTCATATCTTCGACGAAGATCGCCAGCTTCTCGGTCTGGCCGAGTTCGAAGCACATCGAGGCGGCGTAGAATTCGTGCGGGTAATGCGCCTTGAGCCACGCGGTGTGATAGGCGAGCAGCGCATAGGCGGCGGCGTGCGACTTGTTGAAGCCGTAGCCGGCGAATTTGTCGATCAAGTCGAACAGCTCGTTGGCCTTGCCCTCGGCGATGTTGTTCACCTTGGCGCAGCCCTCGACGAACAGGGCGCGCTGGGCGTCCATCTCGGCCTTGATCTTCTTGCCCATCGCGCGGCGCAGCAGGTCGGCGCCGCCGAGCGAGTAGCCGGCGAGGATCTGCGCGGCCTGCATCACCTGTTCCTGATAGACGAAGATCCCGTAGGTCTCCTTCAGGATCCCCTCGAGCGCCGGGTGGGGATATTCGATCGGCTCAAGCCCCTGCTTGCGGCGGCCGAACATCGGAATGTTGTCCATCGGGCCCGGGCGGTAGAGCGAGACGAGCGCGATGATGTCGCCGAAATTGGTCGGGCGCACCGCGGTCAGCGTGCGCCGCATCCCCTCCGATTCCAGCTGGAACACGCCGACGGTGTCGCCGCGCTGGAGCAGTTCGTACACCGCAGGATCGTCCCAGCCGAGCGCCGCGAGGTCGATGTGGATGTTGCGCGCGGCGAGCAGCTCGACGCCCTTCTGCAACACCGACAGCGTCTTGAGGCCGAGAAAGTCGAACTTCACCAGCCCCGCGCCCTCGACATATTTCATGTCGAACTGGGTGACGGGCATGTCCGAGCGCGGATCGCGGTAGAGCGGCACCAGCTCGGCAAGCGGGCGGTCGCCGATCACCACGCCCGCGGCGTGGGTCGACGAGTGGCGCGGCAGCCCTTCGAGCTGCATGGCGAGATCGATGAGGTGCTTCACCCCCTCGTCACCGTCATACTCCGCCTTGAACTCGCTGACGCCGTTCAAGGAGCGCGGCAGCGTCCACGGGTCGGTCGGGTGGTTGGGGACGAGCTTGGCGAGGCGATCGACCTGACCATAGCTCATCTGGAGCACGCGGCCGGTGTCCTTGAGCACCGCGCGCGCCTTCATCGTTCCGAAGGTGATGATCTGCGCGACCTGATTGCGGCCGTATTTCGCCTGGACGTAGCGGATCACCTCGCCACGGCGGGTTTCGCAGAAGTCGATGTCGAAGTCGGGCATCGACACGCGTTCCGGGTTGAGGAAGCGTTCGAACAGCAGGCCGAGTTCGAGCGGGTCGAGGTCGGTGATGGTGAGCGCCCAGGCGACGACCGAGCCCGCGCCCGAGCCGCGACCCGGCCCGACCGGGATGCCGTTGTTCTTCGCCCATTTGATGAAGTCCGCGACGATCAGGAAGTAGCCGGGGAACCCCATCTGGATGATGATGTCGGTCTCGAACGCCAGCCGCGCGAAATATTCCTCGCGCTTCGCCGGATCGGTGACGCCGGCCTTTTCCAGCCGCGCTTCGAGACCCGCGCGCGCGTCGTCGCGCAGCTGCGCCGCCTCGCCCTCGAGATCGCCGGCAAGGCTGGGCAGGATCGGCTTGCGCTTGGGCGCGGCATAGGCACAGCGCTGCGCGACCACGAGCGTGTTCTCGATCGCCTCGGGCAGATCGTCGAACAGCCGCTTCATCTCGGTCGCGGGCTTCATCCACGTATCGGGCGAGGAGCGTGCGCGCTCGTCGCTGGCGACATAGGCCGATCCGGCGATGCACAGCATCGCGTCGTGCGCCTCGTGGAAATCGGGCTGGGCGTAGCAAGCCGGGTTGGTCGCGACGATGGGGATGCCGCGGTCATAGGCGAGGTCGAGCAGCTTGGGCTCGGCCCGGCCCTCGACCTCGTCCAGCCGGCGGATGATCTCGATATAGAGACGGTCGCCGAACAATGCCTGAAGCCGGTCGGCATAGGCGAATGCAGCGGCGTCCTGCTCCTCGGCAAATAGCCGGGCGAGCCCGCCTTCCTTGCCCGCGGTCAGCGCGATCACCCCGTCGGTGCGGCCTTCGAGATCGGAGAAGAGGACGTGCGCGTCCTTCTCGATCGGGCGTTCGAGATGCGCGCGCGAGACGAGGTCGCAGAGATTCTCGTAGCCGCGCTGATCCTGCGCGAACAGGGCCAGCCAGTCGAGCGGCGGGGTGACGCCTTCGGGCATGTCGGGCCGCTCGACGCACAGCAATGTGCCGACGACGGGCTGCACCCCCGCCTTCTTGGCGGCATCGCCGAACGGCATCGCGGCATAGAGGCCGTTGCGGTCGCACAGCCCCGCGGCGGGGAACCCCAGCTCGCGCGCCCGGCCCGCGATCGCCTTAGGCTCGATCGCGCCTTCCAGCATCGTGTAGGCGGAGAAGATACGGAGCGGGACGAAGCCGGAATGGGGCATGGGAAAGCTATATGTGGGTGCGCCGGGGGATCAAAGCCAGCCGGTGGGTTTTCCACAGCTATTCGTTCGCGAGACGCAGACGATCATCCAATCGTCACCCCGGCCTTGTGCCGGGGTCCACATCGCCGCGAGCGATGCGATCGCGCCTCCCGCCCCGGCGCCTGACGCCCGGTGGACCCCGGCACAAGGCCGGGGTGACGAGGAAAGGTCGGGGAGGCTAAAGCAGCTTCTCGATGTCCTTCGCGATGTCCGCCGGCTTGGTCTGCGGCGCGTAGCGGTCGACCACCTTGCCGTCGCGGTCGATCAGGAACTTGGTGAAGTTCCACTTGATCCCCTCGGTCCCCAGCAGTCCGGGCGCTTCCTTCTTGAGCCAGCGATAGAGCGGCGCGGCGTCGGGCCCGTTGACGTCGATCTTGCCGAACACCGGGAAGGTCACGTCATAGGTCAGCGAACAGAAGTTCGCGATCTCGGCCGCGTCGCCCGGTTCCTGCGCGCCGAACTGGTTGCACGGGAAGCCGAGCACTTCGAAGTCGCGGCCGCCGAACTCGCGATGCAGCGCCTCCAGCCCCTCATATTGCGGGGTGAAGCCGCATTTCGAGGCGACGTTGACGATCAGCAGCACCTTGCCGGCATAGGGCGAGAGATCGACCTGAGTCCCTTCCGGCGTGGTGACCGGGATTTCGGCGATCATGGTCATTGCGCTTCCTTTCAGCCGGGCATCAGCCCCGCAGCTTACCCGCCATGCCGATGATGTCGTCGAGCGGGTTGCCGTCGCCGTTGAGGTCGATGAGCTTGCCGAGGCCGCCCAATCCGCCTGCGGGTGCAGCGGCTGCACCGCCACCACCGCCAAGCACGCTGCCCAGCACACCGCCAAGACCGCCTGCATCGCCACCGCCGAGCATGCCGCCGATCAGGCCGCCAAGCCCGCCGCCTTCGCCCTGCTGACCGCCCTGCTTGGCGAGATAGCCCGCCACCAGCATCGCGAGGATCGGCAGCATCTTCTTGAGCAGCCCGGAATCGAGACCGGTCTGTTCGGCGGCATGGCCCGCGACGGTGCGGCTGACATCCTTCGACCCGAAGATCTGGCCGAGCACGTCATTGCCCTGATCGACCGGGGTCGGCTGCGGGTTCAGCACCGCGTCGAGCAGCCCGCCGCCGCCAAGCTGACCGAGCACGCCGACCTGCTCGAGCGCATCGCCCAGGTC
>Ga0247823_10003995_pt1 | contig 11858 bp, 9 predicted proteins | sample 13C_PalmiticAcid_2_FD_192426 | JGI IMG/M metagenome (GOLD analysis project Ga0247823, IMG submission 192426) | Soil microbial communities from agricultural site in Penn Yan, New York, United States - 13C_PalmiticAcid_Day30 | ecosystem: Environmental > Terrestrial > Soil > Agricultural land...
ACCCCCACCACGCACGAACCCCCGCACATCACCCCCGAAGACACCTCCATCGCCCAGCTCAAGGAGCTCCTCTCCTCCCTCACCCACCAGACCGCCCTCCTCAGCGCCCGCATTGACCTCCTCTCCGCCCAAGCCAAGCAGGCCGTGGGCAAGTCCAACCGCGTCGCGGCCCTCGCCGCGCTCCGCGCCAAGAAGCTCGCCGAGTCGACCCTCGAGCGCCGCTTCGCGACAGTCGCACAGCTGGAGGACGTCGCGGCCAAGATCGAGCAGGCCGCCGACAACGTGCAGCTCGTCGGCGTCATGGAGGCGTCGAGCGCCGCGCTGGCGAGCCTGCACGCGCAGGTCGGCGGGGCCGAGCGCGTCGACGAGGTCGTGGGCCGGCTGCGCGAGCAGATGGCCGAGGCGGACGAGGTGGGCGTGATCCTGGCCGAGGCCGCGTCGTCGGCCGGCGGCGGGGTCGTGGTGGACGAGGGGGAGATCGACGACGAGCTGGCGGGCATGGAGAGGGAGGCGGAGGAGGCGGAGAGGGAGAGGAGGAGGAAGGTGGAAGAGGCGGAGAGGGAGAAGAGGGAGGCTGCGGAGAGGAGGGAGGCCGAGGAGATGCGGAGGCGGTTGGAGGCCGCTGGGGAGGTGCCGAGCGGCGGTGTGGGGGAGACGGGCAAGGAAAAGGAGAAGGAGAAGGAGGTGGAGGACATGATGAGTAGGATGTCCCTGAAGGAGACTCCGGAGCGGCAGAACAACTGATGGAGATCCTTTCCTGCGTTTTTCTTGTTTCGGGGAGTGATATAGAGGCTAATTCTAATTCTGTTGTAGTCCTTGAGTGAACGACGCGAGTGATCAAGGCCGGATATCATTGGCACCTTTTCATTAAGCACCCTCGGCATACACGGGGGTTCGGTATCAAAGCATCAGGGTTTTCAATGCGCACGTATTTTCGTGTCAGCGGGGCGGTCGGCGGAGTTTGGGCAGGCGTACGGACACGGCATTTTCACAGTAAGAGTTGGGCTATCACTGGCAAGATAATTTGTAGTTGGCATCAAATCATCAGTGCTTGGTCAATTCAGGGGCTTCATCAAGGCATATAGCCTGCCCCGGTGGATGTGTCATAGCTACGCGCCCCCGCTGGCTCCAAAAGGTATGACGCCTCCACCTCAGAATATGTTGCGTCTGGCAGCCCCCGCCCGGTCCGAGACGGTGAATCCGGCGGCTCGGGCTGGCTTGACGGTGGTCCCGTCAGATCAACCACCGGCGCTGGCAACCGCGCCGGCTCTGACGATGCATCATTCGTCCCTTGCCTTCTCTCCGGCGCCGATCCGGGCTCATCCGATGCGCTCGCCTCTTCCACCTTCTGCGTAGCCTTACTCCTCGAGCTGCGCGCCATGGCAATAAGGTCCTTGAACGAGGTGTCGTGTTTTGCCGCCCAGGCCGACCCGTCAAAATCCTTGTCCTTGATCTGCGCCCCCATGTTGGCCGCCCGCGACATGGTCGGCGCGCGGCTGCCCATTGTCCGCTCCCATACTTCGAGATCGTTGAGGAGTTCTGAGCGCTTCTTGGGCCGTGCGGAATCGCAGTTGGCGTTCCATATCGTCACCCATTCCTGGTGTCGTTTCTCGAGCGTCTGCCGCGTGCCGCTTGTGGAGAGCCCCAGCTCGGCCATCTTTTTGCGAAGCGCCGTGTCTTTGAGCATGGAATATGCGAGCGCGGGGAGTCGCTCGGGCTGTTTTGTCGGCGTCGGCGAGTTAAAGGGGTTTCGCGCTGGGCCGAGGCTGTTCCCTTGGCGACTGGGCGCAGCGGACGATGGCGCCTTCTGTGGCTGCGGGGAACCAGGACAGGAAGTGTCGATGTGCTTGTCGACTTGCCAGGGTTTCATCCGCATCCAGCATATCGGGCATGCGGCGAGGCCGTCGTCTGCAGGGTCTTAGTTAGCGGTCCAACTGTCGCCCGGGTTAGGTGGCAGTCAACATACCTGGTTCGGGTTCATAGTCTGCAGAGTCTTCGTTTTCTGGCACATCGACCTCTTCACGCATCATCGCAGCCGTTGCCTCCACTGCTCTCGCCTTGCTTGACCTCGTCGTCATCCTAGGCCTCTTATTCCCCTGCGCTTCTTGGACTGGATCCTCCCACTCTGTCGCTTTCCTCTTGGGAGACTTCGGTGTGGTAACGGGGGCGGGGGTTCGGGCAAACTGCAGCACCACATCCCGGGATTTGACAAAAGCGTCAACGGCCTCCCTCAGCGCCCAGTTCCCGCGCAGCTTGGATTCCTGGTCGAGTGCCCGACAGAGCGGGCATTTGCCGTCGACTGACAGACAGCGCCGGATGCATATTGAACAGAAGGTGTGGTTGCAAGAGGTAAGCATGGGCGAGTTGTAAAAATCCTTGCAGACGTGACAGCGCAAAGCCTGCTCGACCTGTGTGAGCCCCGCAAGTGGTGTCCCGAGCCAGTCGGTCGAGTCGGGCACGTCGAACGCGTCGCTGTTGAAGGATTCCATCTTATTCGAGGGTACCGGCGGTGATTGTGCGTGTCGGCGGTCTCGACGCTTGGAATCGACTCAGGGCATGGTGCGGTTGCTCGTGAGACAACACCCGAAACTCCCAAATTTGGTGGCTTGACACACGGAAGCTGAGGTGGGAGCCTGGGAGACGCGACTTTCAGAACGTCAGGGAACTGGAAGCGCGACAGCAGGTGGAAGGACCGTTCTCACACTGTGACGCACACCGTCTCTTCGCTGGCAGGTGGGGCCGCAATCTCTCTATGCGGGGCATCGGAGATCGAATGCACGTGAATTGGCGCCGGAAGGCACGCAAGGACCCCACCCAGGAGCTCCAGGCCAGACCATTCCGCTTCGGGAGAGAATCAAAACAAAGCCTAACCGAATCCAGACGGCCCGCTCGACACAACCCACAACCCGACTTCGTTTCGCAAACAGGGCAGCCTGCTCTCGCTCTCCAGATCCAAGCTTTTGTTCAGAGTCGTCCATCGCTTTCTTTCCCGACATGCTGGTTCAGTAGCACACTTCACCCAACCCTTTCAGCCGCCCCTTCGCGCTCTTATCGTCCTTCCCTCGACATTGTTTACTTTCCTCTTTTCAACTCCGCGACGAGACCAACGACACCAATCTGCGACAATGGCGATGCGAGGAGGCCCGCGTCTCCAGGTTGGCTCGGCCGCCTGGGTCGCAGAAGAGAGAGATTCGGCCTTGACGATCGCGCAGTCCGAGATTGAGGAGTTCTCCTTTTCGGCGCGCAACGAGATGGACTGGCTCAACGAGCACATGGCTGAGATCTTCTCGGAAAACCAAATGTGTGTTCCGTCCTTGAGCCGAACCGCTCTGGCGCATCACTGACCTAGACCACAGGAACGTTGCCGAACTCTTCAAGACGCCCGGGAAGCTGCGTGGGAAGACGCCCCGGACGACGAGGAAAGCAGAGCCCAGCAGCATTCGAGTGGTACGGCATGAAAATGAAGCCAGGGGGACGCGTCGCTTACTGACCAACATCGGGCAGCCACTGTCCAACATGTTCTCCAGCACACCAAAGGGCGCCCCGAACCCTTTCGCCATGTCGAACCTCTCACAGCCGCGAAGCCCGAGGATCCAGATCTCCGAGGACAAGCTCGAGGCTCTGGCACAGCGTCCTCAAAGCTCAGCCGGGCCAGCGGTGGTGCACCCTCCGCACCAGGTGGAGCCCCGACCTCCGATTTCCCTCGCAGACTCCGGCTATCATGGCAGCCAGTCTCAGGATACAATGCCATTTGGTGACTTTGACAAAGATATCGAGATGTCGGACAGCCCTCAACGAGACCTGCACACCTCGGACCCCGTTTTCCCACTCCCGAGCGGGTCATCACGACAGAGGAGCCCGTCTGTTGCGTCTGTGGATGACGCATTTGAGTCAGCAAACGAAGACCAAACGAGGCAGCCAACAGTCAATAGGGCAGCCAACGTCGCCGCGACTCCCTCGTCTGCCGTCGCTCAGCCCAGCAGCCCCTTTGCGAACCGGACGCGGCTGCCAGTCATGTCTCCACGGTCGCCTTCTCCACAGAAGATGTCGTCGCCGATCAGGAACTCACCTCAAAAATCGACTTCTCCCCAGAAATCCGCATCCCCCCAAAAGTCGTCCTCCTCACCTCAGAGGTCAAGACCCGCCAGCCCACAAAAGGGCTTCCCAAAGCCTACCGAGGATCTCCGGGATGCTGCCGCCCCGCACGGCCACGACAGCGACGATGATGCCGAAGTTGATGAGGCTAGATCGCCCTCTGACACGTCAAGCCCTATTCGACCGCCGGTCCGGAGCAGTCTGAACTTTGCTTCTTTACCGGCTCGTGAGCCGCTGGCTTCCAAGAAGAGCCTCGGCGGCGCTCGAATGTCCAGGACGAGTCACCTGGACTTCAACCGCCAGAGTTACTTCAGCCGCCCCACCGGGGGGAAGAGCCTGGGCAACGCCATGCGTCAAGAATCGTCAGAAGACGAGCAGGATGACGACGACGCGATGGATGTGGACGATGAGATCACGACCCACAAAGGAGACTCTGCCCCTCACAGCAAGACATACACGCAGCGACTCCAAGACCGGATCAGCATGCTTGGACAGGGACAGTCAATCGGGCCCAGGCCGTCCAAGTCCCTAGCCAACGCATTGCCCACGCCACAGAGCGCACCGGTGTCCCAGAGCCAGTCCCAGGTGGAACCTGCCCCAGAAATTAGGAAAGCGTCGCCCAGGCCGAAACATTCAGTTCCCGCTCCGGGGGCGTTCCCCGAAGACGACGAGGACGACTGGATCGCCCCGCCCAAGACCGCCGCGTTGCCTGCGAGCTCAAAGCCAGCCCCCGCCCCTATGCTTTCAGCCACTCAGGCCGCATATGTCATGGAACACCCGGTCGCCCCGGAAACCGCGAGCAACTCAGAGTTTGTGCCTCCTAAGAGCCGGCCAACTTCGCCACGCAAGCTTCCTTTCATGCCTGAGCGGACTCCCAAGCATGGCAAGTCCGCCTCGGTGCCGGTTCTCCCCACATTGGCCCAGCTAGACGTCGACCTCGAAGGCACTGCGTTGAAGAAGACGATTTCCGTCTCCAATCCAGCGCTCTCCAGCGTGGCTGAAGATGACTACGCTTCCTCACCTCCCAAGTCCCCCACGCGGAGCTTCAGGGAGAACCCGCTGAAGCAAGTGAAGAATAAGCTGTCATCCCTGCTGAAGGGCTCCAAGGGCTTGATCGCAAGCAGCGCCGCAATCAGCGCCGAGGGGAAGTCGTCATTGCTCCAGTCTCCTTCAACCACGAAACTCGGATATTTCCCTGGGCCCTCGGTGGAATCCTTCAGAACGGCGGATGAGGTCGTGTACCCCGACCTGTCAAAACAAATGTCAGCCGCTTCTGTCCCTCCTAGCCCAACACGATCCACGCACAGGGTCGAGAAGGATAGGCAGGAAGCCAGGGAGAAGGAAGAACGGGAGCGGGAGAAGGAAAGGGAGAAGGAAAGGGAAAAGGAGAGAGAGAAGGAGATCAAGGAGGCAAAACGGCTGGCCGACCAAATGGGGAAGCTTGAAAAGGCCCGCGAAAAGGAACGTGAAAAGGCACGGGTCTTCAGCAAGGAGCAAGAGAAGATTGCAGCCATGGAAAAGCAGGTTGCAGCTCAGAAGGAGCAGGAGAAGGCCGCTCAGGTTCAAGCCCAGCCGAAAGCCCAAAACTTCCGGACCCCTGGACCACCACCAAGGAACGTTCTGAGAAGCCCTACCAAGACGGTGAGACCCACTCCGCTCACTACCAAGGGGCAACGGTCGCAGCCAGAGGCATCGGATGAGCCCGACACGGACATGACAGATGTCACGACCACAGTGCCTCCCCCGTCCATCCCTCGCCCGACAACGGCCTCGTCCATGCGAACTCAGGGCACCAAGAGGCCCCTGAAGCCCACGAAAGAAGCCCCGGCCAAGTCCAAGCAAGCTCCGACCTTGATCCGGGTCAATACGATAGGCTCGCAGCAGCCGCAGTTCCACCCTTCGAATAGTGTTCTGAGCGCCAACTTGCACGACACGTTGAGGCAACCCCCTGGTTCCGCGCGACCGCTGAACGGCAAAACGAGCCAGTCTTCCCTCCGAGAAAAGCCGTCGCTCCCTAGCTTCACGAGCTCCGTCTCTTCCACTGGCCGCCCCCGGGCGTTGGACATGGCGGCCAAGCGAAAGGAGCAAGAGGAACGTGAGGCGCAGCGCAAGCGCGACGAAGAACGCAAGCGAGAGGAAGATCGCAAGCAAGACGAAGCACGGAAGCAAGAACAGAAGCGGAGGCTTGAGGCGGCCAAGAAGAAGGCGGACATTGAGAAGGCGAAGCAAACAGGGGCACCCCCTCCCGCTGCCAGGCCTCAGCCAAATGCGCCCCCGGAGTACAGCATGGCCGACAAGGGCCCCGTTCGGCCACCCTCACGGCTGGGCTCGACGATGCACTCGGATGGTCGGCTCGTCAACACGGTTCTGTCCGGCACGACCAAGGGGCCATCGAAGCGGCCACTGCAGCCGGACGCGGGCGAGGAGAGCTCAAGGGCGCAGCAGCCGCGGGCCCAGCCTTCTTATCCGACCAAGGATGGTAAACGCATGCGCCCGAGCGTGGAACTTGATGACGATGTCGACATGATGGAGACGCACAATCCAGGCATCATCAAAGGGGCCCCTGTTAGGCCCTCGGCAGGGTTCAAGAAGGTAAGCGCTTCGATCTCGACGAGCCATGGTCGAGATGCTAACCCCGTCACGCAGGAGCTTCAGCAAAAGTCCATGTACGGCAACGCCTACCCCACCGCACCGCCGCCGAGCGCGAGCAGGAACCTCTTCAAGGACACGCTCACGGCCCAACACAACAACCACGCCAAGCACCCCCTCGACATGGCGCAGTCCCACAAGGGCCCGATCCCGTTCGCGCAGAACCCCAACCCCGCGCACAAGACCCCGGCCCGGCCCGTGGGTGGCGCCATCCCCAAGTCCTCGGCCGTAAAGTCGGCCGCTCGGTCCCCGCGCTTCCAGAACGGCGAGACGATCGAGCTGCCCGACATCCAGACGGACGACGAGAGCGACGAGGACGACGCGCAGGGCGGCGTGATCCCGGCGTGGGCCAACTCGCCGGCGCTCCGGGCGGCGCTCATGGCGCAGGACCCCGTCGACCCCATGCAGGTGTTTGGGCCGATGGCGCCGCTCAACCTCGAGGAGGTGTTCAACCGCACCAAGGACCGCTTCCCCAAGTTCCGGGCGCGGACCAGCAGCGCCAACTGGAGCGGGACGGACCGGCTGACGGCCGAGGATATCCGCAAGGATATGGCGGCGAGGGATAAGATGAGAAGGGAGGGCGGGTGGAGTTATGACCTGAGCCGCGAGATGTCTTAGGGTTACTTACTTTTCAGGGGAGGTTTTCATTCAGGTTGGGGAGTTAATTCAGGTTGGAGTATTGTTTGGGGTGAGGGTATTGTGGGATAGACTCTGGGGTGGTGGTTATCTTATTTTGGGCGTTTTGTCAGGACCTCACCGACTGATTCGGGGGTTGGGAAATTGTTTTGTTAGCATGGCCGCCGGGCTGGATGGCGGGATTCATGGAGGGATGGCTGTCTGAGCAGTGCGGATTACTTGTTTTGACAATAGAGACTCGGATTGTCTACTCGCATGTCAGACCTTCAATGGTGTGGACGAAGCATGCGAATGATGTTGTGTGACCATGGCTAGGGCGGCAGCTGAGCACCAAGCCGAGTCTATCCAGGGAGCGGGTTTTGGCACGTGGGAGGGCATGGAGCACGGTGAGCATTGGTTGCACGGCACGAATCCGAGGCTGACGGGCCGGCTGGGTGGACAGGAGGTCTGCCTGAGAGTCTTTTGTTTGACAGCCGCGGCCGCCGTGTTCGCGCCTCGTACTGCGTATCCACAGGGCACCTAACATGTCCGATTTCGAGAACTCTCACAGGCGTTCTCTTGTTCTGCATTGCATCGAGATCACGAGATCTGCGGGTAGAAATGATCGGATTTGGGGGGGCTGTGCGAGGAAACGCGCATGTGTGCACACCGATCCGATGGGCTGAAACTGGTTCCTGTTGGCTGGCTCCCGGATGAGGTGCGGTGAAGGTGTGATGTGATTCTCGGTGTGGTTGGACATACAGGGCGGGTTTGTGTTCCCGTGAACCAATGCAGTGGATTCATGCTCGGAGGATCTGAGTGTTTGTCGAGAGTGAACTAGATGACCTCGGCAGTGAAGAGAGGATTTCGGAAAACAATGGGATCGAAGATGATTCATGGCTGGCCTCGACTCCGAATCCTTTGAGGAATGCAGGTGACATGCTGCAGATGAGACACAGGCAGGCAGGGTCCAGGCAGAGGAGTGCCTGGTACGTCATACTGCCTGCTGCCAGGGTGGGGACGCTAAAAACGACGAGTCCCTCAGTTGCCCTTGACAGCTGAACGGATCCACATTTTGTTTGTTCACAGGCGACCTCTTTCCACATCTCAGCCCACGAGATTCTCCCAGTCGAGAATCGCCCAGTTGGCTGATTTGGCCTGGCTTCAGTCTTGCTGGTGAGTTTTTGCCCTGGTGATTTGATCCTGCTTTAAATAGAGACTCGTTTGCGGATGCAGGGTTGCTGTGCCTCGCAGCCGGCGGCCGCGAGTCTTGTTGTCCCTGCAGGTCAGCCACAAGCAACAAAGCTGCACCAGCAGCTGCGCCAGAACTGCACAAGCAACAAACCTGCACGAAACTTTTGCTGACAACATCCCACCCACAACAGTTGACCCATCACTTGCGATCTCAACTTGCCAACAACCGGCGCTCTAAACCGATACACCGGCCTTGCAAGACCTGATCCTCCTATCGATCTTTTGCACCGAACATTTCTGCCCCGCTTCGACGCCTGTTCTATCCGAACGAAGGTCCGGACCTCTGACCGATTCGTGCCCGACCGCCCAGTCCCGCGACGACACGAAATCACTCACTCAACAATAGCCTTTTTTCCTTCGTTTAAAACCGGCTCTGTGAGCCTGTCTGCTTGGGACTCGGGTTGCTATCCTTCAGGGTCCGATTTTGGGCCAGGGTCTTCGACAGGGCCCCGCAACAAGGCGGACTTCAGGCCTCCCTTTGCTCGTCCCTTCTTTCTGCTCGTCAACGCTCCGAGCACATACGATACACAACAAATAGCTGATGAGGCGACCAGCTGTGTTGCCGCTGCTACTCTCTTTTTCTGCTTCTCCATCTGGTGACCTCGCACCAGAGTCAAGATGGTGAAGTTGGACTACGACCGAGATTACTATGCGGACCTGGATTTGCCCGCCACGGCAGATGCTCTCGAAGTCAAGAAGCAGTTCAAAAAACTAGGTAAGTACATAACTTGGCCAGCGAGGTCCTGTTGCTGACGGCTGCTGCCTCTAGCGCTCAAATGGCATCCCGATCGCAACCCCGGCAAGGAGGATGAGGCCAAGGAGAAGTTCCTGGTTATCCAGTCTGCTCACGAAATCCTGACGGATCCTGCCACCAAATCCAAGTTCGATGCCTACCGCCAGCGAACGGCGAGGTACCCGGGCGCTTCTGGGGTCCGGGGCAACCCATGGCAGAACACGGCACATGAAGTGAACCAGAAGTTCGGCGCTCCCCCGAGACGGCCCCAGATGCCGACACGTCCGCCTGCGCCGACAGCAGCGTCAACCAAGCACTGGGATTGGGCACAGAAGGCGAAGACGAAGACGGATAATATGAGGCCGAATATGGAAGCTTGGAACCGGGCGAGACCACAGCCCAAACCATCTCAGCCCAGCGCCGCGGCCGCTGGGGCCAGTTCTCGCCCTTCCCAACAGAGGGAGCCACCAACCCCGCGGACGGCGTCGCAGGCCAGACGACAGGAGGCAGCGTTTGGAACCAGGAAGTCCGGATACGCCCCGGGGTCGCCGATGGGAGACGAACCGCCGGTGAGGAACCAGCACTACAACACTGGCAGCAACCCCACCGAGTCAAGTAGACCGAGGCCGGCATCTGCTTTTGTCGACCCCCTGAGCGCCCAGTTCAGCGAAACATTCCTGGACAACCGGCGCACCCCCTATGCCGCGAATGTCGGCGAGAAGACAAATCCATTCGAACCGCTGAACGTCAACCGGGCTAAGAGTATGCGAGATGGCACGAGGAGGTTCCCGGAGAACACAGGAGAGACACCCCCGCCGCCGCCTCCCCGCCAACGGAGCGCCAGTGTAGACTCGGAAGGGTTCAAGAGGTCAACGACCGAGAACCCAGCTTTCAACGAACCTAACGCAAACCCGGCCTTCCAGTTTCAATCGCGAGCGAGCGCCCGGTACAGCCCCCGCGGGCCTGAGATGAATTCGGCACCCCCGACCGGTACATTCCCTGGTCCCAACAGCTCCAACTCGTCTGTCAACAGCAGTGCGAACGGCAAGTCTTGCCCCTGGATTTATGGTTGCGTTTGCTAACAAATGCTCGCAGCAACGGTAAACGGGCATGCTTCAGAACAGACAAGGAATGGCGCCAAATTGTATGAGTCTTCTTCCCCTACCAAACGTGGCTATTCCTACCCAGCTTCTTTTGCTCGGTCAAGTGTCCAGACACCACACTCGAATGGACGTGCTGGTGTGGACATGTCCCTGCCGAAGAGGTTTGGCTTCCCTGCCTACAAGTCTGAAGAGAGCGCTCGTCCGACTCCCAGTGGAGAGAGACCAAGTTCTGGCGCCAATCCCTTTGAGACGAAAATTCAAGCACAGCTGCAACATCTCTTGTGCCAAGCCCGGCAACCGTCCTACAAGCCGCTTGCCGCCAACATTCTGTCATCCAAGAAAGAAGAACACTGGACCAGCAAGTATACTAACGGCACTTACCGCAATAGCTTCTCGGTCCCCGGCGATGACGACGCAGCTCCGTCGGCCCAGCATGCCCGCTTCGCCCGAAACAGCGCCGATAATATCAACACGCGGTTCGTGGCGGAAGAGAGGGGCGATGCTGACTTTCAGTTCAGCGCGGGGGCAGCGACCTCTGCCGACGACGGTTTTCTGCGCGCGAAGCACCGAGCGCGTGGGCACCAGTCACCACTCAGGAATCAATTTACGGCGTCGGCAGAGGCAGTGAATACGACTCAGGCTGAGGCGAGCAAGAAGCAAGGCGATTTTGTCGCGGACGAGTGGAAGGAAGCGTTTGGGCCTCACATATTCGAACCTCCGCAGCCCGGAAAACCAGCGGCTTCACCGACGCGCCCCATCCGGCCGATCAAGAAGCCTCGGCCCGTTCGGATGACGGCAGGCACGGCGGGCTTGGTGGACGAGGACGAGACCAGCGGCGAGGACAAGGCCAAAACGAGCAACCCCGCGAGCGGCATCAACGGCTCTCGAAGTCCGAATGCCATGGATATCGACACCGAGGTTCCACCGCCGGAGCCCTCCCCTGCACAAGGCCACGAACCCCGCAACATCCACGTCGAGCCCACGAAACCAGAATGGCGGGCAGGCAACCTAAACGTCAACGGGGGCAACCCCGAACCCAAGCTCGGCGCGGGCCTCAAAGTTCCCCACCTCAATCCCACACCCGCCGGTTCCGAAGACAGCGAGGACTTCCTCCGCCCCATGTTCTCCGAATTCCGCAACGTCGAGCCCTTCGCCCAGAAGCCATCGGGCCTCAACTCGTTCGCCGACCTCACATCTAATCTACCATTTCCAAGCCGCCCATCCGCCAAGATCCCGCTCGCCCACGAGAAGCCCAAGCAGCTCGACATCCCCTCGCCTCCTCCAGCCCCGCGCGCCCCGGCCAGCCTCTGCATACCGGGGACCAAGCCCTCGGCGCCGGCGTGGCTGAACTACGTACGCGAGTTCGAGGCGTACCTGGCGGCATGGCTCGAGTTCAACAGGAAGGTGAC
>Ga0247823_10003996_pt1 | contig 11855 bp, 6 predicted proteins | sample 13C_PalmiticAcid_2_FD_192426 | JGI IMG/M metagenome (GOLD analysis project Ga0247823, IMG submission 192426) | Soil microbial communities from agricultural site in Penn Yan, New York, United States - 13C_PalmiticAcid_Day30 | ecosystem: Environmental > Terrestrial > Soil > Agricultural land...
GGGCAGGGGCACGGGCCGGGACAGCAGCAGGGAGGGGGAAGCGGCAAGAACAGCACGCATAAACTGGTCGTGCAGGACTGCAAGGGGCAGAAGGTGCACGCGATCGAGCTGAAGAGGGTGGAGCGGCTGGCGGTGGGAAAGACGTTGATCGGGGAGAAGATACTGCTGCGCGCTGGGACGGTGGTGGCGAGGGGCGTGGTGCTGCTGGATCCCGCGCAGTGCGTTGTGCTGGGGGGCAAGGTGGACGCGTGGCATCGCGCGTGGGTGGATGGGCGGCTGGCGAGGTTGAAGGAGGCTGTTGCTGCCGAGAGGGGATAGTTGAGGGTTTGGAAGATGAGGGGATTTTGTTAGAGTGTTGTTTGATACCCATTTCACATTTATCTACCATGACATGCACACTCTCATGCAAACCGACATGCTTCACACACTGACATATAGTCATGCCACCAACACGCTACCCCTTGACCACCTCGCCCAGCGCCTGCCACCCGGCCTTCTCCCACGGCGCAACCATCACCGCCGTCTGCGCATCCATGGCGCGTCCCGTCCCCGCATACGCCCTCGCCAGGTCCTCAGCCCCGAGATCCCCCCTCGGCGCCACGCCCTTCAGCGCCACCCGCAGCGCCATCTCGGCCGCGCTCTCGCCCTCCGCCCCACCAAGCGCCCGAAGCTCCGCCCACCCGTGCGGCAGGTGCGGATGGAACATGACGTCCGCCCGCGCCTGGTTCGCCTTGGCCTCCTCGGCATCCCCCTTCCCAAACGCAGCGATCGCCCTCAGCACCTCGCCCAGCTTCTTCTGGTCGTTGGGGGTAACGCCCTCGTCGCTCGCCCTCAGACCCTGCAGCTCCGCGACGACCGCCTCCAAGCTCTCCTCGTCCTCGTCCAACAACGCCACCACCCCGAGCAGCAGCACCGACTGCACATGCTCCGGCGCCCGCTCGATGACGCCAAACAGCACCTCGCGCGCGCGCTCCCTCGCCTCCTCCTTCCCCGTCGCCCACAGCACCTGCGCGAGCACGCACGCCACGTCTGGGTTCCCGTCCGACTCGTCGATCGCCGCGTCGAAGCACGCCACGGCGTCCTCGACGCGGCCCTGGTAGTACTGCGCCAGCCCCATGGTGACGTGCGCGCTCAGCCGCACCCGCGTGCGCTCCTCGGCCGTCAGCTCGCTGTCGGATGCGTCGCTGCTGAGCTGGATCGCCAGCTCAGCCGCCTCGAGGGCGTCCGGGTAGGACCCCGCGGCGAGGTCGGCGCGCGCGAGGTCGGCCTTGGCGATGGCGAACCGCTTGAGGGACTCGGGCGACTCGGAGACCTCGTAGTCCGCCTCGACGGCGGCGCAGATCTTCTCGAGGGTCGCGACGGCGCGGTCGTGCTCGCGGTTGCGCTCCTGGAAGAGGGCCGCGAGGTGGCCGTAGGCAAGGTCCTGCGGGTTGAGGCCTTGGAGCTGGCTGAGGGCGAGGATGGGTTGGATGAGGGAGGTGACGGGCGCGTCCGAGGGCGACTGCATGAGGTAGTCGAACATGGACACGGAAAAGTGCCGCCTGCTGGCGAGGGAGGAACTCTCGGCGATGTCCATGGCGTGCGTGAACAGGCCGCGCGCCTCCTTGGCGTCGCCGAGCAGGAGCGCCACGAGGGCCTGCCCCAGCCAGGCGTGGGCATAGTCAGGATCGGCCGACTGCGCTTTCGTAAAGGAGTCGTTGGCAAACTGAATGTCGCCCTGGAGGAGAGCCAGCGTTCCGAGGTTTGTCCACGCGTGCGCACCGCCCTCGTGGAGGTGCAGGCTGCGAACGAATGCATGCTGGGCGACCGACGGGTTGACGCCGCTTGTCACCACTCCGAGAGCGTTCCAGAACTCGGAGTTGCCTGCCTCGAGCTCGATGGCCCGCTTGAAGCACGCGATGGCGGCCTTTAGGTATTTTGTCGCCTTCTTCCTCAGCCGCATGGGCAGGCACATGTGAGCGCGATGCTCTGCCCAGCCCAGGTTGTAATACGCGACTGCCTGTGCGTGCAGGTCATTGGCGGACACTTGGATGGCGCGCTTGTGTGCGAGAATGGTTGCGTGCAGGACTCTTGTCAACTCGGCTCCAATCTTGCCCTCGTCTGAGCTGGCTCCGTTGGGGGCTGCGCTCACTCCATCCACGTTCATGATTTGCTCCCCCTCCGCGAGGCCGAGGAGCTGTTGGACCACGTCCGCCGGAAACTCCGCCAGGCGGCCCTGCACGCTTGAGAATAGGGAGCAGGCGTCGCCCACGGCCTTCCAGAAGTTGAACGTCTCCTTGATCTCCTCAGGAGCTTGCACGGCAAACTTGAGCATCTCGACCGCCAGGTCGATCGACTTGCCAAAGAAGCCCTTGTCCAGGCTGTCCAAGGCATTGTCCACGGTGGCCTGCATTAGGGCGATCGCCACACCTGCTTCATCTGGGCGGCTCGCGACGACCTCGCGGTAGAGGGTGATCGCCTCGTCAAAGTCGCCCAGCTCACGCTTGACGTCGGCGAGGATGAACTTGGAAAACCACGTCTCCCCGGATATCTTGGCATCCGGCGACTCTTCCAGCTTCTGAGCGTTCAGCAGTGCCTTGGTCGCTGCTATGTACCGGCCGGAACCGTGGTAACTCTCGCCCAGGCCGACCCACGAGTTGTAGTCTTCGGGCGATATCCTCAGGGCTGCTTGGAACGAGACGATCGCCTTGCGGTAGTCCTGCTTGTTGAGTTCTGCAACACCGAGCGCCGCAAACGGCCAGCTGATGCCCTTGCGCTTCGAGCCGGGCGGGGGCTTGACCTTGCCCGAGTCAACTACTCTTTGGGCCACGAGCTCAACGCGGTCCCAGTCACCGTCGTCGGCGAAGGACCGGGCGAGCCTTTCTGCCGACTCAACTTCAGACGGCGAGAGCTCGACCGCCTTCTGGAAACACCGGCGTGCCCTCTTCTTGTCCTTCGCGTAATCCGCATAGTACTTGCCCAGACTGGTGTAGGCGGGCGCGTAGTTGAGGTTGCTCTTAAGAGCCTCGAGAAAGTACGCGTAGGCCCCGGTCCGGCTCTTCCTCGCCGCTCTGGATGTGTCGAGATTCCAGACGCAGTAGCCGACGCGGTACTGAGTCTGCGCGAGAAGTTCCTTGTTGGTCTGCCCCTTCTTGGTCAGCAGCGGAAGGCAGCTTTCCAACTCGTTTCTGCTGGTCTCAAAGTCCCCTTTCAAGGCCTTGACCCAGGCAGCCTCGGTTTTGACGCGAAGGTTCCCTGGATCACGCTGTAGAGCCCGTTCCAAAAAGTCGATGGCCTCGGTATAGTCTTCCTCCTCTTCGTAGATTAGGCCAACGCCAATCATGGCACCCGTCGATGACGCGTCATGCGCCAGGACTCCGTCAAACAGACTCTTGGCTTCCTGGTGGTGGCGCGGCGACTGGTAAAAGACCAATGCAGTTCCCAAATACAGGGAAAAGGCATCCTCGGTGTTTCGGAGTGAGAGCCCGGTCCTGGAGCGCTCCAGCTTCAGATGGTCAAGAGCCTTGCGCATGAGCTCGACGTTGCTCTCGTGCTCCTCGATGTGCTGGTAGTATTCGCCCGTCAACCTGAGCGCGAACAGCGAGTCGGCGCTGCTGACGCCTTCCATAATCATCAGCAGCCGGTCCTCCTCGGTCAGCGGCACATATGTTGTGGGCGCGCCTCCTGCCTCCTCGTCCTCGCTCTCGTCTTCACTCTCGGAGCCCGTAGTAGCCGCGGGTTGTTGCGAGGGCTCTTTTGGGAAGGGGGAGATGTCGCTCGTCAGGAAACCCATAATGACCCGGTTGAGATCGCTGTCGGGGAAGAAGGTGCAGTATTGGCGGAGCACGGTAACGTCCCAGTCCCGGATCTCCTTGTGGTCCTGCCAGTTGATGGCAATATCCCACGCGAACTTGAAAGGGTGCCGGATGATGACCATGTCGTTGGCCAACTTCTGGACGATGGCTGCTTCCCGCTCTTTCTGCTCGCCCGCGGGCCAGGCGACGAGCCGCTCATAGCAGTACTGCAGGAGCTTCTCCTCGTACGTCCGGCGCACATCGTCATCGGTGGACCAGTTGATCAGCTGTCCATAGACGTAGCCCAGCCTGCTTTGGCTGTAGACCTCGCGCTTGACCTCAAGAGATACCTCACTGACACGAACGCCGATGCGGGTACGCCGCTCGCCGATCAAGGTGTTGATCCTCTTCTTCTCGTCTGTTTCGACGATCTGGGCCTGGATCTCGTACGTCTTGGCGGGGTGGGGGACACGGCCCTCCAGAGCCGGGTAGATGGGGCTCTCCGGAAGGATCAGATCCAACGCGTTCACGTACTGCTCGCGGTCACCCTGGGCGCGTGCGTGGTCGACGAACTTGTCGACGACATCCTGGCACTTGTACATTTCGTTGGCGTCCCGGAAGATCTCGGCCAGCTTGAGGGCGGCATGCTGGTACTGCTTCAGTTTCTTCCCTCGCTGGCGCTGGCACAGCTTGATGAGGCCCTGCCATGCCTGTGGATCGCTGGGCTTCAGCCCGGTGGCAGCGAGGTAGGTGGCCTCGGCCTCATCCAGCTGGTTCTTCTTGTCGAGGGCAAACGCAAGGAAGATGTGTCTGGCCGGTCAGCATCCCGGGACAATTCCAACTGCTTTCAAAACTCACGCATGGTAGTTCTTGGGGTCTTTCTGGAAGACATCCTCGGCGGCCTCGATGGCCTCGTCCCACTTCTGTTGCTTGATTGCCTCGTTGATGCCCTTGAGCAGGGCCTTTGTGCCCGACATGGCGCCGACCTGGCGGGTGGGAGCAGCTCCCTTCAATTCGAGCTGGAGTTCAGAGAAATATGGTGTGTTTTACCAGGAGGGCGCCAACTTGGTTTCGGGGGTGATGGAAGCTCTGGCTGTGATGATGCTGAGCTTCCAGGTTGAGTTTACTGTGTACTCCGTACACAGTAAGGAAAGTAGAGGTGGGGCGCGTGGTGAAGGCGATTCTAGTTTCTGTGGTCCTTTCAAAGTGAAAGAAAACAAGAGAGTTCTGGGACAAAAATCAAACTACACAAACAAGAGCAAGTTTGCCTTTGCCTTTAATAAACTGCTTATATCAGATGAGTCTCTGGCTGGAGGTTGCATGGGCATGTTTGAGTCCACGGGCTCCAAAGTTTAGAATACAGTGTGCACGTTCACACGTTGTCACTGTGCTCGCTGAACCCGACCCCAGCACCCCGCCGGACAAGGATAGTCCGACCACCGCCCGCTCCTGGCTCCCTTAACGTTATCTTATCGGACCTATGCGTCGTCAAAAAAATCCCCAGAAAAAAGTCGCGGCAGCATGGGATCTTGGTCGACGAGGACGGACCCTCAACATTGAATCACCAATCCGGCACCCGCCCGCCTCAGCAACCATGGATTCGGCGCCGGCAAAGCGGAGAAAACTCGACCACAGCCAGGATGGCGCCGAGGCTGCCTTGGAATCAGCTGCGTCGACCGGCATTTCCAGGTCGAGGGCCTTCGTCCTCGAGGCCGAGGAGCTGCTCGACTCGGTGCGCCTCGACTATAACACCGCTCTGCAGGGCGCCGACGATCTTCTGCATCGGATCAAAGGCGCAGTCGAGGGGATAAAGGCCCACGACCCTCTTCCCGTACGAGAACCAGGCCCGTTCTTGCCGATTGCTGCGCACCGCTAACCCGCGCCAGATCGCCGACGCCGCATCCAAGCTCGAAAAGAAACACAAGATGAAAGTCCCCTTTCCCAGCCCGAGGCCGCAGGAGAACTCCAATTACAAGGTTGCTTTTTCCAAGCCTGCCCAGTTCAATGTCGTCGGCAGCTATGTTTCGAAGACCCTGGTCAAGACCCAGAAGAGCCACGCTGTCGACATGGTCATCGTCCTGCCCGAGGAGATTCTGCAAGAGAAGGACTACCTCGATTTGCGCTACTTCTACAAGAGGGCATATTACCTGGCCGTCGTCGCTTCGGCTCTGCGAAAGGAGCTCGGCGACGACGCCCAGCTGTCCTACGAGTACCTTGGTGGCAATCACCTGTGCCCCGTTCTCGCCATCCAGCCGAACGGTCCCAAAGATAAAGGCTCGGAAAAATCGGAGAACAAGGACGTCCTGGACTACAGGGTACGGATCATCCCGTGTGCCCCAGACGGCTTCTTTCCAAAGGCAAAGCTTCACTTGGGCGCAACCCTTGTCCGCAAGAGCCGTGAAGGAGATTCTGCCTCTTCTTCGGAGCCCACGCCTTTCTACAACTCAACTGTTGTTGCCGAGAGCTGCTTCCTGCCATACCTCAAGGTTCTACGCCAAGCTGAAAAGAGATGCGCCGCGTTCAAGAATGCCTGCATCTTGGGCCGTATCTGGTTGCAACAGAGAGGCTTCGGAGGAGATATCGCACAGGGCGGATTTGGACATTTTGAGTGGGCCGTGCTCCTGGCGCTCCTTCTCCAAGGAGGCGAGAGCAAGGCCTTGTCACCCTCTCTTAGCGCCACCCAGCTCTTCAAAGCGCTCATCCAGTTCCTATCCGTTACCAATTTCGCCGAGAAGCCCTGTGTATTCGGCCCAGGGAAACCAGACCTGGAAGCCTATCTTGAGTCTGGCCCCATCCTCTACGATGCCACCCGGCAACTGAACGTTGCCTTCAAGATGGGCCCCTGGTCGGCCGCCCTGCTTCACCAACATGCCAAATGGACGCGCCGCGTCCTCGCCGACAGCGCTGCTGACCAGTTCAACCCAACTTTCATTCTCAAGACAGACGTTCCAGCACACAGTTTTGACTTGGTTGCGCGTCTGAATCACGACGGGGCAGGGAAGGAAGCAGGCTCGGACTTTCGGGGGCAGACCTGGCAGCTTGGCAGCCAGGTCTACCGGATTCTCAAACGGGCGCTCGGAGATGAGGAGATGGGGGAGAGGGCTCGATTGATTCACATCCAGACCCCTGCCTGCACCTCTTGGGCTCTTACGGACGCGCCCAAGACTCGTGTGAAATCACCCTTGGAGATCGGCATTCTTTTCGACCCTGTCAACATGTCTCGCACGGTCGACCGCGGTCCGTCTGCTGGGCCAAGTGCGGAAGAGAAAGAAGAGTGCGAAACTTTCCGCAGATTCTGGGGCGACAAGGCCGAACTTCGACGCTTCGAGCGTGACACGATCCGAGAGACACTGATCTGGACGTCGACGAACCCTTTTGACATCTGCGAAGAGATCATGCGATACGTTCTGGGTCTGCACCTGGGAATAGGGCAACTCCATGATGAAATCACCGTCTACGGGAACGGGCTCCCTGCCCTGCTGTCTCTTAAACCCGCCGACACGACTTTGTTCAACGTGGCAAAGAAAGCCTTTGGCACTTTTGAGCGCGATATCCGGGACCTGGAGGACTTGCCTCTCCGTGTTAGGCAAATAGCTCCCATCTGCCCAGAGCTCCGGCATGCGTCGGTCAAACCCCCAGTCTTCGGATCGTCAAAGTCAGTTCCGAGGCCGCTGGAGTGTATCATTTCATTCGAGGCCTCGGGCAAATGGCCTGAAAGTTTGGTTGCTATCCAACGGACAAAGATCGCTTTCCTCCTGATGATCGGCGGTCTGCTCGAAGGAAGCAAGCCTGGCGAAATCAAGACGCATGTCGGCCTGGAGGATGCCAAGTTCGAAACCGAAAACCTCGCTTTCCTCGACGTCGTCTACGAGTCTGGCCCTTCGTTCCGCCTCCGGATCCACAGCGATCTCGAGGAAGCTCTCCTTGAACGCCAAGTGAAGGATAAGACTGCTGAGCAGTACCTCCGGCAACGGGCCACGACTCTGCTCGCGTCTTTCAAGCGGCTGTACAGCAACCTGCCTCTCCACAACCAGTACATCTCTACCTGCGCGACCCGCTTCCCAGCGTTGTCCCCGACAATCCGCCTGGTAAAGCACTGGTTCAACGCCCACAAGCTGTCGTACCACTTCACCGACGAGTTCATCGAGCTGGCCGTCCTCCACGTCTTCCTCTCGCCCTACCCCTGGGATGCCCCGTCGAGCGCCAGCACTGGTTTCACCCGGACCCTGCTGTTCCTCGCCCACTGGGACTGGCGCTCCGACCCCATGATCGTCGACACAGGCGGCGACATGCCCGCCGCGGACCGGACAGCCATCGCCACGCGCCTGGAAGCGTGGCGCAAGATCGACCCCAACATGAACCACACCGTCCTCTTCGTCGCCACCGCCCAGGAACCCAGCGGCATCGCCTGGACGACGGACGCCGGCCAGGCCAAGCCCTCCAAGGTAGTCGCGGCGCGGATGACGTCCCTCGCCAAGAGCGCGTCGCGCCTGATCCGGGAGGCGGGCGTGGAGCTCGACTGCAGGCGGCTGTTTGTGCCCGCCCTGAAAGACTACGACGTCGTCATCCACCTGAACAGCAAGGCAGTCAAGAGCACGCTCAAGACCTACGCCAACATCGACCCCGAGGACGAGCTCGAGACCGCGGACCGGCCCAAGTTCAAGAACCTCGACGAGCGGACCGGGCTGGAGCCGCTGCCCCTGGTGCGGTATCCCACCGATCTCTTCCTGGAGCATCTCTGTGCCGCGTATGCGGGGCCGTTGGTCTTTTTCCGGGGTGGTGTCGAGGACAACACCATTGGGGCGATCTGGAACCCGCAGATGCAGAGGCGGGCGTTCAGGATCAATTTGCCGACTTCGTACAGGCCGGCTGCTGCTGGTCAGAAACGCGCCAAGGGGGATGAGGACGACGAGGAGCAGGATCTGGTGGAGGTTAATCGGGAGGCAATCTTGTCGGAGATTGCCAGGATAGGCGCAGACCTCGTGGAGAAGATCGAGGTGAAGGGTGCATAGTTGCCTTTAGCGAGCATAGAGAAGTGTCACAAGAACAAGTTTTGAATATGTCCGAAAATAAGTTGGTGAAGAACCATGGGTGAATTCCTCTCGAGGCGAGATAAACCAGAACGTCTAGGGTATGAACACGTCCTCCAGCAAACCTCCTATCCCATGCAAAACGATAGCCCTGTCAGTACTCCTAAGCATCATGCCAGCGTCGCTCGCTCCGTCGCCACTGTTTCGATCCAGCACAAAGGCTGCCTAGTGAACCATAGCGTCTCCCTGCTGCTGTACTGTGCCAGCAGCAGCATCCGGTTTGTCAACCTCCATCTCATCACCCTCGGCACCCTCCTCGCCTTCGAGCGCCTCATACTCAAGCTCGTCCTCGCTCTCTCCCTCGATATCGACACTCCCGTCGTCGGAGAGCTCGTCCTCATCCACGCCGTTCTCGCCCTCGCCCTCGGCGCCCTCGACCCCCTCCATCTGGGCGTCCTTATCGCCGGACTCTTCGCCGTTAGCCTCGACGGCCTCGACCTCCTCCTCTTCGGCAAGCTCCTCGGCGCCGTACTCTTCCTCGTCGGCGACGAGATCGGCCTCGGGCTGCTCGGGGGGGAACTCGGCGGGAGCGGAAGCCTCATTATCCCTGCGCAACACACACAAAGATTAGCGCCTGCAATGGATACGTCTCAAAAAAAAACCGTTGGGGAGACATACCACTTGATCGCAAACCTCGTCACGCGCGGCTTGTTGGCGAGCACATTGCGGCGGATCTTCTCAATGACGGGCTTGGCGGGCGGATCATTGACCAGCTCGTCGCTCTCGTACTCATTGTTGACATAGTAGCCGACGCGCACAAACTCGCGGCCGTCGTACGCGCACGTCAGCAGGATGACCGTCACGCCGAGCAGCTCGTCGATGGGGATGCGCTTCGTGTCGGGCGGGTCGGCCTCAAAGACAAACTTGTTGATGCCCACGGGGATGGGGCCCACCAGCAGCGAGTCGAGCTCTTGGTCGTAGTTGTCCGACTGCGCCGAGCCGACGTAGGTGAGCTTCCACTCGAGGTCTGGGATGCGAAAAACATCGAGGTCAGATCTTTTCTTGGGGTGCTCCATTCGAGGTAGGTGGGGAGAAGAATGGCGGGGGACATACCCTTCTGCAGCGGCTCCAGACACTCAAAGGTGATCTCAAAGACGTACGTGTCGGTGAACTTGGCGGGGTTGTTGATCACGTTGACCCCGAGCAGGGAGACGACAGACATCTTTGCGACGGTGTGTGGCGGTACCTGGTATTTGTGTTGTTGTATGGCAGTCGATAAACCAAAACTGGGGTACGATGTACGATGGATGTAGTGGTTATGGTTGTTTTGGAGGAAAGCGTTGCAGGAAGAAAGGGTTTTCAGGTTGGGGATGCTGAGAGAGAGGAAAGAAGAAGTGGTGGCTGGGCGTGCAATGGCAGAGGTGGGTGCGTGTCTGAGGAAAGCGCTAAGTCAGGGCAACGGTTGTGTTTGTTTTGGCCGCCTTCCCGCTTAAAATGAGACCTGGGCTCGGCTGGGGTCTTTGAGGGGTCAGTGGGCGACAAAGTGGGCGCACTTTTTGGAACGTTCGCTCTTGCAAGTTCCGTCGCGGTCTGGCAGCGTGCAGGGGTCGAGTCGCGTAAATTGACCGCAGCCCAGAACGCGTCGCTGGCGCCTGACTTTCCTGGGACCCACAGGCGTCTGGCCTCATGCAGCTGTGGCTGGGGGCAGCCTCAGGTTCTTTCCCATCCGTGCACCGCCACGTGTAAGCCACATCTCATGCTCGTCAGGTCAGGGAAAGGAGCTCGGAGCCTGCAAGTTTGGAGCCGAGTTTGGTTCTGGCTGTGTTTTTTCCTTCGCAACCTGGAACCAAATCCGATTGCGATTTAATCTGGCACCCCAGCCACACAATAGCAACGCCTGCCTCTGAATGCCTAGCACCGACGGCATGCAATAGAGAATAGCATATCCCACATTCAACGTGCGGTTGCCATTACCTACCTGAGCATTTCTTTGTTGTGTGCCCGCCGCCGTCATTCTCAGCAGCATGTGGCAGTCGCCTCTTCTCCCCATCCTTGACTAAAACAGCTTTCGCGAATTTCAACGAGACACCATCATCTTCGAGCATTCCTTGCACCCGTCTCTCCCACGAATTCTCGCTCTCCGCTCATCGCCCCGGTTACCGACCTCTGCATCAGATCGCGATCCTCCAACCAACTCCGCCCAAGTGCCGATTGACCGGGTCGACCCGAAACCGAGTCCTCCCCAGTCGCTGACAGTCGCTGCCATCCGGTGCGGCTCAGCCTCGGCACTTCGCCCTGAGACACTCCCGCGCTTCAAAAGCCCCGTCTCGAGCGACCGATCCGACCGACCTTGAACCGAACAAAACAGTCTCCGCACCATGGCTGAAGAATACGACCCCGCTCAGAGCGGTGCATGGGATGAGAATGGGGACTCTGAGGCGACAGATGGCAACGAACAAGATGATATTGAGCATAGCAGCGATGAAGTTCAAGCAGAGTATTCCGTTGTTCCAGCTCAACATGCTTCGGGTGACCTCCCATCTCCTGATGGTGCCACCGACGATGTGGGTGACTACGACCCAGCATCCGTCACATCTGCGCCGCTCGCAGTTGAGGCCCTTCAGCCAGCTGCAGACCAAGTCCCCCTCAGGCCCTCTCCCCAGCGCGCCGCTAAGCAAAAGCCGCGGACGGCAGGAGGCTTCCTAGTGGGAGACTCCGACTCAGAAGATGATGAGGCGACCGTTCCTACGTCGAGCACTCTCACTGCGGGCACTGGCCCACAGCCCGCTGTCCCTCACTCCCCAATCCAGCATCCCATCACTGTCAAGAAGTCCTCAGTGGCTGTATCTGATGCAGACCCTGCTCCTCAGGTGAATGCCGCCGCAGAACTCCCTGCTGGTCGACAGGAGAATGGCAGCGCTGTTGCACCCCAACCTTCCACAGCCACCGCTGCGTCGGTACCTCAAGCCCCACTTGACAGGATCTCTCAGCTTGAGGACCGCGTGCGCGATGATCCCCGCGGCGCCATGGACGCCTGGCTGGCGCTGATTGC
>Ga0247823_10003997_pt1 | contig 11855 bp, 7 predicted proteins | sample 13C_PalmiticAcid_2_FD_192426 | JGI IMG/M metagenome (GOLD analysis project Ga0247823, IMG submission 192426) | Soil microbial communities from agricultural site in Penn Yan, New York, United States - 13C_PalmiticAcid_Day30 | ecosystem: Environmental > Terrestrial > Soil > Agricultural land...
TTCACCCAATTATTCGCATTATCATCGATGGACACGCCCAGGATCATAAAGCCTTTGTCCTTATACTTATTATACAGCTCTCTTAGTTCCGGAACGGCCGCCCGGCAGGGTTTACACCAGCTTGCCCAGAAATCCAGCAATACGTACTGTCCACGGTAATCAGATAATTTCCAGCTTTTTCCCTCGGGATCATTCACCGTAAAATCCGGGGCAATATGCCCGAGCTGCAATGCCAGATCACTCTCCACGGATGCACGGTAACGTTTCGCGCGGCCAAGCTCCTGCACGGAAGCATCGAGGGTATTGAAGACCGGATAAAATTTATGACGCCTGTCCTCATCATACACGAACAGGTCGAGGCTCAGCGGTGAGGCAGGATATTTTTTAGCGAAGCCGGTCACTTCACTGATATCCAACCCAATCAGCTTTGCACCATGACTGCCCTGCCATTCATCCCATTGCGTGTTCAGGGTGCCCGCCTTTACTTTGGCAGTCTCCAGTTTCTTCCCGGCATTGACCTGAATCGGTCCTTCTTCGAGATAGACCGTTCTTGTGATCATGGCCGATTTGTAGAACACCATCAGGTTCGCCATCATCACTTCTTTGACCTCACCGGCAATCAGGAATTTCCCGTTTTTCACCCTTGCTTTCTGGATCACTACGCTCTTGCTGCCCAGGGTCACCAGCGAGATACTGGTGCTGTCAGGCAGTTCAATGGTTCCATTGATCGTGAATCTCGTTTGCGCACCTGCCAGCAGGGACAGCAGCAGGGAAAGTATGATGCATCCTTTCTTCATATTTTACTAACACGGATATGGCTGATTTGAGTGAATCTGTTAATTAATCTTTTTCTTATGCCCCTTTAATCCAATCTTAATTTCTTTTTATACTTCATCGGCTATTTTTGCAGTTCTATCCGGAATCTAAATTTGAGATCAAGATCAGTCATATTACTGGTATGCAGTTTCCTTTTAGGTGTGGTGCTCACATCCAAAGGCAATACCCGTGTATATGCACCACACCCACAGCAGATCCTGGCATTCCAGGAAGATGAGCAGGATGCGCAGGACTGTTTTGAAGAAAGCCTCCTTGTATTCTCGGAGATCCATGCACAGCGGCCATCAAGGCTGCGTTCCAGGTTCACAGTAAGCTCTTCTTACTTTATTATCAACGCTTCACAACACACAGAGGAAGCCAGTGTCAGGGATATACGCGGTACAGATGCCGTCTGCATGCCCAGGCAAACACAGGTGCTGCCGTTCTACTATCTCTTCCTCTTCCGGTTAACACCATTCTGATTCAGTTCTCTCTATCATTTTCATTCATGCCTGTTCCCTTGCTGATCAGGCTGTACTTCTTTATACATATCAATGCTAAAGGCACTGCCATGGCTTAATGCCATCGGCAGCCACCCAATTTTTATTTTATGAGATCAATTCAATTGTTCGGATTACTGTCCGTGCTCTACCTGGCCGGCTGCACAGCAAAAGGAAATACAGATAAGGAAAGACCATTGGTGGCTGTTCCGGTCTTTGAGCTGCAGCCCCGGGATACGATGCTGCACAAGGCCTATGTCAGCAGCATTGCCGCCTCCCGGAATGTGGAACTGCGCGCGAAAGTATCCGGTTTTCTCGAAGGCATTGCAGTGGACGAAGGACAATTTGTTCAAAAAGGACAGTTGCTCTTCCGCCTCAATGATGCAGAGTTCAAACTGCAACTGGCGGAAGCCAATGCAGCGCTCACCAGCGCCACTGCAGACAGGAAGAGTGCCGAAGTGGAAACGGACCGTGTAAAGAAACTGGTAGACAAAAAGATCCTTTCCCAATCCGAAATGGAACTGGCCCTTGCCCGGCTCACTGCTGCGAAAGCAAAAGTAGAAGAAGCCATCGCCGGTAAAGCCAAAGCAGAACTGCGCCTCTCCTATGCCGCTATCCGCGCGCCTTTCACGGGCGTGATCGATCGCATTCCCCATAAGACCGGGAGCCTGGTCAGCGAAGGGGCCCTGCTCACTACCGTATCGGACATCCATAAGATGCATGCCTACTTCAATGTATCCGAAAGTGAATACCTGCATTACGTGAAAGCCGGCAAAGCCAATCAGCGCATGGGCATGCCCGTGCAACTGCAACTGGCGGATGGCAGCCTGTTTCCTCAGGCAGGCACCATCGAGACCATGGATGGAGAATTTGAAAAACAGACAGGCTCCATTGCCTTCAGGGCAAAATTCCCGAACCCCGACAAGCTCCTCAAGCACGGGGCCAGCGGCAAAATACTACTTACGTCCATGGTGCCAGGAGCATTGATGGTGCCGCAGAAAAGTGTGTTTGAGATCCAGGACAAGAACTATGTATTCGTGCTTGAGTCAAACAATTCCGTAAAGATGAAACGCTTTACACCAGACACGCGGATAGATGATTTCGTATTGGTGAAATCCGGCCTCGAAGCAGGCGACCGCATCATTTATGAAGGAGTTCAGAATATCCGCGAAGGCGTGAAAGTAGCGCCGCGTTTCATTTCGTCAGACAGTCTGCTGACGGCCCATTAAAAATTGTTTGATCTAAACCAACTGGCATCATGTTAGAAAAATTTATCCGGCGACCGGTGTTGTCGCTCGTGATCTCTTTGATCTTTGTTCTCCTGGGTATGCTCGCATTGTTCACATTGCCTGTGACCCAGTATCCCGATATCGTTCCCCCATCCGTAGTAGTAACCGCCAACTACAATGGCGCCAATGCCGATGTTTGTACCAAGGCAGTGGCCATTCCGCTGGAACGCGCCATCAACGGCGTCCCCGGCATGACCTATATGAACTCCGTCAGCAGCAACAACGGCGTTACACTGATCACTGTGTTCTTTGAAGTGGGCACTGATCCGGACCAGGCAGCGGTGAACGTGCAGAACCGCGTTACCACTGTACTGGATGAACTTCCTGAAGAAGTGATCAAGGCAGGTGTTACCACCGAAAAGGAAGTGAACTCCATGCTTCTCTACCTGAACATCATGAGTGACGACAGGAATGTGGACGAAGAATTTATTTACAATTTCACGGACATCAATATCCTGCAGGAGCTCAAACGCATCAACGGCGTGGGTTTCGTGGATATCATGGGCGCCCGTGATTACTCCATGCGCGTATGGCTGAAACCCGACAAGCTCCTGGCCTACAATATCTCCACGGAAGAGATCATTGCAGCACTCCGGAATCAGAATATCGAGGCAGCGCCAGGAGTTACCGGCGAGAACTCCGGCAAAGACAAACAGGCCAAACAATACGTACTCAAATACACCGGCAAGTTCAATACTCCGGAGCAATACAAGGATGTGATCCTCCGTGCCGATGATGACGGATCGATACTGAGGCTCCGCGATATTGCAGATGTGGAATTCGGCACCGTGAGTTACGATATGGTATCATACACGGACGGACGTCCTTCTGCGAGTATCATGATCAAACAGCGCCCCGGTTCCAATGCGCAGGATGTGATCAATGAGATCAAAACAAAAATGGAGGAACTGAAGGAAACCAGCTTCCCTCCGGGCATGGTGTACAACTATGCGTATGATGTGAGCCGCTTCCTGGATGCCAGTATCAGCAAAGTACTGACCACACTGGTGGAAGCATTCATCCTGGTGTTCATCGTTGTATTCATCTTCCTCCAGGATTTCCGCAGTACGCTGATCCCCGCACTGGCCGTACCGGTGGCGCTGATCGGCACACTTGCCTTTATGCAGATGTTCGGCTTCTCCATCAATATCCTCACTTTGTTTGCGCTGGTGCTGGCCATCGGTATTGTAGTGGACAATGCTATTGTAGTGGTGGAGGCAGTACACGTAAAGATGAGTGAACAGCATCTCTCCGCCATGGATGCAACGCTGGCCGCCATGAAAGAGATCGGCAGCGCAGTGGTGGCCATCACACTGGTGATGTCCGCCGTGTTTGTGCCGGTAGCATTCCTGTCAGGACCTGTGGGGGTGTTCTATCGCCAGTTCTCGCTTACGCTGGCCATCGCTATCGTTATCTCCGGCATCAATGCCCTCACGCTTACACCAGCGCTTTGCGCGCTCTTACTGAAACACCCTTCACCGGGAAAGAAGAAAGGTTTGCTGCAACGTTTTTATAATGTGTTCAATAAAGGATACAATGGTGCAGAAAGAAAATTCGGCCGCACTGTCAACCGTATGGCAGGCAGACGAGTGATCACGCTTGCCATGCTGGCCGTATTCTTTGTTGCCATCTGGGGATCAGCCAAACTGCTTCCTTCCGGTTTCATTCCTGCCGAAGACCAGTGCATGGTATATGTGAATGTGACCACACCTCCGGGCTCTACCGTTGAGCGGACAGAAGATGTGCTGAATGCAGTGCAAAAGGCATTGCAGCCTGAACGAACCATCGAGAATATCAGTACCCTGGCGGGTTACAGCCTGATGAGCGATATTTCCGGTGCTTCCTACGGCATGGCCATGATCAACCTGAAAGAATGGGATGCGAGAAAAGAAAACATTGTGGAACTGATCACCAGGTTCAAAGAAAAGACGGCCCATATTTCCGATGCCAGCATCGAGTTCTTTGAGCCACCTACCGTTCCCGGCTTCGGCAATGCAGGAGGTTTTGAACTGAGGCTGCTCAACAAGAACCGGAATACTGACCTTGCGCAGATGGCCACAGTGAGTAACGGCTTCCTGCAAAAACTGAAAGATCATAAAGTGATCAGTAATGCAAATACCAGCTTCGATCCCAATTTCCCGCAGTACCTCATCCATGTGGACCAGGAGATGGCAGCCAAGCAGGGTGTTACCATCGACAATGCGATGAGTACCTTACAGACATTGCTGGGCAGTTATTACGCCACCAATTTCATCCGCTTCGATCAGATGTACAAAGTGATGCTACAGGCATTGCCGCAGTACCGCGCCAACCCGGAAGACGTACTCAACCTTTTTGTAAAGAACAATAAAGGAGAGATGGTACCCTACTCCAATTTCATCAGGATGGAGAAAGTGTACGGTCCTGAGCAGATCACCCGCTTCAATATGTACACTGCCGCCATGATCAATGGTGATGCGGCTCCCGGCTTTACCAGCGGCGATGCCATCAGCGCCATCCAGCAGGTGGCGGACAGCAGTCTCCCTAAAGGCTACAGCTTTGAATGGAGTGGTATGACGCGTGAGCAGATCCTCAGCGGTAATGAAGCCATCTGGATCTTCCTGATCTGCCTGCTTTTCGTATACCTGGTACTGGCCGCGCAGTATGAGAGTTTTCTGTTACCCCTGGCCGTTATATTGAGCCTGCCCGCAGGTATTGCAGGCGCATTCTTCTTCCTGCTGATAACCGGGCTGGAGAACAATATCTATGCGCAGGTAGCGCTGATCATGCTGATCGGTTTGCTGGGAAAGAATGCCATCCTCATCGTGGAAGTGGCGATACAAAAACGGAAGCATGGCATGAGCATCCTGGAAGCAGCGCGTGAAGGCGCGGTGAGCAGGCTTCGCCCCATCCTCATGACCAGCTTTGCTTTCATTGCAGGTTTGATCCCTCTTTGTATAGCGAAGGGCGCAGGCGCCATGGGCAACCATTCCATTGGCATCGCGTCCGCAGGTGGTATGCTGGTGGGCACTCTTGCAGGCATCTTCCTGGTACCGGGGCTCTATGTTTTGTTTCAAAAGAAAGCAAAGAAGAAGCTGAAAGCTGTGAAGCAGGAAGCGTAAAATCAGTAAACAATGAAAAGATCGACATATCAAATCAGTTTCAAACCGGTGTTGACGGTAGCCATCATCAGCGCCGTTTTCATCACAGGCTGCAAAGTGGCCCAGCCCGATCCGCTTCCGCCCGTGAAGCCCATGCCCGAACAATTCAGTGATGCAACTGCCAGTCCGGATTCCGGCAGGCTTGTATTCCGCGAGCTGTTTCCCGACCAGCAACTCATCAGCCTGATCGATTCCGCATTGAAGAACAATGCCGATATCAATATCGCGTATCAGCGCATCATATCCGCACAGGCGCAGCTGATGAACCGCCGGCGCGCCCTCCTGCCTTCTGTGGATGCGCGTATTGCGGCCAGTGCAGACAGGTACGGGGACTATACTCTTAACGGAGTGGGCAACTTCGATACCAATCTCTCTCCCAATATCAATAAAGACCAGCAGATCCCGCTGAGCCCCACTACTGATATGTGGATCGGTCTGCAAAGCAGCTGGGAGATCGATCTTTGGGGAAAGCTGGGCGCATTGCGAAAAGCAGCTGCATCAGATCTGCTGGCGCAGCAACAGGCCAGAAGAGTGCTGGTAACAGGCATCGTTTCAGTGATAGCACAGGGTTATTATGAACTGATCAGTCTCGATGCAGAACTGGAGATCGTGCGCAAGAATATCAAACTACAGGAAGAAGCGGTGGAAATTGTGATCGCCCAGAAAGCCGGTGGCCGTGCTACCGAACTGGCCGTGCAGCAGTTCGAGGCGCAGCTGCTCAATACAAAAGCGATAGAGCACCAGCTGATCCAGCAACGCATACAAACGGAAAACGAGCTCAATACAGTGGCAGGCACCTACACCAGGAAGATCCCGAGAGCTGCCGAGCTCCCTGCCACTATTCCCGCTATCCATGCAGGAGTGCCTGCCAGCCTGCTGTTGCGCAGGCCCGATATCATGCAGGCAGAGTTTGCTTTACAGGCGGCCAATGAGAATGTGAAAGCAGCCAGGGCAAGTTTCTTCCCCTCCCTTACTATCCATCCCTATATAGCGCTGAATGCTTTTACTCCTGCATTGCTGTTCAATGCAGGATCATTCGCATGGGGCGCTGCAGGGCAACTCACTGCACCGCTGCTGAACCGCCGGCAGATCCGAACAGACTTCACCATTGCCAATGCAGCCAACCGTGAAATGATGTTCAGCTACCAGCAGAAACTGGTGGAGGCTTATAATGAAGTATCCACTCATATCAGTGCTGTACATCAAAGCCAGCAGGCATTCGGCATGAAAACGCAGGAAGTACAGGAACTGAAGGAGGCCGTACAAACCGCCAGGGACCTGTATCTCACGGGATATGCAAACTACCTGGAAGTGATCACCGCACAAAAGAATATGCTGGAAGCAGAACTGCAGAGCACGAGGCAGAAAGGGAGCATCTTCACTTCAGTGATCAGGTTGTATGCAAGTCTTGGAGGAGGTTGGGGACAGTCTAAGGGATAAAACGACTGGAATTTGTCGCAGCCAGCCCCCTGGTAATGTAAAAAAACGATGCACCTTAGCGTATAAATTAAACCATATGCGAAAGCTCATCATCTTTTTACATACATCCCTCGATGGCTATGCGGCAGGTCCAAACGGGGAAATGGACTGGATCAAATTCGACGATACATTGTTTGATTTTGTAGGAGATTTCACTGAGCAGGCAGACGCCGCTTTGTACGGCCGTGTAACCTACGATATGATGGAAGGCTACTGGCCAACAGCGGGCGATCAGCCCAATGCCAGCAAACATTCCAGGCACCACAGCAGTTGGTATAACAGGGTGGAGAAAGTAGTGGTATCCGAAAGCCTGCAGGCAGACTCGTCAACAAAACGCACCGTTATCAGCGGAGATCTGAAAGGGAATATCGAAAAGCTTAAAAGCATGCCCGGCCAGGATATCATTTTATTCGGGAGCCCCAGCATCGTAAGGCAGTTGGAAGAACACAACCTAATAGATGATTACTGGCTGATGCTGAACCCTGTGATCCTGGGATCAGGCATCTCCCTGTTCGCCAGGGATATTACAAAGATCGATCTTGAACTGGCGGCAATAAAGCAATTCCCCTGTGGCGTAGCAGCACTTAACTTTAAAAAGAAAAACCAATAAGCTGCCTGAGTTTTACCGCCGACGCGAGCGACCGGGCACAGCGAAAGAAAAAGGGGCCAACAGCTAATGTTGGCCCCCAATGTACAGTTTGTAACAGGTTCTCTGAGTGATTACGATCCGAAGATCTCTTTCAGTTTCTTATCCATTGCTTCATCATTTTCTCCACCACCGCCATAGCGGCCAAGGATCACCCCATCAGGACCGATCAGGATCTTGGTAGGCAGTGAATGAATGCCATAATAATCGCTGAGATCTTCAGGGTTCTCTTCGCCATTCATTTTCTTCTTCATATCCAGTCCGCGCAGCACATGTTTCCATACACCGATCCCATCTTTGGCTACTGCTTTCTTCCAGGCATCATGGTTACTGTCGTCATCGGAAACGCCTACGATCTCAAAACCTTTCTCTTTATACTTTGAGTACAAAGAAAGCAGGTGCGGATTGCCTTTGCGGCAGGGCACACACCAGCTGGCCCAGAAATCCACCAGTACATATTTTCCTTTGAGATCAGACAGGCTGAGCTGTTGTCCGTTGATATCCGTTTTGGTAAAGCCATGAGCGATGCTGCCGGGAGATCCCATCCGCAGGCCTTCGAGTTCTTTCTTCAGTGAAATGCCATAACTGCTCTGTTTTATTTCTTCAGGCATCTTTGCGTAAATAGTTTCACCTTCTTCCAGCTTCATCCGGCTGGCATAGAAGCGCATCATATACGCCGTCACCCATGACTCGGGATGTTGTTTTATCCAGTTCATGGTATTTTGTTGCATCTGTTCCTGGAATGGCTCCATCTTATCTTTCACCTCGGTCAGCTTTGCCTTCATCTGTTCCAGGGTTGCCTCATCCTTTTTTGCTTTCATGGCAGCAATGTATTCTTCATTGCCTTTGTTGTAGGCAACATTGAAAGCTTTCATCTGCTCGCGGGGACCGGCATTCAATTGCTCCAGTTCCTCATTCTCTTTCTGTGAGGCAGAACCGGTGAGTTTCGCAGATTTGATATCGCCTTTCACCAGGGATAGTTTCATATTGCCTGGTTCAATAAAGATCTGAGCAACATCTTCCCTGCCAGTCCAGGCGCGGAATTTCTCCGTGGCCACAGTGGCTGCTACCGGGTTCGGTAACTCCCCTTTGAAACTGAACTTACCGTTCTTTACAGCCGAGCTGTCTGTTTTGTAATCCCTTTCACCGGTAGCATATGACAGGTACACAAATCCTTTGTGGTCCCCTTTGATACTTCCATCGATGGTGAATGGTTTCGATTGGGCCAGCGCTGAAAAGCCGGCCAGCGTGAACGTTGTTATGAATACTATCTTATTGTTCATGATGTGTAAGGTTTAGTGTAAGATCTCTGAGAGTTTGGTATGCAGCATGGTGCCACGCAGGTCTTTCGCAATGATCACGCCATTTGGGTCAAGCAGGAAAGAGCTCGGTATCGCCTGGATGCCGTACCAGGATGATATTTCATTCTCATACCCTTTCAGATCGGAGATCTGCGTCCAGGGCATGCCGTCATCAGCAATGGCCTTCTTCCATTTGGCAGGATCATCGTCCAGCGACACACCCAGTACTTCAAAGTTCTTTCCTTTGAAGTCGTTATACGCCTTCAGCACGTTAGGGTTCTCGGCTCTGCAGGGACCGCACCAGCTGGCCCAGAAATCGATGAAAACATATTTGCCTTTGAAATCGGACAATTTCACTTTCCTGCCATTGGCATCATTCTGTGCAAAGTCCTTGATGGGCTCCCCGATGGAGCTACGTTTCAGCACCTGTAATCTCTCCGCCAGTTTTTTGCCGGAGTAAGTCTGCTGTGCTTTGGGATCCAGTACGCGATAGAGCGTATCCAGCGGTGCGAACTCTCCCATCATGGCCATATCGGCGATCAGCCCTACACTCACAGGGCTCTGCGGATGCTGCCGGATATAGTCTTTGGTGCGAGCTCTTCTCACCATCCGGAATGAATCGATCTTCGCTTCCAGCACTGCTTTCTCCTTTTCTTCCTTCGCTACATGCAGTTGCTGATAGAGCGGCGACTGCGCTTCTTCGATATCATCGATGGATTTCTTCCAGGCAATGAATTCATCCTGCGAAGCGGAGCCCGTCACTTTGGTGTAATAGAAAGAGTCGATGGTACCGCGCAGTTGCACGGGTGCATTCTCCATGAAGAACTCCATATAACGCTGACTGGTTCCTACAAAAACCTTGCGTGGATCGGTGACAGTACCGGTCCAGCTGAACTTCCCGTTGACTACAGGAACAGTATCTGTCTTTCTTTCTTCATCCTGCAGATTGGAAATATACACTACCGAATCCGTGAGACCCGTGATCTCTGCATCGATACTCGCCTGCTGCTTTTTAGGTTCCGTGTTCTGGCAGGCGGCCGCACAGGATAAGGCGAGCACCCAGCAAATGTTTGTTTTCATTTTTGTCATGGCTTATTTCGTTTTTAGGTTCTATCGCTGATAGCCCGGGTTCTGATCACCGAAGAGCGGATTGTTCATCAGTTCATTGTGCGGCACAGGCATAATGTACTGAATTTTATCGGTGATGCTGGGCTTGATCTGTTTCACTGTAGCAAAAGGAAGGCGTAACAACGACAGCCATTCCTGTCCATCTTCACCGGTCAGGTTCCTGGCTGTTTCCATCCAGATCTGCTCCAGCATGGCATCCGGCGTAGCTGCATTGTCAACAGCGGTATAATTGGTCACTTCCGCTTTGGCCATTACTTCTTTCAGTATGGTGCGTGCATCACCGATGGAGCCACCGGACCTTACAATTGCTTCAGCCTTCATAAGCAGCACTTCAGATAACCTGATAGCATATGCGCTTTCTGTGATCTGGGAAGGATCACTGCCCTGTGCAATATACTTGGTGAAGAAGAAAGAGCCCGGGCGGTATGCATTGGCAGTACCGGTCATCCAGCTACTGCGGGGATCATTCTGCAACAAGTCTTTGAAAGCCTGCACCGCCACATACAAAGAGGAAGCACCAGGCCAGAACTGACGGCTGCTGTTATAGTAATAAGCTTCCTGGTTCTGCTGCGGACGAACGCCGAGGATAACTTCCTTACTGGCCAGGCCCTTGATCCTGAAAAGGTCTACCAGCTTAGGTTCCAACTGGTACCTGTTCCCGGCAATGATCTGGTTGGCAAGGGTGATGGCAGCCGTGTAATCGGCAGGCTGTCCGTGGCTCAGCAATACACGCATCTTCAATGCCATGGCTGCATATTTGGAAGCATACACATTACCGGTGGAATCAGCTCCGTTGGCGATAGCAAAATCCAGGTCTTCCATGATAGCTGCATAGGATTCAGCTACTGTACTTCTGGCCTTGGACACATTACCCAGGGTCACCAGCTCCTTGCGCAGCATCACACCAAACTTGCTGTTGAGATCCCACCACTGACCATAATAGGAAAGCAGTTTGAAATGCCCGTATGCCCTGAGGAAGCGTGCTTCAGAAAGGATATTCTTTTTGGTATTACCTGTGAACATATTGTCGGCCAGGCCTTCTACCCCACCGATCACTCCATTGGAAGCATTCACGATAGCGTAAGAGTAAGTCCAGAATACGTCGGAATTATTATTGTAGATATTATTCTCATCATCTCCCCCGCCATATCCGTAGCCAAGGAAGCCTGAATAATACCCTGGCCGCGTTTTATTGTTACCCCAGCTGGTTACATTGTTTCCTGCCTGAATATTTGCGAAACGATAGTATGCCCCATTGAGAGCTACGATGGCAGTTTTCTGATCTATGACAGTGTTCCCTACCACTTTGGCATTCTCCGGCAATTTGCCAAGCTCCTTGCTGCAGGAGCCGAAAGCCAGAAGTACTACCGGTATTGCATATATGAATTGTTTCATTTCTTTCAATGATTTAAAAGGTTGATTAAAATCCGATCCTGATACCAGCGCTGTATTGACGTACAGTGGGGAATGTTCCGGAATCCGTAGCGCCATTGATGAGGCTGTAAGGATTTCCGCTCACTTCAGGATCAGGGCCGGGATAATCAGAAATAGTGATG
>Ga0247823_10003998_pt1 | contig 11849 bp, 13 predicted proteins | sample 13C_PalmiticAcid_2_FD_192426 | JGI IMG/M metagenome (GOLD analysis project Ga0247823, IMG submission 192426) | Soil microbial communities from agricultural site in Penn Yan, New York, United States - 13C_PalmiticAcid_Day30 | ecosystem: Environmental > Terrestrial > Soil > Agricultural land...
GCCGCGCTCGGCACGCGCGTGCGTCCGTTCGAGCGCGGCGAGGTAGAGCGCCTTCTTGTCCCCGAACGCCGAATAGAGGCTGGGCCGGTTGAGCCGGGTCGCCGCCGCAAGTTCGTCCAGCGAAGTGCCCGAATAACCACCCGCACGAAACCGTTCGGCAGCGGCCTTCAGCGCCGTGTCCGGATCGAAGGCGCGCGGGCGGCCGCGCCTTTTCACTTCATCGGGTGTTTTTGTACTATCTCGCATAAAATTCCTTGACCGACTCGATATTCATGCGAGACAGTACAAAAATCAACCCAGGGAGTCTTGCCATGAAGCTTTACTTCACCCCCTTCGCCTGTTCGCTCGCCTCACGCATCGCGGTCGAGGAAGCCGGACTCGACGCCGATTATGTCCAGGTGCTGCCCGGGCGAAAGCTGCCCGACGGCGGCGATTTCCTCGACATCAGCCCGATGGGCTATGTCCCCGCGCTGGAGACGAAGAGCGGCATCACGCTGACCGAAGGCCCCGCGGTGCTCCAGTATATCGCGGACAATGCCGAAGAAGGCGTGCTCGCCCCCGCGCTGTTCAGCGAGGAACGCTATCGCATGCAGCTGTGGCTCAATTTCGTGAGCACCGAAGTGCACAAGGCCGTATTCGCCGTGCTGTTCGCCAAGAACGCAAGCGACGCGGAGAAGGAAGCGGCGCATGGCCGGATCGCCCAGCCGTTTGCGGTGCTGTCGAAGCATCTCGAAAGCCGCGAGCATCTGGGCGCCGGTTTCACCGTTGCCGACGCGTATCTGCTCGCCGTGCTCAACTGGTGCGAGACCGCGGGCGTCGACATCGCCGCCTGGCCGGTTCTGCTCAACTATCGCACCCAGCTGCGCAAGCGCCCGTCGGTGATGCGCGCGATGGCCGCGGAAATGCCGCTGCTCAAGGCCGCTTGATCGCACGCCGCCGCAGGCGGGGTTGCGGGTACTGCCCCTGCCCCGTAAGCGGCGGCGATGCCAGCCATCCATCATTGTGATCTCGCCATCGTCGGCGGCGGGCTTGCCGGCGGGCTGCTAGCGCTTGCCCTGCGCAAGCAGCGGCCCGACCTCAATCTGCGGGTCATCGAGGGCGGCGAACAGCTGGGCGGCAACCATCTCTGGTCTTTCTTCGCGAGTGACATCGCCCCCGTCGACCGCTGGCTGGTCGCGCCGCTCATCTCCTATGGCTGGACCGGTTATGACGTCGCCTTTCCGGGCCATGCACGCACGCTGAAGGCCCCCTATTATTCGATCGAGTCCGAACGGTTCGACCGCGTGGTGCGCGCGGCCCTTCCAACGGAAAGCGTGATGACCGGGCGCAAGGTGCTGGGCGCCAGCGCGCGCGCGGTGGTGCTGGCGGACGGCGACCGGGTCGAGGCGGGCGGCGTGATCGACTGCCGCGGCCCGGCCGACCTGTCCAAGCTGGACCTTGGCTGGCAGAAATTCCTCGGCCGCGAGCTGGCGTTGGCCGATCCTCATCCGCTGAAGCGCCCGATCGTGATGGACGCGACGGTCGAGCAGTTCGACGGCTATCGCTTCGTCTATGCACTCCCCTTCGCGGCGACGCGGCTGTTCGTCGAGGACACCTATTACAGCGACACGCCCGAGATCGACGCAGATGCCATGCGTCAGCGGATCGACACCTGGCTGAATGCGCGCGCTGTCGCGGTCGAGACGGTAACGCGCGAGGAAACCGGGGTGCTGCCGGTCGCGATGGGTGGCGATTTCGAGGAATATTGGCGATCGGGCGGCAACCGGATCGCCAAGGCCGGGATGCGCGCCGGGCTGTTTCATCCGGTCACCGGCTATTCGTTGCCCGACGCCGTGCGGCTGGCACGCGTGGTCGCCGAAGCCAGTAATCTCGACGGCACGGCGCTCCACGAACTCACCTATGGCTATGCCCGGCGCCAGTGGCAGCGGCGCGGTTTCTATCGCATTCTCTCCGCCATGCTGTTCCGTGCCGCCGAGCCCGAAGAGCGTTATCGTATCCTCGAACGCTTCTATCGACTGGACGCGGGGCTGATCGCACGCTTCTATGCGGCTCAGTCGAGCCTGCTGGATCGCGTACGGGTGCTGGCGGGCAAACCGCCGGTGCCGGTCGGGCGCGCATTGCAAGCGATCAGAGGGCAGGCGATCGGCGGGCTGGCGATCAGGGGAATCGGGGTCCAAACTCAAACGGGGCGTGGAGCATGATGGCGATCAGCAGGTTCGTGGACAGGAGCGGGGGCGAAGGCGGGCCGGTTGGCCCGTCTAGCCGTCGCGACGCAGCCACGGGCCTGCTGATCGCCACCCCGGAGGGGCAGGGCGAAAAGGCCCCCCGGACTTCGTTGGCCACTCCGCAGGTAGCACCACTACCGGCCTTCGCGACCGCCTCGCCGGGACGCCTTTTCGCCTCTGTCATGCCCACACCCCGTTTGAGTTTGGATCCCAAGTGAATCGGGCAGTCGTCATCGGAGCAGGGTTCGGCGGGCTCGCGCTCGCAATCCGGCTGCAGTCTGCAGGCGTGGACACGGTGCTGATCGAGGCGCGCGACAAGCCGGGCGGGCGCGCTTATTACTGGGAGAAGGACGGCTTCACCTTCGACGCCGGCCCCACCGTCATCACCGCGCCGGACGCGCTGGAGGAACTCTGGGCATTGTCGGGCCACCGCATGGCCGAGGATGTGACGCTGGCACCGGTCAATCCCTTCTACCGGCTGAACTGGATCGACGGGACCAGCTTCGACTATTCCAATGACGATGCCGCCCTCGCCGCGGAGATCGCCAAGCTCGATCCCACCGACATCGCCGGCTATCGCCGTTTCCTCGACTATTCGGCGGGCGTCTACGCGCAAGGCTATGAGAAGCTCGGCCATGTGCCATTCCTCGACCTCAAGTCGATGGTGAAGGCGGCGCCCGATCTTGCCCGATATCAGGCGTGGCGCAGCGTCTATTCGATGGTCTCGTCGTTCGTGAAGAACGAGAAATTGCGCCAGGCGCTGTCGTTCCACACGCTGCTGATCGGCGGCAATCCGATGACCGCCAGCGCCATCTACGCGCTGATCCACAAGCTCGAGCGCGACGGCGGGGTATGGTGCGCGATGGGGGGCACCAACCGGCTGGTCGCGGGGATGGCGCGGCTGTTCGAGCGGCTGGGCGGGGTGCTGAAGCTCGGCGATCCGGTTATCGAGATCGAGACGCTGGGCGAACGCGCGACCGCGGTCCTGACCCGAAGCGGCGAACGCTTCGAGGCGGACGCAGTGGCGAGCAACGCCGACCTGATCCACAGCTATCGCGACCTGCTCAAGACCTCGCGCAGCGCGCAGCGCACTGCGGCACGGCTGCAGAAGAAGCGCTTCTCGCCCTCGCTGTTCCTCGTCCATTTCGGGATCAAGGGAACCTGGCCGGGCATTCCGCACCACATGATCCTGTTCGGGCCGCGCTACAAAGGGCTGCTCGACGACATCTACGACCATGGCGTGCTGAGCCAGGACTTCTCGCTCTACCTCCACCACCCGACCGTGACCGACCCGAGCCTTGCGCCTGAGGGGCATTCGACCTTCTACGCGCTGGCCCCGGTGCCGCATCTCGGCAAGTTCCCGGTCGACTGGAACGAGATCGCCCCGGTGCTGGAGAAGCGCATCCTCGACGAAGTCGGGCGACGGCTGATCCCCGACATCCATGAGCGGATCGTCACCAAGTTCAGCTATGCGCCGAACGACTTTCGCGACGATCTCAATGCGCATCTGGGCAGCGCGTTCAGCCTTGAGCCGATCCTCTCGCAGAGCGCGTATTTCCGCGCGCACAACCGCGACCCATCGATCCCCAACCTCTATTTCACCGGCGCCGGCACGCATCCCGGCGCCGGCATTCCCGGCGTGATCGGAAGTGCGAAAGCGACCGCGGCGCTGATGCTGGAGCAACCATGAACCGTCTTGCGATCTACTGCGGCTCGGCCACGCCGAGCGATCCCGTCTATGTCGAGAATGCACGCTTCGTCGGCCGTACGCTGGCCGAGCGGGGGATCGGGGTGGTCTATGGCGGCGGGCGGCTGGGCCTGATGGGCGCGGTCGCGGATGCAGCGCTGGAGGCGGGCGGCGAGGTGATCGGCGTGATCCCGCAGGCGCTGGTCGATGCCGAAGTCGCGCATCGCGGCTGTACCGAACTGCACATCGTGCGCACGATGCACGAGCGCAAACAGGCTTTCACCGACATTTCGGACGGCTTCATCACCCTGCCCGGCGGTACCGGCACGATGGACGAATTGTGGGAGGCGATGAGCTGGGCGCAGATCGGCTATCATGCCAAGCCCGTCGGCCTGCTCAACGTCGCGAATTTCTACGACGGGCTGGTCGCCTTCGTGAAGACGATGGGCGACGTCGGTTTCCTGCGCCCGCAGCACCAGTCGATCCTGATCATCGATGACCAGCTCGACGCGCTGCTGGCGAAGATGGCTGCGCACACCCCTGCGACCACGATCGGTCAGATCGGCAGCAAGGATCTGTGACCGCGCCCAGCCGCGCCCTGGTGGTCGCGGCGGCGCAGGACAGCATTGCGCGCGGATCGCGCAGCTTCGCGATGGCGAGCCAGATCTTCGATCCGGCTACCCGCGAACGTGCCTGGCTGCTCTATGCCTGGTGCCGGGCATGCGACGATCTCGCAGATGGGCAGACACTGGGGCATGACGCAACGGCGGTCACCGATCCGGCAGCGCGGCTGGCGCGCATCCGTGATCTTACGGCCAGGGCGCTGGCGGGCGAGTGGACCGGCGATGCGGCGTTCGATGCGCTGAAGATCGTCGCTGGGGAAACGCGCTTCCCCCACCGCTTCGCGCACGACCTGATCGAGGGGTTCGCGCTCGATGCCAAGGGCTGGTTTCCGCGATCCGAGGCCGATCTGCTGCGCTATTGCTATCATGTCGCGGGCAGCGTCGGCTGCATGATGGCGGTGGTGATGGGCGTCGATCCCGCCGATGAGGCGACGCTCGACCGCGCCTGCGACCTCGGCATCGCCTTCCAGCTTGCCAACATCGCACGCGATATCGAGGCCGACGACCGGATCGGCCGCTGCTACCTGCCCGTCGAATGGCTGGTCGAGATGGATATCCCGCCCGGCCAGCACATGAAGCCGCCGTTCCGGGCGCGGCTCGTCGTCATCGCCAGATGGCTGGGGGAAATGGCCGAGGCCTATGGCGCAAGCGCGCGGGCCGGTACGCCGGCGCTGCGCTTCAGGTCGGCCTGGGCGGTGCTCGCGGCGGCGGGAATCTATGGCGGGATCGCGCGTGCCGTAGTCGCGCGCGGCGCGCATGCCTGGGACCATCGCGCCGCGACGAACAACTGGCAGAAGCTTGGCTGGCTGGCGCAGGCGCTCCCGCAGACCGCGTTGCGCACCACGCTCTATCCGCGCGGGCCGCGCGACGCGAATCTCTGGAACCGCCCACGTTAACCGCATTCGGCGACGGCCCGGAAACGGGGATGATGCCAAGAGGCAGGTAATGACCGCGTTATCGATTCACCCGTCCCGCGCGCTCGCGAAAGGCCGTGCAGCCCCCGCCCCGCCCGCGAGCCGCGCGGACCTTTTATTGACCTTGCTGCGCAAGCGCGCTGCCGCGCACAATGCCGGCGCGCCGGAGCTGGAGGCACTGCTGCGCGACCAGATCCTCTGGGCGCTGCCAATGGAGCGCTGCTAGGCCCTTACGCGAGGCTGGCGGGACGCGGCAGCCGCACCCCGATCCATCCGCCCAGCAACGGCGCCGCCACCGCAGCGATCTGCATCCACAACGGGTGCGGGATCATGAAGGAGCGTCATCACCCCGAACGCGATGCCGATCGCCACGACGATCCATCCCGCCGCCATCCAGCGCGCCACCCCGTTCGCGACCCACGCGCCGGCGACCGCACCAAGGAACCAGGCAACGATCACCGCGGCCTTCGCCGCGAGCGGGATCTTGTCCATCAGCCCGGCCAGCTGCGCAGGGTCCGAGGGGTTCACGCCGGGCGGAGGCGGCCAGATGCTGTGACCGATCGCCTCGACGATCCATACAACCACGATCAGCGCTGCAAGACCCGCCAGAATTCCCAGGAACTTTCGCATCGCTCCCTCCCCTCTGCGGACCGGAGCCTAACATGGAACGGGCATCGCCCCTAACCGAGCGGCGTTGCATCCCGCGCGCAGCGGCCCCAGATTGGCGCCCATGCCACCCCAGACCGCTTCCACTGGCGGCGAACGCCCGTTGTTCGCCACGCTCCGGCGCTTCCTTCCCTATCTCTGGCCGGCAGGTATGCCGGGGCTGAAGGTGCGCATTATCGGCGCACTGCTGCTGGTGCTGCTGTCCAAGGTCGTGCAGGTCTATGGCGCCGCCTATGCGCTCAAGGCTGCGGTCGACAGCATGGCGCTGAACGACCGCGGCGTCGTGACCTTCGTCATCCTGATGGTCGTCGGCTATGCGGCGGCCCGGCTGTTCACCACCCTGTTCGACAACCTCCGTAACACGGTGTTCGAGAAGGTCGGGCAGGACGCGACGCGCCGGCTCGCCATCGTTACCTTCCGCCATCTCCACCAGCTGTCGCTGCGCTTCCATCTCGAGCGGCGCACCGGCGCGGTCACCAAGGTGGTCGAGCGCGGGACCAAGAGCATCGATTCGATGCTCTACTTCCTGCTCTTCAACATCGCCCCGACGATCCTCGAGCTGGCGCTGGTGCTGCAGATCTTCGGCAGCAAGTTCGGCTGGTGGCTGGTCGCATCGACGCTGGCGATGGTGGTGATCTACATCGCCTTCACCCGCTGGATCACCGACTGGCGCTCCAAGCTGCGCGAGCAGATGAACGACCTCGACACCGGCGCAGTCGCGCATGCGGTGGATTCGCTGCTCAATTTCGAAACGGTGAAATATTTCAACGCCGAGACGCGCGAGGCGGACCGCTATTCGAAGGCGGTCGACGCCTATGCCAAGGCGGCGGTCAAATCCGAGAACTCGCTCGCCTGGCTCAACATGGGCCAGTCGCTGATCACCAACGTCATGCTCGGCGCAGGGATGGCCGTGGTCGCCTGGGGCTGGTCCTCGGGCGAATTCACCGCCGGCGACGTAGTGTTTGTCTCGACGCTGCTGAGCCAGCTGTTCCGTCCGCTCGACATGCTCGGCTGGGTCTATCGCACGATCCGCCAGGGCGTGATCGACATGGGCGCGATGTTCGACCTGATCGACACCGATGCCGAGGTGAAGGACGCGCCCGGCGCACCCGCGCTGCAAGTGTCGCGCGGCGAAGTACGGTTCGAGGATGTGCATTTCGGATACGACACCGAGCGCGATATCCTGAAAGGCATCGACCTCGTCATCGCGCCGGGCCAGACGGTCGCGGTGGTCGGCCCGTCGGGCGCGGGCAAGTCGACGCTCGCGCGCATCCTCTACCGCTTCTACGACCTGACCGGCGGGCGGGTAACGATCGATGGGCAGGATATCAGCCAGGTGACGCAGGAGAGCCTGCGCGCCGCGATCGGCATCGTCCCGCAGGACACAGTGCTGTTCAACGACACGGTCGGCTACAACATCGCCTATGGTCGCGAGGGTGCCACGCCCGATCAGGTCGCCGCCGCCGCGCGCGGCGCCGCGATCGCCGGGTTCATCGAATCCATGCCAGCCGGCTACGACACCCGCGTCGGCGAACGCGGACTCAAGCTGTCAGGAGGCGAGAAGCAGCGCGTCGCGATCGCGCGCACGCTGCTCAAGGATCCGCCGATCCTGATCCTCGACGAGGCGACCAGCGCACTCGACAGCCGGACCGAGAGCGAGATTCTCGACACGCTCGAGGCGATCGAGCGCGGGCGCACCACGATCGTGATCGCGCACCGACTGTCGACCGTGGTCAATGCCGACCGCATCGTGGTGCTGGAGGCGGGGCGCATCGCGGAGCAGGGCACCCATGCCCAGCTGCTCGAACTGCGCGGCGTCTATGCCGAGATGTGGGCGCGCCAACAGGCCGAGCGTGAGGCGGTAGCCGAAGCGGCGGAGTAGGCCTCAGCCAAACTCGACCGCCTCGAACCGCACCGGGCGGCCATGTGCGGCGTTGGCGAGTTGGCCTTCCCACATCACCTTGCGGCCGCGGATGATCGTCCCGATCGGCTTGCCGGTGAGCTGATCCCCCGTGAACGGCGACCAGCCGCAGCGTGAGGCGAGCCAGCTTTCCTCGATCGTCCACTGCGTCTTCAAATCGACCACGGTGAAGTCCGCGTCGTAGCCGGCCGCAATCCGTCCCTTGCCGACCAGCCCGAACACGCGCTGCGGCCCGGCACTGGTGAGGTCGATCAGCCGTGCAAGCGTCGTGCGCCCCTTGGCGACATGGTCGAGCAGCAGCGGCAGCAGCGTCTGCACGCCGGGCATGCCGCTGGGCGATGCGGGATAGGGATTGGCTTTTTCCTCGATCGTGTGCGGCGCGTGGTCCGAGCCGAGCACGTCCGGCACGCCCTGGTTGAGCCAGTGCCACAACCCATCGCGATGCGCGGCCGATCGGATCGGCGGGTTCATCTGCGCATAGGTGCCGAGCCGCGGATAGGCGTCCTCCGCCGCCAGCGTCAGATGCTGGGGGGTCACCTCGCAGGTCGCGATGTCCTTGTGTTGGCCCAGCAGCTCCAGTTCGGCGGGCGTGGTGACATGGAGGACGTGGATGCGGCGCCGCGCCTCGCGCGCGAGCTTCAGGATCCGGCGGGTGGCCATGATCGCGCTCTCGTCATCGCGCCACACGGGATGCGAACTGGGGTCGCCCGCGACCCGCTCGCCCTCGCGGTCGTTCATGCGGAACTCGTCCTCGGCATGGATCGCGACGCGGCGGTGGCCCGAGGCGAGCACCCGCGCGAGGTTGGCGTCGTCCGAGACCAGCAGGTCACCGGTCGAGGCGCCCATGAAGATCTTGACCCCTGCGGTACCCGGCATGCGCTCAAGCTCGGCAAGCTCGGCGGCGTTGTTGTTGGTCGCGCCGACATAGAAGGCGTGGTCGCACCACATCCGGTCCTTGGCGCGCGCGAGCTTGTCGTTCACCGCGTCGGCGGTGTCGGTGTTGGGCTTGGTGTTCGGCATTTCGAACACCGCGGTCACCCCGCCCAGCACCGCGGCGCGGCTGCCGGATTCGAGGTCTTCCTTCGCCTCGAGCCCCGGCTCGCGGAAATGGACCTGGCTGTCGATCACGCCGGGCAGGATATCGAGGCCGGTACAGTCGATCGTCTCGCCCGCGTCGCCTTGTGCGCCGATCGCGACGATCTTCCCATCGCGTACGCCGATATCGAGCTGGGCAGGGCCGCCGGGCAGATGCACCGTGCCGCCGGTGAGCTTGAGATCGAAGGTCGCCATATCAGCCTCTTTTGCAGTCGCTTCCGGCGTCCTACCTGTTCGGCATGACAGAGACCAGCCAAGTTCGGGCCACCCTGCTCGCCGATCGTGCCCTCATTCGCGTGTCCGGGGAGGATGTGCGAGGCTTCCTGCAGGGGCTGGTGACGCAGGACATGAACGCCGTCGCGCCCGGCACGCCGCAATGGGCCGGCCTGCTCACTGCACAGGGCAAGGCGCTGTTCGACTTCATCCTGTGGGATGCAGACGGCGCGATCCTGATCGACTGCGAGGCCGAGCAGCGCGAAGCGCTCATTCGCCGCCTGTCGATCTATCGCCTGCGCCGGCCGATCACGATCGAGGCCGCGGAGGGCGGTGTGCACTGGTCGCGCGAGGCCGGGACGGGTGTTTCCGATCCGCGGTTGTCGGCGCTCGGCTATCGCTGGCTGGGAAAAGCGGGCGGGGAAGCCGTAGCCGACTGGGTGGAGCATCGCCTGCGCCTCGGCGTGACCGAAGGTGCCACCGAACTCGGCCAGGACAAGACGCTCTGGCTCGAATGCAACGCGACCGAGCTCAACGGCGTCAGCTTCGGCAAGGGCTGCTATGTCGGGCAGGAGAATACGGCGCGGATGAACTGGCGCGCCAAGATTAACCGCCGCCTCGTCGTCGCGCCGCTCGGCGAGCCGGGTGAGCGCACGCGCGCCGCCTATCCCGATCTCAAGCTGATGGTCGAGCACCGCCGGGTCGAGGCGCTCGGCGATGCGTTGACGCCGGATTGGTTGGCAGCAGCGTTGCGATCAGATGCCTGACCATTCCAGACCGCCGGGAAGATCGAACCCGGCATAGTCCACCTGCAGCACCCGCCGCGCCCGGGGATTCAATGCAGCGTCGGACGCATGAAGAATCGGCGTCGCATAGACCCAGATGTCACCCGCACGCGCCGTGCAGGCATGAATCCCGCATGTAGCCACCACGCCCCCAATCGCATCTTCGCGAACAAGCCCGAAACGGTGTGAGCCAAGTGCGATCAGCAGCGGCGCATTGTCCACGGGCACGTCGTCGAGATGGATGCGGATCGTCACCATCCGCTCGAGCAGGGCGAAGGGTGGCGCGACATGCAGCAGGCCAGACTTGACCGTCCAGGGGCCAAAGCCGGGTACGTCGCGGCGCTCGCGAACGCAGATGGTGCGATCCTGATGCCATGCCAGCGACCAGTTGGCCGCCTCATTCTTGTCGAACAGGATCGCACGCACCGGCCTGGCCGCATCGCCCACGAACGGCGCGATCATCCCACCGATCGCACCTGCCGGGTCGAGCAGGGCATCGAGTCCGGAAATGCCCTTCAACCGCAGGCCCGGCCGGTCCCGGGCAAGCGGTGCAATCGCCCGTTCGATGTTGCCCAGTCGCGTGCGGGCCGCGTCGGCAAGCCGTTGCGCACCGTCCGTCGCGAAGCGCATGGTATCGCTAGGAGCTGCAGCGGTTTCGAGCGAAGAAGGGCAGGCTGGCACCGGATCAGTCTGACCGCAGCGCCCCGCCACCGCAAGACGATGGGTAAGCCGGTCACCAGCTGTTGCGGCCGTCGACCTGTTCGACCTTCACCGTCGCAATATCGAAATCGTCGATCAGCCGGATGTTGACCGCAGCGATACGGGTCGTGGGGAAGCTGTTCGGGTCGCCATTCTTCGGAGTCCCGTCATTATTGTACACCGACGCCCAGTCCGGTGAATCACCCCAGCTGCTGATCCCGCACTGGCTGCAGAAATGGTGCTGGTTCAACCCGCCGCTCGCGGAATAGACCTTGTCCGCATCGCCCGACAGGATCGTGAGCGCCTCGGGCGGGTAGTAGCTCCAGATCGCGCCGGTCTTGAAGCAGAAGGTGCAGTTGCATTGCTTCGCTTCGGTCGGAGGATAGGGCAGCTCGATCTTGGTGGCGCCGCAATGGCAGGTGGCGGTCAGGGTCATCTCTTGTCGCTCCGATGCTGGGATCGATGACCTGCCTACAGCACGAGAATGCCAGGAAGTGGCAGCAGCCCGTCAGCATCGACGACATTCTCGTTCCACCAGGTCAGCTCGTCTCGCATTCGTCGCACGCAAAGAAAAAGGGAGGCCGGTTGCCCGGCCTCCCCAATTCTTGTCGATCCGCAGAGCGGACCGCGCGGCTTACATGCCCGAACCCGGACCGTAAGTGATTTCCACGCGGCGGTTCTGCAGCTCGCGGACGCCATCGGCGGTCTCGACGCGCGGACGGCTTTCGCCGAACGCTTCCGTGCTGATCGTGCCGTCGGCGATGCCGCGGCCGGTCAGGTACGCCTTCACCGAGTCTGCACGGCGCTGCGACAGGCCGACGTTGTAGCTCGCCGAGCCCGAACGGTCAGCGTGGCCCGCCAGCATGACCTGAGCGTTGCCGCAGGTCTGGTACTGCGAGATCGCGTTGTCGAGAATGCCGGCCGCCTCAGGCGTGATGTCCGACTTATCCCACTCGAAGAACACGATGTACGGTCCCGGGCTGCAAACCGGCGGCGGCGGCGGCGGCGGCGGGGCCGGCGG
>Ga0247823_10003999_pt1 | contig 11846 bp, 10 predicted proteins | sample 13C_PalmiticAcid_2_FD_192426 | JGI IMG/M metagenome (GOLD analysis project Ga0247823, IMG submission 192426) | Soil microbial communities from agricultural site in Penn Yan, New York, United States - 13C_PalmiticAcid_Day30 | ecosystem: Environmental > Terrestrial > Soil > Agricultural land...
GGGCCGGGCTGCACGTGCTTCAGGCGGGGGTGGCCATCCACAAGCGCCGCGCCGAGGCCATGAGCGAACTGGCGCAGAACCTGGTCCGCGCCGAGGCCGAGGCCCGCGCCTCCAGCCGGGCCAAGTCCGAGTTCCTGGCGGTGATGAGCCACGAGATCCGCACGCCGCTGAACGGGGTGCTGGGGGTGGCCGCCCTGATGGAGCGCGAACTGACTCAAGGCTCCCTGCGCCCCTATGTCCGCACCATTCTGGATTCGGGGAACAGCCTGCTGCGACTGCTGACCGACGCCCTGGACATGTCGCGCGCCGAGGCGGGCGTCCTGACGCTGGAACCGGCGCCGCTGGACCTCGACGCCGTGGCCGCCGACCTGTCGGCCCTGTGGCGGCCGCGCGCGGAAGAGAAGGCGCTGCGTCTGAGCGTGACCACGGACACGGCCGCCGCGCGCTGGGTCGTCGGCGACGAGATGCGGTTGAAGCAACTGCTCAACAACCTGATCGGCAATGCGCTGAAGTTCACCCTCAAGGGCGCCGTCGACGTCAGCCTGAGCACGCGGCTGGACGACGGGCGGGTGCGATTGGATGCATTTGTGGACGACAGCGGCCCCGGCGTCAGCGACGAGGCGGCGGCCGCCATCTTCGAGCCCTTCAACACCGGCGAGGCGGGAAGACAAGGCGCGGGCGCCGGACTGGGCCTGGCCATCTGTCGCCAGATCGTCGAGCGGATGGAGGGGCGCCTGGCGCTGGAACGTTCCCCCGCCGGCGGGGCGCGCTTCCGCTTCGACCTGCACTTGCCGCTGGCGGTCGCCGACGCGCGCAGCTCCGACAGTCGCGCCGCCGCCCCGACCGCGCACGAGACCCTGCACGTCCTGGTGGTGGACGACAACGCCGCCAACCGCTTTGTCGCCGGCAAGGTGCTTGAACTGTTTGGCTGCACTCATGAAACCGCCGAGGACGGTCAACAGGCGGTCGAGCGGGCCACGATCGCGCCCTTCGACCTCATCCTGATGGACGTGAAGATGCCGGTGATGGACGGAGTGGCGGCGACGCGGGCCATTCGCGCCTTGGCCGGCCCTGCCTCCGCCGTGCCCATCCTGGCCCTGACCGCCAACGCTGACTCGCGCGACGAGGCCGAGTATCTGGCGGCGGGGATGGACGGTGTGGCGCAAAAACCGATCCAGCCCGATGCCTTGCTGAACGCCATCCGACTGGCCCTGTCGCGACATGCGGTGGCGGTGGCGGCCTAGGGCGCGTTTCGGTTTCCGCCGAACCACGACATCCCGGTCGGCGAATGGCATTGCTAATCGTTCGCACACTGTGGCAGAGCCATCTTGTGACCGAAGCCGCTGCCAATCCCGCCAAGACCGCCGCGAAACCCAAGGCGGCGCTGAACGCCAAGCGGTCGTTCTGGCTGAAGCAATTGCACAGCTGGCACTGGATCTCGGCGGCGGTCAGCCTGGTCGGCATGATCCTGTTCGCGATCACCGGCATCACCCTGAACCACGCCGCCCAGATCCCCGCCGAACCGGTGACCAAGGAGGCGACGGCGACCCTGCCCGCGCCCCTGCTGGGGCGTCTGGCCGACTTCCCCGAGGAAACCACCGACCCGGTTCCCGCCCCCGTGGCGCGCTGGGCGGCCGAGGCCTTCAAGGTTCAGGTGGACGGCAAGCCGACCGAGACCACGGTGGATGAAATCTATGTCGCCCTGCCTACGCCCGGCGGCGACGGATGGCTGACCATCGACCGTTCAACCGGGGAGGCCGTGCATGAGAAGACCACGCGCGGCGCGATCGCCTACCTGAATGACCTGCACAAGGGTCGGAACGCCGGAAAGGTCTGGTACTGGTTCATCGACGTCTTCGCCGTGGCCTGCGTGATCTTCTCCGTCACCGGTCTGGCCCTGCTGTGGCTGCACGCGCGCGGCCGTCCCTCGACCTGGCCCATCGTGGCCCTGGGTCTGCTGGTTCCCGTCGTTATCGCCCTTCTGTTCATTCACTGACCCTTTCACTGACGAGCCTTCCCTCATGCGCAAGCTTCCTCTCGTCCTGACCGCCGCCGGCCTCGCCGCCGCGCCCGCCGTCGCCAGCGCCGCCGACCTGAGCGTCAGCGTCGAGCTGCCGCGCATCGCCAGCGCCTCCTATCACCGGCCCTATGTGGCCGTGTGGATCGAGAAGCCGGACCAGTCGACGGCCCAGACCCTGGCCGTCTGGTATCAGCAGACCCGCAACAACGAGGGCGACGGCAAGGACTGGCTGAAGGACCTGCGCACCTGGTGGCGCAAGGGCGGCCGGTCAATGGCCATGCCCGCCGACGGCGTGTCCGGCCCGACCAAGGCCCCCGGCCGTCATGCGGTGACCGTCCCCGGCGCCCGCCTGCGCAACCTGCCCGCCGGCCAGTACAACATCGTCGTCGAGGCGGCCCGCGAACTGGGCGGCCGCGAGGTCGTCCGCGTGCCCTTCCGCTGGGGCGGCGCCAACACCGCCGCCGGAACCGGCGCCACCGAACTGGGCGCCGTTCGCGTCGCCGTGACCCGCTAAGGACCCTGACCATGAAGAAGACGCTCGCCTTCCTGTCCCCAGCTTTCCTGGCATTGGCCGCCGTTCTGGCCGCGCCGCTTTCGGCCCAGGCCCACCGCGCCTGGCTGGCCCCGACCTCGACCGTGCTGTCGGGCAACGACGCCTGGGTCGGTTTCGACGCCGGCATGTCGAACGGAGTCTTCATCCCCGACCACGCCGCCATGCGCCTGGCCGGCCTGACCATCACCGCCCCGGACGGCTCGACCGCCCAGGCCGAGAACGTCAATCAGGCCAAGTACCGTTCCAGCTTCGACCTGCACCTGTCGCAGCCCGGCACCTATCGCGTCGCCAATGTCGGCTCGGGCTTCATGGCCAGCTACAAGCAGGGCGGCGAGCAGAAGCGCTGGCGCGGCGCGGAGGCCGATTTCCCCGGCGCCCTGCCCGCTGACGCAACCGACGTCGTGGCCACGCGCACCGACAGCCGCACCGAAACCTTCGTGACCCTGGGCGAGCCGACCGATCTGGCCGTCGTCGGCAAGGGCCTGGAACTGGCGCCCGTCACCCACCCCAACGATCTGGCCGTCGGCGAGGCCGCCACCTTCAAGCTGCTGAAGGACGGTCAGCCCGCCGCCAACGTCGAGGTGACCATCGCGCGCGGCGGCACCCGCTACCGCAACAACCCCGAAGAGATCACGGTCAAGACGGGCGCTGACGGCGCCTTCTCGGTGACCTGGCCGCAAGCCGGTCTCTACTGGCTGGGCGCCTCGGTGCGCACGGCGGGCGTGGACGGCCAGCCCGGCTCGAACGCCTCGTGGAACGGCGCGCTGGAAGTCCTGCCCTGACCGTCAAGAAGTCCAGTTCGGCCCCGCCGCCGCTCCAGCTCGGAGCGGCGGTTGAAGGCCGTCAGGACACACGCGTCCTGATCCCGCCGAGCGCCCGAGCGCCCGAGCGGCCGCCCAGCGACCTGGTCTGGTCGCTAGCGGGAGAAAGCATGGGCACCACCTGGTCGGTGCGTCTGGTCCCGCCTCTTGGGATGACGCAGGACGCGTTTCAGTCGGCGATCGAGGAGGAACTGGCGCGCATCATCGCCCTGTTCAGCCCCTGGACGCCGGACAGCGAGATCAGCCGCTTCAACAACGCCCCCGCCGGAACGTGGAAGCTGTCGGACGACTTCTGGAGCCTGCTGAACGCCTCGCTGGATATCGCCGACGACGTCAACGGCGCGGTCGATCCGACGCTGGGGGCACTGGTCGATCTGTGGGGCTTCGGCCCGCCCGGCCCGCGCGATCCGCTCAATCCCCTGCCCTCCGCCGAGGAGGTCGAGGCGGCCCTGGCCGTGTCCGGCTGGCAGAAGCTGAGGCTGAACCGCGACGCCCAGGCGGCGGTGCAGGCCGGCGGCATGAAGCTGGACTTCTCCGGCATCGCCAAGGGTCATGCCGTGGACCGCGTCTCGGCCCGTCTGACCGAAATGGGCGCGACCTCGCATCTGGTGGAGATCGGCGGCGAACTTCTGGGGCGCGGCGTCAAGCCGGACGCCCAGCCCTGGTGGGTCGAGATCGAAACCGTGCCGGGTTCGCCCGCGCCGCATACGGTGGCGGCCCTGTTTGACGTGGCGGTGGCCACATCAGGCGACTGGCGCCGCGCCTTCGTCCACGACGAGCGCCTCTACCCCCACACCATCGACGGCTCGACCGGGCGGCCGGTCGATAACGGCCTGGCGCAGGTGACGGTCTTCGACGCCTCGGCCATGCGCGCCGATGCCCTCGCCACCGCCCTGACCGTGCTCGGCCCCTATGACGGGCCGGAGTTCGCCGAGGCCATGAAGATCGCGGCGCACTTCATCGAGCGGACGCCGCGCGGTCTGGTCGAGCGGATGACGCCCGCCTTCGCCGCCATGATGGACGAAGAAGAAGCCTGACCGTGACCGCCGACCTGTCCCGCTGGCTGTGGGCCGGCGTCGCTCTGATCCTGTGGCTCGGCCTGATCGGCCTGACGCTGTGGCGCGTCCGCGCCGCAGCGAAGAAGGCCGCCGAACAGGCGCGGGCCCTCGCCGAGGCGGCGGGCGAGGACGCTGTCCTGATCGCCTTCGCCAGCCAGACCGGATTCGGCGAGGAACTGGCCTGGATGACGGCGCGGGCGCTGGGCGACGGCGGCGTGGACGCACGCCCCCTGTCATTTTCCGATCTGGATCTGGAGACGCTGCAGGGCGCGCGGCGCCTGCTGGTCATCGCTTCTACCACCGGCGAGGGCGACGCCCCCGACAGCGCCGCCCGCTTCGTCCGCCAGGCGATGAAGGCCGCCCCCGACCTGTCGCACCTGTCCTATGGCCTGCTGGCCCTGGGCGACCGGTCCTATGACGCCTTCTGCAGCTTCGGCCATGCGGTCGGCGACTGGCTGGACGGCTGCGGCGCCCAGACCCTGTTCGACCGGGTCGAGGTGGACGACGGCGACGCGGGCGCCATCCGCCACTGGCAGCATCAGTTGAACCAGATCACCGGATCGACCGCCGCCCCCGACTGGACCCCGCCCGCCTATGACCGCTGGCGTCTGGTCGAGCGGACCCTGCTGAACGCGGGCAGCCCCGGCGGCGAGGCCTGGCATCTGGCCTTCGAGCCCATCGACCACGCCCCTGACTGGGCGGCGGGCGACATCGCCGAGGTCGGCCTGCCCGTCCGCGACGGCGAACAACCGGCCAGCCGGGAATATTCGGTCGCCTCCCTGCCCTCGGACGGGCGGGTCGAGTTCTGCATCCGCCTGATGACGCGTCCCGATGGCACGCCCGGCCTGGCTTCCGGCTGGCTGACGCAGGACGCGCAGATCGGCGACGACATCGCCATGCGGGTGCGCGCCAACCGCAGCTTCCACGCCCCGCCGCCGGAAGCCCCCATCATCCTGATCGGCAACGGCACCGGCATCGCCGGTCTGCGTGGGCACCTGAAGGCGCGCGCGCGGCATAAGAAGACCGGCGGCGCCTGGTTGCTGTTCGGCGAACGGACACAGGCCCATGACGCCCTCTATGACGCGGACCTGCAGGCCTGGCTGGCCTCGGGCGTGTTGACCCGGCTGGACCGGAGCTTCTCGCGCGACGGGGGCGAGAACCGCTATGTCCAGTCGCTGGTGGCGGAGCACGCACGCCCCATGGCCGACTGGGTCGATCGCGGCGCCTATGTCTATGTCTGCGGTAGCCTGGAAGGCATGTCGAAGGGCGTTCACGCGGCCCTGGAAGCGGCGCTGGGCGAGGAGCGGCTGACCTGGCTGACCGAGAGCGGGCGGTATCGGCGGGACGTTTACTGAGCTTTCTCCTCCCCATGAAATGGGGAGGTGGATCGACGCCGAAGGCGACGAGACGGAGGGGCGCGGTAGGGCCAAGAAGCCCCTCCACCGCTACGCGGTCCCCCTCCCCACAAGTGGGGAGGAAAGCAGCGACTACACCTCCGACCAGCGACGCAGCAGGTTGTGGTAGAGGCCGGTCAGTTCGATGACGGCCTGATCCTTTGGCCCCTTGTCCAGATTGACGCGTTGGGTGGCCACGTCGAGACGGAACAGGCTTTCGCGGTCGGCGTCGTCGCGGACCAGACTCTGCAACCACATGAAGCTGGAGACACGGGCGCCGCGCGTGACGGGCGTGACCCGGTGCAGGCTCTTGGACGGATAGAGGACCAGATCGCCGGCCGGCAGCTTGACCGACTGGGCGCCATACAGCTCCTCGATGATCAGTTCGCCGCCGTCGTAGTCCTCGGGCTCGGACAGGAAGAGGGTGGCCGACAGGTCGCTGCGGATGCGGACATCCCCGCGCTGGCGGATGGCGTTGTCGACATGAACGCCGAACTCCCCGCCGCCCTCATATCGGTTGAACAGGGGCGGAAAGATCGTGTGCGGCAGGGCGGCCGAGACGAACATGGGATTGGCGTTCAAGGCCTGGACGATCAGGGCCGAGACCTCGCGCGCCTCGGCGCTGTCCTCGGGCAGTTGCTGGTTCTTCTTGGCCGTCGCCGACTGATGGCCCGAGGTCATGTTGCCGTCGGCCCAGGGACCGGCGTCCAGGGTCCGGCGCAGGGCGGCGACCTCGGCCTTGGTGAAGACGTCGGGGATGTGCAGCAGCATGGCTCTCTCACCGGGAAAAACGCATCGGCCCCGCCGCTCGGATGAACGACGGGGCCGACATGATGGCGCGAAACGCGGTCGCTTAGTAGCGGAGGTTCAGCGTCAGGATGGCCGAACGCGCAGGCGCCACGTCGGCGTGGTGAACGCCGTTGGTGCGAATGATGTATTCCTCGTCGCCCGCGTTCTGGACGTTCAACTGCAGCGAGGCGCGGTCGTTGATGTCGTAGGAGGCGAACAGGTCCACGCGAGTATAGGCCGGAGCGTAGATGCGATTGCCGCCGCCGCCGGCGCCGCCCTGATTGCCGCCGAACGACTTGGACACGTAATAGACCCCGCCGCCCAGGCTCAGCTTGGGCATGACGCGGTAGGTGGTGAACAGGCTGGCGCTGTGCTCCGGCGTATTGGCCAGGGAATCGCCGACGTTGACGTTGTTGTAGGCGCCCTCGGTCAGTTCGGAGTCCATCCAGGTGTAGCCGCCGAAGACCTGCCACTTGTCGGTGACATTGCCCGAGACGCCGAGTTCCAGACCTTGGACCTCGGCCTCGCCGGCCTGTTCATAGACGCCCGGCTCGATCTGGATCTGGGCGTTCTTGCGAACCGTCTTGAACAGGGCGCCGCTGAGCGCCAGACGGTCGCCGAACAGGTTGGCCTTGGCGCCGATCTCGAAGCTGTCGGTCTCTTCCGGGTCCAGCAGGGTGGTGGCCAGGTTGCCCGTGCCCGTGCCCGTGCCGCCGTTCTGGTCCCCGGCCGATATGGTCGGCGGCGTCGAGGATGTGGCGTAGGAGGCGTAGAGACTGGTGTTGGTCGTGGGCTTGTAGACGAAGCCGACCTGATAGTTGACGAAGTCCCAGCTGCTGCTGACCGGGGTGTAGACCGGCGCCGTCACCGTGCCCGAGGCGTTGATGGCGTCGACCGAATAGTCGTCCCAGCGCAGGCCCAGGTTGACGATGAACTTCTCGCCGAAGCTGATGGAGTCGAAGGCGTAAACGCCCAACGAGTCCGTTTCGGTCTTGCTGACCAGACCGCGCGTGATGGTGCCGGTCCAGGGGTCGTTCGGGTTGGGGTTATAGACCGGGGTGCAGTCGAAGCCTGTCAGCGGCGCGGGGCAGGCGCTGCCCGACAGGGTCGTGACTGCATAGGAGGCGTTCTTGTTGGTCTCGCGCGACAGCTCCAGGCCCACGTCGAAGCTGTGCTTGATCGAACCGGTCGTGAAAGAGCCGTGCAGGTCGGTGACATTGGCCAGGGTTTCGGCCGGGTTCCAGCGCGACTTCAGACCGCGTTTCATCCACCAGACGCCGTCGATCTGCTGCGCCGCGCCGCCGTCGCCGGGGTTGGTGACGACATAGTCGTTCAGCGTCTGCGCCCAGCGCGTGACGTTGCGGATCGCCAGGGTGTCGCTGAAGCGATGTTCGGCGTTAAGAGTCAGGCTGTCGACCGTATTCGTCAGATAGTCGCGCGCCTTCAGCCCGTAGAAGCTGTCGTAAGGGACGTCGAGAACGCCCGAGGCGTCGGGGCGCGGCGCCGTAGCCCCGCCCAGCTTGGTGTAGAGCGGGATGCCGTAATCAGGCATCTGGTCGCTGTCGAGATGGTAGTAGCTGGCGGTCACGGTCGTCGGCGTGCCGAGGCCCACGGCGACGGCGGCGGCGACGCCCCACTTGTCGAAGTCGACCGCGTCGCGACCGGCGACGTCGCCCTGGGCGGCCATCAGGTTCAGGCGCATGGCGGCCGTCGGGCTGACCTGCCAGTTGGCGTCGACCGTGCCGCGCGCATAGGCGTCAGTGCCGGCGCCGACCGAACCGTGGATAAAGTTCTGCAGGCGCGGAGCCTTGGAGCCCAGGTTGATGCTGCCGCCGCCCGAACCGCGGCCCGAATAGACCGAGTCCGGCCCCTTGATGACCTCGACCTGTTCCAGGTTGAAGACTTCGCGCTGCTGGCCGCCGGTGTCGCGAATGCCGTCGACGAAGATGTTGTTGCCCGAGGCCTGACCGCGAATGAAGGGACGGTCGGCCAGGGGCTGGCCGCCTTCACCGGCGCCGAAGGTGATGCCCGGCGAGGTGCGCAGGATATCCTGCAGCGAGGTGGCGGCGGTCTGCTCGATGATCTGCTGCGGGATCACCGTGACCGAACGCGGCGTGTCGACCAGAGGGGCGACGAAGGTCGGGTCCTTGGGCTCGCGCTTGACGCGTTGGCCGTGCACGTCGACGGCGCTCAGCGTCGTGGCGTCTTGCGTGATGTCCGCCGTGGCGATCGGGGCTTCGTCAGCGGCCATGGCGGGCGCAGCGCACAGCATGCCAGCGGCGCTGGAAGCGAACAGGAGCGCCTTGAGCGCGGAGGAACGAGCGTCGGACATGGGGAGAGCCAGTCGGTTAATTTTGAGACCGGCTCGCAATATCACCTTTTGAGGGTGCGACAATCTGACTCCTGCGACTAAATCGCAATTGCGGCAGAGATGTCACACTGGCGTCATGACCGCGCCCTCAGGCCGGTTTCGCCACCGCCTTGATCGAGGTTGCCGGGTCGGCCAGCAGGCCTGCGTCCACCGGCGTCGCCTTGCCGATCAGCAAGCGCCCGCCCATGAATTCGGCGGGGGCGTTGACCGCCTCGACGCAGACGATGCGGTCGCCGTTCAGGTGGAAGACGGAAAAGGCGCCTCTGGCCGGATCGCCGCGCACAACCTGGCGGTCGGCGTCGAAGGGCAGACCGGCGATCTGCAGCTTGACGTCGTACTGGTCGGACCAGAACCACGGCACCTCGGGCGCCGGGGCGGCGCGGCCGACGATGGCGGCGGCGGCCTGCTTGGCCTGTTCCAGGGCGTTCGGCACGCTTTCAAGTCGGTGCATCCGTCCGCCGTGGAGCGGGATGGGGCGATGGGTCACGTCGCCGATGGCGTAGATGGACGGGTCGCTAGTGCGGGCGGCCTCGTCCACCACCACGCCGTTCTCGCAGGCCAGGCCGGCGGTGCGGGCCAGAGCCTCGCGCGCCAGGGCGCCGACGCCGACCAGAATGGCGTCGGCGGCAATCAGGCCGCCGTCCGCCAGACGCACGCCGTCGTCCTCGAAGCCCGAGACCTCGACCCCGGTCAGGATCTCGACGCCGTGGCGACGATGCAGGTCGGTAAAGAAGGCCGACAGGGGCTCGGACGCGACGCGGGCCAGCACCCGATCCATGCGCTCGATGACCACGGCCTCGGCGCCGAGAGCGCGGGCGGAAGCCGCCGCCTCGAGGCCCACATAGCCGCCGCCGACCACGGCCAGACGCTTGCCGGGGGCCAGGGCCGCCTTCAGCCGCTCTGCGTGCTCCAGGGTGCGCAGCTCCAGCAGATCGGGCCGGTCGGCGCCGGGAATGGCCAGACGACGCGCCGTCGAGCCGGTGGCCAGGATCAGCGTGTCGTAGATCTCGACCGCCCCATCGGCGAAGGTCACGGTCTTGGCCGCCGCGTCGATGGCGGTCGCCGTGACGCCGGTGCGCAGGTCGATCTTCTGTTCGACGTAAAAGCTCTCGGGGCGCAGCAGCAGGTCCTCCAGACCCGCCTCCCCCTTCAGCCAGGCCTTGGACAGGGGCGGCCGCTGATAGGGCGCCGCTGGCTCCTCGCCCGCCAGGACGATCTCGCCCTCAAACCCATACTGTCTCAGCAGCGCCGCCGCCGAGCCCCCCGCGTGTCCCGCGCCGATAATCAGAACCTTGGTCATGGAGGGCAAATAGGATGGATCGAGCGTAGCGGCTACTCTCTCCTCCTCACTCGCGTGGGGAGGAAAGACAGCGGCAGCGCTTGACCGTTCCATTGTTACAGCATAATGGAACGCGCCATGAGCACTGACGCCGCCAAGACCGCCCTGCTGGACGCCCTGCTATCGCTGCAGACGCGGGCGGAGGCCGACGCCTTTCTGTCCGACCTGTGCACCCCCGCCGAGCTGCGCGCCTTCGCCGAGCGGTGGCAGGTGGCGCGGCTGCTGGACGGCGGGGACAAGACCTATCGCGAGATCGCAGTCGAGGCCTCGGCCAGCCCGACCACCGTGGTGCGCGTCGCGCGCTCCCTGAAGGACATGCCGCATCAGGGCTATCGCCTGGTGCTGGACAGACTGAAAGCCTGAGTTGAGATCATGAGCACCGTGCAGGGGCGGCTACGCATCGCCGTCCAGAAATCCGGCCGTCTGGCCGAACGCAGCCTCGACCTGGTCCGCGACGCGGGCCTGCGGGTCGTCAAGGGCAACAACGAGCTGCTGTACCGGATCGAGAACTATCCGATCGACCTGCTGCGTGTGCGCGACGACGACATCCCGACCTTCGTGGCGGACGGGGTCTGCGACCTCGGCATCGTCGGCGAGAACGTGCTGGAGGAAGGCCGTAACGGGGGGCCGAACGCGGAGGTGGTCATGCCGCTGGGCTTCGGCCGCTGCACCCTCAAGATCGCCGTGCCGCCGAGCCTGGACTATGCCGGGCCGCAGTCGCTGGACGGTCTGCGCATCGCCACCTCCTACCCCAAGGTCCTGCGCCGGTTTCTGGACGAGAGCGGCGTCGCCGCCGACATCGTCACCATGCGCGGGGCGGTCGAGGTGGCCCCGCGGCTGAAGCTGGCCTCGGCCATCTGTGATCTGGTGTCGACGGGGGCGACGCTGGAGGCCAACGGCCTGATCGCCAAGGAGACGGTGCTGGACAGCCAGGCGGTGCTGATCAAGTCGCCGACCGCGCCCGAGGTCGGGCTGCAGCACCTGCTGGACAGCATCATCGAGCGCATGGCCGGCGTGGTGTCTTCGCAGGGGGCCAAGTACGTCATGCTGAACGCCCCCCGCTCGGCCCTGGACCAGATCACCGCCATCCTGCCGGGCGCCGGATCGCCGACCGTCATGCCCCTGTCGGGCCGCGACGACGCCGTGGCCGTCCACGCCGTGTGTCAGGAAGCCGTCTTCTGGGAGACGCTCGAGAAGCTGAAGGCGGCGGGGGCCTCGGCCATCCTGGTCCTGCCGATCGAGAAGATGATGTGATGAAGCGTATCGACTGGAACAGTCTGGACGCCGCCGGGCGTCAGGCCGCCTTGGCCCGCCCGCAGCAGCGCACCGAGGGCTTCGTCACCAGCGTGGTGCGCGAGATCTTCGACGACGTGCAGGCGCGCGGCGGACAGGCCGTGACCGACTGGGCCATCAAGCTGGACGGCGCCGCCCCGCGTCGCGTGGCCATCACCGAGAAGGCCGCCGCCGAGGCCCGCGCCGACCTGCCCCCCGCCGCCGCGCG
>Ga0247823_10004000_pt1 | contig 11845 bp, 9 predicted proteins | sample 13C_PalmiticAcid_2_FD_192426 | JGI IMG/M metagenome (GOLD analysis project Ga0247823, IMG submission 192426) | Soil microbial communities from agricultural site in Penn Yan, New York, United States - 13C_PalmiticAcid_Day30 | ecosystem: Environmental > Terrestrial > Soil > Agricultural land...
CTCGACCACCGCGCTGGTGCGGCACAACCTGCCGCCCGCGCAGTGGGCCGCGGGCATCAGCGCCTTCACCATCGTGTTCGCGGCCGGCCAGATCGTCGGCCCCACGGTGGTGGGCTTCATCGCCGATGGCCCGGGCGGCCTGGCGCGCGGCCTGGTGTTCTCGGCCGTCGCGCTGTGGTTGGGCGCGGCGCTGGCCTGGCGCCAGCGCGCGCTCTGAGCCGGCCTTAGATCAGGCCTTCGGCCTTCATCGCGGCTTGCACGGCCGGGCGTGCACCCACGCGGGCGCGGTAGGCCGTGAGGTTGGCCAGGCCGGTGATGTCCACGCCCACGCGCGGTGCCCAGTTGGTGACGGTGAACAGGTAACCGTCGGCCACGCTGAAGTCGTTGCCCAGCAGGTACTGCTTGTCAGCGAGCTGGCTGTCTACCCACTTCAGGCGCTGGCCCAGCTTGTCCTTGGTGGCGGTCTTCACCTCGTCGGGCGTGGCCGGGTTGAACAGCGGCGAGAAGGTCTTGTGCACCTCGGTGCCGATGAAGGTCAGCCATTCCTGCAGGCGGTAGCGCGCCAGCGTGCCGTTGGCCGGGGCCAGGTTCTTCTGCGGCACCTGGTCGGCGATGTACTGCACGATGGCCGGGCCTTCGCGCAGGCGCTCGCCGTCGTCGAGTTCGAGCAGGGGCACGTAGCCCAGCGGGTTGATGGTGTAGTAGTCGGTGCCGTCGGGCAGCTGGTGCGTCTTGGTCGGCGCAGGAATCGCCTCGAAGGCCAGGCCGGCTTCGTGCAGGGCGATGTGCGGGGAGAGCGAGCAGGCGCCCGGGGAGTAGTAGAGCTTCATGTGTGGTCGTCCTCAGGAAGGCGACGCCGGATGGCGGCGCCGGGCCCGATGCTACCGGCGCCCGGGATTTCCTGCTGGCCAGGCCCTACCGGAACAGGTTGGCCCAGATGTCCAGGCGCGCGTTCACGGTGTCCTGGTCCCACACCACGATGGCGTTGCCGTTGGCGTCCATCGCCACCGAGCAGCTGTTGACGCCGCCGGTGTCCACCGAGTCGAGCAGCACCGGCGCGCCCCAGGTACCGCTCGCCACGCTGTGGTGGCTGCCGTAGAGGTCGCGGTGGTTGCCGCCGGACAGGGTGTGGCTCCAGACCACGGTGGCGTTGCCGGCGGGGTCGACCGCCACCTGGGGCTCGCCCTGGCTGCCGCTCGCGCCCAGCGCCGTGTCCAGGCGCACCGCCGTGCCCCAGGCACCGGCGCCGGCGCGGCGGCGCACCCAGGTCTGCAGGCCGTCGAGCACCGACTCCTGCCAGACCACGGTGGCCTCGCCCCCGGCGTTCATGGCGACCCTGGCCCGGCCCGCGCCGTCGGTGGTCGACTGCGGCTCGGCCGCACCCCAGGTGCCGCCCGCGTAGCGCCGCGTGTAGACGGTGGACGAGGTGGTGGGCGTGCCCTGCGACCAGACGACGACGGCGTTGCCGCTGGCGTCGGCCGCGAGGGAGGGTGCGCCCAGGTTGAAGCTGGTGTTGTTCTCGTCCAGGAAGTCGGCGCTGGACCAGCCGATGCCGTTGAAGCGGTTGTGGAACAGGCGCGGGAAGCCGCCGCTGATCTGGCTCCAGACGGCCAGGGCGCTGCCGTTGGCGAACACCTGGATCTGCGCATCGGAGGCGTTGCCGCTGCCGCCGTCGATGGACGAGCTGCTCATGTCCCAGGCGCCGCCTTGCAGGCGCCCGCTGCGCACGCGCTCGAAGCTGCCGTCGTGCTGGATCCAGATCGCGCGGGCCACGCCGCTGGCGTCGATGCCGATCTGCGGCGCGCGGGCGTTGCCGGCATTGCCCTCCACGTCCTGCGGTGCGCCCCAGGCACCGGCGCTGTAGCTGGCGGCGACCACGCCGCGGCGGGAGACGATGTTCTCCCGGATCCAGATGGCGACGGCGTTGCCCGCGCTGTCCACCGCGATCCGGGGCTCGGTGGCGTTGCCCGAGTTGTCGTCGATCACCTGCGGCGTGCCCCAGCCGCCGCCGGGGGTGTAGCGCGCGGCCCAGATGTTGTCGAAGCTGCCGTTGCCCTGGGCCCAGACCGCGAAGGCGTTGCCCTGGCTGTCGGTGGCGACCACGGGGTTGGTGGCGCGGGCGAGGTCGTTCGATTCGATCAAGGTGGCACCCTGCCAGCTCCGGGCCGAGCCGGCCGCACAGGTGACCGCCACGTTGTTGATGTCGGTGTTGGCCGTGCCGCTGCCGTTCTGCACCGTGCAGACCTGGCCGGAGGGGTGGGTGGCGACGGTGACGTTGTAGGGCACGCCGGTGCCCACCGGGGTGGCGAAGGTGAAGGCGCCGTCGGCGCTCACGCTGCGGTCGTCGCCGCCGTTGTTGCGCAGCACCACGGTGCCATTGAGGCCGCTGACGGTGCCGCCGATGGTCTGGGTGGTGGTGGGCACGGGCACGGCCACGTTGATGACGATGGCGTCGTAGTAGCGCGCCTGGAAACCGTCGCCGCGCTGGCAGGCGACGTAGGTCGCCACCACGTGGCGGCCCTGGTCGAGGTGGCTGAGCGAGAGCGGGGGCAGCACGGTGGTGCCGCCCGCGCCGCGCCCACCGTGGGCACCTTGCGTCAGGCCGAGGTTCGCCTGGTCGTACAGCGTTTCCACCACCTGCGGGTTGCGGTCGAGCTGGCGGCGGACCATGGTGACGCGCGCGCTCGCGCAGGTGGGCCAGAGGTTGTAGACCGCGGTGAAGGTCAGCGTGGCGGCGGCGTCGAGCCGGTACGAGCCGCCCGAGCTGGTGTGGGCGTTGGAGTAGCCGGTGAGCGTGAGGGCGTTGCCGGGGTTGGCCGCCACGCTGGTGTGGCCGCGCGGCGAGAAGCAGCGGTCGGGGTTGGGTGGGTCGGCGGGGTTGGAGCTGCAGGCCGCGATCACCATGCCCCACGAGAAGGTGTTGCGCTGCACGCTGGCGAAACCGCCGGCAACGGTGGCCTCGCTCTCCTGCCAGTCGGCGTCGGTGGAGGCCATCCACGCGGTCGGGCCGGTGGTGCCGGCCGGCACGGGCAGGCGGATCGTCACCGGGGTTTCGAAGGCGATGCCGTGCGGCGTGAACTCGTAGGTGGCCGCCGGCGCGGGCCAGAAGGCATCGCGCATCGGCGCGCCCGCGCCGGAGCGCGCGATGCCGATGGTGGTGTTGCTGCGCAGCGCACCGGGCGGGATGACCACCTGCGCACCGTCGGGGCCGGTGACGGTGCCGCCGGCCGGGCCGATCACGGCCGTGACGCGCTCGATCGCGGGTGGTGTCTCGGTGCCGTTGCCCCCGCCGCCACCGCAGGCGCTGAGCAGCAGCACACAGGCCATGAGCCACAACGGCAGGGACAGGCGCGGGGATGGTGTGACAGCGAACATGATGACCTCCGGGCGGTGTGGGTGCCCTTGGCTCCGCACGATAGGCAAAGCCTGGCGCCGGCAACAGTGCCGAAAGTCACGACGTGGAGGGAGGTGATGCGAGGTGGGCCAGGGCCTGCAGCAGCCGCTCGGGATCGACCGGCTTGAACAGCACCGGCACGCCCGAGTCGCGCACGCGCAGCAGGCGCTCGGGGGCGGTCTCGCCGGTGATCAGCAGCACCGGCAGGGTGAGGCCGAAGCGCCTGCGCAGCCGCTGCGAGGCGGCCAGGCCGTCGGCGCCCTCGGCCAGGCGGTAGTCGCACACCAGGGCATCGAAGGGCTGCTGCCGCGCGGCGGCGGCCTGCAGGGCGAGCGCGGCGCCGTCCTCGTCGCGCGCGGTTTCCGAGGCCACGCCCCAGGCCTGCAGAAAGGCGCTCAGCGCGTCGGTGATGTCGGTCTCGTCGTCCACCAGCAGCACGCGGCGCGGCAAGACCTGGCTGCCCGCCAGGGCTGCCGGGCGGCTGTAGAGCGTGGGCTCGGGGGTGGGCCTGGCGCGGGGCACGGTGACGCGAAAGCGCGTGCCATGGCCGGGCCACGAACGCAGGCGCACCGGGTGGCCCAGCAGCAGCGAGAGCCGGCGCACGATGGACAGGCCGATGCCCAGGCCGCGCGTGCGGTCGCGCCCGGGGTTGTCGACCTGATAGAACTCGTCGAACACGCGGTCGGTGTGTTCGGGCGCGATGCCGATGCCGGTGTCGACCACATCGATCCAGACCTGCGCGCCGCGCGGGCGCGCCACCACCAGCACGCCGCCGCGCGGTGTGTACTTGATGGCGTTCTCGATCAGGTTGCCCAGCAGGCGCTGCAGCAGGTGCGGGTCGGTGCGCACCCACACCGGCGTGGCGCGCAGGCGCAGCTGCAGTTCGCGCTCTTCGGCGCGCGAGGCGAACGAGGGGTGCAGGGCCTGCAGCACGGCGTTGAGCGGCACGTCCTGCACGTCGGCCTCGATCACCCCCGCGTCCAGGCGCGAGACGTCGAGCATGGTGTCCAGCGAGGTGCCCAGCGAATGCACCGCGCCCATGAGGCGCTGCGCGTGGCGGTGCGCGGGCTGGCCTTGCAGTTCCTTGTCGAGCACCGCGCCGAAGAGGGCGATGGCGTGCAGCGGCTGGCGCAGGTCGTGGCTGGCGGCGGCGAAGAAGCGCGTCTTTTCCTCGCTGGCGCGCTGGGTCGCGGCCATCTGCTGTTCCAGCTGCTCGGCCAGCGCCTCTTTCTCGAAGCGCATCCGCAGCGAGGCGGTGAGCAGCTCGTGCTGGCGGCGTGCGAAATGCAGCATGGCGGCCAGATAGATGCCGGCGCAGGCCGCGAGGAAGAGGTGGGTGGTGCCGCCGTGCCAGAGCAGGGCCGAGATCAGGCCGGCCATCATGGGCAGCGTGAAGGCCAGCACCGAGACCCAGCGCGGCGCCACCGAGGGCACGCCGCCGCTGACCAGGCCGAGCATGATGAGCATGAGCAGCGTGGTCATGGGCAGGTCGTCGGCCGGCATGAACAGCCAGGGCGCCAGGCCCCAGGTGGCGCTGTAGTACAGCAGCTCGCGCCACTGCCGCCGGGCCCAGAAGGCGCTGCGCGTGGCGGCCTGGGGGTCGCGGAAGTAGGCGTGGATGAGCGGGTAGCGCAGCACCTGGATGGTGTGCAGGCCCAGCCACAGGAAGATCATGAGGTCGCGCAGCTGCCACCAGAACAGCGCGCACAGGGCCCAGGCCAGCACCGTGTCGGCGACGGTGGAACTCAGCGACGTGGCGTACAGCGCGGCCACCTGCTCGCGCAGCACGCGCTGTTGTGTCAGGTCGCCGGTGTCCGGTTCCGTCACGTTCATCCGCCGTCCTCTCCGGCAGGCCAGGCCTCGCTCCAGAAACACCGTGGAACCGGCTTTGCCGGGCCACTGGTGTTGCCCCCCTGGAGGGGGGAGACGCCGAAGGCGGCGCAGGGGGTGTTCACCTCAGCAGGCTGATCAATTGGGCGCGGGAGCGCACGCCGAACAGCAGCAGCAGCGCCGAGACGTGGTTCTTCACCGTGCCCTCGCTGAGATGGGCGCGCTCGGCGATGTCGCGGTTGGACTGGCCGGCCAGAACCCACTCCAGCACCTGGGCCTGGCGCTCGGTGAGCTGCAGCGATTCGCCATCGGCGTTGCGCACGTGGCGCAGCAACACCGGCTGGGCCGGTGCGGCGGGCTCGGGTGCCGGCGCGGGCCCGAACAGGCCCAGCGAGCGGATGTAGCCGATGACTTCCTTGAGGTCGCCCGACTTGGCGAGGTAGGCGCGCGCGCCGCGCGAGAGGGCGTGGCGCATCAGGCCGGGGTCGTTCACGCCCGAGAGCACCACCACCGGCGCTTCGGGGAAGGCCTTGACGAAGGCGGTGAGGCCCGAGAGGCCGTGGGCGTCGGGCAGGTGCAGGTCCAGCAGCACCAGGCCGATGCGCTGGCGGTACTGGGCGTAGAGCTCCAGCGCCTCCTGCAGCGTGCGCGATTCCAGCACCTTGATCTTGCGCCCGCTGTCGGTGGCGTGGGCCTGCACCAGGGTGAGCAGGCCCAGGCGCAGCAGGTCGTGGTCGTCCACCACCAGCAGGCCGGTGGCGCCGCCCGGGTCGGGCGCGGCGTGGGCGGGCGGGGCAACCAGGGCGTGCATGGTGAGGCATCGTAGGTCCTGGGCGCGCATCGCGGAAGTGACGAAAGTCACCTCGGCAACCGCGCCCCGGGTGGACGCGGGCGCCGCCGGTCAATTGGACTCATGGGCGGTACCGCCGGGGGGTATCTTCTGGCACCCTGTTCTGCGAGGACGTTTTCCATGGCCATGGGTCAGTTTGCCTACGCCAACAACACCAACCGCTTCCTGGCCTGCGCCCCGCTGGCCGACCAGCCTTTCGCCGTGGCGGGCGTGCCCTTCGACGGCGTGGTGACCAACCGCCCGGGCGCGCGCTTCGGCCCGCAGGCGATCCGCGCGGCCAGCCTGATGCTGTGCGACGGCATCCACCCGGTGTTCGACGTGTCGCCCCTGGCGCACCTGGGCGACGCGCTGGACATGCGCCTGCCCAACGCCTCGCCGCTGCCCGAGGTGCGCCGCCACATCGAGGCGCAGGCCGCCGCGCTGATGGCGAAACACCATTGCGTGTTCCTGGGCGGCGACCACTCCGTGACGCTCTCGCTGCTGCGCGCCGCCAAGGCCCGGCACGGTGGCGAGCCGCTGGCGCTGGTGCATTTCGACGCCCACTGCGACACCTGGGTCGACCACTTCGGCGAACCGTCCGGCCACGGCACCTGGACCTACGAAGCCCTGCAGGAAGGCCTGGCAAGCCCGGCCCACACGGTGCAGATCGGCATCCGCTCCAGTGGCGAACGCGCGGCGCGCGAGTACGTGGCCGACCAGGGTGGCCAGATCTTCACGGCGCGCGCGCTGCGCGGGCTGGACGGCGCGGGCCTGCAACCCGCCATCGACGCGATCCGCGCGCGCATCGGCCAGCGCCCCTGTTACCTCACGCTGGACATCGACTGTCTGGACCCGGCCTTCGCGCCCGGCACCGGCACGCCCGAACCGGGCGGCATGACCAGTTCGCAGGTGCTCACCTTCCTGGAATCGCTGGCCGACCTGAACTGGATCGGCATGGACTGCGTGGAGGTCGCCCCGGCCTACGACCACGCCGAGCTGACCACCAACGCGGCGGCCACCTTCGTGTGGACCTACCTCAGCGGCCAGGTCGCCAAGCGGCAGAGGGGTGCCTGATGTCCCTCATTGGTTCGGACACCCAGCTCAACCAGAAAAGCTACTACGAGGCCAGCGTGCAGCGGCCCGAGGCGCTGCCGGCGCTGGAGGAAGCGATCGAAGCCGATGTGGTGGTGGTCGGCGCCGGTTTTTCCGGCCTGAGCGCGGCGCTGGAACTGGCGCAGCGCGGCCTGTCGGTGGTGGTGCTGGAGGCCGAACGCATCGGCAGCGGCGCGAGCGGGCGCAACGGCGGCCAGGCCATCGTGGGCTACGCGAGCGGGCAGGGCCCGTTCGAGCAGCAGCTGGGTGCGGAGGACGCGAAGCGCGCCTGGGACCTGTCGCTGGAAGCCCTGGACCTGATCGACGCGCGCATCGCCGAGCACGGCATCGAATGCGACCGCGTCAACGGCTATGTCTACGTGGCCGACTCGGCGCGCAAGGCACAGGAGCTGCACGAGGAGATGGAAGGCCTGAAGCGGCGCGGCATCGCGGTGGACTGGGCCGAAGGCGCCGACCTGCCGCGCCTGATCAACAGCCCGCGCTACGTGGCGGCCGCGCGCGAGCAGCGCTCGGGCCACCTGCACCCGCTGAAGTACGCGCTGGGCCTGGCGCGCGCCGCGCAGGCCGCAGGCGTGCGGATCTTCGAACATTCGCCCGTGACCGGCCTGCAGCGCGGCGCCACCCTGGTGGCCAGCACCGCGCGCGGCCAGGTGAAGGCGCGTTTCGGCGTGCTCGCGGGCAACTGCATGCTGCCCGAGTACGGCCCGCGCGTGGCGCCCGAGATCGCGCCGCGCATCATGCCGGTGGGCACCTACATCGTGGGCACGGCGCCGCTCGACCCCGAGCTGTGCGCGCGCCTGATCCCGCGCAATGCGGCGGTGTGCGACAACAACTTCGTGCTCGACTACTTCCGCTTCAGCGCCGACCACCGCATGCTGTTCGGCGGGCGCGTGAGCTACACCACGCGCACGCCGGTGAACCTGGAAGCCCTGATGCGCCAGCGCATGGGCGAGGTGTTTCCGGCGCTGCGCGAGGCGCCGATCGAGCACCTGTGGGGCGGCTTCGTGGACATCAGCATGAACCGCGCGCCCGACTTCGGCCGCCTGGGCGACAACCTGTACTACCTGCAGGGCTTCAGCGGCCACGGCGTGGCGCTCACCGGCCTGGCCGGCCAGCTGGTGGCCGAGGCCGTGGCGGGGCAGGCCGGGCGCTTCGACGTGTACGCGCGTCTCAAGCACCGCCGCTTCCCCGGCGGCGCGCTGCTGCGCACGCCCAGCCTGGCGCTGGGCATGCTGTGGCACCGCCTGCGGGATGTGATCTAGGCCAGGGCGAGCGCCTGGTCCCAGGCCACCAGGTGTTCGGGCTTTTCGCTGGGGCAGTCGCCGAACACATCGCGGGGCGGCACGGTGAGGCGGCCCTGCTTGAACTTCATCTTGACCAGCACCTCCGCATGCGGGGTACCGCCCACCAGCAGGGTGTGGGCGAAGTAGGCGCATTTCTCGTCGGCGAACACGATGGCGGTCTGCACCTCCACGCGCTGGAACAGGCCGATGGGTCGCAGGAAGCGCACGAGCTGCGAGGCGTTGACGAAGCCGATGCCCGCGCGCACCAGCGGCACGGCGCGGCGCGTGCGCACCATGAAGTCGAGCTGGGCGGCTTCGGCGAACTGCAGGTAGCGGTCGCTCTTGAGCACGCGCAGGCCGACGTCGAAGGGCGTGACGCGAAAGCGGCAGCTCAGGCGCGACTGCGGCGTGGCATCGCTCCCGGCGAACGCGGCGCCCAGGAGCGTGCCGAGGTTGCGGGCGAGGCCGATCATGGCGCGCTGCCCAGCACCTGCCGCACCGCCGAGGCCAGCAGTGGCCCGCAGCGCTCGATCTCGGCCAGCGGCGCATAACCGTAGCCGATCACCAGGCCGTGCAGGTCCTGGCGCTGCAGGCAGTAGGCCGAGAGCGGGCGCACGGTGAGGCCGTGCTGCGCGATGCGCAGCGCCAGCGCGCGGTCGTCCACCTCGGGCGGCAGGCGCAGGCACAGGTGCAGGCCCTGTTCGGCGCCGCTGATGCTGGGGCCCTCGGGCAGGTCGTCGCGCAGCACCGGCTTCAAGGCCTCCAGCAGGCACTGGCGGCGTTCGCCGTAGTTCTGGCGCGCACGGCGCAATGCGCTGGCGAAGTGGCCCATCTCGATGAACTCGGCCAGCGCGGCCTGCACCGGCATCTGGCCCGGGCGGTTGAGGTCGTAGTGGGCCTGTTTGAAGGCCGCCACCAGCGGCTTGGGCACCACCAGGTAACCGATCTTCAGGCCGGGGTAGAGCACCTTGGAGAAGGTGCCCATGTAGAAGACGCGGCCGTCGGTGTCCAGGCCTTCCAGGCTGGAGATCGGCGGGCCGCTGAAGCGGTACTCGCTGTCGTAGTCGTCTTCGAGCACCCAGGCGTCGTGCGCGCGCGCGGTGGCCAGCAGCTGGTGGCGCCGGGGCAGCGACATCACGGCGCCGGTGGGGTACTGGTGCGAGGGCGTGACGTAGATCAGGCGCGGCGGGCGCGCGTGGTCGGCCGTGCTGGGGTTGATGCCCTGCTCGTCCACCGCCACCGGGTGCAGGGCGAGGCCAGTGGCCATGAAGGCCTTGACCGCGCCCCAGTAGGCCGGGTCTTCCACCCACACGGTGTCGCCGTGGTCGGCCAGCAGGCGCGAGCAGAGTTCGAGCGACTGCTGGGTGCCGCTGGTGATGACGACCTGATCGGCCTCCAGGTGCACGCTGCGGAACACGCGCAGGTAGTCGGCCACGGCGCGGCGCAACGGGGCGTAGCCGCCCGAGTCGTTGTAGTCCAGCATGTCCGGGTAGGTCATGCGCCAGTGCTTGTTCTGCAGGCGCTGCCAGAGCGTGAGCGGGAAGGCGCTGAAGTCGGCGATGCCGGGCGTGAAGGGCTGCACCTCCAGCTCGGTGGCGCAGAAGCGGGTGGCCAGCGCCTGGCCGCGCGTGGACAGGCGCCCGGCCTGGGCCGCCGCGCTCGGGCCCATTCCGGGCCGCGCCGCGCGGCCCGGCGAGGCGCGGGGCACGTTGTCGTTGACGAAGGTGCCGCTGCCCACGCGGCTGGCGAGGTAGCCCTCGACGCTGAGCTGGTTGATCGCCGCCACCACCGTGTTGCGCGAGAGGCGCAGGTCCTGGGCGAGGTCGCGGCTGGAGGGCAGGCGCTCGCCCGCGCCGAGCTTGCCGTCGAGCATGGCGCGGCGCAGCGCCTCGTAGAGCTGCCGGTGCAGGGGCAGGGCGTCCTGCGAGCCCAGGCGGCTCATTTCAGCCAACAGAAATTCAGACAACATAAGGAGAATTCCAAAGCAGCAGCCGGCGCGAAATGGCCCCCTCCAGACGCACCGTGGAACCGGCTTCGCCGGGCCACAGGTGCGGTCCCCCCTCTGGGGGGAAGCCGCGTCAGCGGCGCAGGGGGGAGCCATTGGCACCATAACATGGGGCCAAATGGCCCTCATTCTGATCCAATTGGCCCCCCACAATGAATGCCATTGTCTGGAGTCGTCATGAACAAGCCGCCTTGCATGGTCTGGCTGCCCGCCGATCACCGCCTGATGGGCGATCACGGGCATCAGATGCCCTTTCTGTTGCTGGGTGACAAATACGCCCGGGCCGTCAAGGTCGGGGCCCAGGCCCAGCCGGTGATGTTCCCGCTGGCCGACACCGGCCAGATCAGCGAGCTGCTCGCCCTGGTGGACGGGGTGATGCTGACCGGCTCGCCGTCCAACGTGCACCCCTCCCATTTCAACGAGGACGTGGCCGACCCCAGCCTGCCGCTGGACGCCGACCGCGACCTGCTCACGCTGGCGCTGGTGAAGGCCTGCATGCACGAAGGTGTGCCGCTGCTGGGCATCTGCCGGGGGTTCCAGGAGATCAACGTCGCCCTGGGCGGCACGCTGCACCAGCGCGTGCACGAGGTGCCCGGCATGATGGACCACCGCGAACCCAAGACCGCCCCGCCCGACGAGCAGTACGCGCCGCGCCACGCCATCCGCTTCGCACCGGGCAGCGTGTTCGAGGAGTGGGCCGGCGGCCCCGAGGCGCAGGTCAACTCGCTGCACGGCCAGGGCATCAACCGCCTGGCCGCCGGGCTCGACCCCCTGGCCCACGCCCCCGACGGCCTGGTGGAAGCCTTCGGGGTGCGCGGCGCGCGCACCTTCGCCTATGCCGTGCAGTTCCACCCCGAGTGGCGCTGCTGGGAGACCCCTTTCTACGCCGCGATCTTCGATGCCTTCGGTCGCGCCTGCCGCCAGCGCATGAACCTGCGCCTGCAGCACGCCGACCTGGCGCGCAGCGCCGCCAGCGCCAGCGCCTGAACGACATGAACACCCCCCTGCGCCGCTGCGCGGCTTCCCCCCTCTCCGGTGCGCCTTCGGCGCCGGGAGGGGGGGACGGCATCTCGGGCCGGCGGAGCCGGACCCTGGATGCCTCTGGAATCACGCACACCACCACCATAGGAGATGGCACATGACAGCCCCCCAAAAGATGAGCTTCAACGATCTGGAAAACTGGCTCAACCAGAACCGCGTGACCGAAGTCGAGTGCCTGGTGCCCGACCTGACCGGCGTGGCGCGCGGCAAGATCCTGCCGCGTGAGAAGTTCACCGAAGACCGGGGGATGAGGCTGCCACAGGGCATTGTGGCCATGGGGGTGACGGGCGAGTTCCCGGCCAGCGGGCCGTACTACGACGTGATCGAACCGACCGACCGCGACATGCAGC
>Ga0247823_10004001_pt1 | contig 11843 bp, 10 predicted proteins | sample 13C_PalmiticAcid_2_FD_192426 | JGI IMG/M metagenome (GOLD analysis project Ga0247823, IMG submission 192426) | Soil microbial communities from agricultural site in Penn Yan, New York, United States - 13C_PalmiticAcid_Day30 | ecosystem: Environmental > Terrestrial > Soil > Agricultural land...
AATTGCCCGAATTCTGCAAGAAACTCCGCCCCTTCCGGTGTACGTGCGACGAAGATGTTCCGCTTGTCGGTTTCGTCGCGCTGGCGGCGCAGATAGCCGAGGGCACCCAGTCTGTTCAAGGCGCGCGTCACCACGGGCTTCGAGACGTTGAGCGCCTTCGCCAATCCGCGTACCGTATGCGGCCCGGAATCGAGGTAGACGAGCAGCATCAGCGCCATCTGCCGGTTGGTCAGATCGGGTTCGCCCGACCGGACATAATCGATCAGCGTATTCTTCCAGTTATATAGCGACTGGTCGCTCATGGCGTTCATCGCATGGCACTCGTTTTTAGTTACAGGCCCGCAAGGAGCCGGGCTTTCCGGGGCATCAACGCCCCGAAGCCTCCCGGGTTTCAGTGCTGCGCCGAAATGTTCCGGTTCTGTGACATTCCCGGTGGCGATGGTGACGCGGGATGGCGAAGCCGGGGTGCCGGGCAGGGGTGTATCGGGTCGATCATGCCCCTCGTCGATCGACCGCAACGGCCGCTGCTCGCCCGATGCGGGCCGGCGTCGCGAAGCAAAGGTGCTTTGGGCGGTTGATCGCGGCGACTACCTCCCCTATGTCGCCGCTTTCCCGCGAAAGACCGACATGCTGTTCACCTTCCTCCTCGTTGTCCATGCCATCATCGCCGCGCTGCTTGTCGGCGTGATCCTGATGCAGAAGTCCGAAGGCGGCGGCCTGACCACGGGCGGTAGCCCGTCCGGCCTGATGTCGGCACGCGGTGCGGCGAACTTCCTGACCCGCGCGACCGCGATTCTCGCGACGCTGTTCATCGTGATGAGCATCGTGCTCGCGGTGCTGGCGGCGACTCACAAGACCGGCACGATCGATACCAGCCGTATCGTCGTCCCCGCAGAGAGCGCTCCGGCGCCCGGCACGGCCCCGGTGACCCAGCCGGCCACCGCGCCGCTGGCTCCGGCCGACAACAGCGCGGTTCCGCTCGCCAAGTAAGCGGGCTTTCAACGCAAATTTATTTGGCGGCGTCCGGAGTCGGGCGCTTGCCCCCACTCGTGCATAAAGGCTAGTCGGTGACTCCCATGACGCGGTATATTTTCATCACCGGCGGCGTGGTCTCCTCGCTTGGCAAGGGCCTTATGGCGGCAAGCCTCGCCGCGCTCCTTCAGGCGCGCGGGTACAAGGTCCGCATCCGCAAGTTCGATCCTTATCTCAACGTCGATCCGGGCACGATGAGCCCGTATCAGCACGGTGAGGTCTATGTGACCGACGACGGGGCGGAGACCGACCTCGATCTCGGCCATTACGAGCGCTTTACCGGCGTCGCCTCGCGCCAGTCGGACAACATCACCTCGGGCCGGATCTACAAGACGATCATCGAGCGTGAGCGCCGCGGCGACTATCTTGGCGCCACCGTCCAGGTGATCCCGCACGTCACCGACGCGATCAAGGACTTCGCCCAGGCCGAGACCGAGGATCTCGATTTCGTGCTGTGCGAGATCGGCGGCACCGTCGGCGACATCGAGTCGCTGCCGTTCATCGAAGCGATCCGCCAGCTCAAGAACGAGCTCGGCCGTGGCCGCTCGATCAGCGTGCACGTCACGCTGGTGCCCTACATCGCTGCCGCGGGCGAGCTGAAGACCAAGCCGACCCAGCACAGCGTGCGCGAGTTGGCTTCGCTCGGCGTCCAGCCCGACGTGCTCGTGTGCCGTGCGGAGAAGCCGCTGCCCGCGGGCGAGCGCGCCAAGATCGCGCAATTCTGCAACGTCCCGGCCAGCGCTGTCATCCCCGCGCTCGATGCGGCGAGCATCTATGCGGTGCCGATGCAATATCATGCCGAGGGTCTGGACAGCGAAGTGCTGCGCGCCTTCGGGATCGAGCCGGGCGCCGATCCGGACCTCAGCCGCTGGACCGAGATTACGGACCGCCTGTTCAACCCGGAAGGCGAAGTGACGGTCGGCGTGGTCGGCAAATATGTCGGCCTGCCGGACGCCTATAAGTCGCTCAACGAAGCGCTGGTCCATGGCGGCATCGCCAACCGCGTGAAGGTCAACATCCGCTGGATCGATGCCGAGCTGTTCGAGAATGGCGACGATTCCGAAGTCGCGGCCAATCTGGAGGCGTGCCACGCCATCCTCGTCCCGGGCGCGTTCGGCTCGCGCGGCGCGGAGGGCAAGATCGCCAGCGTCCGCTTCGCGCGCGAACGCAAGGTGCCGTATTTCGGCATTTGCTTCGGCATGCAGATGGCCTGCGTCGAGGGTGCGCGGAACGTGGCGGGGATCGCTGGCGCATCCTCGACCGAGTTCGGTGCGACTGAGGAGCCGGTCGTCGGCATCATCACCGAGTGGATGAGCAAGGACGGCATCGAGAAGCGCGAAGAGGGCGGCGATCTGGGCGGCACCATGCGGCTCGGCGCCTATCCTGCCAAGCTTGCCGGCAATTCGGTCGTCGGTTCGATCTACGGCTCGGACGAGATCCGCGAGCGCCATCGCCACCGCTATGAGGTGAACACCGGCTATCGCGATGCGCTCGAACAGGGCGGTCTGGTCTTCTCGGGCATGTCGCCCGACGGCATGCTGCCTGAAATCGTCGAGCGGCCCGATCATCCGTGGTTCGTCGGCGTTCAGTTCCACCCGGAACTCAAGTCCAAGCCGTTCGACCCGCACCCGCTGTTCGCCAGCTTCATCGAAGCGGCGGTGCGCCAGAGCCGCCTGGTCTGACCTGGCCCCGCCGTTCGCGGCGGGTGTGATCTAATCCTGCCGTTCGCGGCGGGCGAGGGCGATCGCGCCGACGGTACAGGCGCCGAACAGCGTTCCCTCCAGCGTCGCCGACAATGCCAGGCTGAGCGGGCCGAATCCGGTCTCGCCCAGCAGGCCGCCGATCTGGTCGAGGCGCAGTCGCGAATTGGGGAATTGCTCGGCGAGCAGCACCAGGCTGCCCGCAAGCAGCCGTCCGCCGGTCAGCGATGCGATCAGCCCGGCAGCGCCGCCGCATAGCCCGCCCAGCACCGCGGCGCTGCGGAAACGGGGCGTGCTGCCGCCGCGATGCGCCAGCCAGCAGCCGAGGCCCACGCCGCCGCCGAGCAGCGCGCCCTCCAGCCCGCCGGTGATGTCGCCGGGCGACTGGCCGAGCAGCAGCGAGAAGGCGTCGAGCCCGAGCAGCTTGCCTGCTGTCCCGATGACGAAGCCGCCCGCCGCCCCGCCGGCGATGCTCCACCGCCACGGATGTGCCGACAGCGCATTGGCGGTGGCGATGCCGATGCTCACCCCCGCGCCGCCGACCGTGGACAGCAGCAGCGTGACGCAGAGCAGCACCAGCAACGCCGATGTCGCCCCGATGCCCGCCTGCGGGTGCGACGCGCCGGCAAAGCCATAGATCAGCCCGCCGATCAGTCCCGCGATGCCGCCGCCCAGAATGCCGAATCCGGCGGTGAGCGCGGCTTCGTCCCAGCGGCCGGGCAATGCGGGCCAGGGCTGTGGCACGGCAGGCGCGGTTTCCTTGCCGCTCGTCTCGACCGCGGCGATGAAGCGATAGCCGTGCTTGGGCACCGTTTCGATGAAGCGGGGGCTGGCGGCCTCGTCGCCCAGCTGCCGCCGCAGCATGCGGATGCACTGGGTCAGCGCCTCGTCGGTGACCGGTATGCCCCGCCACACCTCGGCCATGAAACGGTCCTTCGACACGAGCTGGCCGGGATCGCGCACCAGCAGCGTCAACGCGTCGAGGTAGCGGGCGTTGAGCTCGACCGGCTCGCCGGCGCGGGTCAGCCGCCGGTTGTCGGGGTCGAGGTGGAAATGTTCGAAGCGGAAGCCGACGGCCATATCTTTCGTGAAGCCTCAAGCTGTTCGCGTGCGGCCATCGATGCCTCACCGCCGCGGGTGAGGCAAGGCGGCGATCCGTCGCGCCTGGGCAACGATCAATCGGTTCCCCTCGTCAGGCAGGTTGCCGGGACAGGCCTGCGCGCTACCGCGAGACCATCGCGGCGCCGTCGCTAAAGTCTTGGGGGAAAAGCTTGAATCAGGCTCTGTTTGGCGCCGCCCTGGCGGCATTGACCTTGTCCGCATGCGGCAACGCGGCGCCGCAGCCCCAGTCAGTCGCTTCGCCTGCCGGCGCACCGGTGCAACGTGGCGGCGGACAGGCCTATGAGCTGCTGGGGACCGAGGTGTGGGACGTGCCCGATCCCGCGACCGGGCGGACCTATCAGCTCTTCGTCAGCCTACCGCCATCCTATGCCAGGGAACCTCAGCGTCGTTATCCGGTGCTCTACGTCACCGATGCCGACTATGCCTTCCCGATCATCCGCCAGATCGCGCGCCGGCTGAACGTCGAGGGCCCGAAGATCGAGGAATTCATCCTGATCGGCCTGTCCTACGCCAAGGGCGATGACGGCGTCACGAGCCGGCGGCGCGATTATACGCCTACGCCGAACGGGCCGAGCAATACGCCTGCAGGGACGTTGCACGGCGAGGGTGCGCAGCATCAGGCCTGGCTGCGCGACAGGGCGTTTCCTTTCGTCACGGGCCGCTACCGCACCGCGCCGGGGCGGAGCATCCTGCTCGGGCACAGCTATGGCGCATTGCTTGCCACGCAGATCCTGTTCAGCGAGCCGGAGATGTTCAGCGGCTATGTGCTGGGGAGCCCGTCGCTCTGGTATGACAAGCGCCACATGTTCGGGGTCGAGGCGGCCTATGCCGCGAAGCATCGCGATCTGAAGGCGAACGTCTTCCTCTACACCGGCGAATATGAGGCGGTCCGCAAGGGCGACGGGCGGTTCAACCAGGAAACCGACCTCGTCGCCGACAGCCGCGCCTTTGCGGCGGTGCTTCGCAAGCGCGGCTATCCGGGGCTGGTGTTGAAGGACGAAGTGCTCAACGACGAGGACCATGTCTCCGTCGCCCCGCGCGGTTTCACGCGTGCGTTGCAGGTCTTGCTCCCCGCCCGGAAATAGAAAGGGCGCCCGGACCGGTGTCCGGACGCCCCCGGGGAGCGGCGCGCAAGGGGTAGGGCGCGCCGCCCTTTGGGCTGGCTTAGCCGACCGAGCGATGCTCGATCGCGCCGCCGTCTTCGCCACCGGTGCCGATGGCGATCTTCTTGGGCTTCATCGCCTCGGGCACTTCGCGCACGAGCACGATCACGAGCAGGCCGTCATTCAGGTCTGCGCTCTCGACACGGACGAAGTCCGCCAGTTCGAAGCGGCGCTCGAACCCGCGATTGGCGATGCCGAGATGCAGCATCTGCGCGGCTTCGTTGTCCTGCGATTCGGTCTTCTTGCCGGCGACCAGCAGCAGGTTCTGCTGCGCGGTGATCTCGATCTCGTTCGGCTTGAAGCCGGCGACGGCGATCGTGATCCGATACTGGTCGTCGGAGATCCGCTCGAGGTTGAAAGGGGGGTAATTCTCGCTGCCCGACTGGCGCGCGGTCGCTTCGAGCATGTCGAAGAGCCGGTCGAAGCCGATGGCCGAGCGGCGGAAGGGGGTGAGATCGATCTGACGCATAAAGCGAATCCTCCAATGAGCAATTTCAACGTCTTGCGGCATCCAGTTTGACTGCGATGCCAAATCTGCCCGGCCCCGAAGGCACCGTGCATCGCTGATTTGGGAAGCCGCTGACGGGTTTCAAGAGCGCGGCGAAATGTGCCCGGATCGCGGTATAAAGCCCATCGGATAGATGGGAATAGAATCGCTTTCTGGCTAAAACCTATCAACCTGGTGGAGTTTACATGGGACACCACGAGGGGGAGCCATTCCGTGAGCCTGAACGCATTATCGATCCTGCTGCTTGCCAGCGCCTCGCCTGCCGCACTGGCCGAGGATCCGGCAGCGCCTGCCGCCGAAACCCCGGCGCCCGAAGCAGGCGAGAGCGACGCCCCGGTCCCGGGGGAGATCATCGTCACGGGCCGCCGGCGTGAGGAGACTGCGCAGGAAGTGCCGCTGGCGATCACCGTGCTGAGCGCCGCCCAGATCGATTCGACCGGCAATTTCAACGTCGGCAAGCTCCAGCAGCTCACCCCGACGCTGCAATTCTATTCGTCCAACCCGCGCAACTCGGCGGTGAACATCCGCGGTCTCGGCGCGCCGTTCGGTCTGACCAGCGACGGGTTCGAACAGGGCGTCGGCATCTATATCGACGACGTCTATTACGCCCGCGCCGCCTCCTCGACCTTCGACTTCCTCGACGTCGCCCAGATCGAGGTGCTCCGCGGCCCGCAGGGCACGCTCTACGGCAAGAACACCACCGCCGGCGCGATCAACATCACTACCAACCAGCCGACCTTCGATTTCGAGGGCAAGGCCGAGCTGACCGTCGGCAACCTCAACTTCAAGCAGTTCAAGGGCGCGATCTCCGGTCCGATCACCGACAATCTCGCCGCGCGCCTCGCCATCTCCTCGACCAGCCGCCGCGGCACGATCTTCAACGTGACTACCGGCAACTGGATCAACGAGCAGGACAATATCGGCCTGCGCGGCCAGTTGCTGTTCAAGCCGACCGACAATCTCTCGATCACCCTGTCGGGCGACTATAGCGACCAGAACCCCGAATGCTGCGGCACGGTGTTCGTGCGCACCGGCGCCACCCAGCGCGCGCTCAACCGGCAATATGCCGCGCTCGCCGCGGCGCAGGGCTATACGGTGGTCAGCACCAACCCGTTCGACCGTCTCACCGACATCGACGCCAATCTCAACGCCGGCAACAAGATCGGCGGCGCGGCGCTGCGCATCAAATGGGATGTCGGACCGGGCACGTTGACCTCGATCAGCGCGTGGCGTTTCTGGGACTGGAAGCCCGAGAACGACCGCGACTATACCGGCCTGCCGATCGTCTCGCGCTCGCAGAACCCGTCGCAGCACGACCAGTATACCCAGGAATTCCGCTACAATTACCGGGCGAAGAATCTCGGCTTCGTCCTCGGCGCCTTCGCTTTCCATCAGCGGATCGACACGCAGGGGACCGAGCAGCAGGGCGCAGCATCGAGCCGCTGGAACCTGACCAATGCCGGGCAGATCTCGGCCAACATCCTCGACGGGCTGGTCGCCCGCAACACCCAGTATCTCAAGAACACCAGCCTTGCGCTGTTCGGCCAGCTCGACTGGGAAGTCGTGCCGGGCCTGACCATCCAGCCGGGCGCGCGCCTCAACTACGACAAGAAGGAAGGCTTCTACGAGCGCAAGGTGTTCGACGGTCAGGGCAATCCGGTGCTGTTCGGCCAGACCGATCCGGTCAAGGTGGCGCAGCGCGGCGTCTTCGCGCCGCAGCTCAGCGCGCCGACCTTCAGCGACTGGAACTTCAGCTACGACCTGACGGTCAGCTACCAGATCGCACCGAACGTGCTGGCCTATGGCACCTATGCCAAGACCTTCAAGACCGGCGGCATCAACCAGAACGGCCTGCCGACCGACGCCGCCGGCGTCCCGATCGCCGCGGCGGGATCGATCAAGCCCGAATCGGTCAATCACTGGGAAATCGGCCTCAAGACCCAGTTCTTCGACAGGCGCGCGACGCTCAACCTGTCAGCCTATCGCACCACGATCGACGACTATCAGGCGACGGTGACCAACGGTCAGCTCGGCGTGCTGCGCGGCTATCTCGCCAATGCGGAGAAGGTGCGCACGCAGGGGTTCGAGGCCGACTTCTCCGTCCGGCCGAGCGAGCGCTTCAGCGCCTATTTCAACGGCGCCTATACCGACGCCAAGTATGTGAAGTTCGTCGACGCGCCGTGCCCGCCCGAGCTGTCGGGCGGCACCACCGTGACCGCGGGCCAGACGCCGAGCGCGCCGGGCACGCCGGGCGGCCTCAGCCCCGCCAATTGCGACATCTCCGGCTCGGTGCTGCCGGGCGTGTCCAAATGGGCCTTCTCCTATGGCGCGGAGGCCAACGCCCCGGTCACGCTGTTCGGCAAGGAAGGGCAGGTCTATCTCGGCATCGACGGCAACTACCGTTCGCGCTTCTCGTCCAACCCGTCGCCCTCGGCGTACACCTGGGTCGAAGGCTATGCGCTGACCAACTTCCGTTTCGGCTTCCGCAGCGATCGGTTCGATCTCTACGGCTGGGTCCGCAACGCCTTCGACGTCGAGTATTTCGAACAGCTCACCGTCGGGCCGAGCAATACCGGCCTGATCGTCGGTCAGCCCGGTGATCCACAGACCTATGGCCTGACCCTCGGGTTCAAATTCTAGGCCATGATAGAGACGTATCTGTCCCCGCGATTGACTTTAGGAACAGGCCGGCGCGGGTGACAGATGCCAGGGGAGGGGCCACAACCAGGCTCCTGTGGCTCCTCCCCGCCCTAAGCCGCGCGGCGTTGCGCCGTGGCGGCCAGATCGCGGATTCTGTCGACCAGTCCCACCCGATCATATTTGGCATAGACCAGGTTGATCGACGCCTCCGTACCGGATTTCAGTACGAATATGAGTTCTGTCCCGGACCTGTCGTCGAGCAGTCTGAGGCTTGAGGCCTCGATCTCGGCAAGCGGAAACGACTGGAAATAGGGGGCTCGTAACAGCCCATGATCCGTCCAGATCATTTTCCCGCGGCGAAAGGCGAAGATCAGCGGAACGACGACCAAGAACGCAACGATCACACCCAATGCAGGAATGAAGATGTACGGTGTGCGGTAGCGTGTCGTGGCCAGCAGATTCTCCATGCTGAACACGACGTCCAGTGATCCGCTGGAGACCGTCAGAGTGAGGAGCAGGACGCCGACTGGCCCGCCAAGGTGGATCAATGCGACCTTGCGCCAATCGGTTCGCGCTAGGACGGTATCCGGTGTGGATAGCTTCATAGCGACACAATGCTGAGCACATGATCCAGACGCAAGTATCCGGAAACGCGAAACGCCCGGGCCGTTTCCAGCCCGGGCGCCTGCGTGACGATGCCTCGTCAGCCCCCTTGTGGCTTCCTGCCCACACATCCTTCCGGAGAAGGACGGGACGGGAGAGCCTCCCCGAACCACGGCCATTGCCTGCGCTTCGTGGGGACGTGCTAGGATGGCCGATGCCGCTTGTCACGGGTCGATGACGTCACCGCCGCGCTTTGCATTCATCCTGTGTTTATTTGGCAACAGCGCGGATTGCGCGCGCCCTCGGCACCCCCTAACACCGCCGCCATATGCTTCTTTCCCGATATGAGCGGATGATCGCCCGCCGCTACCTTTTGCCCGGGCGGGGGGAGGCGTTCATCTTCCTCGTCGCCTCGATCAGCCTCGTCGCAGTGATGCTCGGCGTCGCCGCGTTGGTGATCGTCATGAGCGTGATGAACGGCTTCCGCGCCGAGCTGTTCGACAAGATCACCGGCCTCAACGGCCATGCGGTGGTTCAGGGCTATGGCGGCCAGCTGCGCGACTGGCGCGAGATCGCGGAACAGGCGCGCAAGACCCCCGGCGTCGTCAGCGCTACCCCCCTGATCGAACAGCCGCTGATGGCGAGCTTCCAGGGCCGGGTCGAAGGCGTGCTGGTGCGCGGCATGACCGTGCCCGACATTCGCGCCAACCCGACCCTCAGCAAGAACGTCCTGATCGGCGACCTCAAGCAGCTGACGCCCGGTTGCGAGTGCATCGCGATGGGCTCGCGGCTCGCCCAGTCGCTTGGCGCCTCTCCGGGCAGCAGCGTCTCCCTGCTTAGCCCGCAGGGGCTGACCAGCCCGTTCGGCACCGTCCCGCGGATCGTCTCCTACCGGGTCGCCGCGATCTTCGAGATCGGCGTCTACGATTACGACAAGGCGTTCGTGGTGATGCCGATGGAGGATGCGCAGCTTCTGCTCCTGATGGGCGACACGGTCGGGATGGTCGAGATCGACACCGACAATCCCGACAAGGTCGGCGATATCCTCGCCCCGCTGGCGAAACAGGTCGCGGGCGCCGGCCAGCTCACCGACTGGCGCACGCTCAACGCGACCTTGTTCGAGGCGCTGGCGGTCGACCGCCTCGTCACCTTCACCGTGCTGTCGATCCTGATTCTGGTCGCGGTGTTCAACATCCTGTCCTCGCTGATCATGCTGGTGCGCGCCAAGACGCGGGACATCGCGATTCTGCGCACGATGGGGGCCACCCGCGCCGGCCTCATCAAGATCTTCGTGACGGTCGGCACCGTGATCGGCTCGCTCGGCATCCTTGCCGGGCTGATCCTCGGCTTCATCATCCTCTATTTCCGCCAGGGGGTGCTCACCTTCCTCGGCTTCGTCACCGGGCAGGAGATCTGGGATCCGTCGATGCGCTACCTCACCGAACTGCCCGCCAAGACCGATCCGGTCGAGATTGCGGGGATCGCGCTGATGGCGCTCGTGTTCAGCTTCCTCGCCACGCTCTACCCCGCTTTCAAGGCGGCGAGCACCGACCCTGTACAGGTGCTGCGCTATGAGTGAGCCAGTCCTCCAGACCACCGGCCTCAAGCGCACCTTCAGCCAGGGCGGCGCGGACATCCACGTCCTGCGCGGCGTCGATCTGACCGTCGGGCAGGGCGAGATCGTCGCGCTGCTCGGCCCTTCGGGCTCGGGCAAGTCGACCCTGCTGCAAGCCGTCGGCCTGCTCGAAGGCGGGTTCGAGGGCTCGATCCGCATCTCGGGGGTCGAGGTCGGCAAGCTCGAAAGCCATGCACGCACCGTCACGCGGCGCGATAAATTGGGCTTCGTCTACCAGTTCCACCACCTGCTGCCCGACTTCAATGCGGTCGAGAATGTCGAGCTGCCCCAGCTGATCCAGAACGCGACGCTCGCCGATGCGCGGGCGCGCTCGGAAAGCCTGCTGACCGCGCTGGGTCTCGGCGCACGGCTCACCCACCGGCCGAGCCAGTTGTCGGGCGGCGAGCAGCAGCGCGTCGCGGTCGCCCGCGCGCTCGCCAACCGGCCGGCGCTGGTGCTGGCGGACGAGCCCACCGGCAATCTCGACGAGCATACCGCCGATGTCGTGCTCGCCGAATTCCTGCGGCTGGTGCGCGGGGAGGGGGCGGCCGCGCTCATCGCCACGCATAACGAGCGGCTGGCGGCGAAGATGGATCGTGTCGTGCGGCTGCATGAGGGCGTGCTGGAGTGAGTGTCTGGCGCGAGACGCCGACTCTGCCGGGGCGCCACGTCACGCTGCGCCCGCTCCGTCGCGACGATCGTGCGGCACTGCTCGAAGCATTTGCGGGGCTGGAGGTGTTCACCACCTTCGTCCCCAGGCCCGCGACGATCGATGGCTGGCTCGACCAGCTCGACATTGACACCGCCGCCGGACGCGCGCTTCCCTTTACGGTGCTCGATGCCGATGGCGCGGTCGCCGGCGTCACCCGCTTCATGCGGATGAGCGAGCGGCACCGCCGGGTCGCGATCGGCGGCACGGTCTATGCCCGCCGCGTCCAGCGCACCGGCCTCAATACCGAGGCGAAGCGCATGCTGCTCGCCCATGCCTTCGAAAGGCTCGACGCCAATTGCGTTCAGCTGCGCACCGATTTCCTCAACCACGCCTCGCGCCGTGCGATCGAACGGCTCGGTGCCCGCCTCGACGGCGTGCTGCGCGGTCACCTGATCCTGGGCGGTCATCTGCGCGACAGTGCGGTTTACAGCATCCTCGCGCACGAATGGCCCGGCGTGCGCCGCAATCTCGATCAGTTGATCGCGCGCTATGACGGCATTCCCGAGTGAAGTAACTCGCATGCCATTCCCGCGCTGCTATAGTGATCGGCAAGCGGATCGGCCCCGTGCCGGGGCATATGAAGGGAAAAAGGCATGAATCTGACCGACATCCTTTCTCAGGCGGGCGGCATCGAATCGATGGCCGGCGAACTGGGCGTTTCGCCCGAGACGGCGAAGGCGGGCGCGGAGGCGCTGCTCCCCGCGATCCTCGGCGGCTTCAAGAAACAGGCGCAGACCGGCGGCGGGGT
>Ga0247823_10004002_pt1 | contig 11842 bp, 10 predicted proteins | sample 13C_PalmiticAcid_2_FD_192426 | JGI IMG/M metagenome (GOLD analysis project Ga0247823, IMG submission 192426) | Soil microbial communities from agricultural site in Penn Yan, New York, United States - 13C_PalmiticAcid_Day30 | ecosystem: Environmental > Terrestrial > Soil > Agricultural land...
AAGCGCATCAGTTCGCGGTCGCGCGGCTCAACGGACCCGGCGTGCGCGACCGCGAACTGATGCGCTTCGCGCGGCGGATCGACGTGGTCTGGCCGGTAGCATCCGGCAAGGTGCTGCTGGTCCAGCGCACCACGCATTTCGCCGAAGTCTACGCTTTCACGCTCGGACCGGCGGAAGTCGGCGCCGACCGGATCCAGAGCGATCTCGACCGCGGCATGGCGAAACGATCGCCGCGGCTCGCCAGCATCGAGAATCGGCGGATCGCCTTCGGCCGAATCGATGCGGACACCTGCGTATTGGTCGAGGAATCGGGACTGCCGCCGGAGCGGCGCGACGGCAGCCTGGTGGCGCGCCGGGGCGCCTTCCGCCTCGACATGATCGAACGCCGGGCAGCGGCGATCGACGATTGCCCGGGCGCGAGGATCGACTAGCCCGCACAGGCTCTACTAAGGCTGACCGTAAAGGGGAGATTCGGACATGATCAAATACGCATTCGCACTGGCGCTGCTCGGCGCGCCGATGGTGGCGCAGGCCCAGACCGCGGGACCCGTCTCGGTCGAGATCGTCTCGACGGGGCAAGTGAGCGTGCCGGCGCAGCGTTACCGGATGTCGGTGACGCTCACCGCCAAGGGCAAGGACGAGACGGCCGCGGGCGCGACGCTGGCGGCCAATCGCGCGAAGCTGATGCAGGCGCTCGCGGCGCTCAATATTCGCGAGGGCCAAGGCGATATCGGCACGACCAACTCGCTGATGGGGCTGATCTCGTCCTTCGCAGGTGCCAAGTCGAAGCCGAGCTTCAGCCTCGAGACGCTCGACGAAGATAGCGACGAGACGCCGCAATCCACCGCCACCGAGACGCTGCAGTTCGACGCGCCGACCCGTGCCGCGATCGAGAGCGCCAAGGCGCCGATCGAGGCGAATGGCGGCAAGCTCGACGAGGACGTGCTGCCGCTGCTCACCGATTATGTCGCGCCGACGCGAGCGGCCAAGGCCGCGGCGATCAAGAAGGCGCAGGGCGAGGCCGATGCCTATGCCGCAACGCTCGGGCTCAAGCGCAGCGCGATCATCAAGGTCAGCGAGAAGCAGGACCCGACCGCCGGCGCGCTCGCGTTGATCGGCGAGCTGGTGACGATCGTCGCACCGAAGAAGGAGGGCGGCGTCGACCAGGTCACCGTCAACGCCAGCCTCGTCGTGGAATTCCAGCTCAGCCGCTGAGGCGCCTCACTCGGGCAGTGCGTCGGGGATCGTGTTTTCGTCCGCGATCCCCGCTTCGAACGAGGCGGAGGAATCTGCGCCGTCGGGCTGGTGGGCGTGCGGCCGGTCCTCGGTCTCACGGGCGGGCTGGTTCTCGGGGTCGGTCATCGTTGCGCTCCTTTGGAGAGAAAACGCTTGGTGTCGCTCATCTTTCCTTCCTCGCGAAGCGGGGGAGCGGGACCGCCGCCGAAGACGGTGGTGGAGGGGGCATCTCCGCACGCGACCTGGCGGCCAGACGCCCTTCGTCATGCTTCGCATGCCACCTTCCCCGCTTGCGCGAGGGAGGATCTGATTACCGGAACGGCGGCTCGTTGAATGCCCGCAGCTTGCGGCTGTGCAGCTTGGCGCCTTCGCGGCGGAGTTCCTCGACGGTCTCGATGCCGATGCGGAGATGCTCGTTGATCGCGCGTTCGTAGAAGCGGTTGGCCTGGCCGGGGAGCTTCAATTCGCCGTGCAGCGGTTTGTCCGACACGCAGAGCAAGGTGCCGTAGGGCACCCGGAAGCGATAGCCCTGCGCGGCGAGGGTGGCGGATTCCATGTCGACGCCAACCGCGCGGCTGAGCGAGAAACGCAGTGCGGTGGCCGAGTAGCGCAGCTCCCAGTTGCGATCGTCGGTAGTGACGATCGTGCCGGTGCGCAGCCGCTGCTTGAGCTCGTCGCCGGACTGGCCCGACACCGTCTCGGCGGCGCGGGCGAGCGCGAGCTGAACTTCGGCGATCGCCGGGATCGGGATCTCCGGCGGCAGCACGTCGTCCATGATGTGATCGTCGCGCAGATAGGCGTGGGCGAGGACATAGTCGCCGATCCGCTGGCTGGGACGAAGCCCGCCGCAATGGCCGATCATCAGCCATGCTTCGGGCCGGAGCACTGCGAGGTGATCGGCGATCGTCTTGGCGTTCGAAGGGCCGACGCCGATATTGACCAGAGTGATGCCCGTCCGGCCCGGTGCCATCAGGTGATAAGCGGGCATCTGGTGGCGACGCCAGGCGCTGTCGGAGATCAGCCGGTCCATGTCGTCGGCGCTCTCGATGACGATGCCGCCGGCACCCGAGACGCCGGTGTAGCGGCTGTCGGGCCCAAGCTGACTGCACGCCCAGCGGACGAACTCGTCGACATAGCGGTGATAATTGGTGAACAGGATATATTGCTGGACGTGCTCGGTCGGCGTGCCGGTGTAATGGCGGAGGCGTGCAAGGCTGAAATCGGTGCGCAGCCCGTCGAACAGCGCCAGCGGCCGGATTCCGTCGGGCGACATCCACAGGCCGTCGGCGATCTCGTCGCCGATATGGGCGAGTTCGGTGGCGGGGAAGTGACGGGCGAGCTCGGTCGCCGAAACTTCGTCGAGGCTCAGCGCGTGGCCGGGATCGAGCACATAGGCGAACGGGATTTCCTGTCGTCCGGTCGTCGCGTCGACCTCGACGTCATAATCCTCGATCAGGAAGGTGAGCTGCTCGATCAGATAGTCCGAGAACATCGCCGGCTTGGTGACGCTGATGCGGTACTCGCCGGGATCGACCAGCCGGCCGAACGAGCGGGGCGGGGCGGGGCGATCATTGCCGCCGCGATAGGTGAGCCGGATCTCGGGATAAGCGAAAGAGCCGTCGGTGCGGCTGATCGGTGCCGGCGGCGTGCCATCGGTCAGATAGCGGTTGAGTGCGGTCTGCAGACGCTCGACCGAGGCGCGGTAGAGGCGGTCCAGCTCGGCGACGATATCGGATGCTTGAGTCATCTTCGACCGCTAATGCGCGAAATTGACTCTGGCAAGACCGACGGGGTCCCGCCAGGCAGGACCCCGACCGGTTATTTCTTCGACGCGCTTTCCTTGTCGCCGCCCAATTGGGTGGCGGCATAGACGGCGCCGCCGACCGCGGCCGCGGCGCCCGCTGCCACTGCCGCTGCGGCAACCGGATGATCCTTCACCGCCTGCACCGTCGCATCGACTGCGCCGGCCACGGTCTCCTGCGCCGAGGCGAGGAAGGACTTTTCCGATCCCTGGCTCGAGCTCGTGCTCTCGCCGTTGCCGGAACTGCTCGTGCTGTTGCTATTGCTGTTGGCCATGAAGCTTCCCTTTCGCAGAAGTTACCTGGATCAACTCACGCACCGGCACGGCAGTTCCGTTACGGGGCCGGCGTTTACAGCCGGGCGAGCAGATAATCGGCCGAGCTGACTTCGAACTGGCCGGGCGCTTCGACATGAAGCTGCTCGACGACGCCGTCGTTCACCACCATCGAATAGCGCTTGCCGCGGGTGCCGAGGCCGAAGCCGCTGCCGTCCATCTCGAGATCCAATGCCTTGGCGAAGGTGCCGTTGCCATCGGCGAGCATCGTGACCTTGCCGTCGACGCCCGAGGCCTTGCCCCACGCGCCCATCACGAAGGCGTCGTTGACCGCAGTGCAGGCGATCTCGTCGACGCCCTTGGCCTTCAATTCATCCGCCTTCTCGACGAAGCCGGGCAAATGCTTGGCCGAGCAGGTCGGCGTGAATGCACCGGGTACCGAGAAGAGCGCGACCTTGCGGCCGGCGAAAAATTCGTCCGAGCCGATTTGCTCGGGGCCTTCCTCGGTCACCTTGACGAGCGGGGTGCCGGGAATGCGGTCGCCAACCTGGATGGTCATTTCAGTCTCCTCTTGAGGTCAGCGCACCAATTGGCGCGGTCGATGACATTTTCAAGCGTGACGGACCCGAAACCGAAGCGATAAGTTGACCGGGCATGGATTCGACACCCTATCTCACCGGCCAGTTTCTCCTCGCAATGCCCGGGATCGGCGATTCGCGTTTCGAGCGCGCGGTGATCGCGATGTGCGCGCATGACGACGAAGGCGCGCTCGGCATCGGCATCGGCGAGACGATCGAGGGACTGGGGCTGCACGAATTGCTCAGGCAGTTCGAGATCGATCCCGGCGAGGTGCCCGACGCGCCGGTGCATTTCGGCGGACCGGTCGAGCCGCGGCGCGGCTTCGTCCTGCACTCGACAGACTGGGGCGGACAGGACACGATCGACGTCGGCGGGCGCTGGTCGCTGTCGGGTACGATCGACGTGCTCAAGGCGATCGCCGAAGGGAAGGGCCCGAGCCGCTGGCTGGTCGCCCTCGGCTATGCCGGCTGGGCGGAGGGCCAGCTCGACGAGGAGATGACCCGCCACGGCTGGTTCAGCACCAGCGGCGACACCGGATTGCTCTACGATGTCGACGCGCGGCGGCGCTGGGTAAAGGGCTTCGAGATAGCGGGAATCGATCCGCGGCTGCTGGCGAACAGCACCGGGACGGCGTGAGTCGCGGCGGAGACGAGCGGCGGCTGAAACAGGATTTGCGCGGACAAGTTTCGCGTTTTGCACGGTAATCGTGCAATCATCTTGCGCGATCCTGTAACGAAATTTCTACGGGCAGATTGCGCGGTTGGCCGCCAGCGAGGGCCCGGATCAGAGTACCGCTTCCTGCGATGCGAACATAGCAAGAACATGCCAGATGCGGGCAAGATAGGAAAGGTCAGGCGTTGGCGTCGGCCCGGGCGAAAGCGCGCGCCGCATACTTGCCGATCCAGCGTGCCGTCTTGTCGGGCGAGGCGGCGAGCGTGACGGCGAGATCGCGGGCGGCGGCGCGGAGCGCGGGGCTCTTCCTGCCGCCGATCGCGCGGAGCGCCCAATTGACTCCTTTTCTGACGAAGTTGCGCTCGTCGCCCGACGCGGCGTCGATCAGCGGCAGCCGGGCGAGAAAGTCCGCATCCTCGCCCTTGCGATGCACCGCGCAACTGGCGAGCAGCACGAACGCCGCACGCCGGCCGAACTCCTCGTCGAGCGGTGCCCAGCGATCGATCGTCGCGAAGGCGTGCGGAGTGCGGTCCCAGAGCTTGAAGCAGACCGTGTCGGTCACGGCCCAATTGTCGAAATCGGCGCGCCACCGCTCCATCCGTTCGGCCGTCACCGTGGCGGGATCGTCGATTATGCAGGCGAGCATCCGTCCCTCGTAAACGCGAGTCTGCCAGAGCGCCTCGGCGAGCGCGGGATCGCGGCCGAGCGGTTTGGCGACGGCGTGGATCTTCGCCATCGGAACGCCGAGCACGCGGTCTGCCGTGACGATGCCGAAGCGCGGCCCCATCTTGTCGCGGAACACCGGATCGGCATGCGCGGCGAGCGTGCGGAGGACGGAGGCGGTGTCGTGGACCATTGCCGTGCAGGATAAACTGCCGGCCGATCCTGCCAAACGGTTTCGTTGGCCGCTTCTGAACTGGCAATTCGCAAATATCTTGCCGATTCGGCGGCGTATCAGGAGCGATTTAACCCTTTCCGGTAGAATGAATGCAACAAAGCGCAAGTAATTCACCGGTACGTGCTGCGCGAGAAGAGGGGATCACATGGCGACGTTCAACAATCGTGCGCTTCGGTTCAGTGTCGATGACAGTGCGCCGGCCGCCGAAGAAGCGGTGAGTTTCATCGTCGTTGAAAATCAGTCCGAAGTCGGCGCGATCGTCACCCGGACCGGAATCGCCAGCGTTTCGGCTTACGCCATTGTCGGTGGCGATGATGCCGGGCTGTTCGTCATCGATCCCGTCACGGGGGTACTGCGGTTCGTGACTGCGCCGGACCATGAGATCGCGGGCGATCTCGACGGAGACAATATTCATCACCTCCAGATCGCCCTGAGCGGCGCGAACGGCGAGAGCGAGATCCAGTCGATCGCGGTCACTGTCGCCAACGTCAACGAGGGCGTTCACATCCTCGGCAATACCGGGACCTATCAGGGTCATTCCTTTTACGAGAACATCACGCTGGTCGACACCGTCCGGGCGGTCGACGCCGATGGCGATCCTGTGCACTTTACTCTGAGCGGCTACGACGCCGACAAGTTCGCGATCGATCAGGCGACCGGCGAACTGCGCTTCCGCGTCGCGCCGGACGCCGAAGCACCGGGCGGGAGCCGCCTGCCGACCGTCTATTATGTCGACGTCACCGCGAGCGACGGGGTGTTCAGCGATACGGTGCGGATGGCGTACGGCATGATGAATGCGCCCGATGCACCCACGTTCCTGACGCCGGCCGAGGTCTGGGTCCAGGAGAATCAGACGCAGGTCGTAGCGCTGGAGGCGCGCGACATCGACGGCGAGCAGGTCATCTATTCGATCGCCGGCGGGGCCGACGCAGCGCTCTTCACGATGAATGGATGGGGGTATCTGCTCTTCAATCAGGCCCCCGACTTCGAGGCGCCGGCCGATGCGGACGGCGACAATATCTATGACGTGATCGTCGCCGCGACGGATCAGAGCGGCACCACCACGCACGCGATGTCGATCTCCGTCTACAATCTGGGCTACGGCTATGGCTCGTTTCATTTCACCTCCGATGGCGGGGGTGAGACGGCGGCGGTAGAGGTGCAGGAGGGCAGCACCGGGGTCACGACCGTCAGCGCCACGCATGGAGAGGAAGGCGAGATAAGCTATCGCCTGTCCAATGTGGGCGAATGGTGGCTGTTCACGCTCGATCCGGTGACCGGCGTGCTGCAGTTCAGGCACGCTCCCGATTTCGAGCAGCCCGAATGGGGACCCGGCGAGACCAATCCCGACAATGTCTATACCGTCGAGGTGATCGCTACCGCCGACTGGATGACGGTCACCCAGACCCTGACCATCACCGTCGCCGACGTGATCGAGTTCGGCATCGTTTCCGACGGCGGCGGCGACACGGCGAGCATCGTCGTGGCGGAAAACACGCATGTGGTGACGGACGTCGCGGTGCAGGGCGCGGCCAATACGCCCGCATTCTACATTTACGGCGGCGCCGACGCGGCGCTGTTCGGATTCGACGGCAACCGGCTGCTGTTCCGTGCCGATCCCGACTTCGAACAGCCCGGCGATGCGGACCAGGACGGCGTGTATGACGTGACGATCGTCGCAGTCGATCCCACCGGCGAGGGAACGGGCCTGCACGATCTGCAGCATTTGAGCATCCGCGTCGGCGATGTGGGCAACCCGCAGATCGTCTCCAACGGCGGCGGCACGCAGGCGGCGCTGACCGTCGTCGAGAATAACAGCTTCGTGACGACAGTGACGGTGCGCGAGGCCTCCGGCGACACGCGCTTCTCGCTCGGCGGGGACGATGCATCGCGCTTCGTCATCGACGCGATCACCGGCAGCCTCAGCTTCGCGGCCGCACCCGATCATGAACTGCCGGGCGACTGGAACCACGACAATTTCTACGATGTGGTGGTGATCGCCTCGACTCCCGAGCATGCCAGCAGCCAGCGCCTGACGGTACGGGTCGAGGATCTCGAGGAGTTCGCTATCAGTTCGCATGGCGGCGGCAGTACCGCGACGCTCTCGATTGCTGAGAACGGCCAGAGCGTGACGACCATGACGGTGGAAGGCAGCGAGGCACTTGACCGGTTCGCGATCATCGGCGGACCCGATGCGCAGCATTTTACCATCGACCCTGCGACCGGCGCGTTGCGCTTCGTCACGGCGCCCGATTTCGAGGCGCGGGCGGACTATAACCACGATAATCGCTATGAAGTGACCGTTCTGGCCCAATCGGTTGCCGGGAGCAGCGACACGCAGCGGTTGACGATCAACGTGACCGACATGCTCGACACCGGTGTGCGGATCAATGGGACCGCAGGGTCGGACATCATCAACGAGAATGCCACGGTTCCGGGCCAGCCGCGGGCGACCCAATGGGACGATGCGATCTATGGTCTCGGCGGCAACGACCAGCTTGCGGGCGGCGGCGGCGACGACCGGATCGACGGCGGCGCGAACAACGACCTGCTGTGGGGCGGCGCGGGCGCTGACGAATTGTTCGGCGGGACCGGCGCGGACCAGTTCCATTATGCGGCGTTGAGCGACTCGCCGGCGGGCGACCGCGACCGTATCGCCGACTTCAAGCGTTCCGAAGGCGACAAGATCAATCTCTCGGCGATCGACGCCAGTTTGACGGCTTCGGGCAACCAGGCCTTCAGCTTTATCGGGGCGGCTGCGTTCGGCGGCGTCGCCGGCCAGTTGCGGTACCAATATTCCGCCGGGCAGACCGTGGTCAGCGGCGACGTGGACGGCGACGGCGTCGCCGACTTCGCCATCGCGTTGCAGGGCAATATCGCGCTGATCGGCACCGACTTTTATCTTTGAGCAAGGCCGATTCGCGGTGCGGTGAGATGCCGCAGCGCGTGTCCGCCGGTCGCGCGGAAGGCACCGGCGAAAGCGTTTCGCTTCGGCGCTGGTTAGCGGTAACATGGCCCCGAGACCGAAGGGATTTCGGCGAAGCGAGAGGGCATATGATCAGGCATTTGCTTGCATGGGCGATCGCGCTGTGCGCGAATCCGGTGGCGGCGCAGACCATCGGGATCTTTTCGAACCATGCGGATATCGGCGAAACCGCGACTCCGGGGAGCGTCAGCCACGACGGCGGCCGCTATCGGATGACTGCGAGCGGGGCCAACATCTGGGGCGAGAAGGACGCGTTCCATTACGCCTGGGTGCCGCGTTCGGGCGATCTCCACATCGCCGCCGACATTGCGTGGGAAGGCAAGGGCAAGGATCCGCACCGCAAGGCCGGGCTGATGATCCGCCAGAATCGGACGCCGGGATCGCCTTATGCCGACGTCATGGTCCACGGCGACGGGCTGATCGCGATGCAATATCGCGAGGTGCAAGATGGGCCGACCCGGCAGATCATCTCCGGCATGACGGCCAGCACTGCGCGGGTGCGGCTCGAGCGCGAAGGCGACTTCGTCTATTTCTCGGTCGGGCCGCGACAAATTATACTCGGACATGGTGGCGACACGGCGGCCGAGATGAGCGATGCAGCGGACTGGCCAAATGGCACGCTCGCCCATGCCGGCGGAAGCTATCGGATCGCGTTCCAGGCGCCGGTAATGGTCGGGCTGGCAGTATCGGCGCATGACGACAGCGTCACCGAGACCGCGATCTTTTCCAATGTCGAGATGCAGGTGCCCAGCCTCGCCTATGTCCCCGACACCGGATACGCCGCGAAGGTCGAGAGCACGCTCGAAGTGATCGAAGTCGGCGGGGTGCAGAGCCGCCGCGTCGTCCGCCATTTCCCGGGCAAGATCGAGGCGCCCAACTGGACGCGCGACGGCAAGGCTCTGGTGTACAATGCCGACGGGCGGATCTGGCGGATCCCGGTCGAGGGCGGCGCGCCGGCGGCGATCGATACCGGACGCAACATCAGGAACAACAACGATCACGGCATCTCACCCGACGGGAGGCAATTGGTGATCTCCGACCAGTCCGAGGCGGACAATCTCTCGCGCATCTTCGTGCTGCCGCTCGCCGGATCGGAGGCGCCGCGCGAAGTGGTGAGCGACGCCAAGGCGCGGTCCTATTGGCATGGCTGGAGCGCCGACGGGAAAACCCTGGCCTATGTCCGGGTCGGCACCGAGGACGACAGCTACGATATCTGGGCGAAGCATATCGCCGGCGGCCCGGCGCGGCCGCTGATCGTCGGGCCGGGAGTGGACGATGGTCCCGAATATTCGCCCGACGGCAAGTATCTCTATTTCAACTCGACCCGCAGTGGCGCGATGGCGATCTGGCGTGCGAACGCAGACGGCAGCGACCCGGTACAACTGACCAGGGATAGCGAGCGGCGCGACTGGTTCCCACATCTGTCGCCCGACGGGAAATGGATCGCGTTCGTGTCGTTCGGGCTCGATGTCGCGCTGGCCGATCATCCGCCCAATCGCGAGGATGTGGTGCTCAAGCTCATGCCCGCCGACGGGAGCGCGCCGCCGAAGGTGTTGACGCGGCTGTTCGGCGGGCAGGGGACGATCAACGTGCCGAGCTGGTCGCCCGACGGCAAGCAGGTGGCGTTCGTGAGCTATCGGCTGGTGCGGTGAATTACATGCCTGGGCGGGTCGGCGCGAAGCCGGCACTGCCCAGCCGGAGCTGACGCAAATCGACTTGCAGTTCGCTGCGAAAGCGGGCGACCGCGGCGTCGCCCAGCCGACGCATCGTCTCTCGGTCGCTGCGCTTGTGGGCATCGCTATAGGCGGCGTGCTGGATCAGGAAATTGAGCATGAACGTCTCTGCCATTTCCTGGCGTTGCGCCTCGTTCAGCCTCGCCTGACGCGCGTTTGCGGCGAGGATCGCGCGGACCTGATCGCGGACGGCGAGCACCTGCGCCCGGTTGCCTTCGCGGCCATTGGCCATCGCCCAATTGAGCAGCCAATATGCGGCGAGCGCGTCGGCCACGTCGCCGGTGCGCAGGCCATCGCTGGCGACGAGTTGCGACCAATTGGCGATCGGATCGCCGCGTTCCATCGCCGCGGCGAGCTGGCGGGCATTGGCGGCGCCGATCCTCGCGTCCATCGCCGCGACGAATTGCCGTCGCACCCGGGCGCTCACCGCAGGCGAGGGGCGGTAGCCGGTCGACGCGCGCGGGGCAGGGGGCGCCCGTTTGCGGTTCGGGCGCGCCGGGTGTTTCGGGCGCGCGATCGCGGCGTCGATCCGCTGTTGGTTGAGGATGTCCGAGAGCACGTAATCGTTGGGCAAGACCGTCGGCATGTCCTGCGCCGCGGCGGGGGCTGCAAGGCAGAATAGGGCGAGGATCGCGGCAGGAAAGCGCATGAGATCGAATCCTCCGGAAGCGTGGCCTTCGGCGTTGGCCTATCGGAAACGGGGCGTGCGGGCGACGCGCTTCGGCGCGTTTCCGGGGCACTCAGCCGCGCGAGCCCATATCGGGCAACCAAGCGCCGGGGCCGCGGGCTGCCGAACATATAAAGATATCTTTATATCTGACTTGCGCATTCCCATCTGACGCGGTAGGGCGCGCCAATCGCGGCCGGCGAGTCCGGCGCGCCGACCCTTTCACCTGCTGGAGATGCAGCCGTGGCTACCGTGCTCGACAAGAACGATTACGTCATCAAGGACATCGAACTCGCCGCTTTCGGCCGCAAGGAAATCGAAATCGCCGAAACCGAGATGCCGGGCCTGATGGCGCTGCGCGACGAATTCGGCGCGTCGCAGCCCCTGAAGGGCGCACGGATCACCGGTTCGCTCCACATGACGATCCAGACCGCAGTGCTGATCGAGACCCTGACTGCGCTCGGCGCGCAGGTGCGCTGGGCGACCTGCAACATCTTTTCGACGCAGGACCATGCCGCCGCCGCGATCGCCGCGACCGGCGTGCCGGTGTTCGCCGTGAAGGGCGAGAGCCTCGCCGACTATTGGGACTATGTCGGCGACATCTTCAACTGGGGCGCGGACAGCGACGGCACCACTGCCAACATCATCCTCGATGACGGCGGCGACGCCACCATGTTCGCATTGTGGGGCGCCAAGCTCGAAGCCGGCGCGACCTTGGGCGAGCCGGAGAATGACGAGGAAGTCGAGTTCCAGCGTGCCCTCAAGGCATTCATCGCCAAATATCCGGGTTACTTGACCCAGACCGTCAAGAACCTGAAGGGCGTCTCGGAAGAGACCACCACCGGCGTCCACCGCCTGTACGAGATCGCCAAGAAGGGCGAGCTGCCGTTCCCGGCGATCAACGTCAACGACAGCGTCACCAAGTCGAAGTTCGACAATCTCTATGGCTGCAAGGAATCTTTGGTCGACGCGATCCGCCGCGCCACCGACGTGATGC